>Ga0233432_10000158_pt1 | contig 63071 bp, 49 predicted proteins | sample SI_122_August201_6_FD_179870 | JGI IMG/M metagenome (GOLD analysis project Ga0233432, IMG submission 179870) | Seawater microbial communities from Saanich Inlet, British Columbia, Canada - SI_122_August2016_10_MG | ecosystem: Environmental > Aquatic > Marine > Inlet | place: Canada: British... | reverse complement strand
CGAGTGGGTTGTCTTGGAGGGTAAATGGGGCAATCTCTACTCCTTGATAGCCGATTTCGGCAATTTTTGAAAAACTATCTTCGATGGACAGATTTTGAAGAACTTCATTACATAGTGCAAATTTCATAAAATAAGTGTTTCCGTTTCTTACTTTGATTTTTTGGAAAGGTAGTCTTCTGGGAAGCCAGGGTGGCCCGGCATAATGGATGTCGGATGCCCAGGATCTTGAGCATATTCAGTAAATCGTTTTTCAATTTGAGCATCCTTTTGAGAACCGCGATGAAATATCAAACGGTAGCGAAGTTTTAAACTTTGCCCTTTTTTCACTATGTGCTCGCCATCCCCACCAATTTTCTCAGGTGCAAATGGATTGGCGGAAATTAGCCCATAATCACGGGCATGCCACCAAGATTTCTCTCCCTTTCGGGTAAGGTTAGAAGGATGACTAAAGAATGCGATTCCTGCCTCCTTACCCTCAATCATCCCGAAGTAATGAACCCAGTCTGCTCGCTTGCCCCAGATTTTCTTGCCTTCTGTTCCTTCACTATTTAGGGCGCGGCCAAAAACTTTTTTCACTCCATGTTTCGGACTGGCAGTTAGGCGAAGATCGGGATGGGTACGAATACCGACAAACCCATCTTTAAACTCGTTAAAAACAAGATCCATATTAGTGGCATGCATATTAATTTCTAAATCCAAGTAGCGAGCGATTTCATCTCCACCAAAGGTCATGGTCCGGGTATCTCCACCGATAGTTTTTCCTTCCTTATTTCTCCACGCGTTAAGGGTCTTGATCAAGGCGCGATCATGACCTGAGCGAGTTTCAATGACTTTTATATGTTTAACAGATCCCGAATCTTTAAACTGGTTGTGCCAGAATCCTGCTCCACTCATTTTTTGGTGCCCAATGAAAATAGCTCGATGGTGAGGGTGGTCTTTTGCCTCTCCTGCGGTATCCATTTTCATCGGATAATCTCTAAGCATACGAATGTTTCCAGGTCCATGAACAGGCCAAATAATCGGTTGGGCTAATTTCTCAAAATGGTAACGGGCAAAAAAATCGCCCCCGATCTTAATCTCAAATCCATCTTTTGATTGCCTAAGCGTGGCAGGCAGTTGTGCTGAAGGCCTTTTAAGACGGTTAAGGGTGTAGTGAACCGTTGGGTTTTCGATTTCCTCACCACTGTTCGATCGAACCTGGGGTTCAAATTTTATTTCATAAATTCTACCAGCCTCTAATCCATCAATAGAAATTTCAAATGGCCCATTTCCTTTGTGCTTGAGGATTTTATGTTTCCTTTGATCTTTTTCTCCTGAACCGTAGCGATAGCCATATTCAAAACGGAAACTGCGAACATTTATGTTCTTGGCTAATTCTTTTGAGTCTTTGAGTGGCTTGGTAAACCAGAATTTAAAACCATCGGTTGTAAGTTTAAAGTCTTTGATATGAAAAGGCATCTTTCCATTATAAGTAATTCTTTGTATTCCTTCGTCTGGGCGTTGCCAACCGCGAGCAGTGGATGCGTAGTAAATAGATTCTCCAGATTCATCCATGGCTATACGGACACCTCCTGCTCGAAGTTCTTTGGTGTTGAGGAAAAGGGCGGAGGCTCCTTGCCATGCACTGTCTACCTTTTCCATCATTAAACGGTTTATTCGACGGCCATTTTCATCTGGGACAAGGATCTGTCCTTTGAAGGGGCCAAATTCTTCACTGCCAATAAAAAAGGGCTCACCGCATGAACTCATCGCTTTTCTCACAAGTTGGACTGATGGTTGATGGTGAAGATCATCCAACATTTTTCTGGGAAGAAAAATAGGAGTTCCAAATTCCTTGAGATCGGGGTCCCATACCAAGCTGGATGGGTGACCGTTAAACGAACCATTTTTTACATTGTAGATGGGAGATCCGCCTCGCCAATCTCCCTGATTATCTCCACACCAAATCTCTCCATCTGGAGATTGGGTAATTCCATTATGCATACGGAACCCGCTGGCAAAGGGATGTAACTTCCCCTTTTTATCATAATGTACGACCCAACCCCGTAGTTTGTTGGAAGAAAAGTTACGCCCACGACGGCCATCTTTAGAGTAATCACCTCTCGGAGAAACAAAGGTTGGGCCATTATGAGAGGCCGTTCCTAAAGCAATATAATACCCTCCGTCTCCATCCCGGCAGATAGCATTGGTTTCATGATAATTTCCACTGATTCCAAAGTCGGTGGAAAGATTATTGTAGCGATCGGCTACGCCATCTTTATCCGTATCAATGATTTCAGTGAGTTCCGCCATTTGGGATACCAATACATGGCCAGGGCCAAGAAGTACCATACCCATCGGATTATGCAGGCCGGTGGCAAATACTTTCCATTTTGTCGACTTGGGGTCCTTACCAGGTTTGGAAACCACGACATCCCCTCTGCGCAGACAGGCATAGAGATATCCATTTTTATCAAAGGCAAGTCCACCAACTTCCGGAGGCATATCGTCAGGAAAAGCGATATTTTCGATCGTATAACTTGATGCTGTGGCAAAGAATATACAGTTTAAAAAAAGGAGAAGAGAGAGAGCTTTTTTCATTATATTGTGAAAGGTTAGCGGACAGACTTGATAAAGAGAATAAGAGAATCGTATTCAGCTGGTTGCAGCTTGTAGGGAGGCATCATTCCTTTGAGGTACCCTTTTACTGTCTTGGCCGTGGGTTTCTCGATCGATTCACGAATGTAGGCATCGTCCACTAATGTGACAGGAGATTCAAGGAATTCTCTTTTCGCCCCATAAGATCCTTTAAGGGTTGGTCCATGATTTTTTCCGCCGTCCAAAGAGTGGCATGCAATACACCCTAAAGAAGTATACAAGGATTCTCCAATTTCTATTGTTGGCTTTAATATAACTTCTTTTTTCACTTCAGAAGAAAACCTTTCACCTGCATTTGGTCTAATGACAATATGTAAACTTTTCGCAGTTTCCTCGATCACTTGTACCTGAGTGTTGGGCGATTGGAATTTCATCTTTTCATTGTCCGAAGTTGAAAAGAGGATACTCAAAGTTTGCACAGAAGGTCCTGGCTCAACTTTCACTGAGATTCTATTTTTTCCAACTTCATAGTCAAAGGTAGGGAGGCGGTCAGGACCAAGCGAGTAGCCTTTATACCTAGGTGCTTCTCGTTTTGAAATCGAATTTCCATCCAAGTGTAGTGGGTGTATTCCTTGTGCTTTATAAAATACAAACCCGTATAGACGAGGGACATAGCCGAACCCTCTTCTTCTTCCACTTTCTCGATTACCCCAGTAATTTTTCATGTCGAGAAACCCATCCGTCCACGCGTAAAGCAAACGACATTCAGTGGTATCCCAAACATAAGAAAGGGTCTGACCTAAATTTACGGCAATTGTTGCAGGAACACCATCTATAGGTTCATAAAAATTAGTAGATTCTTTCCCACTGCTTGGGCTATATTTCGGGGATTTAGTACCTCTGGAATGATTGGGGAGAACAAATTCACGATTAATTTCTAAGGATGGGGCAAAAGTTCTCATGATGAGAGGACGAATTTTGCTTCCCATCGGTTTTACATCATAGGTCAGGTAGCCTTTTTCTGCATAGGTAGTGGGATTAAGTACTTTTTGATCTGAAAAACAAAAGGGAGAGCTGTACATAAGTAAAGCAATTAGGGCTAGTAAGGTCTCTATTGTTGGATTTTTGTTCATGAGTGGAAGAATTTAGTAAAATGTAAAGGATACAGGAAGACTTTTTTTAAGAATTCCTTCAACCACAATTAATAGCTTTGCGAAATTTATAACGCAGTAGTTTATGATGTTTTTAGATATACATTTTATAATTCAATCGTCTTGTTTACTTATTTTGTATTACGATATTCGGATATGAAACTTCAACAGGGACAGATCTGGAAAAAGGAATCTAACTACTATCGAATAACCGAGTGGAGTCGCATGACTATCCAGTATAAACATACAAGAAATCTACATTGTAAAGAAGGGGAAGTAGTGGAAGTTTCTAAAAAAGAATTTTGTAGGTTAATCAAGGGAGCGACTTTGTTTGAGGAAGAAGAAAGTTAAGTTTTTTACTCTCGACCCTGTAAATGAAAATCCTAGTGAGTAAGTAATGACTGTTTCTATCGGAACACCTTTTCGAAAATCAGCAAAAAAAGTGCTTCTTTGCGGTTCTGGTGAACTTGGGAAAGAGGTCGTTATTGAATTGCAGAGATTTGGAGTTGAGGTAATCGCCTTGGATGCCTACGAGAATGCCCCGGCCATGCAGGTAGCTGATCGTTCTCATGTGGTTTCGATGCTCGACGGAGAGGCACTACGCGAGATTATTCTTTATGAAAAGCCGGATCTAGTAGTACCAGAGGTGGAAGCCATTGCCACGGATGTCCTTGCAGGATTGGAAGAAGCAGGCGATGTCACCATTATACCCACGGCCCGGGCGACCCAGTTGACAATGAACCGGGAAGGGATCCGTAGATTGGCCGCAGAAGAATTAGGGTTGCAGACCTCTCCCTATCAGTTTGCAGAAACTGAGGAGGAGTTTAAAAATGCGGTTTCGGAAATCGGGATGCCTTGTGTGGTTAAACCTATTATGAGCTCCTCAGGTAAAGGACAAAGCACAATCCGAAAAGAGGAGGATATATTGGCTGCTTGGGAATATACTCAAGCTGGAGGCAGAGCCGGTCGCGGAAAGGTGATTGTCGAAGGTTTTGTAGAATTCGATTATGAAATAACCCAGCTGACGGTTCGGCATGTTGATGGTACCTCTTTTTGTGAGCCGATCGGACATGTGCAGGTGGATGGAGATTACCGGCAATCATGGCAACCCCAGCCAATGTCTGAAAAGGCACGAGTGGAAGCCAGTAAATATGCCGAGACCATCACCTCAGCCCTTGGAGGATATGGAATCTTTGGGGTGGAACTTTTTATTCGGGGAGATGAAGTTTTGTTTAGTGAAGTTTCTCCCAGACCACACGACACCGGGATGGTCACCATGGTCTCGCAAGACTTGTCTCAGTTTGCCTTGCATGCACGGGCTATTCTTGGCCTTCCAATACCTTCGATCAGGCACTTTGGTCCATCCGCATCGAGTGTGATTTTAGTGGAGGGAGATTCAGTAGATGTGAGCTTTGGGAATTTAGACATCGCTCTCTCTGAACCTGATGTTCAGTTACGTCTCTTTGGAAAACCTGAAGTAAAAGGGCAACGCAGAATGGGAGTAGCCTTGGCGAGAGGTGAAACGATTGAGCAAGCCAAGGCCAGGGCGGTAAAAGCTAGTTCTAAAGTATCTGTTTCCTTAAAATGAAGACAATTTATTTGAGGCGAGCCTTCAAAAACCGATGCCCAAGATGCGGGGAAGGGAAGGTGCTTAAAGATCTTTTTTCGCGTGAAGACTCGTGTAGCCGATGTAATTTTGAATACAGTCGAGAAAATGGTTTTTTTCTGGGGGGGGTACCGGTAAATTATGGATTAGTTTGTACCTTTTGGATTGTACCTTGGTTAACAGTCTACTTTTTTGGGATTGTACCTGTAGTTTTAGTGGTAGTTATGAGTATTCTTGGTGCGATTGCTTTTACTTATTTAGGCTATGCCTATTGCCAGTGCCTTTGGTTAGGGCTTTACTTTTGTTTTGCAGAGCATGAAATGCCGCTACTTGCTGAGCCGGTTGAAAATAGGTGAGTGATTTTAAGGAACTGTTAATTTTGCTCGAAAAATTTCGGGATGAACGGGACTGGGGGCAATTTCATGATTCAAAAAATCTCGCCCTCGCTTTGTCAATTGAGGCGGCTGAGCTCAATGAATTGTTTTTATGGAAGAATGAGTCGGACTCCGAAGTGGTTGATCGACAACGATTGAGAGAGGAACTAGCGGATGTCTTTGCCTATGCAATCATGCTGGCAGGCAGGCATGATTTAGATGTCTCGGATATTGTGAAAGAAAAAATTAAAAAAAATGCCAAGAAATATCCCGTGCAAGATTCAAAAGGGAGTTCACGCAAGTACAACGAGCTGCAGTCTGATTAGGTTTCAATTTCGTGTGCGATGTAAGCCTTCGGTTTAAAGGGTAGTTGACCTTGGCGATTAATGATAAGAGATATAATTATATGAAGTCTCTTATCTTATTTATTTTTTTTACAATACTCGCCTTTCAAGTATGGAGCGAGCAGTCTCTGATAAACGGAAAAGATTTAGCGGGTTGGAGTATGGATGTTCCGGCTCTCGATAAGAAACCTAACTCGTCACCGCCTTTTATTATTCGAAACGGTATGCTTGTAAGTTTAGGTAAACCGGCGGGTCATCTTTTGACGGATAAGGAATATTCAAATTATCGGCTTGAGGTAGAATATCGCTTCGTCGGGAAACCCGGGAACTGTGGGGTTCTTGTACATGCTTCCACGCTTCGGAATCTTTACAAAATGTATCCAAAATCGATCGAGGTGCAGATGAATCATCAGCATGCAGGAGATTTTTGGTGCATAGTAGAAGATATAAAAGTCCCCGATATGGAAAAAAGAAGGGGTCCCAAGAAGAATTGGGGAATCACGGAGGGCAAGGCCCGGCGGATTCTTAATTTAACAGACGGTTCGGAAAAACCGGTCGGCGAATGGAATGCCATGACCATTGAATGCAGGGGGAGTGAGGTTAAGGCCTGGGTAAATGGTGACTTGGTGAATCATGGATTTGAATGCACTGTCCAAAAAGGGAAGCTGGCGATACAGGCAGAAGGATCCGAGGTTGAGTTTCGGAAGCTTTTACTTAGCCCAGAGAGAATTAAATGAACTTTTTATATTTATATCTAGCTTTGGCTCCAGCTTTGGCGATTGCTCTTTATATTTACTGGAAAGATGTAAATGAAAAGGAACCAATTTCTTATTTGATAGGTTTTTTCCTGTTGGGTGCACTTACCTGTATACCTGCAGGGATTACCAATGGCATTGGAGGTAGTGTTCTTGGATTTGAGCATGGCCAATCGCATGACATCGTACGTTCTTTTTTTATGGCTTTTTTTGTGGTTGGATTAGGAGAGGAGCTCTTCAAGTTTTTGGCTCTCATGTTTGTCGCCTTTCGAATGAAAAATTTTAATGAACCATTTGATGGGATTGTTTATTCAGTTATGATAGGTCTAGGCTTCGCATCACTAGAGAACGTATTTTATGTTTTTGATGGCGGTATAGGGGTTGCATTTATGAGAACACTGACCGCAGTTCCCATGCATGCAGCCTTAGCTATTATCATGGGGTATCATGTGGGGTTGGCTAAATTTCAAAGAGAAGAGAATAGAATTGATCGAGCTATTTTGGGTCTGATATACGCAATTTTAATTCACGGGGCTTATGATTTCTTTCTTTTTCAAAACGCTTCCATTTTGCTTACAATGATGGTTTTCCCCCTTATGGGGTGGGCATTTTTTCTCAGCCGCAAGTCAATGAAACTTCACCTTGCGGCAAAGACATTAACTCCAAAAAAGTAAAATTTTTTTAAATTGTTAGCAAGATTGCCTTGAAAGCAATCGGGTAGAGTGTGTGAATGTAGGTTTTCATTTTTATGTCTACTAAAGATAAAGATTTTGTTCATCTTCATGTGCATTCAGATTTCAGTTTGCTCGATGGATGCTGCCGGATGGATCGGTTGATGGATCGTGCCGTGGAGTTGGGGATGTCGGCCATGGCACTGACGGATCATGGTAACCTCTTTGGGACGATCAATTTCATCAAGCAAGCCGAGAAGCGTGGAATTAAGCCAATCATTGGATGCGAAGGATATATGGTCACAGATCATAAAAATGATGAAAAGCCGGGTCGTGAAAATCATAAGTCTTATCACCTGGGAATGTTGGCGAAGGATTACGAAGGGTATCAAAATCTTTCCAAAGTGGTGTCTGATGCCCATGTGGATGGTTTTTATTACCGTCCCCGTACGGATTTGGAGACTTTAGCTGAGCATTCCAAAGGTTTGATTGCTTTTACTGGTTGTATGCAGGGATGGGTACCCCAAATGATTCTGCGTGGAAAAGATGGCGAAGCGGAAAAAGCAATGGGACAGATGATTGATATTTTCGGAAAGGAAAATTATTTCGTTGAACTTCATAACCATGGGATTGAGGAGCAGGCACAGTTGGTTCCCGTGCTCTTAAAGTTGGCTAAAAAATTCGATCTCAAGGTAATTGCCTCCAATGATGTGCACTATGTAAAGGGTGAAGACTGGGCTCCTCATGACGCTTTGTTGTGTATTCAAACTGGATCGAAGATAGATGATCCGAATAGGATGAGATACGATGCTCGTGAATTTTATCTTAAATCACGGGAGGAAATGGAAGACCTCTTTAAAGAGGCACCTGAATCGATCACAAATACTTTTGCGGTCGCAGAAATGTGCGATGTAAAATTACCATTTGGAGAGAATAATTATCCGGTATTTACGATGCCTCCTGAAATTTCATCGAAAGTTCCAGATAATGTGGAATATCTCAAGCATCAGTGTATTGAGGGTATGCCTGCACGTTATGGTTCGGGTTATGTGCTGGAGGAATCTAGAGATGATCAGACTGAGGAAAAAAGTAGAGAGCTAAGTGAGCGGCTGGATTATGAGTTAGGTGTTATTACTAAGACCGGATTTAATGACTATTTCTTGATTGTTGCAGATTTTATGAGGTGGGCAAGAGAGCAGGAAATTCCGGTCGGGCCGGGCCGGGGCTCTGGGGCTGGTTGTTTAGTTGCGTACCTTCTGGGAATAACAGATGTCGATCCATTACGCTTCGGTTTACTTTTTGAACGATTTCTTAACCCTGAGCGAGTTTCACCTCCGGACTTTGATATTGATTTTTGTATGCGAAGACGTGCTGAAGTCATTGAGTATGTCCGTGAGAAGTATGGCAGGGACTGTGTTGCTAACATCATAACCTTTGGAACTTTTGGTGCTAAAATGGTGATGCGTGATGTCGCCCGAGTTCGTGATCTGCCCTATGCAGAGGCTGATAAATTGGCAAAGATGGTGCCTGATGACCTCAATATTTCTCTTAATGATGCTTTAGAAAAGAGTCCTGAATTCAAGAGAGAGTATGATACTAATCCCATCGCGAAACAGATTATTGATACCGGTCAGGTAATTGAAGGTATGGTTCGGAATGTGGGTACACATGCCGCAGGCGTGATCATCGCTGATCGCCCACTTAAAGAATTGGTCCCATTGACTAAACAGGATGGTGTGCTTACTACCCAATATCCCAAAGATCCTGTTGAAGACTTAGGTTTATTGAAGATGGACTTTTTGGGGCTGAAGACATTGACAGTTATTTCAGAAGCAGAAACTCATATTCGTAGAAAAGAGGGGTTGGAGGAATTTAGAGTCACGGATGTCCATCTTGAGGACGAATTGACCTTTAAGCTCCTCAATGAAGCTCGAACGATCGGGGTTTTTCAGTTGGAATCTGATGGGATGCGCAGGCTCTGTCGTCAGATGACAATATCCAATGTCGATGAGATCATTGCATTGATAGCCCTTTATCGCCCAGGTCCGATGGACTGGATTCCAGATTATATTCGTGGAAAAGAAGATCCCGAAACGATAGAGTTTCCTCATCCGTTGCTCGAGGATGTGTGTGCAGAAACCTATGGAGTGATGGTTTATCAGGAACAGGTAATGGAGGCTGCGAGAAGAATTGCTGGGTATACACTTGGAGGAGCTGATATTTTACGCAGGGCAATGGGAAAAAAGAAGCCCGAGGAGATGGCCAAACAACGGGCAATCTTTGTAAAAGGTGCAAAAGATACGAACAGCATCGAATCAAAAAAAGCCAATGATATATTTAATATTCTAGAAAAATTTGCCGGCTATGGATTTAATAAATCACATTCGGCTGCCTATGGAATTATCAGTTATCAAACTGCTTATCTTAAAGCTAATCATCCAGTCGATTTCATGGCAGGAGTACTTGCTTGTGAGTTAGGTAATTCAGATAAACTGGCTCATTTTATTGGCGAATGTACGGAGATGGGGATTTTAGTTCTGGGTCCTGAAGTGAACGAATCTGGCGAAAACTTTACGCCTCTGGCAGGTGATGGTGAAAACTTGGGCTCGATTAGATTTGGATTATCTGCAGTAAAAGGGGTGGGGGATGTGGCAGGAAAGATCATTGTCGAAGAGAGGAGAGAGCATGGTCCTTTTGTTAGTTTTACTGATTTAGTCGAACGGGTAGATGGTAAATCCGTAAACAAGCGTGTGCTTGAATGTTTAATAAAATCCGGTGGGTTTGATGCATTGGAAGGGAACCGTGCCGCATTACTTGCCGACCTAGATCGGGCGATGGGAGAAGCACATCTTCGTAGAAAAGATCGAGAAGCTGGACAGTCTAATCTTTTTGACATGATGGGGGGAGATGAAGGTTCAAGTGGAGATAGTGGAACCAACGATTTCTCGGCAACTCAGACTCTTCCCGATGTTCCTGAAATGGATGAATTAGAAAAATTAAAATTAGAGAAAGCACTGCTCGGCTTTTTCTTGACTGGGCATCCGATTGATACTCTGGGAGGACTTGGTCCGCTTTTTGATACAATCAAGCAGGATGACTTAGATAATTTAGAGGGAAAAAGGGCTTACCGACTCTGCGGGGTAGTCGCTGAAGTCGAACGTAGATACACTAAGAAAGATGCAAAGCCATGGGCCCGTTTTACTTTGCTCGCAAAAGAGAAAGATTTTTCTTTTCCGATGTTTCCCGAGGCTTATGAAAAATTTGGAATGAAACTGGAAGAAGGTGCGATCATGGTAGTCGAAGGTGTTGCATCAAATCGAGACGGAGAAGTTAGGGTAAATGCAAATGAAGTTTTACCAATTGACGAGGCATTAGGTAAATGGGTGGAGGAGGTTACATGGTTAATCGATCCTGAGCACCAGGATGCTATGGACTATGCCAAAGAGTTATTTTCAAAGGGCGAAAAAGGGTTTGGTGGTGCACTGATTCGGTTAGGAATTGCAAAAGAAGGAGAAGATTCAGGACTGGTTGCAGAAGCAGATGAACGTTTTCGGATGAAAATATCGGTTGAAACTTTTAAGGAATGGAGGGCGAAAACTCCTGTAAAAGCTGCTCGAGTAAAAATTACCGAACCAGAATTACCACCGGAAAGGCGATATGGAAATCGGGGTGGATGAGTATTTCTCTTTCTTCCGCCTTGACCCATTCCTGAAGAATGATACTTTTAATATTTTCTTATGACGATCGAAATTAAATTACGTAAAGGCGAACCTATGGACCGTGCAATCCGGCGTTTGAAAAAACGCTTGGATAGAGAGGGTGTCATTCGTGATGTCCGTGCTAAACGCTACTTTGAAAAGCCTTCTGATAAAAAGAGAATTGCTCGAAAGGTTGCTGCATTTTCTCAAATGCTCCGCACTCGTTACGAAAAAATGTAGGTTCTTTCCCTTTTCGGGGATTTTTCTCGTCAGCTAACGGTTGGGATTCTAGGATATTTCCATGTCTCAACTCAGCAAACGTAACGCACTCAGCCTACGCCGTGAGTGGCGACTATTCGATCAAGATCGAGGAAGTAAGGAAGCATATTTAAAATTATGCACCCGAATGATTGAAGTCGGAGAGTTTCTCTTGGCCCACGATGTTGCGAGGGCCGGTCTTACTCGCCATAAAAATCATAAAGAATTATCTCAGCGAGGAGCCCATGCTCTTTGTAAAGCCGGTTCACCTAAATTAGCGACACAGCTACTAGAGGAATTAGTCGCTTCCGGCGGAAGAGATGTAGAGACCCAAAGTTTGTTGGCAAGTGCTTACAAAGATCTATGTGAGTATTCAACAAGTGAAGAGAGTAAGTTTCGCTATGCAGATCTTGCCATTGCTCGGTATGAAGAAGCATACAATGCTCAACTTCAAAAGAGTAGCGGAAAGACAGAAGATTTAGAGAAACAATATTATCCGTGTATCAATGTGGCTTTTATGCATTTCATGTTTCATCATTTTGATGAAGCAAATGAATATGCTAGAAAAGCCCGTGAAATTTGCCGACAATTACGAAGCAAAGAGAGTGATTCCTACTGGATTGAGGCAACTGAAGCGGAAGCCTCTCTAATTCTTGGTCAAGTTGAAGCGGCAGTTGAGAGCTATGAATCTGCTTTTCAAAGAACGGATGCTCAACCATCTTCGATTGCGAGTACAAGAAAACAAGCATTACAGATCGCTTCCATGTTCGATGATAAATCTATTCGTAAGCAAATGGAAAAAGCTTTTCCGTTACTCGGAATAGTCGCTTGTTCAGGGCATGTCATTGATAACCCTGGTCGTTCGAAACGTTTTCCTCCGGAAGCAGAAACAGCCGCAAAAGAGCAGATAGAGAAATCACTTGAAAAGTTGGGTGCTCGTTGTGGATACAGTTCTGCAGCCTGTGGGACTGATATTCTTTTTCTTGAAGCCATGTCTGAGAGAGGTGGGGAAACTCATGTTTTCTTACCTTTTTCCAAAGAAGAATTTATCGAAACCAGTGTGCGGCGTGCAGGAGGTAATTGGGTTGCTCGGTTTGAGCGAGTTCTAGATCATGCAACTTCCGTCCACTATGTTACGAATGAGGGATATTACGGGGATGATTCTTTGTTTACTTTTTGCAACCAGGTAATGCTTGGTTTTGCCGCCATGCGCGGTCGCGGTTTGGATGAAGATCCCAATCTTCTAGTGATCTGGGATGGAGAACCAGGTGCAACAGGGGGAACTGGAGAATTAGTGGATGCATGGAGGGATGAGTTTAATGAGCCTGAAATTATCGATTCTAAAGATATTTTATCTCACTTAACCGAACCTGATCCCGTCCGTATTCATTCTGGAGAAACCCGCCCGAATTTTAGGCCAAGTTTTGGGGATTCAGTTGATTCCGTTCGTTCTATTAAAACAATGCTTTTTGCTGATGTTCAGGCATTTAGTCGGGTCGTTGAGGACAAAACAGGAGATTTTGTGGAAGCTTTCCACGGAGGGATCTCTAATCTTATGGGAAAACTTCCATCTCCCCCTGTTTTTGTAAACACTTGGGGCGATAGTTTTTTTGCAGTTTTCGAATCAACGGAAGATGCCCTTAAACTAGCTTTAGATATTCGTGATTATTTCAACAAGAGGAGCTGGAAAGATCTATTGGTCGAAGGAGAGATGGAGGTCCGTATATCGATGCATGCAGGACCGGTTTATGAGGAGTTTGATCCTATTTTAAATCGTAGGAATTTCTTTGGACGACATGTAAATCAAGCTGCCCGTATTGAGCCGATTGTATTGCCAGGTTCAGTATTTGTATCCGAAACAGTCGCTGCTTTGATTTCCTTTGGTTACGAGAAATACGATTTTGAATATGCAGGCAATCTTGAGCTTGCAAAAGATTTTGGATCCTATCCGATTTATATGCTTCAAAGAAAAGGATATTCGGAAGAGGAGGACGAGGGATGAGTGATCAATTGGTTCCCAGTGACCAAATTCCCGAGCCTTTTGAGTCTTACACTGGAAATGATCCCTATATATTTGTCAGCTATGCAAGGTTAGATAAGTCATTTGTATACAGTACACTTCAGGTCTTTCATGATGCGAAGGTAAATGTCTGGTATGACGAAGGTATCCCTCCTTCAACTGAATGGGTAGAAGAAATTGCCCAAGCGATTAAAAAGTCTTCTTTGTTTGTACTTTTTATGTCTCCTCAAGCAGTTTCTTCGCGTTTTGTTCGAAATGAAATCAATTATGCTGTTAGCTTAGATAAAAATATTTTATCAATCTACCTTGAGGATACCCTTCTTCCTGAAGGACTATCTCTTTGCTTGCAACCATACCAGTCTCTAGAGGTGACCGAGCAAGATTGGATGCAAAAAGCATGCCTAGCTATTCAGACTCATATTCACGAAGATAAAGCTGGAAACTTAGTAGAGTTCAAGGCCGATACTCATGATCTCCCAAGTATTGATTTAGGTGCCCAACTTTGGGGGCACTGGGAACGAGCAATGAGGTCACAGGGGACAAGGCATGGATTGCGCATTAATCAAAGCACGCCTGCCACGGACCATGTTTTACCGCCACCTACCAATGGTATTGACGATGATGAGGGAATTATTGAAGCGTCAAACTGGGCTCCTTCGGCAGATAGAACTTCTGCGGGAAGAACCCGGCATCCGTGGGCAGTTAATGTGGAAGTCGATCACCAATCTTCGCCTGCTACAACCAATAAGATATTTGAAGACACATATGCCGGAACCTTTATGTGGATTCCGCCCGGAGAAATTTCTATTTGGGTACCGTATGCAGAAGAGCAAAGAGTGGTTAAAGTGTCTCGAGGTTTTTGGATGGCAAAATATCCAGTAACTCAGGAAGTTTATCAACGGGTAATGGGAATGAATCCAAGTTTCGCAGAATCCCCCCTCGAAGGTGCTGAGGAAAGTTTACCGGTAAATAATGTTTCGTGGTTAGACGCGGTATCTTTTTGTAAGGCACTTACGATTCTTGCACGCAATCAGCATACACTTCCCCAAAATACCGAATTTCGTTTGCCTTCAGAAGTGGAGTGGGAATATGCCTGTCGAGCTGGATCTACTTCAACTTATTATTTTGGAGACGACCCAAATGAATTGCTCATGCATGGATGGTTCAAGGCAAACAGTCAAAAAAAAATTCATCCGGTAGGCACAAAATTTGCCAACCCCTGGGGGTTGCATGATCTTTATGGTAATGTGCGCGAGTGGGTCGGGAATTCTTTTGTGAATACCTTACTGAATGATAGTGAACAGGATGAGTTTCGTATCAGTCGGGGTGGAGGCTACATGAAGACTGCATCTGAGTGTAAATCCGCATCCCGCTCTACTAATTCTTTACATCATCGATTTCGGAATCTTGGTTTCCGTTTGGCTTTGGCGGAGTTGCCAGGAACAGTGGCTAGATAGTCGTGTAAATTTACGAATGGCTTTTTGTTGTCAACAAGCCTGAAAGTCGGCATTTTCGTACCCTTTGCTATGAAGCCCGAACCATCTAAGAAACCTAAAGGTGAAACGCCGATGGACGGAAGCGATCAAGTCGCCGTCCGCCAATCCAAACTCGATCAAATGCGTGAGAATGGATTTGATCCTTTCCGTGCGAACTGGGAGCAGTCACATACTTCTGTGGAAGCCTGTGATCTTATGCCGGAAGAACAAGACGAGGGGCCAGAAGTTTCTGTTGCCGGTCGCTTGGTTGCATTCCGAGTTATGGGTAAAGCCACATTTCTAAAAATCTTAGATCGAAAAGGTAAAATTCAGTCCTATGTTAGGAGGGATGAGATCGGTGATGATGAATATGCAGCTTTTAAAAAATTAGACTTGGGAGATTTTATCGGAATTCGTGGACCTCTCTTTAGGACGAAAACAGGTGAGGTCACTGTTAGAGCTAAAGAATACCGCCTGGTATCCAAAGCATTACGTCCATTACCCGAGAAATGGCATGGACTAACCGATAATGAACAAATCTATCGTCAGCGATACCTTGACTTAATTGTCAATGAAGAATCTCGGGGAAGATTTCAGGCACGAAGTCAGATCATACGTGAAATAAGAGAGTTTTTCTGGAGTCGTGATTTTCTTGAAGTTGAGACACCGATGTTACAGTCCGTTTCCGGTGGTGCCGCTGCCCGTCCTTTTCGAACGCATTTCAATGCATTGGATTGTGATTTTTCTTTACGAATTGCTCTGGAACTACATCTGAAAAGATTGTTAGTTGGTGGATTTGACCGAGTTTTTGAAGTTGGTCGAGTATTTCGAAATGAAGGATTATCCAGAAGGCATAACCCAGAGTTCACCATGCTCGAGGCTTATCAGGCATATACTGATTACCGTGGAATGATGGAACTTACGCAGTCGCTAATCCAGCAGGTTGCTGAGCGCTCACTGGGTACATTACAGATGGAGAGAAGTGAAGGGGGTGCCATCGATTTATCCGGTCAGTGGCGAGAAGCTAAATACAAGGATTTAATCATAGAAGCTGTTGGTCGAGATGATTGGTTTGAATTACCTAAGGATGCCAAACTTGAAAAGACAAAAGACCTAGGAATTGAGGTCGACCCTGCTTTGGAAGATTTTGAAGTGACCAATGATGTGTTCGAAAAAATTATTGAGCACACTCTTATTCAGCCAACCTTTGTTACTCACATCCCCCGGGAACTTTGCCCTCTTGCCAAAATTACTGAATCTGATTCTTCCACGATCGATGTATTTGAGCTTTGTATCAATGGTCAGGAAATAGCGCCGGCTTATTCTGAGCAAAATGATCCTGCGGTGCAAAGGGAGACCTTTATGAAGCAAGTTGGTGAGGAAACTCAAGAATTAGACGATGATTTTCTGCTCGCACTTGAACACGGCATGCCACCGGCTGGCGGCATGGGATTAGGCATTGATCGGTTGGTTATTTTCCTGACAAATGCCGCAAATATTAGAGATACCATTTTATTTCCAACGCTTCGCCCATCTTGATTTTAAATAGGGGGCAATAAGACGAGTGTTGAAATGAAAAAATCAAGAAGCATTCGCAAAGGAGATATTCCAATTATCATCAGGTCGATCTGGTGGAGACAGTCGGCGCTCACTTTATTTCTGTTGGTTGCTGCCTTAGTATTTGCGTTCATTGATTATGTAGGGCCGATTATCAGTTGGATATGTACAGTTCTGTTCGGTTTAACTTTTATTCTAAGCCTACTCGATCAAGTTTTCGTTTGGTCTCGTTTACGAATCGATGGGGATGGGTACGATTTACGAACCTGGTTTCGTCGAGTTAAATATCGGCATCAGGATATTGATTCTTTTACCAGTCAGATTTACCTAAACAGGGAGTTGATCATTTTAAAGTTGAAAAAACAGGCAGTTGAGAAATATCAATTACCACAAGATGAGATACCGTTCCCATGTTCATTTGGCAGGATCGTTGAAGATACTATGAAGCAGTTAAACAAGTCCTTAGACAAAACTCCAAGGAAACTTTAAAAAAATATTGGTCTAAGTTGCCAGTTCTTTTCTCTTATTACCTGTGAATGAAGGAACATAGGCAATACAGATCATGATCATTTGGCTGAGAATGAAGTACATTAGCGGGTTGAATGCCTTATCCATAAATCCGTACGAGTGAAGCCCGACTCCCAACATATTCGTTCCAAACCAAGACCATGCCGTAACCACATTTCCAAATATCGCAATGGCAGCAATACCACGAATTTTAGCAATTCCTGACCATCTTGCGTGGAGTAGGATTGCATTCCAAATCACAATTAATAAAGCACCGTTTTCCTTAGCATCCCATCCCCAAAATCGTCCCCAGGACTGGTCTGCCCAAATTCCACCCAAGACTGTACCGACCAAGCTAAAGAACAAGGAGAAACAAGTGATTCCATAGATCATCGAGCCTAAGATTTTTTGGGCATCCTTTTCGGTACTCATGAGTTTCGATCCGTATTTTGCACTACCTCCAAAAATAGAGAGTACAAATTTATGACAAACATAAGCAATCCCGAGAAATCCTGCGAGAAATGTAGTGGAGTACCCAATCGTTATAATCACCACATGCGTAGCTAACCAAAAATTTGAGTCGAGGACCGCCCTCATCATTTCCATAGTATCACCCGTTGGATTTAAGGATGAATCCAAGCTTAAATTATGTGCAATTACCAGGCTTCCAAATCCGATTAGAGCACCCATTGCAGAGGCGACGGCAAGCCGTAGAAATTTTTCTGTAAAAAAGCAAAGCAAAACTGCACCCCATCCAATGAAGAGGGCAGATGAATAAAGATTTGTTACTGGTGGGCGGCCTTCGATGTACATTCTCCCTGCCAATCCAAATGTATGGGAAAGTAAAACAATGGCTGTAAGAATATAAGCTGCGTTGCGAAGAACCTGTGCAAAATCTCCTTTCCTACCAAGAGTGGTAGAATATGTTGATGCCAACCATGAGGCTCCGGCAATTACGAAAATCAGAACATATGCGATGGAACTTCTATAGAAAGGTTCGAATCCGTTGTAGGTTTTCTCAAAACTTAAAGTCGAAGCATCTTCACCGGCTCTTGCAGTTCCAGTTTCGCGAAGTTCAGCTACCGTAGCATTGAATGTCGAATAATCAAGAGCCAGGTAGCTTTTCTTGAGATTTTCATAAAGCCCAAGAACAGGATCCACTTTTCTCCTTAGTTTGATGGCCTCGGCATATTGAGATGCGAAAAGTGCGGTTGGGTCCATCTTACGGTTAATACGAATCTCTTGTAATTCTGTCTCTAATAGAGATGGTTCAAGTGAAACTAGACGTTGCAAGGTACTTGAAAAACGAGCGGGATCCATATTTTGTTTTTCTTTAGAATCAAGAGGTTCTTTCCCAACCAGCGATTCACCAATCGAACGCCATTGTCTTTTGGCATCACCTTGTTCTGGAGGGATCACAAAAAATTCGGACCATAAGTTCATTCTTGAGTAATGATCGAGGAAGAAAACTACTTTCGCAAAATCTGCACTACCCATACGAATATCTTCAGGGCGGTCTGATAGGTCTTTTGTTAATTGTCGGAACCGAGCATATTCCGCGGTTAAATCATCGTCCACTTTTGGATCGAACAGAATTTCATCAACTTGCAATTGATCTGCCATTTCTGCGGACAAATTGGGGGAAGGGGGAGAGATAGTTGACTTAAGCTTACGGTAAAGCAGAACCGATCGATAAAGATCTATCATGTTTTGATCATAAGGATCCCTGAATTCTTGTTCTTTTTTTCCGGCAACTCTGGCTGCCTCATCTATTTTACCAAGATATGGTTCCAGTTCAGAATAAGAAAAATACTTTCCATCTTTTGTCATCTTTTTGTTGATGACCCCTAAGACTTGATCGTGATCAATCAGAAAGGTTTTGTAATTATCACTTTCTTTTGGTTGGAAAAGTACTTTGCTAAACCATTCGATTGCGGAAATTTCGACTACAGTTTTAGGTATTCCATTTTGTGGATGACCTTTGATCATTTTTCTTGAGGAAAAATTGTTGTGATAATTTAGTTCCTGTGAAGTGAGAGATTCTTTACCATCAGTAGCAATTCGGTTTTCAATCCGATCAAATTCATCGGTCTCCTCCTCACTAAGAATTTTGAGGGCAGTTCTTTTATTGCGAAGTACAAGTAAAGCGTTTCGGGCCACACTATCGATGGGCTTGACTCGACCTCCCCGCAAAACTGGAATTCGAGAAAACCCTTCCAGGTTAAATGTGTCAGGTGAAGCATTTGGTTCACCTTTAACAAAGTCTATAATTGAAGAAGTGGCAAAGCGATTGGGCAAAAAAGCAAAGTAGATTCCCAACACGATCAATGTCCATAAAAGGATCCTGTTTGTTATCGATTTTTTTCGATTATCTTGGCTCATGCAGGTTTCGCATTGTTGGAGTTTTTTCGCAAAAAGCGAACTAGATGAAAACTAAATTGCCAAAGCAAACCGATGGAAACTAAAATGCATGCAATATATGGAATCAACCAACTAGGATTTCGGATAACCTGAAAAACTGTGTAATCTGCAGCTGCATTCATCTGGTATTGGTAGAATGTTTTTCCGGCATGCCTTAAAGGCGTGTTCATGTAAACTAGAGCCTGACGAGTTTGATTCTTCTCCATGTTAAGAACAATATCACTCTCAAAATTGAAGGGTATTTCAGTGCCTTGATAAAACTCGTTTTCAATATCTATCAGTTCAATTGAATACGGGAGATATTCGCGTTCACTCCGAAGGGTAACTCCCCATAGTCTGCCATCGTGCCTAATCGGTTGAAATGCAAAGTCGGAAAGTTTAGGGCTTTGCTTCCACCAATGGTTACCCCCGGGATGTGCGAGAGATAACCAAGTTCCAAGGCTTTTCGTTCCATCCAAAATCTCAAAGATTAGGTAGCCAAAATTTAAACCCTCACTGCTGAAATCCTCTTCCTTGTCCCTGATTGTAAGGTTAGCAGTTTGACCAACTCCACGATTAACCTCATTCGCATGCCCTTCGCGATTCGAGCCTTGAGGAGTGACTGTGAAATCGCAATTCACCCCAAACTTTTTGACTTTAATTTTAAAAGGAAGATCGACCGTTCTGACAGTACCTCCATCTTCTAAAATATCTTGTGGAATGGTGACTACTTTCTGCGTACTGGGAACCGTGACATCGGAAAAGGCAAGTTCTACACCATGGAATCTTTCAATGTAATTGCTAGATTCGCCTTTGTTGATTTGCATACGAGATTCTTCCTGCATTGCTTGGGTAGCAAGCTGGCCAACTAACAGCATGATGATACCCAAATGTATGAGTTGGATGCCCATTTTTTTTCCAGTCCACTGGAAACGAGTAATATATGCCGCAGTAAGATTTACTATCAGTAACCCACCAAGTAAATACCCACCGGGAATGGGTAGGGGGATAACATGTAAAAATTCTCCTCCCCAAAATTGTTCCGGGTAATGCCAAATTCCGAACATAGACTCAAAATACTCAGCGAGTGCACCCCGTATCCCGATTCTTACCTGTTCCAGCGTAGCAACAAATATAAGAATCATTGAAAGACTGAGTAAAGTAAGGGTCAGCCTAATAGATGCAAGGGGAACCAACCAGGCAAATTTCTTGCGCCTGGAGCCAAGTGAAGATTTTCTCTTTTTTCTAGTGTTTATATCTTTGGACATTTTGAATCAGTGGAAGCAGACACTATCTAAGAAAGAGAGGAAATTGGATTTCTCAACTTTTGCGAGAGTTCTATCTCCTGTAATTTTAAAAAACCAAGATCTACCTTCAACCACCAGAATGGCTGCGTATAAAGAATCAGTTGTACCTTCAGCAATGACAAGTTGTGCGTCTTTATCATCCAAAATGATTGGTGAAATATATTTTTTTAATCCATCTTGTTCAACCGAGTCTATTCCGATCTGCCCGAGCCAACGGTTGACATTGGCAAGTATTCCACCCACATCGCCGGGGAAAGATGTAACAGAGAAATCAAGGGTGCTTCCGTTGACATCTTTTACTTCATAACTAGCAAGCCTAACTGAAGATGCTTCTCTTTTTACCCAATGGGAAGGTATGTCCCAAGTCGGACCCTGATTCTGATGAGTATGATGAGCAGGTGGTGGAGGTGGGAGTGCCGGTGCTTTTGCTCGGATTTCTATCGCACCTGCCCGTAAGGTTGTTGATGCGAGGAAGGACTCAAAGTTTCTAGTTTGAGATTTAATCAAATCATGATCAGCAATAAAAGGGAATAGCCAAGTTTCTCCCTTATCTCTGAACAGAGCTAAAAGAACGGCTCGAGTGGAACCTTCGTGGCTTTTATCGGAGAGCAAAATCCATTCAAACTCCCGCCCTTCAATCAATTTGATTTCACTAATTTTTTTTAGTTCATCATCACTGATTGTAGATTGTCCCAATTCCATACCGAACATATTGGCAACATCAGTGCTCGAAACTGATTCACGAAAAGGCATTACCCCAATCCTACCCATAGGCCCAAGTTCAGTTTTTACATGGAAGGATCCTGCCATGGGTCCAGAAAGATCTGGGTTTTCTCCCCATTGATCGGGTAATTCCCAGGTAACCACTGGCCCATCGTACTCACTCGGTATCTCATAAGATTGAATTTCTTTTTTTTCCCCACAGGAAAAAAGCAGCAAGCAACCACTTACAATTACTGTTTGAAAGAGGATAAATTGTGAGATCTTGAACCCAAGTAACATATACATAACATTATGCAAAAGATTAAATTCTAGGCAACCCGAAGAGCATTAAATCAAGCATTACATTTAAAGAGGACTACATCTCCATCATCGAATAAGTATTCCTTACCTTCCAGTCGCCATTTCCCGGTCTCGCGGGCTACTTGCATAGAGCCTGCATTAATCAAGTCCTCATAGGAAACCACTTCAGCTTTAATGAATTTTTTCTCGAAATCTGTATGTATAACACCTGCACATTGCGGTGCAGTCATACCTTTGGTAAAAGTCCAGGCACGAGCTTCTTTTTCACCTGCCGTTAAATAGCTAGCAAGCCCGAGAAGATCATAACTTGCTTTGATGAGAGATGAAACTCCTGAATCTTCAACTCCCATGGCTTCAAGGTACTCTTTTGCTTCGTCGTCGGATAATTCGGATAGCTCTTCCTCCATTTTGGCCGATATGATACAGCAATTAGCATCCTGTTGACTTAACGCCCATTTTTGAAATGCCCCTAGGTGTGTATTTCCTGATGGATCTGCAATTTCTTCTTCTTTAAGATTGCATGCATAGAGCATTGATTTAGCACTGAGGAGGAAAAACGATTTAAGTCTCATTTTTTCATCCTCATCCATTTTCAAAAGGTTAGCCGGATTACCTTCATCTAAGTGCGGGATCAGGCGTTCCAGCAAAGCTACACTTGCTTCGGCATCCTTATCTTTTCCCCGGGCTTTTTTCTGGTTTTTTTGTAGCTGACTTTGTGCAGATTCAACATCCGCAAGGATTAGCTCCGTCATGATAACCTCAGCATCACTGATAGGATCCACACGGCCCATGTTATGGATAACATCCTCATCTTCAAAGCACCGCACTACATGAACGATCGCATCCACTTCACGCACATTAGCGAGGAATTTATTACCCAAGCCTTCTCCTTTACTTGCACCGGCTACTAAGCCTGCAATATCTACCATTTCAATTGCAGCAGGAATAATAGTGGTTGTTCCTACCAATGCTGCCAACGGTTTGAGTCGGACATCTGGTACCTGTACGACTCCGACATTAGGGTCGATCGTACAAAATGGGTAGTTAGCTGCCTCCGCCTTGCGTGACTTGGTCAGTGCGTTAAAAAGAGTGCTTTTGCCGACATTGGGCAAACCTATGATTCCAGCTTGGAGCATAATAAATAATAAAAAATTTTTATCATGTCCAATCTGGATGCCACGGTCAAGGGCACATGGTCACAAGTTAGTGCTTTCTCATTGACGCAAAATTTTAGGGTATTAGATTGAAACAATTATTGTGGCGATAGTAGCTCAGTTGGTTAGAGCACCGGCTTGTGGTGCCGGGGGTCGCCGGTTCGAATCCGGTCTGTCGCCCCACCTTTTTTAAAGCCTATTTTCATGCAGGAGAATATATATTTACAAAGAATTATATTTTCTGCCGAAATTCTAGTTGATATGAGGCTTATATTTTGCGACCCATTTCAACCAGACATTGGGTTGCTTAATGAAATATAAATAAAAATTAGTTTAAATAACCTGAAAAACATAATTTTAATGTTTTGTAATGCCACATCCTTAATAGAATGTAGTATTATTCGAGTTAGCTTAAATTTCCTGTTTCAATTAATCGAAATTGAAATAACAAGAAAATTAAATTTTCCAGTTGGCATTGAAACTTGCTTGAGGGCTTGACGCGGATTCGATCGCTTGGTTTCATAGGTCTTATGAAATGTCCATTGTTATTTGCCCTCATGGCAATGGTTGTGATTAACGCAATTGCTCTGGAAGCAGATAATGTGCCTTCACGGCCAATTATTCTGGATGAGGTTGAAGCTTCAATTCAGACACGAAAGAGTTTAGTTAGATATTATAAATGGACTGACTTTAAGTATCCAACCGAAGAGGAAGCAAAATTTTGGAATGATATTCCAGATTGGTCTCGAATTACCAAGGGTGTACCGGTTGCTAATCGAGCTCCAGTGGTTAAGGAAGAGCCGTCAGGAGGTTTCTTCAGTATTTTTAAACGACGCCCGCAGGAGCAAAAGCCAGTGCAGGTACAGACACGCCAAGTAAAAGCTGGAGCCTTTGATATACCTTTGGTTCGTCGTGATCTTCATGGAACTATGCTTTTGGAGGATAATTCGACTGGTTACACTGGCTTTGCCAAGTATAAGTTTTTTGCATTTCGCACTCTTTACGAAGTCAACAATGGATGGGTAGAGCGTATGAAAACATGGTATCCTGATGGTCAACAAAAAGAGGATTATAATTTTAGAAATGGAAATAAGCATGGCCCATATCAACATTGGTACGAGAATGGACAGCTTGAAAAATTTGGAAATAATCGAGATGGTGAACCAGACGGTCCATTTTCGATGTGGTACACCAATGGACAAAAGTGGATTGAACAAACTTACCTAAATGGAAAACGGAATGGATATTCAGTCTTTTATAACCAGGACGGAACAGAACGTAAACGGACTGCTCATGATAAAGGGAAGTTCATTTTACTGGAGAACTGGTCGGGTACCAAGGAAGATGCAGAGGAGGCATTTAAATTGGTGAATAGGGAGGGTATAGACCTGATGTTTCTTCGTTATGGCCTTTTTCCCTACTCAGGTGTGAGGACGATTACAAATGAGGATGGCCGTATTTCCCTAAAGGTTTCATTTCTAAGAGGATTGATGCATGGTGACGAAATCTCTTATGATACAAATGGAGGTATCTTCAAGAAACAGACCTTTTCCTTTGGCAAGGTTGTAGATTAAAATCGACTTTATCTTCAATTATTTTGAAGAGTTTCCTTCGAGTTTTCTTCGAATAGATTTTCGGATTTTTTCACCGATAAAGTCGAGGATAGTAACTATTACTAAAATACAAATCATAACGAGAGAAAACTTGTTCCAACTGTTTGCAGATTCCGCGTAAAGTTTTAAGTGCAGTCCAATACCTCCAGCACCAACATATCCGATAATACTAGCTGATCGGACATTGTATTCGAGCATCCATAAGCAATGACTCCAAATTATAGGGCGGGCATTGGGCCAAAGTCCGTACTGAAAAGCTTGTAAAGGACTGGCTCCGAGCGACCGGAGGGCTTCTTGTGCATCCGTATTAGCGGCTTCGAATGCTTCACTGAAAAATTTAGCTAGATAGCCGACGCTATAAAAGGTGAGGGCAATGACACCAGCGAGGGGATTGGAACCAACGATAACCACAGCTAGTAGGGCCCATAGTAGGCTGGGAATGGTACGAATGACATTCAGCAACATCCGGGTAGGCCAGAGAAGCCAACGCGGGGAAATGGTACTGGCTGCACAAATGGAAAGTCCGATGGATAAAATAATTGCAAGAAAGGTTGAAACGAGAGCAATTTGAACAGTTTCGAACAAGCCCTCAAGTGTACGATCCAGGATTGACCAGTCGGGAGGAAAGAATTGGGACGCAAAGCGAGATAGATTACCCAAGTAATTAAGGTCTCTACCTGATCCCTCAATCGACGGGAGCGAGCCTAATGCTCCAATAATGAATAGAAGGAAAGTGACTCCAAGTAGATCGAATCGACTGTGCCAAGGCATTTCTTGCTTCATGATTCTATTCCAAGTTTCTGAGTTTCAATTTTCCATCCCTCAGGGTTCGTCGAATCAAGCCGGAGTATGGTATCCGCGAATTCTTCCACCTGTTCATCATTGTGAAGGGCACAGACCAAACAGCCCTTTCTTTTAATGATAGTAGACTTCAGATTGCTAAGTACTTGATGTGCCCAAAATGGATCTAGGCTGGATACAGGCTCGTCGGCAAGTAGAAGTAAGGGGCGAGTGATAAGGGTACGGCAGGCTGCCACCCTTTGCCGTTCTCCTCTTGATAGAGTCGATGTCCATTGATCTTCCTTTTCGGCTAACCCGAATAGGGAAAGCAATCGAGAGGCTTCTTTGCGTTCGTCTGGAGGAAAGCGCCACAAGGTTGAAATAAAAGAATGCCTGCCGAGACTGCCACTCAGAACATTGGTAAGTGCAGTTGCTCCATCTGCGAGTTGCAGGTCTTGGCAGATCATTGCCAACTTCGTTGGAGAATCCAATTGGTTTTCGATATTTCCATTTGCAGGAGTTATCTCACCGGCCAAGGTTCGAAGCAGGGTGGTTTTTCCTGAACCAGAAGAACCAGTTATAGCCACAAATGAGCCAGGATTAAGTGAGAGATTTAGACCCTTGAGCAGCCAGCGATCTTCTATTTGGAGCCCAAGCCCCTGGGTCGAAAGAAGAGGGGGCTGCATAATGAAAATAGGAGAAGGAAGAACCCGAAGGTTGGGGTTATTGTTTAAGAGTTTTTTGCACGGCAAGCGCTTCTCTGGTCACTCGAAGGTGCTCGTTTTCTTCAACCAAGACGAGTTCGCCATTAAAAATACGGTCGCGAAGTTCTGGGTTTTCCTGATTAATTTCAAGAAATGACTGCTGTAGAAATTTCTTATCGTTTTCCGAGAGGGTTCCTCTCACGCAAAGGGTGTGCGCAGGAACTGGCCCTTGCTCCTGAATGATTTTGAGTTTTGATTTCTGGGCATCCGATAGATATTTATTATCTCCTTTAAAAACATAGTCACTAACGGCTGCGGCTTCCACTTCTCGGCTAAGCACTTTCTCTACTGCGGAGACATAACCTGTGCCATAGATTGTTTGTGAGAAATAATCGGTCAAAGAGGAATCGGATCCAACTATACCTTTTTGGGAAAGGTCCCAGGTAGGAATAAGAAAACCAGAGGTGCTTGAGCGACTCGCAAAAGCAACTGGTTTGCCTTTAAGTTCTGTGATCGACTCATATGGCTTATCTTTAAGGCTGAGCCAAACGCTGTTGTAGTGAGGCTTTCCGTTTTTGAGATGAACGAGTAGAATAGATGCGGTCTTTTGGTCGAGGTTTCGAGCGGCATCAGTGGAACTTAGGTAACCCAAGTCAAGAGTTCCATTGCGAAAAGATTCAACTACAGTCGCAGAATCCGTTGGAATAATAACTTCAACGGCTCTTTTCAATTTAGCGGAGAGGAATTTTTCCAAATCGTGCTTTTCCGCCAGCATTTCCTCAGGGTTTTTATTAGCCTTCAGGGCAATGATGAGTTTTTTCAAGCTAAGTTCGCCTGGTTTTGTCTCTTCTGGCATTTGGGGTTCAATTTCTGAACCACAAGCTCCAAGTAAAATAAGGCAAATGTAACAGAATACAATTTGGATGTTATTTGATAAAAATAGTAGGCTACTTTTCATAAAAGTGGATGTGGTTTATTGAGACTCGGTCTCAATAGTCATAGGAATTTTTCGAATCGGGTCAATGATGGAAACGGGTAGACCGGTTAAAATTTAGTTCTTATCTAAACTTTTAATTATGTCGTACAGGTAAGATAGGGTGAATTCGCTGGGCGTACCTTGTTTCTGCATCCATGATTGGCAATTTTTCTGCATGGCGTCCCTAAGTTTTGATTCCCTGGCAAGTTTTAAAAGATGAGAATTTGTTTCAGTTATATTTTGCCCGATAAGAAGAGCTTCGTGTGCCAGTAGTTCTGCACAAGTCTCCCGAAAGTTTTGATGGTTGGGTCCCATGACTAAGGGTAAGTTTAAGGCCACAGGTTCGATCGGATTTTGTCCTCCATGATGTGGTGGAAGAGATTTCCCCATAAAGGCAAAATCTGCGGACTGAAGAAGGGACATTACTTCTCCAGTGGTATCTGCGAGGTATGCAATGGAGTCATCTTGACTTTTATGGCTAATACTTCTCAAGTGATGTGGAAGCCCAGAAGTTTTCAGTACTCGTTGGATTTCATGTCTTCTTTCCGCATGCCTTGGTATGATTAATAGCTTAATGTCTATTTTCTCAAGGCGGAGAGACTGAACCATTTCGATAAGTAATTTTTCTTCTCCAGGCCAAGTCGAGACACCTGCAAGTACCAAAGTATTTTCAGAAAAACCAAGTTCTTGGCGCATATCTTTTTTCTTTTCAGGATGAATTAGGGATTTGTCGACTGCATCAATCTTTAGGTTTCCGGAGATTTTGACACGTGAACCGGGGAAATTAAGTTGGAGCCATCTTGAATGCTGTCGTTCAGATGCTGCAATTACAGAAAGGTTATCAGGGAAAATCAGAGAGTGGGCCCAACTTAGTCTGGGAGAGGCAAGTCTTGCAAAGGTACGATCAGATAGCCGGGCGTTTATAATAACCAGAGGGATTCCTCTTTTTTTTGCCTGGTGAAAATGTTCTGGCCATAATTCGCTATCGACCAAGATGGCAAGGTCTGGGGCAATTCTTCGCCATGCTTTCCTCGAGAAGGGGAGCCAGTCAAAGGGGAATGGGCCATGAGCAAGTAGGCGTGGTCCATACTTTGTACTCGCCATCTTGAGTCCGGTACTCGTGGTGCCACTAAGTACGATGTCAATGGAAGGGTCGGAAAGTAATGAGTCGAGAAGTTTTGCTAAAGAGGAAAGTTCTCCCACGCTTACTGCCTGTATCCAAATTCGGGTAATTTCTTTGCTTTTAGCTGGTAGTTTTGGCCAAAGTCCAGCTCGGTAGCCAAATTTTACAGCGTAGCCTCCGCGTCGAATCATCCGATAGGCATAATAGGGGAGGGAAAGAATTGCCAGTAACGGAAGCAGGACCCTGTAAAGAGCAATCATACGGAAGGGGAATAAGTGGGATGCTTTTCCGTTGCCAAATAGGGGATAGATAATAGATAGTCCAAGTTTTCTGACTATGGACAATCCTGACCGAATCGCGAAACTTTTTTCGTCTTGTAAAGAAAATGGCCGTGCCGCTTTTGTAGGGTATGTCTGTGCTTGTGATCCTGATTTTGAGACTTCTCTTGAAGTATGCAGGAACCTTTTGGATAACGGAGTAGACTTGCTGGAATTGGGAGTTCCTTTTTCAGACCCACTTGCGGATGGTTTAACCAATCAATTGGCGGCCCAGCGTGCCCTAGAAGCTGGTTGCACTCAGAATGATGTTTTTCGTCTGGTGGAAGAAATTCGAAAGTTTTCAGATGCACCTATTGTTTTTTACACCTACTATAATTTAGTTTTTTCTCAGGGTGTACGAAGTTATGTGGAGCGGGCCCATAAAGCAGGAGTAGATGGTTTTTTAACTTTGGATCTGCCCCCAGAGGAAGCAGAAGAGTTGGTGTCGGCTTCACAGGATTTGGAGATGAAAAATATATTTATTGTGGCACCGACCACGCCAAAATCAAGAATCCCTGTAATTACTGAATTTGCATCAGGATTTATATATTATGTCTCACGTGAAGGCGTTACGGGAGCAAGAGATGATTTAGCAGGAGATCTAGAAGAACGAGTTGAAACGATTCGTGAACATACTGAATTGCCAGTTGTTGTGGGGTTTGGAATTTCCAATGCCGATCATGTACGTGAGGTGGCGAAGTCCGCGGATGGAGTAGTCGTGGGTAGTGTTCTTGTTAACTGCATATCGAGGAACCTTGGGGACCCGAAGCTGACTGTTTCTGCAATTGGAAATAAAGCTGCGGAATTGGCCGAGGGCTTGGTTGTAAAATAAACCTAGTCGTAACTTTATCATGAGTAATTCTCCTGCAGTTATTCATCTGCTAGCAGGAGTCACGGCTGCTGGTAAGTCCGCTTTTTCGATTGAATTGGCAGAGGAGATGGGAGCAGGTATTTTGTCATGTGATTCAATTGCTTTCTACCAGTGCATGGATATTGGTTCCGCCAAACCCAGTACCGATACAAGGAAGAGAGTCGTGCATTATGGTATCGATTTAGTGGATGTGAAGACGGTTTTTTCGATTGCAGATTACAAAGAGTACTCAACAAAAATCATTCAGGATATTTCAGCTAAGAAGACTCGAGTCCTCGTTACAGGCGGTAGTGGTTTTTATTTACAGTCTTTCCTTTCTCCGGTGGTTGATCAAGTCGAGGTGACCCCTTTAATTCGCCAAAAAGTTGAGTCTATTTATACGGAAAGAAAAATTTCTGGAATTTTGGATGAATTAAAAAAACTCAATCCGGAAGGATTGGGAGAGTTGGATGTTCTTAATCCGAGAAGAGTGATGCGTGGTCTAGAGCGATGTATTGCAAGTGGTAAATCAATTTTAGAATTAAAAAAGGAATTTGAACGATTACCTGTACCTTTTGCTGAGTTTGAAAAGAAAATGATTTGGTTAGACCGGGAAAATACAGACCTTGAAAAAAGGATCTTGGACCGAACTCAAGTAATGTTATCGGATGGGTTGGTTGAAGAAGTTGAGAATTTACTGATGATGGGCATTGAAAAGAATTCTCCAGCATGTAATTCCGTTGGCTACAGAGAGTGCATAGCATTTTTGAAAGGGGAAATGAAAGAAGATGAATTACCAGCTGCGATCAATCATTCAACTCGTAGGTTAGTATCGAAGCAAAGAAAATGGTTCCGCAAACACTTAGGCTTAGATGCTAGAATTGTTCTAAGAGATGGGGGTGAAATGTGTGATCCAAAGAAATGGAATTGGGCAAGGTTCACTTGACCCCGTAGGGAGATTGAATTTAGGATGAACACTCTGAATATGAAACCACTCAAAAGAATTGCAATCGTTTCAAATGCTACCAAGTCAGGAGCATTACAGGTGGGGGAAGATCTCAAAGCAATGGCCGAAAGGATGGAGGTTGAGGCAAATCTATCTACTGCATTTCCTGCACCGACTAGTTTGCTGAGTGGTATGGATGCCTGCTTTGTAATCGGGGGGGATGGTACGCTCTTAAATGTAATGGAAGAAGCGGTGAAATATAATGTGCCTGTTGCCGGCATTCGCCACGGGCAATTAGGATTCTTAGCGACTTTATCTCCTGCGGATATGGAAAAGCAAATCCCACCCCTGTTGCGTGGAGAGTATAAAATACGCAGAAGGAGCATGTTATTTATTGAAGATAAAAATGGGAGTTCAAAGACTGCGCTTAATGATTTAGTTGTAAAAAGTGGTTCTAATGGCAGGCTTGCCCGCTTTTCCGTTTCAGTTGGGGATGAGCCCGTTGCGGATTATGCTTGTGATGGGATAGTTTTTGCAACGCCGACAGGGTCCACTGCATATAACTTGGCCTCGGGAGGGCCGATTGCTCACCCAGATGCTCAAGTGGTATTAATGACCCCTATTTCTGCTCATTCTCTTACAAGCCGTCCAGTCGTTTTTCCTTCCGGGATTTCCCTTCAGGTAAAATGCTTGGATAACCCGGATGCTCCTTTGGTTTCGGCGGATGGACAGACCGCTTTTGAAAACGATCCTTTTTTCCCTCTTGAAGTTTCTGTTTCTGCCTCAACTTTTCCTTTACTTGAAGGCTTGGATCACTCTCATTTTCGTTTGCTTAGGCATAAACTAAAGTGGGGATAGTCCCACTGGCCCGTTGGTAAATTGACATGCTTTCACCAGGTACACGAATCGGACCTCACCGTGTGGAGTCATGGGTGGGAGAGGGTGCAACTGGTCAAAGTTACAAAGGTGAGAAGACAGAAGGTGACAGGAAAAAAGAGAATTTTTATATCAAACTTTTACCTCGTGAAATTTCGGAAAAGCGTGGATTTGAAGACCTTTTCATTCAGGAGTGTCAGGCTTTAGAACAAGTTGACGGTCCAGGGATATGGCCGTTACAGAAATTTGGGGTTATGAAATGGAAGCACTGGGTCGTCTATGATTGGAACCCTGGTAAGTCTATTCCGGTTGATAGTCCAGATTTTTCAAGTGACTGCACTGACCTACCCGAGGAGGAGTTCCACCTCATTTATTCCCTTGAAGATGACCTTGAATACGACCCACTGTCATGGACTCAAGATAGTCTGTTAAGTTTGATGATTACTCTGCATCGTGCTTTGTATCATGCTCACGGGTTGGGGTTTCTTCACGGGAATCTAAAGCCAAGTAATATTCTGATATTAAGAACGGAAGGTGAAAAGGTTGAATCATGGATAACTGAGTTTGGATTATACAGACTGGTTACTATGACATCTAAAAATAATGAACAGGATGGTACGAAGGATTCTGTGGTAAGTACTTTAGAGGCTCAGGATTCTAAAACCCGAAGTGCAGATTTTCGTCCGACCTTACAGGCATGGGGAGAAGAAGTGGATGAAAAGTGTGATCTGTATGCCCTTGGCCAGGTGGTTCATGAAATAATAAAAAAAGGAAATGGGCCAGAAGATGTTGAGGAATGGAAAGCATGGGCAGATACCGCTGTTTCAGGGGCACCTTTTGAAAGTGCAGCTCATTCAATGGCAGCCCTTCCGGGGGTGGGCGATATCTCGGAGTACGGTGTTAAGTTGGAGGATGGTTCTGAAATCTCCGATGAAGAGACTGCCAAGATCAGGAAAGAAAGAGAGCAGGAATGGGCATTTGAGGAAAAAACTTCGAATCTTCGCTTTAAGCGTAATATGACGGGTTTGATTGGGGGTTTATTTATTTTGGTTTATGCAATAAAATCTACCTACCTTTTCTTTTTACCTGCTCCTTGGACGGAATATTCCCTTGCAGGATTACTAGACAGTTATCAGTTGGCTGCAGGCTTATGGTCCGGGCAATCTTGGGGAATCCTTCCAAGTGCGTACGATGAAGAAGGAGAGGGCGGGCAGGATGTTGTTGGTATCTGGGAGAAAGATGATGGCCTTTTTCGCCTAGATTTTCGTAAGTTTAAGATGCCCGAGGAGAAAGGAGACGCCAAAAAGCGTTGGCAATTTATCGGAAAGGGAGCGACTTCAGATGAGGATTATCATATTTGGAGTGATTATTTGTCATATGATCGTTCAAGGGATGCTTTGTTGCTGGTTAAACGAAATGATGGAGAAACCACCTTTAAACCTGGAAAAGAAGAAGGTCGCATTCCTCAACTATATCCTGAAAGCCGTTTTTTTGATAATTCTTCAAAAGTGAGACCTGCAGAACTTGTTTTTGCTCGCAAGGGAGAAGCTGGAATTAGCTGGGAACTTTTTATTGGGCTTGGTTTTTTACTTTCTTATTCAATGTATTTAAGAAATCTTAATAAAGTGATTTTAGACGGTCCTGAGGCGTTTTGATGTTGCTAATGCTCAAATTTAGATTCTACGGATAAAGGAGATGTCTTTTTTAAGAATAATTCTATTTCCAATTATCCTGCTGGCTATCTCATGTGGCAGGCAGGATCCATCGGGAAAATATTCGGGTGAAATTAAGGACTGGGTATATGAAGTGTTCGAGGGATCAGTGATTTCCAATGGAGAAGCAGGGAAAATTCGCCTAATTCTTCGCCAAACACCGGATGGCATGATTGCTTCTATGGACTTTGAACACCCAAAAGTAAAATCAACAAGGAGGGATGGAATGTGGGAGGTTGGAGATGGAGAAAGGAGGATTCGTTTTAAGGATGAACGTGAACCTTCGGAATATTTTCTTATCAAAAAAGGAATGCGCTTTGCATTTCAAACAAAGGAGGGACTGAGTAATGACGATGGTTCACCTGTTTTGTTAATGAGAAATGTTGGGCTTTCCCGTAAAGCATCATATCCATTGATTTTGATTTTTAACTTTGATGGTGAAGTTACTGTCTCTGGAGGAGGTGCAGACGCTGAAGTTGCAGGAGAGTGGAAGTGGTCGGGCTCCTCTGTTGTGGTTACTGCAAAGTTGCCACCTGAACGGAATTCCATGGGAAGAGGGAAGGATTTAGAAACTTATAAATATTTTCTGCAGTGGGATGAGGTGATGGAGAACGAATTACTGCTTGAGAAAATGGTGGTTATGAGACCTTTTCGTACCCAAGATGGGGCTAAAAGACAGAGTTGGATGAGTTCACTTTCATTTCAGGATAAACCGCGTCTAGTTTCCATCCCATAAATTTAGAAGTATGATGCTATAGCCTTCTAAGGTTTGACGTTATTTTTCTTATCTCCATGATGCTCATTTTATTTAAATCCTAGCTATTTATGATCACTGCCCTGCAGAATTTCATTTCCAAGCAAAGCAAGTTTCTATTTCCGATCCTGCTGCTTGTCATTGTCGTGTCGTTTGTGCTGTACCTTTCTCAAGGTTCTTCGGTGTTTGATCTACTTCCAGATCCGAACCGAGAGACAAAAGAATTGTATGGAGTTGATCTTAATGATCCCGATCGACGTAGACTTGTAACCTTAAGCAATCGGGTTGCTTCTGATTTTGGTGCAATTGTCAGCCCTACGGAAGAAGCTATGGAGAATGCCGATCGGCAGTTTCTTGAAAATTTGCAAAACCAAATACAGGCAGCTTTTCAGGCAAATCAACAAGATGTGGACCGAAATGCCCTGCAGAGAATGTTTGGATTTATGCAACAATGGCCAAATTTACCTAAATCATTAAAAGTAAAAGAAATTGCTCGTTCAGGTCTCTACGATTTTGAGTTCTCCGAATCTTCCGCTCATTCGAAAATCACTCTCGATGGGCAGGCAGATGCGTGGAATTTCTTACCTCTTACAATTAATCATCCTAAAATCAACCTTCGTTTTGATGATTTCCTTAGAAGCCTTGATCAGGGACTGGCTAATGATGAAAATCGCTCTCGAGCTATGCAGTTTGTCGGGCGTCGACATGGCTTTTCGCCCCGCGATGTGGAGACCATTCTTTACTCTCAATTCCGTGCTTTAGAAATTGACCAAACATATAGCATGGGAGGGCTTTCCTTAAAGAAAGAGGCGGTCCTTGATCTCCATGGCGAACAATTTGCCTGGGATGCTGGAGTAATATCCTTACAGGTAAACGATCTGGATCTAGCGGATCCTGAAATTGCAAATATCAATTTATCAAAGGAAGCTAAAGAGGGTGCATCCATCAATGTATCTTACGGTAACCGAGTTTCAGTTTTTGAGCTTTCCAGTACCGTGAAAGATAAGAATGGAACTCGAACATTTGTTAAACTTGGCAAATCGATTCAAGATACGATTGCTGCATTAATTACTGCGATTGAAGAGGAAGACTTCGGTATTCTCTTAACGAATAATAAAAATTCTATATCAGTTGTGCCTCAGCGTGAAAAATTACCCTCTGCGAAGCCCGCTTTTTCGAGCGATTCCCAAGGTATTTCTATTACCTTAAGTTTGGAAGATGAACTATTTGCTTACCACTCAGAAAACAAAGAAGAATCAGCTTTCGCTGAACCAGCTAGAACTCTTGCGACTGCTTTGACTTTTTCAACTTCTGATTACATGCAAGTCCCTCCTTCACCGGATGAAGCAAGGATGGTTTCCTATTTTGAGAGGAATAAAGATCAATTTATTCCACCATCGCCGATCCTTGATCTTAATAAATCTGGAAAGAATAATAAAGGTGCAGAAGGACCGTTAGGTGAAAAGGATGCAAATTCTTCAAATGATCAATTAGAATTGGATTTGTTATCCGATTTGGAAAAGGACGCGAATCGATCGGACCTTGTTGAAGTAAGTTTTGATCAAGTACGTGATCAAGTCCGGCAAAGAATAATAGAAGGCGACCGAATCGACGCTGAGAGATATGCTGAAACAGCTTCACGAGATGCAGCCCTTGCTTTTCTTGATGATATTAATTCCTTGCAAGATAAGTTGAGGATTAAGTATTTATCATACCAAGACAGGAGGAACTCATCAGAATTAAACGCGTTGATTCTATCTCACAAATCCAAGCTTCGAACTATATCTTTTGCTGATCGGGATATGCCAGTACAGGGTGCAATTTTGGGACTGGAGGCAAGAGAAAGTGAAACGCGTTCAAATCGACAGCCGCTCGAAGAAGTGAAGGCATTAAATGAACGAAATTTCTTCACTCGTTCAGTTAGGAAATCAAGAGATGGGTATGTTGTTTTTCTTTTTGATAAAACAACCATGTCTGGACCTGGTGAGTATGAGCAGGCAAGCTTTAGGGACCTCTACAACGGATATACTGACAAGTTGCATAGTGAAGATTTTCTCGCTAAAGCGGACGAAATTTTTGAAAAATTAAATGACCTTAATTCTTCTTATCAAGGAGAGGGTACACAGCTTACAGTTTCTAGGAAGAGTGCATCTGCTGTACGTGCGGAGTACGACAAAAATAGTGGAAGCTTAAGTCGGGATCTTACCAAACTGCAAAATGAAAGGACTGAGATAAGTAACGCGGAAAGGGAAGATAATGCGACCAGTGCCCAGCTTTCCCGAAAAGAAAAATTAGATCTAGAGATTGAGGCAATGAGGGATAAGCAAGCTCAAGTTAATCGCGAAAGATCTGTTGCTGTGCGTTTAGTAGATGCTTGCTCAAACCTTAAGCACAATGGTCCATGGGAAGAACTTGAGCGAACGGAGAACGAAGTTATCTTTGCACGATTGTTTGGAGTCTATTCAATCCGACCTAAGGTTCAAAGCGATGAACAAGTGTCTGGACGTGTTCTTGATTTAGAATTCGCCAGAGCAGAAAAGGCCAGGGGACAACTTATTCAGGATTTAATTGACTTAGAGTTTAATCGCTAAGCCTTTTTTGTCCAAACGAGGAAGAACTCTTGATTTCCATCGGTTCCCTTCGGATATGCTTGTGTTTCTAGGATTAGAATCGAGTCTTGAAAATTTAATTTAGCAAAGTCTTTGATTTCATTGAGTACTCTATTTCGAATATTCGTATCCCGAATGATTCCTTTTCCCAAATCAGCTTCTTGTCTAGTGCATTCGAATTGTGGCTTAATTAAAGTGACTAATCTTCCCTGAGGTTCTAAAAAAGGCCAGACAGAGGGCAGGACTTTTCTGAGGGAAATAAAAGAGAGGTCCATCACAATAAAAGAAAAAGGGCTTCCTTTTATGTCTGAAGGTTTAATATTTCTTATATTAGTTTTTTCTATATTTTCGACTCTTGGATCCGTTCGTAGGCGATAATGGAGTTGTCCGTGGCCCACATCAATACAGGTTGCGCATTTAGCATCATTTTGGAGAAGGCAATCTGTAAATCCACCAGTGGAAGCTCCTAAGTCTAAAATATGTAAGCCCTTAACTGAAAAGTCTGCATCTTTGAGGAGATTTTCCATTTTTAGTCCACCTCGTCCCACATATTTTAATTTTTGGGCAATATTTAAATCAGCATCTGTTGGGAGTAAGCGACTTGCTTTATCGATGCGCTCGGTACCGACTCTTACTTGTCCTGCCATAATGAGTGCTTTTGCCTGAGTTCTGCTTTCACAAAGGCCCTGTAGTACCAGAAGGTCGTCTGCTCTCACTCGTTTAGGCTTTTTTTTCATCTCTTCGAACTCAAGCTTATGAGGGGTCTGTGGGCAATCCCGCAATTACCCCCAAAAGGGGCAAAGTGGAAAAAAAATAAAAAATACTTGACCATTGTGGGTTAAAATGGGATGAAGTGGGTAGAAATGGTATTAAAGGGATAAATGATTCGAGCGAATGACCACAAGTGGAACAACTTTTTTTGTAGGAGAGTTCACACATGCTCTGGATGCGAAGGGCAGGGTGACGATTCCTTCGAAATGGAGAATTTCCGGAGGGGAGAACACTTATTTGGCGTTACCGAATCCCAGCGGGTACATAACGGTGTATCCGCCGAAGATGATCGAGCGCTTGGAGGAGAAGGTGTCGGAGGCCAATCTAAGCGACACGCAGGCTCAATCGCTCCTTATGGAACTTTTTTCAAAAGCCGATTCTTTTGGATGCGACAAGCAAGGGAGGATCAATCTCAGCGACAAGTTGTTGGCACATGCGGGGATAAAAGGGAAGGCTGTCTTGGTGGGCAAGTTTTCTTCTTTCGCAATATGGTCGGAGGATCGGCGTAGTAATGAAGGTGGCGAGCCTGATGAAAGGAATATTTTTGATGCGATGAGGGAGTTGGGGCTATGATGTGGTGTAGGGTGGATCGAGTGGTGATTAGGGACGCTGCTCGTCGAAGGGGACTTCGTCCTGACCTCGGAGCCCCCCTCTCTCTCGGATTATACGGCGCGGGTAATTGGTGGAAATTGGGGGAAATTAATGTATTGTGGAGCGGTTGAATTTGTTTGCTCTCCGTCAGCGGTGAGTCACATTCCGGTTTTGTTAGATGAGTGCATGGGCTATTTAGGTCCATGCTCTGGAGGTTCGTTTGCGGACCTGACATTTGGAGGTGGTGGGCATTCTCGTAAAATATTGGAGGCGAGTCCTCTAAGTAGATTGCTTTCTATGGATTGTGATCCGGATGCATCGACGAGGGCTTCGGTCTTGCAGGATGCGTATGGAGAAAGATTCCGATTTGTGGATTCAGCATTTCAGACCCTCGATAAATACTCGGGTGCTCAAGAGTTTGATGGGATTTTAATGGATTTAGGGATATCGTCTTTTCAGCTTATGGAGGCAGATAAGGGTTTTTCCTTTCGCTTGGACGCTCCTGTAGATATGAGGTTGAATCCTCGGGAGGGGCAAAGTGCGGCTGATTTTCTGGAGACTGCTTCCAGGGAAAGCTTAGTGCGAGCAGTGCGAGAATATGGAGAAGAAAGGCAATGGGCTCGTATAGTAAATGCGATCATTGATGCACGCGGATCAGGGAAGCTTCAAAGGACATTGTCAGCAGCTGATTTAGTTACGGATGCGGTCGGTGGCATGAGGGCACGCCAAAGGATTCATCCTGCCACGAAAACTTTTCAGGGGATTCGAATAGCAATTAACGGTGAGTTGGAAGCCCTTGCAATGACTTTACCAAAAGTATTTCGTGCATTAAAAGAAGGTGGAGTTTTGGCAGTGATCTCTTTCCATTCGCTGGAGGACAGGATCGTGAAAAGATTTATGAGGAAGATGTCAGGTCGTCCCGAGCATCGAGGGGATCGTAGTTATATTTCCGAAAGAACCGCATATGCTGAGATGGTCCAATCGAAAGCTATTTTTCCGACAAAAGCCGAAGTTGAGTCGAATCCGAAAAGTCGATCTGCTAGATTGAGGGTATTGCGCAAAATCCGACACCCGGAATTTTGAGATGAGTAAGCTAACGATTACAATTCTAGTTTTACTTACAATCTTTGGTGGAGGTAGTGCAATTGGCATAGTTTGGTTGAGGATGGATATATCTGAAGTTGCAACAAGGTGTGGAGTTTTGGAAGACGAGCGGGAAGTCTTATCCCGTGAAGTTCAGGAGTTGCGAGGGCAACGATCCTGGATACTCAGACCTTCCACACTTGCGTCAATGGTCGAGGGGAGGCTTTCGATGCCATCTCCTAATCAGACAATACATGTTTCTAGTGATGATATGATAAGGAAGTTAAGCAAGTATCAAAAAGCTGGTATGGTGGCATCAAGTGGTGGGAATAGTAATAAGCATTCCGGTCGGATAAGATGAGAAGTCTATTCGTATCTAAATTCCGCTATTATATTGTTTTTCTCTCCGTTTGTTTCGCCTTTTGTTCTCTTGGCGGACGTTTAATTTGGTTGCAGGTCATTGAATCTGACAGATTTACAAGTGTAGCAAAAATCGCCCGTAAAAATTTTGTATCAATCAAGGCCAGAAGGGGTGATATTGTTGATTCAAAGGGAAATTTACTTGCGACCACTAGATCTGTAGTCGAAGTAGGATTGGATCCTCATTCTCTAGTTGTAGAAGATCAAGTAAAGTGGAAGACTTTGGCAACTTATTTGGGATTACCTTTGCAGGAAATTCAAAAGGCCGCGGCTAAAAAGACGAAGGGTAATGAAACTGATATACTCGGTGTAAGAGATATCAGATGGGTAAAGCTAAGGGAAGAAGTTGATGAAGGCACATACAGGAAGGTTCAGGAACTAAGAATCAAAGGAGTATATGGAAACTTTAAGCATTCAAGGTTGTATCCTAATAGAAATTTAGCTTCTCATGTTTTAGGTTTTGTAAATAAAGAAGATGTTGCCGCAATGGGTGTGGAGAGATTTGCGGATTACTATTTAAAAGGTCAGGATGGATGGAGGGAAAGCGAAAAAGATGGTCGAAGGAGGGAGATGCCTCAGCACAGGTCTCTAGAGGTTAGTTCAAATGATGGATTGAATATTGAGTTAAGTTTAGACAGAAGAATACAGGATATCGTCGAAGAAGAACTTCTGTATGTTGTGCAAGAATTCGATCCATTGAGTGCTAGCATAATTGTAAGTGATCCGAAGTCCGGTTACATTTTAGCATTAGCCAACGCCCCTGATTTTGATCCAAATAAATTTAATACTTCAGATTTAGCGACTCAAAGAAATAGGGCGCTGTCAGATTTATATGAACCTGGCTCAACATTTAAAATCGTAGCCGTGGGCGGTGCTATGAATGAAGGTCTGGTTTCAGAAAATAATATTATTGATTGTTCAAAAGCGACAATCCGCCGAGGGAACCGTACTTTAAGACTCCCTAGTGATCATCACCCACTTGGTAAAATTAGTGTTAGTAAGGTAGTTCAGAAATCAAGTAATCGTGGGGCAGCAAGATTGGGCATCTTATTGGGCAGTAGGAGACTGTATGAATATTGTCGTTCATTTGGGTTTGGTCAGAAAACAAACTTTGGTATAGGAGGAGAAAGGCAGGGGACATTGCATCCGCCTGAAAGATGGGATGGATTAACGATAACACGCTTGCCTATTGGCCATGCGGTAAGTGTTACACCAATGCAAGTACACGCTGCAATGTCATGTGTAGCAAACGAAGGGGTGTTAATGAAACCACAATTTATCAGCAGGGTATTCGATAAGAGTGGAAAAACCGTAGTACCTTTTGACCCTAAGCCTGTCCGTAAAGTAATATCTAGTACCGTATCAAGTAAACTTAGTAAAATGCTAGTAAGTGTCGTTTCAAGCGAAGGAACAGCAAGGCGAGCAGCGATCGAAGGTTTTTCAGTTGCAGGTAAGACTGGTACAACCCAAAAACTGATCGAAGGGAAATATTCCAATCGGCACCATGTGGCATCATTTGTGGGATATTTTCCTGCTCATGATCCTAAAGTGGTAATAACAGTAGTAGTAGATCAGCCGAAGATGAAAAAAGGACTCCTTGGATATGGTGGAGTTGTGGCAGCTCCTTCTTTTAATCGAGTTGGAAAAGGAATAATAAGTTATTGGGGTCTCAAACCTCAGACAAATGAGGAAGTAGTGGCTTCTAGGTTAAGATTTAAAAACCAAGCATTGTAAAAGTGGAATTATGAATGGCGGAAATAAAATTGAAAATATGGATGATGTTCGATCTAGAATGAAATCATCTAACACATTATATAATCTTCATGAAAATGTCGTGAATTCGCGACATTCAATTACTGATATAATTTCAGATAGTCGAAGAGTTACACCTGGAAGTGCGTTTTTTGCTCTGCCAGGAATTCGCACGGATGGGAATGCACATATTAAGGAAGCTTTAGAACGTGGTGCTAAAACTATAGTTACCGAAGATGCGGAGATTGAGCTTCCTTCATCGGTGGAGAAAGTGTGTGTTGAGGATGCTAGGAAGTCATTGGCTAAGTTTTCCAAGAGATATCATAAATGCCCAGACGAAAACCTTGATTTGATCGGGGTTACTGGTACGAATGGAAAAACAACAGTAACGACTCTTACTCGTCATTTACTTGAGGATGAGGGGCGCCCAGTAGGCTTAATTGGTACAGTACGCTATCATTTAGGTGATAGGGAAGTACCTTCATTCAGGACGACACCAGAATCAACTGATCTTTATTCCCTTTTACGAAGTATGTTAGTCGGAGGGTGCTCAGAGGCAGTTATGGAAGTTAGTTCCCATGGTATTCACCAGTCTAGAGTAGTGGGTCTCAATTTGGGGGTTTGCGTTTTTCTTAACCTGACTAGGGATCACCTTGATTATCATCAAAATATGGAGGCTTATTTTAATGAGAAGCGAAAAATATTTAATGGAGTGAACGGTGCATTACCCAAAGTAGCTATAATTAATGGTGATTGTCCTTATGGAAGGAGATTAGTTTCAGAACTTCCCCCTCAAGTTAGAGTGCTTACATTTGGAATGAATGAAGGTAACAATTTTCGTGCGCGTAATCTTGATCTCCAAGAAAGGGGAACGGAATTTATTCTTGATGCACCTACGGGGACTCATGTTGTTACCAGCCCGATGTTAGGACGGTTTAATGTAATGAATTTGATGGCATCTTTAGCAGTAGTGCACTGCATGGAGCGATCGGTTTCAGATTCGATTCGTAAAGTATGTGCTTTTGAAGGAGTAGATGGTCGAATGGAGAAAGTGAATGGGGATCAAGCATTTAAGGTAATCGTTGATTATGCCCACACTCCTGATGCGTTACGAAATGCACTCTCGATGTTGAGAGAATGTACACCTGGCAGACTTCATGTGGTTTTTGGATGCGGAGGTGATAGGGATCGTGGTAAGAGGCTAGAAATGACGCGAGTTGCATGTGCTGGGGCTGATAAAGTTTGGGCAACTTCTGATAATCCAAGAACTGAATCTCAGGCAAATATTTTTAAGGATATGAGGAAAGGCTTATCTAAAAGTACAGATGCACATTTTATTGAAGACAGAAGAAGGGCTATTAGTTTAGCTTTAGATTCTGCAAAGGAGGGGGACTGTGTATTAATTGCGGGGAAGGGGCATGAGGCATTTCAGGAAGTTCAATATACTGCAATTCCTTTTGATGATAGAAAAGTAGCGGACGAACTTCTCCAAGCAAAAGCTTTGGTATAGAAATGCTTCGATTTGATCCAGATAATCTTGCCCAGTGGGGAAAAGGTCGATGGGAGATTCGACCTTCTCAGGATATTGGTGGATTCTCAATTGACTCAAGGAATTTAGGAAATGGACACCTATTTGTTGCGATTAAAGATAAAAGGGATGGTCATGATTTTGTTCAACAGGCTAAGGATTCAGGGGCAGTTGGTGCCCTTGTTAGTCGATGGGTGAGTGAAGTTGATCTGCCCCAGTTAAAGACGAGTGATAGTCTTATGTCATTTCAAGAAATTGCTCGAAATCATAGAAATAAATTTCAAGGTAAGGTTGTTGGCGTTACAGGAAGTTGCGGAAAAACATCAACAAAAGAAATCCTTAAAGTTCTCCTTGGTGAAAATGAAACATTAAGTACAAGAGGTAACCTTAATAATCATCTTGGGGTACCGCTCACTTTACTACAAATAGATCCTTTGAAGCATCGGTACGCTGTCGTAGAGGCAGGTATAAATCAACCTGAGGAAATGAAGCAGTTAGCTGCAATGATAGATCCAGATTATGCGATCGTGACACTTGTAGGAAACTCTCACCTGGAAGGACTTGGGACACTCGGAAAAGTGGCTGAGGAAAAGTCAAAAATTTTTACGGCAGGTAAAAAGAGTCCCAAAATTATTTTTCCGGAAAGTTGCCAGATTTTCGCCCCTTTTAAGGAAGACTCTCTAGATGGTAAAGACTATCTAGTTTTACGAAAAGGAGAACCAAAATCTCAAAAGATAGGTAAATACGAAGCTTTTTTTGACTTTCGGACTGAAACAGAAACAAACGGGGGCTCGTCGATGCTACGGCTTTGGCGTCACGAGTCCCCATTTTTCTCAGTATCCTTACCACCTCTTTCTTCGGGTATGGCATCTAATGTCGCTCTTTCACTCCTGGCGGCGAGTGATATGGGTATCAATGATCAAGATCTTTTCGAACGCCTACCCCAATACCATCCCTCGACCTTGCGAGGCAAGACCTTGCACGGTCGAGGGAGTCAGTATTTCGTAGATTGTTATAACGCAAATCCTAGCTCGATGCTGGATTCAATTACATTTTTTAAAGAATCTCATAGTTCTGTTCCTAAACTGTATGTACTCGGTGGAATGGAAGAGTTGGGCGAAAAGGAAATTGAATTACATAATGAAGTGGGGAAATCCATAGCTGTTGATTCTCGTGATTTAGTAATTTTACTTGGAGACAAAGCTTCTTGGATGGCATCCGGAATCTTAGAAGCAGGAGCTAAAGAGGAACAGGTCGTTATTCTGCCTAATAAAGAAGATGCAATTTCTATAATTGAGGATTTTCAAGGTGCCTTATTCTTTAAAGGGAGCCGTTCGAGCCAACTCGAAACTTTAGTTCCGAGCTGGGCTAACGATATTGAGAGTAAACAATTAGGCTGAAGATGCTAAGCTACCTACAGTTTTATGAAGAATTATTTGGACCGTTACGTTTGTTTCAGTTTATTTCTATACGAGCAATAGGGGCAGGAGTTACCGCCTTAATTTTTGGTTTTTATTTAGGTCCTAAAATTATTTCTTTTTTAAAGGCGTTTGGTGCAAGACAGGCTTTCCGAGATAAAGATGAAGTTGGTGAGCTTGCCGTGCTACATCAGGCAAAAGAGAAAACTCCGACAATGGGGGGCCTCCTGATTTGTGTAACAGTAGTTCTTTCCGTTGTTTTATGGGCAGAGCCAAATGTGTATGTGATTACTGCTTTGAGTACCTATCTATTATTAACCGTGGTTGGTTTTGCTGATGACTATCTTAAAATAGCTAAAAAGAATAGTCAGGGACTTTCTGGAAGATACAAACTACTTGGTCAACTTTTTACCACAGGTGTAGCGATGATTATTTTAATGGGGCCATGGAGTGAATTACTTGGTGGGGCGGATGGTAACGCTATTGGAAGTAATGAAAAAATGCGGGAGTTATGGGTTCCATTTTATAAAGAAGTTTTTATCGAAAATATGCCCGTGGTTTTCTGTTTTCTGTTTTTCTTGGTTACACTAACTGGATCTAGTAATGCGATAAATTTAACTGATGGGTTGGATGGTTTAGCGATAGGTTGTACTGTTACGGTTGCCTTGACATACGCAATTATGGCTTATGCGTCAGGTAACTATCTGATTTCAGACTATCTTAATGTGAGTTGGATTCCGGGTTCTGGTGAACTAACCATTGTTTGTTCAGCTTTGTTAGGCGGGAGTTTGTCTTTTTTGTGGTTCAACGCACATCCAGCTGAAATGTTTATGGGTGATACAGGTTCATTGGCAATTGGTGGGTTGGTCGGTATCATTGCATTAATGATTCACCAACCGCTTACTTTAGTCATAGTGGGGGGAATATTTGTAATGGAAGCTGGATCTGTTATTTTGCAGGTCGCCTCATTTAAAACTCGGGGGAAACGAATTTTTAGGATGTCTCCCATTCATCATCATTTTGAACTTAAAGGCTGGAAAGAAACAAAAGTTGTAATTCGATTTTGGATACTTTCTTTACTTTTTGCTCTCCTCGGATTGGCAACCCTGAAACTTAGATAATGAAGGGGATCCTTAAAAATTGGGAAAAAATGACTTCATTACCTGTTGCTGTGCTTGGTCGAGGTTTAACAGGGCAGGGCGTTTGCTCCTTACTTAAAAGGCTTGGGTGGAATTATCGTATATTTGAAGACAAGGGAGTTGAACTTACACCAAATAAGATAAGGTCCTCAGCTTTGGTTGTAGTTAGTCCAGGTTTTCGCCCTGATCACCCGTGGTTAGTTATGGCTAGGGAGATGAATGTAAAAGTTTTAGGCGAATTAGACTTTGCATCACACTTCTTATCATCCCCTATCACTGCCATAACCGGAACGAATGGTAAAACTACATTAACGACTCTTATAACCCATGTGCTAAACAAGTTAGGAAGAAAGGCAAAGTCCGCAGGAAATGTTGGATATTCATTATCACAATTAATTGCAGAGTCAGTTTCGTTGAATTCGAGAGTTATTTTGGAAGTTAGTTCTTTTCAGTCACGAGGGTTAAGATGTTTGGAGGCAGAGAATGGTATTTGGACAAATTTTTCAGAAGACCATTTGGATTATCACGGTTCTTTAGAGGACTATTTTTTCTCAAAGTTATCCCTTATTAGTAAATGTAAAAAAGAAATATTTATTGGAAGAACAGTCCAGTCATGGGCAAAGAGACTATCTATTAAACTTCCTGAGCAGACAATTGTGGTTCCACATTCACAAGAGTTATCATACTCGAACGATCATGATCATTTTTTGAACAGTTGGCCTCAACGAGAGAATTTTTCATTAGCTTTGGCTTACGCTAGGAGTTTAGATATTGATGATGCAGACTTCATCGAAGCATGTGAAGATTACTTGCCTGAACCTCATCGCTTGAGCAAAATTTCACAATTTCAAGGGATAAGTTTTTGGAACGATTCAAAAGCAACAAATTTTGATGCCACTATTGCTGCATGTCGCAGTATGAAAAATGATATTTTTTGGATCGGGGGTGGACAGGGTAAAGGAGTGCAAGTAGATGAATTTGCCCGGCAGATCGGTCAGTTTGCAAAAAAGTCATTTACGATTGGAGAAGTAGGGGAAGAGATGGCTTCAAAAATCAGTAGTTTTGGTTCATCAGCAGTCCAATGTTTTACTCTTAGAGAAGCCGTCGAATGTGCATATGCAGAATCGAATGGTAATGTTGAAATCCTCTTCAGTCCAGGGTTTGCAAGTTTTGATCAATTCAAAAACTATAGCGAGCGCGGCGATCTGTTTAATCAATATGTTTTAGATTTGAAGAAGAGGTTTGCAACCTCTGCTCAAGAACTGCTCTATTAATTTACTTATGCAAAAAATAATTATGAAACTGACAAAAATATTCGGTATTGTACTATCTCTCCATGTTGGAGTAATCCTACTCGTTATGTTTCAACCAAGTTGTCAAACGGTTGATAAAAAGAAAGAGTCAAGTGAAGAAACACTGCCCACGGTAGAAGATACTTCTCTCAATGACTTCAATCAGGGAAGTGGCAATGATGTAAAGCCATTGGAAGATACATTTGTCTCACCTTCTCGTCCGAAACCTGGCGAAATAATAGTTCCAGGTAACGAAATTATGGTACCTCAACCTTTGCCTGATGTCGATCCGTTGAGCCCGGTAGCAGTTGACAGTTCTAGTCCGCTTCGACCAAGTGATGTTTCGGTATACAAGGTCATTCGTGGCGATACTTTATGGGGAATCGCCCGGAAGAACTCGATTTCACTTAATGCCCTGTTAGGATCAAATCCAAGCTTGAGTAAGAGTTCCAAACTATCGATTGGGCAGGAAGTCATGATACCGGGTGGAGATTCCCCCAGTGTATTGCAGCAAGTTTCACCAGTAGTGCCCAAAGTTACAGAGACTGGAAGTAGTTCTGGTACTTATGTTGTTCAATCTGGAGATAGTTTATCCCGAATAGCTAGAAATAATCAGGTTTCCCTTTCCGCACTCATGGAAATTAACGGAATGAATAGTCGATCTGTTATTCGTCCCGGTCAAACTCTTATGCTTCCAGGTGAATCGAACGGAATATCTACTGTAAGTTCACCCGTTATCGTACCTGCTGGGGCTACAACTCATATCGTTAAAAAGGGGGAGAACTTAACGCGGATTGCTAGTGTATATGGGGTTTCTATTAAGCAAATTATGGAATGGAACGGAATGTCGGATGCCGGGAAAATTAGAGTTGGGCAGTCTTTAATAGTGTCTGGTGCCAGTTCGAATTCATCGAATGAAACTGTAATAGAAGAAGTTCGATCAATCTTAGTTCCAGGTGCTGTTCAGGAGGAACCTAGTAATGATGATAGCTTGCAGAACTTCTTTAAGGGTACAGTTGAAGATCGTCCACTTATCGACGCTCCTGATAATCCTTGAGGTGTAAATAAATATATGGTGTGGAACAGAACGGGAGGCGGGAAAAAGATTGGATCGGTCGCTAGCTAAGTCAAGTAACTGGGTTTCCATCTATTTGGTTGCCGTTGCTTTAGGTCTTACCACCTTAGGGTTGGTTATGCTCTTTAGTGCCGGTGCTGTACGGGGTGCACAGGCTCTTCTTACCAAGCAATTTATTTGGCTTGGTATGTCTATTATTGTTGGTGTTTATGCCGCTTTCATGGATTTAGACTGGCTCAAAAGAAGAGCTTGGTTGTTATATGGCATCTGTATCCTTTCGTTGGCATTAACATTGGTTCCGGGAATCGGAGTTAAGGTCAATGGTGCTCAACGCTGGCTAGGACTCGGACCCTTACGGGTACAGCCTTCTGAGTTTGCAAAGATCGGCTTGGTCGTGATTTTGGCTGTTTATTTTGCTGGGCGACAGCGAGATATTAAAACATTTACCTGGGGTTTTCTCATGCCATCCATGATTATTGGAAGTTGTTGTGGATTGATTATCTTACAACCTGATTTCGGCACTTGTTTTTTATGTGGTGCGGTAGCAGCAACGATGATGTTTCAAAGTGGAACTAGCTTACGATGGCTACTTCCAGTTGCAGGTCTTGCTGTAGCTGCATTTTCTGTTCTTGTATACTTCGATCCAGTTCGTATCCGGCGGGTAACATCATTTTTAGATGTGGAGGCTAATGCTGGTGATAGTGCGTACCAGCTTTGGCAGGGAATGCTCGCATTTGGAGTGGGTGGGTTGAACGGTGTAGGTTTGGGGATGGGAAGGCAACAAATGCACTTTTTACCTGAAGCTCATACCGACTTCATTTTTCCTGTCATCGGAGAGGAATTAGGGTTGGTCTCCACATTCTCAATACTGCTTTGTTTTACATTACTTTTCTTATTCGTCTATTGGAAGCTACGCTTGTCGACGAAACTTTATGAGTATCAGCTAGCTTTAGGCGGACTCCTTTTTATTAGTTTACAATCAATCATTAATATGGGTGTGGTTACAGGTTCGCTTCCAACCAAAGGAATGTCTTTGCCATTTATTAGTTATGGTGGATCCAATTTAATGGTTACTTTTATATTTTTAGGGTTAATCATCAATGTGTTTCGCAAGATGGATAACCCGCAGGGAGTTCAACCACGAGAAATATGAAGAATGTAATTATTGCGTGTGGTGGAACAGGTGGACATTTAACTCCAGGGATTGCACTGGCCCAGAGTCTTGAAGAAAGGGGTTGTAAAGCTTGGTTGTTTATTAGTCGAAAAAATGTGGATTCAAGGTTGTCGAGTAAATATCCATCCCTTCATTTTGTTGCGATGCCAGGAGCTCCGCTAATTAAAACCCCACTAGGGTTAGTACGATTTTTTCGGGGCTTTATTTCCTCCTTCTTAAAAGCTAAGAAATTTTACAAGAAAGTAGATGCGGGTGCGATGATCGGATTTGGTGGATTTACTTCACTGGGCCCTGCGGTAGCTGCCCGTTTTGGAAAAGTTCCAGTTTTTATTCATGAGGCTAACCGTGCAGTGGGTAAAGCGGTAAGGTTTTTAGCCCAAAATTCTAATCGTGTTTATTTACCTGAAGGGATGAGGTTGGAAGGTGTATCCTCAGGTATTATCAGAAATTTTGGATATCCCTTGCGAAAGGAATTTCGTCGGATTCCACGAGAAAGAGCGAGGAAACAATTAAGTATACCAAACACTGATCGCCTCCTCGTGGTTTTGGGTGGGAGCCAGGGTGCGTCTTCGTTGAATAAATGGGTGAAAAGTAATTTATCAGAATTAGCTATGGAGGGAATCTCAACCTTATGTATTACTGGCATGGGAAAAGATAGTTCAGGTGTAGTTCAGTTAGACGGACCTGTGGATGAGATGATCACTAGCCGCTTTATATCATTCACGGACGAAATGAATGTTGTTTTGTCTGCTGCAGACCTAGTAGTTTCAAGGGCAGGAGCGGGTGCCATTGCAGAGATAGTACGTTGTAGGGTACCCTCCATTCTTGTGCCTTATCCGTACGCTGCGGATAATCATCAACTCCATAATGCTCGTTTTCTGGAGGTAAAAGGCGGTGGTTTGGTATGTCCTGATGATAAGTTAAGTGACAAATTATTTAAAGAGGTTCAGGACATGATGTTTAATGAAGAACTTCGGGCTATTTTACGTAGAAATTTATACTCTATGGATGGTGGAGACGTTGGGCTAAAGTTGGCTGATGATATGTCTCAATATATCCAAGATTTAAAAACTGTAAGTTCAACTTCTAATGAAGATGTCGAGGTCTATGCATGAATAAACCAAAACGAGTATTTTTACTTGGAGCTAGCGGTATGGGTATGGCTCCACTTGCTTTTTACTTGAGGGGTGCTGGAGTGGCAGTTGAAGCTTTTGATGATTATTTTCGAGAACCATTAAGAACTCAAATGCAGGATGCAGGTATAAAAGTTCTTATGGAACCGGTGCCAATCCAGACGCCTGATTGTGTGATTCGTTCCAGTGCGATTGGAACGACTGATTCCCGCCTGTCCTCTTTTCGGTCTCAATCGATTGAAATTTTCAAAAGAGGAGATTTTTTAGCCAAGTATTCCAATCAGTTTAAGACTGTTGCCATTGTTGGTAGTCATGGAAAAACCACATCTGCCGGGATGTTATCTTGGGCACTTTCAGAAATTGATTTTAATTTCTCTTATCTCGTCGGTGGTCGTTTTAAGAATGATTTTCTTCCAATGGGCAAGTTTCAGGATAGTCCATGGATGGTTTTGGAAGTGGATGAGAGTGATGGCACCATCGATGGTTTTGCACCAGATATTACTGTAGTTCTAAATTGTGACTGGGATCATGTTGACCGATATGAACACAAGGGTTCTGTAAGTGATGTTTTTAAAAATCTACTTTCTCGAACAAGATCCGGGGTAATTCTTTCACATTCGAGTAGTTTGTTGCCATGGGTTAAGAAATCGAAACGATTGAAAGTCTCAACTTTTGAATTGGAGGATGATTCAGCTGATTATATGGCTTCGAACCGAGATGCCAGCATAGCCTGTGCAACGATGATGGGGGCGGATGTTGATCAGGTTAATTTTAAAAAATTTCCAGGAATGGAAAGGAGACATTCCACTTTGTTTGAAGACGCCAATCGTTTGATTCTTGAAGATTACGCCCATCATCCAACCGAAATCCGTGCTTTTTTGGCGGATCGCAGGAAAAAATTCCCTGATCATTGGATGAAAGTGGTTTTCCAATCTCATCGCTACAGTCGAACAAAAGCTTTTGCTGAATCTTTTGCCGAGGAGTTGAGCGTAGCCGATGAATTAAACTTTTTGCCAACCTATGGTGCATTTGAGGATTATGATGCAGAGGGTGATGCTGAAGCACTGGCTGGTTATTTGCCACCCAGGCTTAGGGCAACCACCAAGATTTTTGCTGACTATCCTTCCTTCATGAAGGGCAAAATCGGAACTGAAGATAAATCAATATCAGATCAAGTGTTATTTTTGGGTGCAGGAAACATCGAGGGGTGGGCTCATGCATTTGCTGCGATTCATCATCGAAAAGGTGATCGTGTCTCTGCATTTTCTTACTTTTTAAAAGACAGGCTTTCCCATAAATGTGTCTTACGTAAAGATGAAAGCCTAGCATCTAAGACAACAATGCGTGTGGGGGGGACTGCTCTGTGGTATGCGGAACCTAAGCATACCGAAGATTTACGAAGATTGGTTGAAGCTTCAAATTATTACTCGATCCCAAGGGTAATGCTTGGCAGAGGATCAAATCTGATTATTCCAGATGAAGGGTACGACGGATTGGTTCTTCGATTGCGGGGCGAGTTTTGGAAAGAGATAAGCCCAAGGTCTGATGATTCATTTATCGTGGGAGCCGGTGCTCGATTAAATGATATTTGTAAACTTGCCTGTCTGCAGGAGTTAGTAGGTTTTGAATTTTTAGAAGGTATTCCAGGGACATTGGGTGGGGCGTTGAGGATGAACGCTGGAGCAATGGGATGGGAGATTTATGACCTTGTGGAGTGGGTGTCATTCCTTTTACCAGATGGTTCAATTCGTGAAATTCCAGGTAATCAGTTAAACATTGGTTACAGGTTTTGTCAGGAGGCTAAAGACGGCATTGCTTTACGTGCAAAGTTGAAAGCCGAGGGTAGATCTGATCATAAAGCAATTCGTTCTGCAATTGAGGAACTCGCCCAAAAACGTCGGTCTTCTCAGCCAAGAGAAGCGAGTGCAGGTTGTATTTTTAAAAACCCCGAAGAAAAATCTGCCGGTTGGCTAATCGAGAATTGTGGAATGAAAGGCGAGCGAGTTGGAAGTGCTGTGGTTTCCAGTGTACATGCTAACTTTATTGTTAACGAAGGAGGTGCCACTGCGGAGGATGTGATTTCACTGATGCAAAAAGTTCGCAGACGGGTGAATGACGATACCAAGATTACACTAGAACCCGAGGTAGGGTTATTGGGGAAAAAATGGAAGGATCAACTATCATGATAATAGAAAGCAGTTTTCCATCAGTTACGATTCTCGCTGGAGGCACTGGGCCGGAAAGGCAAGTTTCTCTTAATTCTGGGCGGTGTCTAGCCGACGCACTAGAGCATGAATTTAGGGTTAATCTTATTGATTTAAAAGATACCGTCTTACCTCCTGAACTATCATCTGATGATACCATTGTGATTTCTGTTATTCACGGAACCTTTGGAGAGGACGGTAGATTACAGGATTTATTGGACGAAAAAAGTTTTTACTATGCAGGTAGTCGGGCTCAGTCCAGTCGTTTATGCATGGATAAAAGTGCAGCAAAGACTTGTGTTGAAAGTGAGGGAGTAAGAGTTTCCCAGGATATTTGTTTTCAAAACCCAAATGTTATCGATGTTGAAAAGGTTTGTGCTGAATTAGGTACAGAAATGATTCTTAAACCTACAGACCAAGGTAGCAGTGTTGCTCTTTATGTGATAAGTGGTGAAGATGAATTAAGGAAATCCCTTCAAGGAATTCAGCATGGAAACTGGATGTTAGAAAAAAGAATTTTTGGCAGGGAAGTGACCCTTGGGATCCTGAATGGGGTATCTATGGGAATTGTCGAAGTCATACCGCAGGGTGGAGTCTATGATTACAAACGTAAGTATTCTGAGGGGAGTACGGAATACCGTTTTCCTGCCGTCTTTGATATGGAGATTGAGGAGGAAATTAAGAAACTCGCAAAACGGGCTTATTTTGCATGCGATTGTAGAGATTTTGCCAGGATAGATTTTATGGTATGCGAAGATGGCAACCCGTATTTTTTAGAGGTAAATACCCTTCCTGGTTTGACGACTACAAGCCTTCTTCCAAAAAGTGCCTCTTGTGCGGGATATGATTTTCAATCCTTGGCAAGAAAATTGATTGAGCCCGCACTTAAGAGGTTCGAAGAATCAAAATTAGCCAAAGTAACCTTTTAAGCATGAATCCGAAAAATAAAAAGAAATCTGAATCTGGTTTGAATTGGCAAAAACTTAAGCCTAAATCATCTCGTCGTCCATCAACTCTTCCGGCTTTTAAAAAAAGAGTTGGTATGATCGGTAGAGGTGGAGTGTTCTTCTCGATTATTGCCCTTCTTGGAGCATGCTTATGGTGGGGAGAAAAAGTTTTACATCAAAATACAGGACCTCTCGACATAACCGGACCCGGTGCATCAATAAAAAGTATTGAATTTTCGAGTGACGGTGTGTTGTCGCAAAAATGGTTTATGAATTGGTTTGGTCCATTAAGAGACCGATCCTTGATGGATCTAGACATAGAAAAAATCAGAATGGATTTAGAAAAAGAAAGTCAAGTTGTGGAGGCTCGGATAAGAAGGCGTTTTCCTTCAACTCTTGAAATCATACTTAAGGAACAATCTCCGATCATGGTGTTGAGGTTAAAAGTCAATTCTGGAGGTTATAATGATTGGTTGGTTTCCCGCGATGGATCACTTTATCTTGGAGAAGGTTATACGCCCGCCCGCTTATCATTATTACCTTCGCTTTCAGTACCTTCTAGTGCACTAAAGAGATTAAAGAATGGGCGGGGTTTTGAACCATTGGAAGAAGTTGCACAGGTTGCACCATTATTGGAATTAGCCAGGAGGGAATATCCTTCATTCTACAGAGATTGGAAAATTATCTCTTATGACTTAAGCAATGAATTTGATCCTGTTGCCCATATTCTTATCCGTTCCGGAAAAGTTAAGCGTATACGCTTTTCTCCAAAAAGATTTGCGACACAAATGGAAAGACTTCACTACCTATTTCTTGAGCCTGATTTTAGAAAAAGTCGGGTTATCGAATTAATCGACCTTTCGCATGACCGTTCGGTTTTTGCCAAGATTTAACGAATCAATTTAGAAATAATTTATGAGTAAAATAATTGGAGCGGTTGAGATAGGAACTTCCACGGCTAAAGCCCTTGTTGGAGAAGTAGGCGAAAGTGGTGCCCTTAGTATTGTAGGGATGGCTACCCGACAGAATGAGGGCATGCGGAAAGGTGAAATTATGGATTTTAGAAAAGCAGCTACCTCTGTTCATGCTGCTTTAGAGGAAGCCGAGAAAATGTCAGGAACCACGGTTGACTCCATCTACCTTGCTCAAACTGGTTCGCATCTAAAGGGGCAAATGCTTCGAGGTTCAGCTTCCGTTTCATCTTCTGATAACCGGGTTGCGGCTGATGACCTAAAGAGAGCTGCGATTGAAGCAAAAAGGCGTCAACCTGATGAAGGGAGGTCCTATGTCCACCATGTACGCACCCCAATTATTTTGGATAAGAAAGTGGTCGATGATCCAGTTGGTATGTTGGGTAACAAAGTAGATTTAGGGTATTGGTCGATTGATGGTGATGATAAAGCTATCCAAATGGGTCTCCATGTTATTTCAAACTACAGTCTTGAAGTAGATGATTTAATTTTATCCTCAATTGCCTCTGCGACAATGGTCGCTGGGCCGGACTTACGGAGAGCAGGCACTATTGTAATTGATCTCGGTGCTGGTGTTACGGATTTCGTGGTATATCGGCAGGGGTATGTCGCATATTCGGGAGTCATTCCTGTGGGCGGGGATCATGTAACCGGCGATATTAGTATGGGCCTGCGTATCCTCGAACCTTATGCCGAGAAACTTAAGTTAGAGTATGGGCAAGCTATGCCTTTAAAGGAGGAGGAATCTGAGGATGTTTGGATTATTGGAAATAAGACAATTGGGGATCGTTCGGTTCCACGAAAAGCAATCGCAGATGTGATCCATGTGCGTGTTGCTGAATTATTTGAAATCATAAGCAAAGAATTAGGTCCTCTTTTGAATGCAGATGAATTAAAAGGTGGGATTTTGCTTACAGGAGGAGGTGCCCGTCTCCCGGGAATCGAAAAAGTTGCGAGTCAGGTTCTTGGGCAAAATGTGAGGAAAGCAACTTTTCCTCCTGGTATATCGGCCGAACTAGCTCAACCTGAAAATGCTACGGTTCTCGGACTACTTCATTATGGATTGGAAGACCAAAGTTTGCCTGGCCAACAGAAACCTGAACAGGATGTAGGGTTACTTAGTAAAATAGGGCGAATTGTCGGAATAGGGCAAACCAATCTTTAAGCTTTTATCCGTAACCCCAATAAATATGAGTCAAGAAAAGTTATTTGCACAGGAGCCGGGAATGAGCTCTGTCCATGAAAATACCGCCCTCAAAGCAAAAATCATTGGGATAGGGGGGGCTGGACTTTCCTTGGTCGATGGATTGCGTCTAGACAATTTTACAGGTGTGGATCAGCTTGCAGTGGATGTGGATGCTCGAGCACTGGCTGATTCAATAGCTTCCGCAAAAATGCCAATTGGCAGAACTTTAACTCGAGGAATGGGTACAGGTGGGGAAACTGCATTAGCACGAAAGGCCATTGAGGAAGAAAAAGACAGTATTCGCAAGAGTTTAGAGGGGGTGGATTTGGTCTTTCTACTTGCTGGATTAGGGGGCGGAACAGGTGGTGGAGCTACTCCAGAGATTGCCAAGCTTGCAAGAGAGTCAGGTGCTTTAGTATTTGCTTTTGCTCCTATGCCTTTTAGTTGGGAGAAAAGTAGGCATGCCCAAGCAGAGGATTCTCTGGCTGAATTACGGAAATTTGCCAATGCAGTCATTCCACTTCCAAATGATTCTCTTCTTCAGGTAGGTGGTGCGGATGCTACTGCTCTAGAGTGTTTTGCTGAGGCAGGTCGAAATGTAAGTCGAGGAATCTCGGCAATTTGCTCATTGATTTTTCGTCGTGGAATGATTGATGTTGATTTCGTCCATTTGAGGAAGGCTTTCAATTTACGATCAGGTCGTACTCTTTTTGGCTACGGAGAAGGCAAGGGCGAAAATGCAATTCGACAAGCTTTGAGTGAACTGATGATCTGCCCGATGCTTCACCTGCCTGATGTTTCAAAGGCTGCTGATGCTTTACTTATTTTTATTAATGGAGGACCTGGTATGGGGATGAATGCATTGCAACAAGCTTCCCTTGAAATTAGAGAGCAATTTAAGGCCGGTGAACATGTCGTATTTGGTGCCCATGTGGATGAAAATATGGGAGACCGAATTCAGGTAATAGTACTTGGTGCAACCGATCTTGAGGCAGGGATGGTTGCAGATGTAGCCCCTGTTGCAGAGCAAGTTGTAGAGGCTAATCCATCGACTGCAAAGAGTACTCATGAGTCAAAACTTAAAACATCCTCAAATACTGCAAAAGTGAAGACTCCTGTTAAGAAGGGTAGATTTAGTCGAAAAAAAGAATCAGAGGATCAAAATACTTTTGATTTTATGGAAGAGGCGAATCAGCGAGGAATCTTTGATGACCTTACCTCCAGGAATTTATACGAAGGAGAGGACTTAGATGTGCCTGCCTACCTTCGAAGAGGGGTAAAAATTGCTATTTAGTGAATTTTATTGAAGTAAGCAGTGTCTTGGTATTCTACCATTTTTAAATGCGTATTTTCATTATTTTTAGACAAACAATGCATTACTGCATGTACGGGATTCATTTCTAGCTCAATAATTTCAATTTAAATAAGTGTCGTAAAGTATTTTTTTATGTAATATTTAGTTTGCGTTAGGTGTCAAACAGGAGAGTATGTTATTACTTTCTTTCAACCAATTATGATCCCTATTTGTGCACCATTTTTATTCAAAGTTTTATTTGAAGGATTATTTGTGCATATAAATCAAATAGTTGGATATTTGTTTTGGATGATTTGCCTTTTAGGTACATGTCAATTTGCCTCTGCTAATGTTGTCACACAAGAACATTTGCTTACGGGAGATTCAATTGCTGAAACTGAATTAAATAACACGAAGCAGGATATATCCTTTACGATCAAATCCTGGAGTTTTGAGGGAGCCAAAGCCTTTTCCCCTAAGGAATTAATCAAGCAGGTTAAAGATTTTGATAAGAAAGAAATTCGTTTTGATGATCTTTCGGATATTGTTGCAAGTATAGAAGGATTTTATGAGTCACAAGGTAGAATTGCCACTGTGACTATACCTCCTCAGGATGTGACAAAAGGTCAATTATTGGTTTCGGTCGTGGAAGCAAAGGTAGGTCATGTAAAAATTGAAAAGTCTGGAACATCGAGGGTCAGTCATAAAAAAATTAAGTCAACCATTGGAAGCTATCTTCCAAAAGGAAGTATTTATGATGCAGAATCCCTTAACCGTGGGCTTCTACTCGCTGATGATTTGCCAGGGGTAAGCATGACTGGTTTTTTACAGTCAGGAGAACAAGATGATGAAGTGGATCTTATCTTAAAAACTTCACAGGAATCCCCATTTATTGGAGATCTAGGTATCGATAATGCTCATGCCCGTTCTCTTGGAGCCTATCGTGCGACAATGGCTGTTTCTCTTGTTAGCCCTTTTCATCTTGGGGAGACAATCGGGTTGCAAACATTAAAAAGTGAGGGGAGTCGGTACGGGAGGTTTTCTTTGGGGATGCCTCTGGGTTCCAGAGGTTTGAGGATGAGTGTCTACGGTAGTAAGCTTTGTTATAATGTTATAACCGATGAACTTGCTGCTTTAGATATAGAAGGGGAGGTCGATGAAATTGGGTTAACTTTGAGGTATCCATTGATACGAACTCGAAAGGGAAATCTATATTCGACCTATAAACTTGATCACCGTATCTATTTATCAAGTGTCGCTCAGATTGTTCAAAAGCATTACTCAATCGATGGTATTTCACTTAACTTATCTGGCAATGTTTTCGATACGATATGGGGAGGCGGTGGCAATAGTGCAAGCTTAGGAGTTTTGCATGGCAGGGTAAGTGCAAAAGGTTCAACCTTGATGAATGAGGGCTATCATTCTTTATTTAAGTATAGTGTGAGTCGACAGCAGACTATTTCAGAAAAGCTTAGCCTATTTGTCTCACTCTCAGGACAGATTACGCAGGATGTTTCCACAAGTTCGTTACATTCAATCAACAGAGATAACAACCAAGTAGACAAAGTTGAAGACTTTTTAGACAGTGCAGAGAGTTTTAGTCTGGGTGGAATCAATGGTGTAAGGGCTTACCCTTCGGGGGAAGCAACCGGTTCCGAGGGGCGTTTGTTTTCTGGAGAATTTCGCTACCTCCTCGGACCAGATCTTATTGTGAAGGCACTCTATGACTGGGGTTGGGTAGGAAGTCGTGACCCGACAACCATTGGACCATCGGAGTATGAAATATCTGGAGCAGGACTGAACGTCGCTTGGAGTGCTCCTTTGGGATTTAATTTACAGGCAACTTATGCTCGTAGATTTGGAGAAAACCCAAATCCTTCCGCCACAGGAATGGACCAGGATGGAAGTTTGAAGGAAGATCGTCTTTGGGTGGTACTTGGTAGGAGCTTTTAAAATGATTTTTTGGTTTCGAAAAAATTCATTGTTTAGATGCCTGATATTACTTCATTTATCCTGTTCTCTTGTTTTTGGTCAGCAATTACCATCTGGTGCGGTTTTACAAAATGGAAATGCAAAGGTGAATTACCACGGGTCATCTATGTACATCAGACAGAGTTCATCTCGTGCGGTGATTGATTGGCAATCCTTTGATGTGGGGCAAGGGGGAGCGGTTCATTTTATTCAACCCAGTCAAGTCTCAGCTACTTTGAATAGAGTCAAGGGCGGTGGAGCGTCTCAAATACTCGGACAGATTAAAGCTCCCGGACAAGTCTTTATAACGAATGGAAATGGAGTTTATTTTGGCCGAAGTGCATCGGTCGATGTGGGTAGTCTGGTCGCTTCGAGCCTTGATTTGGCTGCGGATGACTTCATGCAAGGTAACTTAAAGTTTTTACAAAAGGGCAGTGAAGATTCGGCAATTATAAATGAGGGAGAGTTACAAGCTCGAGAGCAAGGATTTATTGCCCTGCTTGCACCTGAGGTTCGAAATGATGGTTTTATTTTTGCAAGAAAAGGTTCGGTGGCACTCGCTTCGGGCGAGATTGTTGAATTACAAACAGATCCGAATCAACAGCTCGTCGGAGTGCGTGTTGAACCTGGGCAATGGAATGCATTGGTGGAAAATAAAACAGTGATAGAAGCAGACGGTGGCATGGTTGTTTTATCCGCACAAGCTGAGGGTGATCTTTTTCGTGGGTTGATCAGAAATTCTGGGACGATACAAGCTGCCGGTATTAAACAAGAAGCTGGCAGAATTATTCTGACAGCCGGAGTCGGAGGTAAAGTTGAGCATAGAGGATTGCTCGATTCTAGTTCTGATTCTGGTAAGGGAGGTTTAATTACGGTGGAGGGTGAAAAGATAGAATTACTCGTTGATTCAGTCATTTCTGCAACAGGAGAAACGGGTGGTGGGCAAGTTTTGATTGGAGGTGACTGGCAGGGCGGAGCTAATCAAGAATTTCGCGTGTTTGATAATCCCCATGCATTGCTTCAAGCCAATGAGGTCTTAATGAAGGAAAGGACCCTGATCGATGTCAGTGCATTGGGAGGAGGAGACGGAGGGAAAGTCGTTTTGTGGTCAGATATTTTTGATTTGGAATCTAAAACTTTGGTGAATGGAGAAATTTATGCCAACGGGGGAATGCGAGGTGGAGATGGTGGCAGCGTGGAAACTTCAGGCCATTTTCTAGATATCAATGATGCGAGGGTTTCAACCCTCGCACCCTACGGTAAGGTAGGTGACTGGCTTCTGGATCCAGGCCATATCACAATCAGTAATTCGGGCTCATATAATGCAGGCTTCCCTACTAGTTTTACAGCCAGCAGTACTACGACAATTCATCCAACCTCAATCAGTAACGCCTTATCTTCCAACAATATCACAATTGCCACTGGAAGCGGGAACTATGATCTTACTGTTACCAACGGTATCACAAGTGGTTCGGGTAATAACCTTACTCTTGATGCCGGAAGAAATCTTGCAGTGAACGAGCCGATCAATGTCGGTACTGGAGTCCTTAAACTTGATACGACAAATAATTTGACTGTAAGCGGAGATTTAACTGCGGGTTTATTGGATTTAGATGCAGATAACGGTGCAATTACTATCAATAACATTATTGACACGAGTGCGAGTGGGGGGGCAGTCAACTTGGATGCGGGGACAGGCATCACGGTAAGTGCTACCATTAATTCTGCCGCGGGTGCACTCACACTCAATGCAGGAGGCGGCATAACGATTGGGGCGAATATAACATCCGGTTCAATGGATATTGATGCTGTAAATAATGTAACTGTAAACAGTTCGAGAGTTCTGGATACCAGTGCAAATAACGGCTCCGTAAATATTGATGCCAACGATAATTTGAATCTAAATGGTTCAATAAGTGCTGGTAGTGGATCCGTAACTTTAGACGGGGCAGATAGTCTTTCCGTAGGTGCGAGTGCATCAATTAATTCCGGTGCACAGATTTTGAAGACCACGGGTGGACTTTCAAGTAACGCACCTCTTAACGCAGGAGCTGGAACTATCTTACTCGAAGCCAATGATAATGTAACCATCGGGGCCAATCTTACTACTTCCAATGATACAACCGATGCCATCCGGGTGATAGCCGGGAAAAATGAAGATGCAGGAACTGAAACTGGAGGAAGTATAGTTATTTCCGGTTCCCCTGCGATTTCAGTTGGAGCCACTTCGGGGCGGGCCACTTTTTTCTCGGGAGATATTTCAGATTCCACCGGGCTGACCAATCTGGTTGGTTCCGGCACTGGGAAATTCCGCTACAATGCAGATGATACAACTGATTTTTCTTCCGGTAATTGGCAGAATCTAACTTCAGGGAAATTCGCTGTATATCGCGAACAACCCGCAGCAACTCTAACGACAGAAAGCAGGATTTACGGAGACGATTTAAATCTAAACGAAATTACCGCAAGTAGTGGTTTGGTTAACGGAGATACACTTGATTCCGCAAGCAATATTGTGGATGATACCGCATCTCCAACTCCTATATACTCAGAACACTCGGGTGTGCTCAAATATCTTGACGCCCGTGGTAATTGGGTGGATGGAGCTTATGAAGCAACCCCTTATGCTTTAAACAACAATCTTAGAAAACTTGGTTATGGGATTATTGGAGGCACCGTAAGCGTCACGCCTAAAGAGGTAACTCTGATTGCGGTGAAGACTTATGATGGAAACAATGTTTTGGATCCAGGAGAATTGACTGTTGGCAATTTGGTTGCTGGCGAAAGCCTTACTTTCACCAATGCTAAAACCTACAACTATCATGTTGCTTCGGTAGATAGCCAGAGATTTGTCCATCGGACAACTCTACAAAATGCAAGTTCTGGACCAGGAAAGGCTACTAATTATAAAACTCCTTATTTGGGATCCAGAAATGAGACAAAGAATAAAGTCACCATTGATAAACAGGCATTAACCATTAGTTTAAACGCCGCAACCAATACGACCAAGAATTATGATGCCTCCCCCGATGCGTCGGTTACTTTTTCCCCACAATATGACTTCGTTGGTTTGGTCACGGGAGATGCAAGTGCAGATGTCAGTTATGAGTCAGCCGTATACAGCTCAGCCACTGCAGGTACAGGAAAAACTTTAACCATTTCCGGATTGGTGGTGAATTTTCTTTCCGAAACCGCAGACGCCTCCGATCAGAGTCCAAAGTCATACCCCACAGATTATGAAATTACGATTGGAGGTGTTCCTGCAACAACTTTGGTTGTTTCAGGTGTAGAAATTGCTAAAGCCCCCTTGATTGTTAGGGCTAATGATTCTTTTACATTTGCTGGTCAGAGCGACCCTGCTGGCTACAATGGGGTGTCCTATCAGGGCTTTGCTCAGGGGGAGAGTACGGGTGTTCTTGGTGGGACTCTTTCCTTCAGCCGCAGTGGAGCTCCTAAAAGTCCAGGGGGGAATACATATGATCTGACTCCATCCGGACTAACCGCCGCGAATTATTCCTTTAATTTTCAAAACGGAGTTTTTTCCATTATTCCCCAAAATCAGTTGGTCGTAGATGTCACTGATGCCAGTAGTACCTATGGTGATTCTGTTACCTACAACTTAGATTCGGTTTCTTATTATTACATCGATTCCGACCATTCGGATGGTGATGACACCGGGACAAAGACGATCGCACTGGGTTCCTCGGCCCACACCTATTCCAAGTCAACCAATCAGGTCACCGTTCGAGATCATTCAAATGACAGTATCGTTTTTACAGTTTCCCCTGCATCTGCGGTTAACTCGACTTCAGGAAAATTAGTTGTCGGGTCCTATATTTTGGAAGCATCTGCAGTAACTAACAATGCATCTGATTTCGATAATTCGGTTCAAGTTATTGGTGCACATACAGTCTCCCCCAAGACTTTGGTCCCTTCCGTGAGTGGAGGTAAAATTAAGATTTATGACGGAGACCCAGACATGAAGGGGTTGTCCATCGGTGTTCCGGGTGTTGAAAATAATGGTGCTGGTACTTCAGATGCCGTTACTGCTTCAGGGGTTGGAACCTATCGTTCTATTTTGAGAGATGCGTCAAACAATCCTATCCGAGACGAAAATGATAAAGAAATATGGTTCCGCGATAAAAATGTGGAGCATACTGGTACTCCACGAGTCGAGTCCCATACCACGATGTATGACATAATCGATAAAAAATTTAAGGTTGAGAATATTGCCTTGGAAGGAGCCGATGCGTCCAACTATCTACTATCTGTAAATGTGCTGGAAGGAGAAGATGGAAGAATTAATCAACGCCCCATCCTGTACATTCCTGCTACTAAAACCTATGATGGTACGAATTACCTAAGGGAAAAATTTGCGCGTGAATCGGGCGGGTATGGTTATAGTGGTGGTGTACTCATAAACGATGTTAAAATCCTCGATCCAGCTGATAATTCGAGCGAGAAAACGGGTTTAATTAATAACGAAAGATTTTACTACTCTTACGGTCCTCATTCTGGATTAGCGAGACATGCAAATTCAGGTACGATTAATAACCAACATGTAATCGGAGCTGATTTAAATAAGGTGACTAATGTTTTACCCCATGAAGGCGGTTACAATGCGGCAGTAAATAAGACGGATTCACATATCACGAAAGTAGTGATGCAATCAGACCCGGCAGGTAGTGGGTTTCTTCCTCAAAACTATATTCTTCCCGGTGAGAATCATCCATCCTTATCTGGAGGGTTCAATACCTCCAATGCACCGGTTCGGGTAAATCCTAAAAATATTACGATTAATGCAACCAAGACTTATGATTCAACCACTACTCTTTCTTCTCTTACTTTAGATACAGGGGTAACCGGTGAAAGCTTGCAATATTCCGGAGTAACTACAGCAACTGAGGATGCTGGTACTTTGATTGGTGATACCAATGTTCGAAATACAACTTATATCAATAATATCACCTTATCCGATGCGGCAG
>Ga0233432_10000155_pt1 | contig 63484 bp, 68 predicted proteins | sample SI_122_August201_6_FD_179870 | JGI IMG/M metagenome (GOLD analysis project Ga0233432, IMG submission 179870) | Seawater microbial communities from Saanich Inlet, British Columbia, Canada - SI_122_August2016_10_MG | ecosystem: Environmental > Aquatic > Marine > Inlet | place: Canada: British... | reverse complement strand
TTTTGTTGTCATTAATTTTAAAGATTTTTAGTTATATCCTCAGTCATTTTTTTTGCATCTGCAAATAACATTAGAGTGTTATCTTTATAAAATAATTCATTATCAATTCCAGCGTATCCAGGAGACAAACTTCTTTTTACAAATAATACTGATTTACATTTTTCAACATCTAAAACAGGCATCCCATAAATTGGACTTTGCGGATCTGTTTTTGCAACTGGATTTGTTACGTCATTTGCCCCAATTACAAATGCAACATCTGCATTAGCAAAATCATTATTAATTTCTTCAAGTTCGAAAACTTCATCATAAGGTACATTAGCTTCAGCTAACAATACATTCATATGACCAGGCATTCTTCCTGCAACAGGATGAATTGCATAAGTAACTTTAATATCATTTTTCTTTAAGGTATCTACCATTTCTCTTAGTGCATGTTGTGCTTGAGCTACAGCCATTCCATAACCTGGAACAATTATAACAGATGATGCATTTTTCATTAAGAAAGCAGCATCTTCAGCATTACCACTTTTAACTGGTCTTTGTTCTTTATTTCCAGTTGATGCCGACTGTTCTGTTGCACCAAATCCTCCTAAGATTACATTAAAGAAAGAACGGTTCATACCTTTACACATTATATAAGATAAAATTGCACCAGAAGATCCAACAAGAGCACCTGTTATAATTAATGCAGTATTTTCTAAAGTAAAACCTATTCCTGCAGCAGCCCAACCAGAATATGAATTTAACATTGAAATCACCACTGGCATATCTGCTCCACCAATTGGGATAATTAATAAAAATCCTATCAGAAATGAAACTGCAATCAATATCCAAAAAAAGTTAGATGACTGGGATGAGCATAATAAGTAAGTTAAAACTAAAATTGAAATTAACAATAAAGCATTAAGAAAATGCTGCCCCTTAAAAGTAATTGGGGACCCTGACATTATTCCTTGAAGTTTTAAAAAGGCAATTATTGAGCCAGAGAATGTTATCGCACCAACTGCAGCTCCAATTGACATTTCAATTAAGCTTGCAAGTTTGATATCACCTACTGATCCCAAGTTAAATGCCTCCGGATTTAAGAAAGCTGAAATTGCAACAAAAACTGCTGATAGTCCAACTAAGCTATGAAAGCCTGCTACCAACTCTGGCATAGCCGTCATTGGTATCTTGTAAGCTATGAATGCCCCTATAAGACCACCTACTAATAAAAAAATTAGTACATAAATTAGTCCACTAGAAAAATTTCCAACAGATAAAAAAGTAACTGTGATGGCTATCACCATCCCTAAAATTCCAAAAAAATTACCTTGTCTTGAAGTTTCTGGCGATGAAAGCCCTCTTAATGCTAATATAAATAAAACCCCTGAAACCAAATAAAATATTGCTGATAAATTTGCTGACATGATTATTTATCTTTCTTCTTCTTTTTATACATTTGAAGCATCCTTTGAGTAACTAAAAATCCCCCAAAGATATTAATGGCTGCGAGAGATATTGCAAAAAAACCAAGAATGTTAGAGATTGTAAAGACATTATCTGAACTTCCAGCCAAACCTGCAATTATTGCACCAACAATAATTACTGATGATATTGCATTAGTAACTGACATTAAGGGAGTGTGCAAAGATGGAGTTACACTCCAAACAACATAATAACCTATAAAAATTGATAAAATAAATATGCTTAATCTAAATATAAAAGGGTCTATTTCCATAAATTTATTTAATTAGTGTTTTATTAATTATTTCATCTTCTAGGTTGATATTAATCTTTTTATTTTCTTTATCATATAAATTTGACACAAAGTTAAATACATTTTTTGAATATAAATTTGAAGCTGAAACAGGAAGTTTATTGAGGATGTTTGTTTCACCCATAATTTTTACTCCATTTTTCACCACAATTTTATCAACTTCAGTAAATTCTGAGTTTCCACCCTGAATCGCTGCCAAATCATATATAACAGAGCCTGATTGCATATTATCAATCATAGAGCCTTTAATAATTAATGGAGCTTTTTTTCCTGGAATTAAAGCAGTGCATATTACAATGTCAATTTTTTTTAAAGTTTCAGCTAGAAGATCTTCTTGTTTTTTTTTAAATTCTTCAGAGGCTTCTTTTGCATAACCACCTTCTGTTTCAAGATTTTCAGACCCTTCAACTGTTAAAAATTTTCCACCTAAACTTTCAACTTGTTCTTTTGAAGCCATTCTTACATCAGTGGCAAATACAATAGCACCCATTCTTTTTGCAGTTGCAATAGCTTGTAATCCAGCAACTCCTGCACCTACTACTAATACTTTTGCCGCTGGAATTGTGCCAGCTGCTGTCATCATCATAGGTATTGCTTTTTCAAAGTTAGCAAATGATTCGATTACTGCTTTATAGCCAGCAAGGTTAGCTTGTGAGGAAAGAATATCCATTGATTGAGCTCTAGTTATGCGAGGCAACATTTCTAAAGAAAAAACATTAATATTTTTTTTAGCTAAATTTTCTATTTTTTCTTTATTAGCATAAGGATTAAGCACACCAACTAGAGTTTGATTTTCTTTTAAATTTAGAATGTTCTCATCTGAGAATAAACCTAATTGAATAATGATATCAGCACTTTTTAAAACTTCTGATTTATTGGTTGAAATTTCAACACCTAATTCTTTATAGTCACTATCTTTAAATCCTAAATGTTCACCATATTTTTCAACTATAGAAATTTCAAAACCAAGAGCTATGTATTTTTTTGCAATCTCAGGGGTTATTGCTATTCTTTTCTCAATATTTTGATTTTCTAAAACTGAAACAATTTTCATAGAGTAAACCCTACAGTAAGAATATTGCCATTAAAACTAAAACACCAATAACAGCGACAGTTCCCCACAGCACAAATTTTGTAAAATTGCTCCAGGTATCTTTATGGTTTTGATTATCCATAAAAACTACTTCTGTCTTGCTTTAAATTTTGGGTTTGTTTTATTAATTATGTAAACTCTTCCTCTTCTTCTAACTAACTTAGAGTTAAGGTCTCTTTTTTTTAATGATTTTAAAGAACTTTTTATTTTCATAATATTTTTTATAGCCGGCAATGTCCTACTCTTCCGTGTCTTAAGACAAAGTACCATTGGCGCTGAAGGGCTTGACTTCCGAGTTCGGAATGGGATCGGGTATTACCCCTTCGCAATAATCACCGGCGAGAGTGTTATACCTAAAATAAACATATTGTAAACAAAGAATTCTAACTTTTTTTATGAGTTTTTTACAATTTTTCCGACATAATCTCTAAGACTAATTTTTCCATACATTTTATAAACTTTATTTGACAAGTTCATACTCGTTAAAGCTGAAGCATACCTTTCACCATCTCTAGGTGGAAGAAGTTTAATTTTAGTATTAAATAATTTTGCAACCTCCAGAATTGTATAACTCCTTTTATTAGATATGCTGTAGTGTTTACACTTATTCTTTGTCCATGCATGATAACAAGCTTCAACTGTATCATCAATATGTGTAAATCTTCTCGATTGCGAACCTGGCTTAACCACCGTTAAAGGTAATTTTTTTTTAAACTGATTTTCAAATATTCCTATTACAGTAGACATTGAACCTGTTTTAATTTGTCCTGGTCCATAAACATTATAAAAATAAAGTACTTCAAATTTAAAATTAAACCATCTTTTCAAATTTTCTAATAATTCTAAATTTTTTGCTTTAGTAAACGCGTATGGAGATAAATTTTTATCATTTCCTTTATTTCCAATACTTGCCGATGTTGCTGAATATATAAGCTTTATTTTATTTGATAAACAGAAATTAAATACTTCATGTGAACCAATTGTATTAGAGTTAATGCAATCATTCATTTTCAAAAAGCTTTGATATATTCTGGAAAATTCTCCAAAATGAAAAACTGTTTTTATTTTGTTTTTTTTTGTTTTTAATATTCTATTAATATTTTTTATGTTCTCTTTAATATATGTAACTCTTTTGTCATTTATGTGGTTATTTTTATTGCCAGTTGAATAGTTGTCTAAGCTAATAATTTTAAATTTTGTTTTTTTAATTAATAGTGAAATTAAATTAGAGCCAACAAAACCAGCACCACCAGTTACAATAATAATATTTTTCATTATTTTTTCTTGCTCTCTATTTTGTATGATTGATAAGTGCTTAATATAGCTTTTTTAAGACTGATTGTGTTTTTCCAACCATGCTTTCTGGCTAAGGATACATCCATAACTTTTCTTTTAATTCCATTGGGTTTAGATAAGTCATATTTAATGATAATCTTTTTTTTAGGTAAAATGATTTTTGCTATTAATTTTGCATAATATTCAATTGTGTAATCTTTACCTGTTCCAATATTCATAAGGGTTGGTTTTTTCTTTTTATTCATAAAAAAAACGCATGCATTTGCAATATCATCAACATGAATAACCTCTCTTCTTGCTTTACCATTACCCCATAATATCAGTGTATTCTTTTTACTATCATTTAATTTATGAATTTTTTTAATAAGAGCTGGAAAAAAATGAGAGTTTAACTCATCATAATTATCATTAGGGCCAAACGTGTTAGTTGGCATTAGACATTTATAATTAGTCTTATATTGAATATTATAACTTTCACACAATTTAATTCCAGTAATTTTTGCTATAGCATAAGCATCATTTGTTGGTTCTAGTTCACCAGTTAACAAATAACTTTCCTTTATGGGTTGTTTGCAGTTTTTTGGGTAAATACAGCTAGAGCCAAGAAATATTAAGTTTTTAACACCAGATAAATAGGCACCATTTATAACATTTGTTTGGATTGCAAGATTTTCATATAAATAATCCGCTTTATATTTATTATTTGCATATATCCCTCCTACTTTTGCAGCTGCTAAAAAAATAAAATCTGGCTTATTTTTTTTCAAAAATCTAAGAACATTTAATTGATTAGTAAGATCTAATTTATTTCTGCTAGCTACTATAATTTTTTTGTACCCTTTTTTTTTAAGTTCTCTAACAATCGAACTTCCTACTAGACCATTATGTCCTGCTACATAAATTTTAGAATTTAAATTGATCACAAAGATAATTTTTTTAACTCTGAAATTATCATTTCTTTTACTAGTTTAGTAATATTATATTTGGGTTTCCAATTTAATTCTTTTCTTGCCTTGCTCGAATTACCTAACAAAGTATCAACTTCAAGAGGTCTGAAGTACTCTTTATCACACTCTATAATACAATTACCCTTATCATCGTAGCACTTTTCATTAATCCCCTTACCTTTCCAGAGGTATTTTATATCAAGTTCCTTTAATGATAAATTTATAAAATCTTTAACTGAATACTGTTTGCCTGTAGAAATTACATAATCTTGTGGTTTCTTATTTTGTAACATTTTCCACATTGCTTCCACATAATCTTTTGCATGACCCCAATCTCTTTTTGCATTTAAATTTCCTAAAAATAACCTTTTTTGCTTACCAATTTTTATTCTACATAATCCCATTATTATTTTCTTAGTGACAAACGTTTCTCCTCTAGCTGGGCTTTCATGGTTAAATAGAATTCCATTACAAGCAAAAATCTTATAAGCTTCTCTGTAATTCACTGTTATCCAATGTGCATAAACCTTTGCAACACCATAGGGACTCCTTGGGTAAAACGGAGTTTTTTCAGTTTGGGGACTTTCAACAACTTTACCAAACATTTCAGATGTGCCTGCTTGATAAAATTTTGTTTTTTTTTCAAAACCATGAAATTTGATTGCTTCTAAGATTCTTAAAGTTCCTATAGCGTCAGCATTAGCAGTATACTCTGGAACCTCAAAAGAGACAGCAACATGTGACTGAGCAGCTAGATTGTATATCTCATCAGGTTTAATATTCTTGATAAGAGTAGAAACAGAAATAGCATCAGTAACATCGCCATAATGTAAAATAAATTTTCTAACTTTTTCATGTGGGTCTTGATAAAGATGATCTATTCTACCTGTATTGAAAGAAGAGGATCTTCTTTTAACCCCATGCACTATATAGTTTTTCTTTAAAAGAAATTCGGCAAGATAAGATCCATCTTGACCTGTAATTCCAAAAATTAAAGCTTTTTTTTTCATTTTTTTAAAAAAATTTTTTTACTTATTACCAAACATTCATTTTTTAAATCATTTATGTTAATTTTAATATCAATTTTATTCATTAGTTTTTTATTATTTAAAGTAAAATTATCATTATTAAAGGTATTTTGAGGTTTAATGAGTCTTAACTGTTTATTGTTATAGAAGTTTAACCACTTTATAATTTGATTTAAATAAATTTTTTTACCTAAAGATACGTTGTAAACACCTGAAGAGTCTTTTTTTATTAATTGAAAAATAATTTCATTAAATGTTTTTATTGATATAAAATCTTTATATATCTTTTTATTATCATAGATAAAACCAATTTTTGCTTTATTAAAAAAAATATCTAAGAATGTTACATGAAGTTTTCTCTTACTTTTATTTGGTACCCCAATAATATTAGATACTCTCAAAATTAAAGATCTATTAATTAAAATTTTTTTTACTAATTGTTCTGAAATCAGCTTATTTTTTGAATAGTTACAAGTAGGTTTTTTTTTATCATTTTCTTTAATATTAAATTTAGGTTCATAGACTTTTCTTGTGCTGATAAATACTAGTTTAGTCTTGGAATAAATAATTTTTTTTGCAATAATTAAATCGTTATCATTTTTATACTGATACTTATTTCTTATAAATGGTTTATTAGAAGTGCAATTTATAATAAAATCAAATTTGTTATCAAGAGAATCGTAATTTTTAATAAAATTTTCAAAACTTATTGAGTGTACCTTTAATTTTTTTTTAATAAAAAATCTTAGGAGGTTAATTCCTATAAAGCTTTTTTTTCCAATAATTAATATTTTTTTTTTCATTAAATAAATAAATTTACAAAAGCTGTAATAAAATAATCTAAATTTTTTCTATAATTTATTTTATTTTTTAAATAAAAATACTTTACATAATTGTGAGCTTGCATTCTTCTTTTTAGCCAGGATGTAGATAAAAACTTAAAATTTGATGAAACCATTTTAGGTGATTGTCTATAAAAGGTTAAATTATTATTTAAAATAAAAAAATTTTTACTTATATACTTCAGATATAGCGCTATTCTAAAATCCATCCATATATCTGGAAATAAATTAAAATTAACCTTGTTCATCATTTTTTTAAAGTGTTTTCTTCTTATTGAAATACAACTTTGTGGTGGAATATATGGCCAATAATTATCAAGCAGTTTTTTTTTATTTTTTGCGAATTTCAATTTTTTTTCATATTTAATAATTGGGAGATCAAAGATAGCTGATATCTTATTATTTTTTAGAAATTCGTTAACTGTATCTTTAACTTTATTTTTTTTAAAAAAGTCATCACTATCCAAGAAAAAAATTATTTCACCAGTACTTTTATTAAATGCTCTTTGGTAAGCATTCATTTGATTAAATGAGCCAAACTTACCTCTTTTTTTATTTTTTATTATCTTTAGATTTTTAAATTTACTTGCCTTGATCAACGATTCATCAGAAGAAAAATCATCATGAAATATCACTTCTATATTTTTATAAGTTTGACTCTTTATTGATTTAATGCATTCCTCTAAAAAATATTGATTATTATAATTTGCTATCAATATAGATACTTTTAAATTTTTCAATTTTTACTACTCACTTTTAAGGTAGATATATTCAAATGTTTTTCTAAATGGCATTCTAGACTTATAAATTTTTTCAAAATTATTCTTTATTAAAAGATCATTAATGTTTGTAAATGTGTAATCTTTTTTTATCATATTATCATAATGATGTTCGAACATAATAACTTTTACTAATTTAATCCTATCTTCCAGTCCAAGTAATATTTCATACTCATACCCCTCAGTATCAATTTTTAAAAAATCAATATTGGTCATATTATTATTGTCAATATATTCTTTTAGACTTTGAATTTTTATTTGAAATGTTTGATATATCCTTCCCTTATTAAATAAATTCAATAAGTTGAATTTTCTTTTAAAATATCTTGATTCTTCATTAATATTTTTGATCGTTGAAGATGAGCTTTCATTAAAATGTTTAAATTCCATCATTTTATTTTCAAAACCCAAAGCTATATTTTCAATGATTATTTCAGTATCACTAAATTTTTTAGCATATATTTTTTGCTTTTTTTTTAAAAATTCAAAATTTATAGGGCTAGCTTCAAATGAAATAATTTTTTTTACCTTCATATTATTTAAGAATAAATTGATAGATTCACCCCTGTGCGCACCAATATCTAATAATATATTAATATTATTAAGATTTTTTTTTTTTAAAAAAGATAAGATTTTTTTTTGGTAAAAAAAATCAAAAATACTCATTATAAATAAAACTATTTTTTGAATCATCAGTTTTTAAAGGTTATTTTACCATATATTTTTTTTACTTTGTCAGATGTAGTACATTTACCAGTTCTGTTCTGGCAATGATGATATTCATTGATTAATTGATCCATCTGTTCTTGTATACGAAAATTATTATTATCCATGAAATAAAACGTTGTCTTTAGCGGCTCATAATTATAAAATTCAACCTCCTTACTAATCCTGTTTAAATTTCTACCTACAAATACAAATATTGTGATGAATATTAAAATGATAGTATTTTTCGTATATTTTTTTAGTATCAACTTTGATGCACCAAGTTTTGTAGCAACGGGTATAAAAAGTAATAAAGCTATTATATGGTAGCCACCATACCTTAATGCTGGGTGACTATAAAACCACTCAAATCCCAATATAAGTATTATAATGTATACTAAATATGTATTTTGCTCAATTTTGATTTTTTTTTTTGAAAAAAAAGTTTCTCTAAAGAATAATGATACAATTCCAACTAAAAGTATAAGCCCCAATATAAAATCGCTTACTTTGTTAAAAAAATAAATATTAACCCAATTATTAACCCAATTAAAATTTTTGATATACTCTTCTGGATTTTCAATTCTAAAGTTTGGAGCAGCACCACCTTTTGACCACAATTCATACCAATTATTCATTTGATTAACTTCTAATAAGGGTATTCCCCAGCTCATATTCTCAAAACACGTAAAGTATAGTGGATATATTATACATCCCGTATTAATAAAATATGTAAATAAGACAAAAAATAATAAAATTAAGAATAAAATAAAATATTTATTAAGAAATAAAATTTCTATAGTTTTCAAATAATTTTTATTTTGTTTTAAAATGAGAATAAATAAAGGAATTATAAATACTAAATATAGAATATAAAATGCTTTCAATGAGATTATAATTGCACCAAGCATATATACATAAAATAAATCTATTTTTTTTATTTTTTTTAAAAAAGTAAAATTTAATAATTCAATAATAAGTAAAATCACTAATATCATTGCTGCTCTATCAGTTCCATATTCAGAAATTCTATAAAAAAAGATATTCAGAAAAGTAAATGACAATAAACTTAAAAAATTAATAAAATTAATTTTTTCTTTTCTAGATGTAAATGATATAAAATATGAATGAATTTTTTTTAATAAAACAATATTTGCAAAGCCTAAAATTAGTACAGAAGAAAAATTTAGTAAGTAAAATTTTGCAAAAGGTAAATAAAATAATGAATTAATATAAAATATAGAAGACGGTGTTCGAAAACCATGATTGAATTGACCAACACCAATATATAAACTTTGCTGAGTAAGATAATATGTGTATGGAAAGTGATAATAGGTAAAATCATCATGATTCTTAAATTGAAATAAAGAACAAAATAAAAGAATAAATACAATAAATGTTAAAATACTTTCTTTTTTATATATCAAGAAATTTTTTTTAATTAAAAGAATAAAAGCTATAATTCCTAAAAAAAGAATTAATGAATTGTGCAATTCTGAGTGAGCAATGACTATATTGCTAATATAAGAATAAATAATTAAGACATAGACACCAAACAAGCCCACATAACCAAAATTATTATTATTTACATTAATATTTAAAAGTTTTAAAAAAAATAAGCCATAGCCTAAAACAGAGATCAGAATTAATAAATAATAGAATGAAAATATTAAAAAATTATGTATCATGCAATAATCATATGATTTTATACTTACTATAATTAAGTTAATTTAATTTATAAAACTTTATCATGCTAAAATCCAAGTATTTAATCTTTTTACCTTATTTATTTTTACTATTGGCTTATTATTTTGGTGTCGATCCTAATGGTGGTGCATGGAAGGATTATCTTTACCATAAATCGGTGATTGAAGATTTTAAAATAGATTTCTTTGGAACATTTTTTAATTATGATGATTATTCTAGTAGACATTCACCTGTGCTGCTCATGTTTTTATCTGCTTTTGTTAAATTAGAAATACATGATTACTTAATAAGATTATTTTTTTTACATGTTTGTCTTTTATTACCTATAATTTTTTATAAGTGCTTAATATTGAAATTTAAATCGGTAAGAAAAGATTATTTAAAGTTATTTGCATGTATAATTTTTTTATCTCCATCTTTCTTATCTCTAACAATTTGGCCAGATTCTAGGATATTGGGGCTTCTCTTATTTTCTATTAGTATTTTTTACTTTTTAAAATTTAAGGAAGATAAAGAGTTTCTTACTGCTATTAAAACTATTATTTTTTATACAGCGGCATCCTACATAAGTCCAAATTTTTCTGTATTTTCAGTTTATTTTTTTTATTTTTTTTTTAAAAGGTTTAAGATTAGTAGAAAAATTTTTTTAATAGTTCTTTTAAATTTCATTTTAGCTCTACCTGCTATTATTTATACATTAAGCTTAGATGAAATTTTTTTATTCCAAAGTGCAGTTCCTGACAAAACAATACAAAAAAATGATTATTTTAATATTTCAAATAAAATCTTAGTAATTTCTTCAATAATATTTTTTTATTGTTTGCCATTTTTACTTACTAAAAGCATCAAAATAAAAATAATTGACTACAAGAATATATTTCTAAGTTTTTTATTGTTGGCAATCCTATCTATTGGCTTTAATTATAACCCTAATTATACTGGAGGAGGTATTTTTTTTAAAATATCTCATCACTTATTAGGTAATGATTACTTATTTTTTATAATTTCTTTTTTTTCAATATTATTTTTATTGAGTGTTATTAAGATAAGTAAGGAGAATCTATTGATTATTTTTTTATTAATCTTGAGCAATCCGCAATTTACAATTTATCATAAATATTATGATCCATTTATTTTGATATTATTTCTTCTTTTGTTTAAAATAAACTTCAACAAAAAAAATTTGTTCAATTTCAAAACTATATTTATATTTTACTTACATTTAGGGGTTTTTTTGATACTAAACTTTATAAAATGAATGATTTAACTTTAATAATACCAGCAAAACATGAATCAGAAAGCTTGCCTACAGTCCTAGATGAGTTAAAAAAATATAGCTACAAAACAAATATTATTTTACATCATACAGATGTGGAAACAATTAAAGCCTTAAAAAATTATAATATTGAAATAATATATCAAAAAAACTTTGGTTATGGGGATGCTTTAATTCAAGGTATTAAAAGCTGTAAAACAAAGTATTTTTGTATTTTCAATGCAGATGGTTCGTTCAATCCTTCAGAAATAAAAGATATGTGTAACTCCCTACAATCTAGAAAATTAGACTTTATATTTGCATCTAGATATCAAGAAAAATCAGGCAGTGAAGATGATACAATAATAACTTTTATAGGTAATTATATATTTACCTATATTGGAAAAATTTTCTTTAAACTTAAAATTACGGACATACTATACACATTTGTTATTGGAAAAACTAAAGAGGCATTAATGTTAGACTTGGTTAAAAAAGATTTCTCTTTTTGTATAGAGCTGCCAATAAAGGCATCAAAAATGAAAATGAAACTTGGTTCTATTGGTTCATATGAAAGAAAAAGAATAGCAGGTAAAAAAAAGGTTAGTCCGTTTAGGGATGGATTTTTAATTTTGACTCATATGGCAAGATTATTTTTTAGATAAGTTCTCAGATTTTTTAATTTTTTTGTTTACAAGATTCACATAAATAAGCGTGTAAAAGGTTATATTAAATATTATTATTAATATCTGCACCTTGGTACTACCATAAAACTGAACAGCAATAAAAATACTTATCAAATTATAAATATTAATTATTATACCAGAGAATGTATTTATGTAAAAATTATTAACATTAAAAATTTTTTTTAGGTGTAAAAAAATAAGCTGATGTAGATGATTGGTGTCTGGATTTATAGGTGATCTGGAAAATTGTATTTTTCTAAAAATTGAAAATAAATTTTCAAAAGCAGGATACCAAAGTAAAGAAATTATAAAAAAGGGAGATATATTATTATTAATTTGATGTGTATCTATCAAGCACAAAGAAAATAATAAACCTAGTAAATAAGAACCACTATCTCCTAAATAAAGTTTATTAAAAAAATTTAAAATAAAAAGAGCCACCAAAATGGGAATCAAATTATAAAAATTTATAAATTGACTTGTCTCAACACCATTTAAATCAAGGTAACAGAGTGCTAAAGAAATTATTATACAGTATCCAATAAGAGATGTGTTTATTCCATCTACAAAATTGCACCCATTAATTATAATTAGTATACAAAATATTGTAAAAATTATTTGAAAGACATTATTTTCAAGAAAATAATCTAACAAAATTATTTTTGTTGAAAAAACTAAAATAGAGGAAAAATATACAATACCAAAGATAATTAAAATTTGAATAATTAATCTTAACTTTGCTGAATTAATTTTATTAATATCAGACAAAAAACCTAAAAAGAAAATAGAAAAAATTAAAAGAACAAAGAGAAAATTATTAAATAAATTTAAGTAATAAAATGATGAAAGAATTAAAATTATACCACCTGATAAAGGCACATTTGACGAAGATGCGAATTTTTGATGAATATCACCAGTTAAACTTAAAAAGATTTTTTTTTTTTTAAATATATAATTTAAAACTGAACCAAAGATTAAAACTACAAAGAACAGCATTATATTCATATATTTTTCAATCGTTTTAAAAGATAGTTGAAAGAAAGCAAAGATAAATAAATAATTGATTTTATTCGACTAAATTTCATGTAACGCCTATAAACAAGATATCCATCTTTAATCCTTTGAAATTTAGATGAAGACAAAGAGGCATTTAACCTCCTCCACTTAGTTAAATTATCTTTTAAAGCAAAAATATTATTTTCATTTTGAATGATTTTGAGCCATAAAACATAATCTTCTTTAGTCTTAATATCAGGAAATTTAATATTTTTTTTTATCAATTTCTTATCTAATATTACAGTTGATAAACCAATATCACATGAGTTTAAAAGTTGCTCATAATTTAAATCTTTTGCCTGTCGGTTTCCAATTATTTTATTTGCATAATCAATTACATGATAGGAAGTATGTGAAATTTTTATTTTATTTTTTTTCATAAAAAAAATTTGCTTTTTGAGTTTGTCTTGCAGCCATAAATCATCTGAATCTAAAAAAGCAATTAATTTACCATTACATAATTTAATTCCTTTGTTTCTTGACATTCCTGCACCTAGATTTTGTTTATTAATATAAATTTTAATTCTTTTGTCTTTTTTTTTTAATAATTTAAGTAAAACCAGGTCATCTAAATTTACATCATCATAAATAATTATTAATTCTAAATTTTTGTAAGATTGCCTTAGGACTGAATTTATAGTTGAAACAATATATTTTTTTTTTTTATAATAAGGTATAATAACGCTTATAAGATCCATTTAATGAGTCTATTATAATTTTAACACTAGTAAATAGAAATGAAAAAAAATTTAATAATATTTATGCCTTCCATTGAAGGTGGAGGGGTTGAGAAAAATTTGTTCATTATTTCAAATTATTTATCAAATAAGTTAAAAAATGCCACTATTATTACTTCTACAAATAAATTTAATAATAAATTTAATAATATAAATATTATAAATCCTAGTTTTAGGTTTAAGAAACATTATGGAAGAAAATTAAGGTACTTTTTTTGCCTATTGCTACTAATTAAATTAATTTTCAAACAAAATAAAAGTGTCCTTGTTTTAGCCTTTCAGGCAAACCTGTATTGTGCAATTATTTGTAAGATTTTTAATGTAAAAATAATTACAAGATCTAATAGTTCTCCGTCTGGATGGTCCAATAATTTTATTAAAAAATTTATATATAGAATTTTTCTTAAGATACCAAATCAGGTTATAGTCAATAGTATTGAATTTAAGCATGAACTTAAAAAAAAGTTTAATGTTAATTCAATTTGTATATTTAATCCTCTTAACAAAAAAGAAATTTTAAAAAAAAGTAAAGAAAAAGTTAATTTAAATTTTTTTAATGTTAATAAAAAAATTATTAAAATTATTTTTGTTGGGAGATTTGTAGATCAAAAAGATCCTCTAACCTTTTTAAAAGCTTTAACACGTATTAATAATAAAATTGAATTTAGAGCATTAATGATTGGTCGAGGCATATTAAAAAAAAGAATGGTTAATTTTATAAAAATTAATAAATTAAATAAAAAAATAAAATTACTTAATTTTCAAAATAATCCATATAAGTATATTGAAAAAAGTGACTTACTGGTTCTTACTTCTAAATTTGAAGGGTTACCAAATGTTTTACTAGAAGCTCAAGTATTAAAAAAATTTATTATCTCCAGTAATTGTCCCACAGGGCCTAAAGAAATTTTATTGAATGGTAATGCTGGTTTACTATTTGAAATGAATAATTCTGAAAAACTAGCTAATAAAATACAATACTTCAGCTGTAACAGGTTAAAATTAAGAGAAAAAATTAATAATGGTACAAGAAATATTAATAGATTTGATTATTACAAAAGTTTAAATAAATATTTAAAGGTAGTAAATAAATTAATCTAGCTTTTTAAATAAATATGAAAAAAATATTTTACTGGTGCCCCTTCATAGATAAAGTAGCAACTATAAAAGCTGTAATAAATTCCTGCATAGGTTTAAGAAGATACACAAAAAATAATACACCCTACATAATAGATGTTGCAGGAGAATTTGAAGAATTTGAAGATAAGCTGCATAAAGAAAATATTAATTCTATAAAACTATATAAATCAAGTTATATCAAAAACTTACCAATTCACGGTTTTTTAAAAAGTAGATTTACATATTTAATTATTTTTTTTTTGAGTTTTAGTAAACTTAAGGGCTTATTAAATAAGGAAAAGCCCGACTATTTGATTATTCACTTAGTTACTTCATTACCAATTTTTTTATTTCTAATATTTAATTTTAAGACAAAACTAATTCTAAGAATATCAGGCTTACCAAAATTGACTTTTTTTAGAAAATTGCTCTGGAAAATAAGTAAAAATAAAATTCACCTTGTTACAACTCCAACTATAGATACTCGTACACAACTTATTCAGCAAAATATTTTTGAAGCTAAAAAGATTATCACATTAAGAGATCCCATTTTATCAATAAAAGAAATTACTGAGAGAAAAAAGGAAATAATAATAGATAAATTTCTTATTAAGAATAAGTATTTAGTCTCAATTGGAAGATTGACTAGACAAAAAAATCATAAATTATTGATAGATTCTTTCTCATTTTATTCAAAAAAAAATAAAGATATTGATTTAATCATAATCGGTGATGGTGAAGAGAAAATTGAATTATCCAAGCTTATCAGAAAGTTAAATTTAAAAGATAGAGTTCGTCTAATTGGATTTAAAGAAAATGTATTTAATTTTTTATATAACGCACGAGGTTTTATACTCTCTTCAAAGTGGGAAGATCCTGGATTTGTATTAATAGAAGCTGCCGCCTGCAGAGTTCCTATATTATCTAGTAACTGCCCTAATGGACCTAAAGAGTTTCTTGAAGATGGTAAATTTGGAATATTATTTAATAATAATGACAAAAATGATTTGATTAATAAATTAGATAATTTTTTCAATTTAACTACAAGAGAAATTCATATGATGAAATTAGGTGCTCTAAAAAATGCTAAGCAATTTACAATATTTAACCATGCTAGCAATTTGGGCTTTTATTTAAAATAAATTTCAATTTAATTTGTTATAAATTTTTAAATATTTATTTAAAATTATTTTTTCATCAAATTTTTTTAAAACAAATTCTCTACAATAATCATTAATTTTCTGTTTATCTAAATGAGGAAGATTTAAATACCACTTTATTCCATTAGAAAAATCTTCTTTATCTAAATAATTTGAAAGATAACCATTTTTTTTATGTTCAATCATATCTTCAGGGCCTGTATTTCTAAAAGATAATACTGGCGTTTTACACGCTAAGGACTCTAGACCTACTTGACCAAATGCTTCAATTTTACTTGGCAAAAGAGTTAAATTTGAAGCTGAATAAATTAATCTTAATTTTTCGTAATCATCATATTTAATATGACCAAAATCTGTTACTGGAATCTTTAAATTATTTCTATCTTGTTGCGATATGTTACCAAAGGTTAAAAGATGAATTTTTTTATTATCAATAAAATTTTGATTTAATATTTCTATAAGTAAATCAAAGCCTTTTCTTCTATCTTTTGTTCCATTTGCAGCACCAAATAATAAATAAATATTAGTATTATCAAGCTTTAGTTTTTCTTGAGCAATTTTTTTAGGAATATCTTTCCAACACAGAAAATCTATTGGGGGAGGAATTGTCTCAATCTTATGATTTTTAAACAATTTGCTTTTATTAGCTTCCTTTTTGTGCCATTCACTTAAGCATACAACTTTGAAATCTTTATTTTTCCAGTTTTCATATTTAAGCTTCCAAATGAATTTATTTAAGTCAATTCCATTATTTTCAATTGGTCTATTTTCTTTATTATAACCCTCTATATATCTTTTATCAGTTGTATAATGCTCTGCCCCACACATGGGCCACATATCATAAAAAGTCCAGACTATAGGTAAATCTATTCTGCTGATTTCTTTAATGGATATAAATTCATTATTTACCCAATGTAAATGAACAATGTCTGGTTTAATTTTGTTGATTGTATTTAGTATTCCTGAACTAAAAATATTAAGTGAATGTGTAGATTTACTGTAGACTTTTTGATACTTAGTAAGTTGAAAACATAATTTTCGTTTTAAATAATTAGTTTTTTTATTTATTATATTTGATGAAGAAATTATGTCTGTCATATCTTTCTTTTTAGAAAAAACTAATAGATTTGATTCAATGTTTTTATTTTTTTTTAACAACTGATGTAATCTATACATTGCTACCGCTGCGCCTCCTTCAATATCATAATAGTTTAAATGTAAAATTTTCATTTTTTTACAAGTATAATATTTTCTAAAAAATTTAGACCAAAAGATGGTAGGTTTTTCTTTTCTGCAGTCATTTCGTCCATTTCTAATATAAAGCCATTTTGTTTTATTTTTTCTAAATAATTTTTTTCAGCAAAAATTCTAACATGATCTTTTTGACCATATAAATATAAATTTTCTTTTTCTGTATTTATTTCATTTTTTTGAAAATCTTTTTCAATGTCTCTTGACAGCGGTACTTGAAGTAAAGCTAAGCCACCAGGTTTTAAGATTGAATAAATATTTTTTAACGCAGTAATATCATTTTCAATATGTTCTAGGACATGATTACATATAACTAAATCAAAATTTTTTTCTTGATAATCAAGATTTTGTAAATCTAGATTAAGATCACACTTACCCTTTATAATATCAGCTGTAGTATAATTGGTGAAATTGTTTCTAAATAAGTTATTTTCTAGTGAAGATTCTGGTGAAAAATGTATTATCTTTGAATTAAGGTTTATTTTATTTAGTTTCATTAATTTTTTTAAAAATAAATAAACTAATCTTTCTCTGTCTTTGCTAAAACAATTTGGGCATAATGCATTTTCTCGATATCCCATTCCAATAATATTAAATTTTTTAATTGCTTCATGATCTTGTCCATATGGTAAAAATTTTTTAGCCTTATACTTGCATATTGGACAAAAATAATTATCCCCTTTTAAAGCAATGGTTCTATAAATATGCAGAGATTTATAAATTAAGTTAATAAGGAGTTTTGGTAAATATTTTTTAACTTTTTTAAACATAATTTAATCTTTATTGTTATACAATTTACTAATATACAAAAATAAATGTTCCACAATAATTTAAAATTTTATTATAGAAGGTTAATTAACAAATTTTCTAAATATCCAATAATTTATAACCATGGTTTTGAATTAAACAAAATATTATCTTTTCACAAAATAAATTTAATTTTGGATGTGGGTGCCTATACTGGGACTTATGCACAATCAGTAAGAAGATTTGGATATAATAAGGAAATTGTCTCATTTGAACCCATTAAAGAATCCTACGAAAAATTAATATTAAATTCATCAGATGATAAAAGATGGAGTGTACATAAAAGAGTTGCACTTGGTAAAGAAAATAAAATAATTAAAATAAATGTTTCAAAAAAAAAAGATAGTTCTTCTATTTTAAAAATTAAAAAAAATCACCTTAAACTTGAGCCAGAGTCAAAAATTATAAATAATGAAAAAGTTAATATGATTAAGCTAGATAAAATAATTAAACAGTATGCTAGTAAAAAAAATACTTATCTAAAGATAGATACACAAGGCTATGAATATCCAATTTTATTAGGGTCTGGCAACCTTTTAAAAAGAATTAAACTAATTCAATTAGAATTAAGTCTTCAAAAACTTTACGAAGGACAAGAAAGTTGGGGGAAAATCTTAAAATACCTTGAAAAATTTCATTTCAAAATTTGGAATATAGTTCCAGGTTTTAAAAACAAAGAGAATAGTCAATTGATGCAATTTGACGTTATACTTTACAAAGATAATTAATGAAAATTAAAGTATTACATATTGTTGGTGGGCCTCTAAAATATGGCGCATCAAAAGGTGCAAATATTTTACATAAAGCTTTATTACAGCTAAATATTCAATCCAAAATTTTGAATGATTCACCAAATAATAAAAGTAAAGATGAAGAAAATTTTGATAAAAGTGTCATTTTTATCAATAATACTTTTTTTAAGAAATTAATTAATATAATTTTTTTGTATTTGGAAAAAATTATTAAATTGATCTACCTCAATAGACCAGCTGAAACTTTCACATTAGGTTTTTTTGGTTTTGATATTACAAATACTAAAGAATATAAAGAAGCTGACATAATTCACTTACATTGGCTAAATCAAGGTTTTATAAGTCTATCTTCGCTTTCTAAAATAAATAAGCCAGTTATATGGACAATGCGTGACATGTGGGCATTTACTGGTGGAAATCATTATGGTCTAGGTTTTGAAAATTATGAATCTAGCTATTTATCAAAATTAATTCAAAATTTTAAAAGAAAAAATTATAATAAAAATTTTCAGTTTGTTGCAGTGAGTAATTGGCTTAAAAATAAAGCTGAAAAAAGTGCTGTACTAAAGGAATATGATATAAAAAAAATAGACAATAATATCGACCTAAAGGATTTTTCTTTAATTAATAAAAATACTGCTAGATTAAATTTAGAAATTTACACCCAAAAGCAAATAATTCTTTATGGGGCACAGAACCCTCAAAGTAAAAGAAAAGGATGGGATATATTTGTCGAGTCACTTAAAAAATTAGATAAAACAAAGTATTTTTTATTAATATTTGGTAATTTTTGGTCTGAAAAAATCTTAGACATAATAGGTATTGAATATAAAACTCTTGGCTATATCTATAATAAAAAAATACTAAATAACGTTTATTGTGCTGCAGATTTTTTTGTAGCCTCTTCAATTGAAGATGCATGGCCAAAAACTTTTGCTGAAGCAATGTATTGTGGAACACCTGTTATATGCTTCAATAACACTAGTATATCGGAAGTAGTTCAGCATAAGAGTAATGGCTATATTGTAGAGAATTTTGATCCAATCCAATTACAGATCGGTATTGATTGGGTCTCAGAAGAAATTATGAAGAATAATTCTATGAACAGTAAAGCAAGGGCAAAAATTTTAAATTTTGATGCAAAAGTTATTGCTAAAAAATATATTGATCTCTATAAGTCTGTTTTAGAAAAATAAATATGAATAATTTTGATTTGAAGAATAATTATTACAGAAAACTAATTGAATTTGTAGTTCCCGAAATTAAAAACATAAAAAATTTAGATATTCTAGAGTTTGGAGTTCGAAAAGGAATTTCAACATCAATATTTTTAGATATCTGTAAAAAAAATGATGGTAGACTTTTTTCTAATGATGTTGATGATTATAAATCATTATATAGTGATGATATTTGGAAATTTATTCATTGTAGAGATGACAATTATTCCAAAATTGAAAAATATATACCAGAAAAATTAGATCTTATATATTTAGATAGTTATCATGAACCTAATCATGTAGAAAAAATATTCAGACACTACTACCCAAAAATTAAAAATGGTGGTTTTTATATTATTGATGATATTTGTTGGCTTCCATATGTTAAAAATAACTATAGGGATAATTTTGGTTGTGAGATGGCAAATCTTGAAACATATAAAAGAATAATGGAAATTTACTACAAAAATACAGAAAATTTTGATCTTGAATTCAGCTTTGTAGGCTCTGGTTTAGCAAAGATAAAAAAAAAACAGATAAAGATTTAGTTAAATCAATTAAAATTCCATCAAGGTATTACACTTTTAAAAATTTAGTTAAAAAAATTGTTAAGTAAGTTCTTGGATCTTTTCTTGTCACTAACTTAATATTAATTGCTACATTATAAAAAGTTACTACTATTGTAAATTTATTTTATGCTCCAAAAACAAAATAAAATTTTTAAAGCTAAAAATACTATTCACGGTGGAAAGTGGATAAAAGGTATATTTAAAAAAATTGATAAGGAAAATCCACTAATCAGCATAATTACAGTTACTTTAAATAGTCAAAAATACTTAGAAGAAACTTTAAAAAGCATTTTTGATCAGAAATATAAAAACTATGAACTAATTATAATTGATGGAAAATCCAATGACAAAACTCTTAAAATAATAAAAAAAAATAATAATAAAATTGACTATTGGATCAGTCAAAAAGATAAAGGAATTTATGATGCATTTAATAAAGGGTTAGCTTTAGCAAGAGGCCAGTATATTGGTTTTGTTAATTCTGATGATGTTCTAACAAAAAATTCATTAAAATATTTAGCACACTATCACCGCACTAAAAAATTTGATTTTTTATTTGGTGCTGTAAAAAAACATTGGGGTATTTTACATGGATATAAAAAATGGAAAATTAAATTTTCATGGGGATTTTATTCAAGCCACTCAACTGGTTTTTTTATAAGCAATAAAGCTGCAAAAAAAGTTGGTAAATATAATTTAAAGTTCAAATATCATGCTGACTGGGATTACTTTTATAGGATGATAATAAAAAAAAAATTAGTTGGAATTAGCTCAAATAAAAATGAATTATTTGGACATTTTCGAAGAGGAGGATATTCAAGTAATATAGCTTATGATAATCATGTGCTTGAAACTATTAAAATTAGGCTATCTAATGGTCAGAATAATTTTTTTGTATTACTAATCACATTATATAAATTTTATAAAAATTTACACCTTATTAAAGAAAAAAAGAAAACCTTTAATAATATTTTATCATTAACTATTTAAAAGTAAGCTTGCAAGGGACCTAACAAATACATTGTATCTGGTGTGCTTGGATAAGAATACTTTAATTGATCAACTTTAAATAAAGTTCTTTGAAGAGTAAGTTCTAATACATAACGATTATTTTTTGTACCTGATACAGCTCTATGTAAAACATCTGAATTTCGAAATATAATTCCAAGCCCAGACTCTTTATCCTTTATTGCTTCATGTTCGATTATAAAATAGCCATGTTCATTGTCTAAAGGAATTAAATAAATCATTACTTTAACATGTCCTGGTGGGAAACCATCTGTGTGATCTCTATAAGTTCCTCTTATTTTTTCATTTCTTCCTACCACAGGCTGACCATTAGGCAAATTATTCCAAACTCTCAAGTTTACTACCGAAAAGTGTGACTTAAGATATTTTTTAAATAATGGAAATAAAGACTTAATAAAGTTTTTGATTTCTTGATTATCCTCGATATCAAACCATTCTTGCGTTTGATCAAATTGATCATAAACAAATTGATCTCTTTTATTGAATATCCAACTTTTTTTTTTTAAAATTTTTGAGTTTTTAAAATCTTTTTGATTATTATAATTACTAAATTTTATCTTTTTCAGAGATGGAATAATTTTTTTTAATAGTTCAAGGTTTTTTTTATCTACGTGAAATAAATGCATTTTAGGAAAATCACCATAAAAAAATTTAACTATTTTTTCATGTATTGAAAATCCATAGATCCGCATGAATCTAGCTAATTTATTTTTTATTCCTCTATTGATATAAGACAACATAATAAATTTTACCATATCACGCATTAGTTAACAATATATTTGAATTATAAATGTTTTAATAAATATTATTTTTCAAATTACTACTTAATAAGAATTATCTAATTTATTTAACAATTTTTGAATTTCTGATTTATCAAAATTATTGTAATTATTAAATCTAACTAATTTTACATTTTTATTATTTATAGAATCTATTAAAAAAGTTTTGACTTGATTCCAATTTTCTAGCTTATTTACTAGATCATCCTCATGGTACTTGTATCCAATAGCTCTTGAATTGGCTCTTTTTATTATTTCTTCATTTTTGTTAATAACTATTACTAAAAAATTGGGTTTAGGACTTAAATTTATATATCGTATAATTTCTTGAAAAATTTTTTTTTTATTTACTTTAAAGTTTTTATATTTAATAATTAAATTTTGGTAAAACCCTTCATCATCTAAAATACAATACTTTTTACTATTTAGTTTTTTGCTAAGCTTAAAACTTAAAACCTTTAATAAAAAATAAACTTCCATTCTTTTAACTCTTTGAGAAGAGTGTGCAGAAAAATTTAAAATTCTTTTATAGGTTTTATAAAGTAAATATTCTTTTGAATTTTTAAATGTTAATAAAATAATTTGAATTAATATATTAATATAAAAATTCTTAAATTTATTTTTAATATAGTCTTTATTTCTATGGTCTAAAAAAATTGAAGTATTAAGCTTTTTAATTATAAAAAATATAATTTTTTTATTATTTTTTTTTTTATAAAAATTAAATAAAAAATTTTTATATGTATATGAATTTTTTTTATAATCATGTGAGTATAATTTTATTTTATTTAAAGTAGTCGATTTGCCAGATCCTGGTAAACCTATAAATTCAATTATTTTCATTTTTTAATTTAATAATTCTTTGTCCCATAGTGGTATTTTACAAAATTCAGCCATTTCTTTATCGGTTGTAATTAATTTTTTTTTAACTTCTTTATTTAATTTTTTAAATAACTCTTTATCAACATTACTTCTTTGAGTTTTATCTTTATTAGAACCATAATAGGTTTCTCCACCAGACTTAATTCCTATACCAGAAACTAATATGGTTGATTTTGGATTTTCTGAATGTGCTAGTAATATTGAAAATAAGCCTGTAGATGAACATAGAAAACCTCTCCATTTTATGCATTTATAAAGATGCTTTATTTTTTTAAAAATATTTTTTTCATATGCTGCCTCTGACAAAAGCAGAGTTAAAACACCATATTTATAAAATTTTGCTTGCCATAAAAATTGCTTGAATCTTGTTAGGTTAGTAACATTACTATTTTGAATTAAGTTGGCGATTAATAATCTTTTATCTATGCTTCCAAAACGGCAATATAAATTATCTGGATTTAGTTCTATTATTCTACTTCTTACTTCAATTCTTTTATTATATTCAGAGGCACTCACTACGGCAGTAGCAATAGTATTAGTAAAAAAATTTTTATATTGCAGACATCTTTCTGCTGCACCATTCGCACAATAAACTTTTTTTGCATAAATATTGGGCAATTTAGATAGAGGCTTAGACCCGATAACCAATACATAGTCATCAATACTTATATTCATATTTTTTTATATCTAAAAAATGTGTAATCTTTTTTCATCAATTTTATGACAGTGTTTTTATCTTTAGGTACATCTATACTCACTAAATTTGAATTACTTAATAATGATTTTAGCTTATAACTATAATCAATAATTCTATTCATATCTATCGATTCGATCATTTCTAAATTGCTTCCTTTTAGACTTGAATATACTTTTAAGAATGATTTTTTCATTGCGTATACATTTCCGAGTTTATAATAAGATTTAAATCCTTTATTTTTTTTTCTAGAAGGGATGGTTTCTCTACTAATATAAATAATTTCTTTTTTTTTATTTAAAACAACTTTAACTCTATTGGGATCATTAATTTCTTTATCCAATTTAATTTTTTGAATTAAATTTATAGTTTCATTTTTTTTAATTTTATTTAGTTTTTTAGCGATTAAATCTATATCTTTAGGTTGTATTAGTGGTTCATCACCTTGTACTGTAATAATATTTTTAGCTTTAATTTTTTTTGATGCTTCAACGACTCTGTCCATGCACATCTTATGTTTTTTACTAGTCATAATAACTTTAGCACCATATTTTATACAAATGTCTTGAATTTTTTTATCACAAGTTGCTATATATACTTCATCAACTTCTTTTGACATTTTACATCTAAACCAAACGTGTATAACCATTGGTAAACCTAAAATATTAATTAATGGTTTTCCTGGAAACCTTGATGATCCCATTCTTGCTGGTATAATTACAGCATTATTCATTAAAACTGAGCACCATTATTATCTATTATTGCACCCGACATATAACTTGAGTAATCTGAGACCAGAAATACAGCAACTGAAGATTGTTCTTCTACTTTAGCAAATCTTTTAAAGGGAAAATTTTTTATCATTTTTTTTTCTTTTACTTTGCTAACCAAAGATCTCACCATTGGGGTCAATGTATGAGATGGGCACAGACAATTTACATTTATTTTAAAATTAGAAAGTTCATAAGCAAGCTGTCTAGTAAGACCTATTACTCCAGATTTAGCATAGGCGTAATGTGTTCCAGACGTTAACCCTCTAAATCTTCCAGCAATTGATGAAATATTTAATATTTTTCCATATTTTCTTTTTTTCATAAAAATTGAGGCATACTTACAACATAAAAAAGTTATTGTTCCATTATTTTGATGAATCAAATTCCACTTTTTAAAATCTATTTTTTCAATAGGTTCCCCACCAGTAAGTCCTGCAGAATTAATTAAGATGTCTATCTTTTTATGTTTGGAATAAATTTTTTTGAAAATATTTTTGACATTTTTCTCTTTAGTTAGATCAACAGCATAATATTCTGCTTTTTGTAATTTTCTATCCAAAGATAAGGCTTTTTTTTTAACCTTAAGTGTTTTTCCTATTAGTATTACCGTTGCACCTTTTTTGTATAGAATACTGGCAGCATCAAAACCAATTCCAGACCCTGCACCAGTAATAATAGCAATTTTATTTTTAAATAATTGATTATTATCTATCATTATTTGGATCTAATAAAATTTTAATGGCTTTTCTTTTCTTTGCTAAATTAAAGGCTAATTTCCAATCTTTTAAAAGTAATTTGTGGGTTATGATATCATGAATTTTAATTTTTTTTTCAGATAAAAGTTTTATGCATTTTTCCCAAATAGGATAATTATGACTAAAACTACCCTGTAATCGGATATTTTTTTTTATTAACTTATCAAGATCAAATTCACTTTTATTTAAAAACCACCCTATTTTTGTAATTTGTCCACCGGGAGCAATAATATTTATAGATGTTTCAAATGTTTGTTTAACACCACCAACAGCATCTACAATTAAAGAAATTCCTTTATCTTTTGTAACTTTAAATATTTGATTTTCAATATTATTAGAATAGACAAGTATTTTGTGAAAATTAGTATTTTTAAGTTTTTTTATTAAAGGCAAATCATTTTTTGTACAAATTAAAATTACTTTGCCAGATAAATAATTAACCATTTTCGCACACATGATTGCAATAGTTCCACCACCAAAAATAACAGTAAAATTATTTTTTTTTACATTGCTATTGTTTACTACAGCATTGTAAGCCACACACATAGGTTCAATTATCGCAGCGTCATCCATAGAGATATTCTTTTTTAATTTATGAATGTACTCTAGTGGGACTTTTACAAATTTTGAATATGCACCATTCATAGTGCTGCCACCAATCATTTTTCTCTCTAGGCATAAATTATAAAGTTTATTTTTACAAAGATCACACTTATTGCAGACTGAATGTACAGTTTCACATGTAACCTTATCATTAATTGTAAGGTGTCCTCTATAGTTTTTTGGTAAAGAAAATATAGTACCTGAAAATTCATGTCCTAAAATATATGGAACTTCTGATTTTAAGTGTGTTTTATGATAATTTTCCACATCGCTTCCACATACACCAACAGCGTGGACTTTAATTATCGCTTTTTTTTCTTTAATTTGTAAGGATGGATTTTCAACATTAAAAATTTTAATATTTTTTTTTCCTGGAGAGTATCTAACAACTGCTTTCATCATAATTTTTTTGAATAATCAATACTTTCTATTATCTGATTTTTCAAAAATTTAAATATAAATTCATCATTATTTTTTATATCACTAAAATTTTTGAAATTTTTTGCTCTATTTATAAAAATCGCTTTAGATAAAGAGTTTTCAAATTTTTTTTTTTCATCAAATAGTCTTGAACCAATCTTTTTCCAAAATACTTTATTATTTTTTTTAATATGTCTTGGCGATAATTGTCCTGGTTCAAGCATCTTTGTGATATTAGGTTTTTTTTTTTCAATAAAGTTTATAATCGGTTTAAGCTTTACAGATCCTTTACCAATAGCACAATTTGATAGCATAAACCCTTCTTTTGTCTCTTTAATATTATAGTCTTTAACGTGAACATTGTTAATTTTTTCAACAATTTTTTTACAGAAGACCATTGGATCCTCACATACAGCAAAAGCATTACCAATATCAAAATTGATTCCTATGGTGTCATCTTTATTAAAACTATCCATAATTTTAATAAAATCATTAGAATCAAAATCCTGATGATTTTCAATTGCTATTTTTACATTATGATCGCGAGCAATAGGTTCTAATTTTTTTAAAAAATTTATCGAATCTTCAATATAATCATCCCAATCTTTTTTAATTAGGTGTCTTTTGCATTCTAGTATTTTGGTTAACACAATAACAATTATTTTTTTTTTACTTAATTTAAGACTCGTTATAAGATCTTTTACAGCATTGAGATCAAAAATCTTATCACAATCTAAAATATAAAATAAACTATTTGAATGAAGATTTTTATAAATTTTATCTAATTTATAATGATCTCTTTTTTTTACAAAGCTAGATGGATAAAATTCTACACCATCAAGGTTATGTTTCAACGCTATATCAGAAAATTCTTTGATTATATTTGGTCTATTTTGAGACCTAGAAATATAATAGTTTAATGAAGATAAATTAAGTCCTATATTTTTTAACATATCTATTTTGTAAGACCTTTTATTAAATTGAATATACAATCATCATTTGTTCTTTGAACAGCTTCTTTAGTATTAAAGGCATTATGAGATCCAAAAATAGCATTATGAAATTTTTTAAAAATGTGGTTTTTTGCTAAAGGTTCATTTTCAAAAACATCTAAACCAATTCCCCCAATTTTTTTATTTTTGATATTTTTAATTAAAGCCTCTTCATGGATAACGGGACCTCTAGAAATATTTATTAATATTAAATCTTTTTTTATTATTTTAAAATCTTTAAAACTTAATAAGTGAAAGCTAGATTTATTTAAATCAGTTGCTATAATAATAAAGTCTGAATTTTTTAATAATTTTTCTTTAGATACAAATGAATAACCATGTTTTAATGCAATTGGTTTTAATTTTTTATTTGTATCATTAATTAAAATTTTCAAACCAAATGCACTAGCAACACTTGCAATATTGGCACCAATATTACCAAAACCAATAACTCCAATTTTTTTATTTTTTAGCTCAATACCTGAATATTTTTCCCATTTATTATTCATAATTGAAGTATGGATCTTAAATAATCCTCTTGAAAGATTGATTAGTATGCCAAAAGCGTAGACAGTAACACTTTCAACAAAAGCTCTAGGTGAATTATATACTTTAATGCCTTTTTTAATAGCATAGTCTACATTAATTGAATTTAAGCCAGTGCCCCACTTAGAAATTACTTTTAGTTTTTTAGCTGTATCAATTACTCTTTTATTAATCTGATCATCTCCACAAATTATACCATCATATTTATCAATTATTTTATTAAGTTGATGTTCATTTAAAGAGGGGTTTATTGATTTTATATCATAGGATATATTATTTTTTTTTAAAAGTTTTTTATATTTTAAGTTAAGTGGCAATAAATAATGCCATGTTATTAATATTTTTTTTTTATGCATAAAAAACTTTTACTTTAGATTTAGTTTTACTTAAAAAATTTAAAAATATATTACTTTTAAAATATTTATTTTTATTAATTTTTTTTATCAATATTTTCTTCTTTTTTCCAAATAATACAAAAATTATTTGATCTATTTTTTTTAAATAGTCAAAGGTAAATGATAGACGATAAAATTCTTCTGACAGATTTTTAGATATAAAAAAGGGTTCTTTTTTGCAATAAATTATATTATCTTGAAAAATAGAAGCTATATGACCATCTTCTCCAACACCTAAAAAAGCTAAACTAATATTATTTGGGATTTTTGAAAAATTTAATTTAACTTTATTAAGTAAATTATTCTTATTTTTTAAATTTTCATTTTTTATATCAAAAAAAAAATTAGGTAATTTTCTACCTTCTTTTAAAAATATATTTTTTATATTAAATAAATTAACTAATTTTTTTTTTTTATATACTAAGCGTTCATCAGATAAAAAGAGATTTAAGTCTGAGGATATTGGATCCTTTGATAAAATCTTATAAAAGTCATAATAAGTTTTTCCACCACTAATGATGATGTTATTATTTTTTCTTACCTCAATATCTAAAATTTTTTTACATTTTAAAAAAATATTTTTCTTATTATCAAATTTTTTTACAATTATTTTCTTCATATTAATTAAATTTTATTGATAATATTTTTTATACCTTCTTCAATTTTAATTTCATTTTTTGGTATTAATAGTTTCCCTTTTCTCAATCTATAGGTGTAAGGATTTGTTTTATAATGATGTTCAAAAGATAAATTTTTATAAGTTATTTTTTTAATACCCATTTTTTTTGCTATTATTTTAAGAACATTCTTGACTTTAATATTTTTTTTTCCGATCAAATTATAATAAATATTTTTATACTTTTTGCTCAATATCTTGACACACAAACTTGCTGCATCCAGTACATTGATATAATTTCTTTTTTCATTTCCATCGGAATATCGTATAATTTTTTTATTTTTCCTTGCTTGAGCTATATATTTACCTAAACTATTAAAATAATTAGATCTTAAACCATAAAGTGACCCAAACCTTAGAATATTAAAATCAATTTTATATTTTTTGCTATATTGTTCTATTATCATTTCACATGATAATTTACTTGTACTATAAAAACCACCTTGTTCACTTAAAGCATATATGCTGCTTGCAAAAATTATTCTTTCAACTTTATTTTTAATGCAAGCCTCCATTATATTTATTGTTCCAAATATATTTATATTTAAAGTGTTTAATGGAGACCTATTTGCTTTGTCTATATCAGCAACACTTGCAAAATGATAAACAACATCAATTTTTTTAGTTGCTTTCAAAACTCCAACTTTATCTAATATATTTCCTTTTATAAATTTTTGGTCTTTTTTTAAATATTTGGATTTTTTTTCATCAAATATTGTAACCTTGTAACCATCATCAAGAAGTTTATCTGCAACATGACTTGCTAAAAATCCAGAACCACCAATTACCAATATATTTTTATTAGTTTTCATATTTTATAAATTATTGAGAATTGGTTTAAATAATTTAGATAATTTTTTTGATAGCCCATATTTGATTACTTTTTCAAAATATTTATAGGAAATATCATTATGTATTTTATTTTTTTTAGCATTAATTTTTAATTTTTTAATGTAGTTCTTGTCGGTAATTAATGAAATTTTTTTTCGTTTGTATATCCTTATATTTTTTGGAAAAAAACTACCAATATTGTGTGACCTTGCTGCACACTCTATTAAATAAAGCGCTTTATTAGCATTAACTTTATCTGATTTTGAAAGTTTCTTTAAAAGTTTTGGTTTTGCCAAATATTTAAAATATTCTTTTTTAGTTTGACAGTCTTGCGTGAATCCCAAATGGGAATAATGACTAGAGCCTCCTAATAGTGGTCTTTTTCCATATAATGCAGCTAATTCCAACCCTGCAGAACCTGAACACGTGACAACTGTGTCAACAATAGATAGTAGTGCATTGGTCTTAATATCTTTTGTACAGATTTTTATATTATTGTATTTTTTTAAATTATTCTTTTTATAAAAATTTTCTAGAAAACCTTCCTCATTTAACAAGAAACTAGATGGATGAGATTTTAAAATATATAAAATATCTTTATTTTTTTTCATTTCTTCCAATGTAAATAATAAGTGATCATAATAATCATCAAATATTATTTTGCCACTTCCATGTGGCCCATCAGCAAATACATGAGCTGCATAAAGAATTATACTATTAAAATTTTCATTTTTTTTTACACCTATTTTTTTTAATACTTGTTTTTTATTAAACATCTTTTTTTTATAGTTAGCATTCATATTGTCATGATTTTGAATAATTTTTCCTTTATTCTTTTTGATTAAATGCTCTTTATATTCTTGAACAATTTTTTTATCTGAAAAATTAACATAAAGTAGGTATTCAGGGCGTATAGCAAATGGTAATACATATAAACCATTTTTTGGATATTTATAATGCAGAAATTCTTGTCCAGTTGTAATAAAAAAATTAACTTTCCTTTTAAGTATTGAGCAAATTCTAAACAAAACTGTACTACTATTAAAATAACTGTGCTGACCAACTACACATATTTTAAAATTATTTTTTTTTACTACATCAATAAAAAATAAGCATTTAAATGAAGATACAAAAACTATTTTAAAAAAAAATAAGCTAAGACAATTTCTTTTTACAAAATTTTGATTATATCTAGTGTATGAATCGTAGATTAAATCACCTACTTTTATCTTTTTAATTTCAAAATTATCTATAAATGATGAATAGCCATTAGTTAATATCTTGAATATTGCTTTGATTGTGAAAAATAAAGCTGGAATAGAATAAAATATATAATTTCTAAGTAAATTAATTTTTACTAGATTGTTAATTTTGAAATATTTATATATTTCTAATTTTACAGACTCTTTTTTATATTCGTGAAAAATAATAGGCTCTAAATTATATCTCTCATTAAATATCTTTGCGATTAACCCATATTTAATTGATAGGTCTATTTTAAATCGATCAATAAATAAAACTTTATTACCACTACGTTTAATTTTATTATCTAAGTTATTTTTAATTATTATTTTTTTTATATCACTATACATATTGTAAAATTTTAACTTGCTTTTATATCAATTTTTTTTAATTAGCTGTTTATCGCTTAGTGAATAAATTTCATCACAATATTCTAAAGTGGTATTTTTATGAGAAATCATGATTATAGTTGAATCCTTACTTAGATTTTTAATTATATTCATTATATTTTTTTCGTTTTTTTCATCCAAAGAGCTTGTAATTTCATCTAATATCAATAACTCTCTGTTTTGAAGTAGTGCACGTGCTATTCCAAGTCTTTGAATTTCACCCTCTGAAGCACGTATAGTTGTTTCTCCTATTATTGCATCTAATTTTTTTTTATGATTATTGATTATATTTTCTAGCTTAACTTTATTTAAAACATTTATAATTTCTTGGTCATTTATTTTAGTTAATTGATTACCAAATAATAAATTATTTTTTATAGTATCATCAATAATTGTTACTTTTTGTGGAATATAACTAATCAATTTTAAATAACTATTAGTACTGATGGATATATCTAAGCCATCTACTAAAATTTTACCCCTTGTTGGATTTAAAATTCCCATGATAACATTAATTAAAGTACTTTTGCCCTGTCCACTTTCGCCACGAATACCTATAAAGGAACCTTTCTTAATTGTGAAATCAATATTCTTAAGGATAGTTTTATCTTCGTTGTAACCAAATGAAACTTCTTCTAGAGAAATCATTTTTTTAAAATTTACAACTTTTTTCTGATCGTTATTACATATTTTTTTATTTAATTCATTTACTAAAATCACTTGGGCTTTTTTACTGTAGTTAATTTTTGAGACATTCCTGAGCAACACGATTACAACCGGGAAAATTCTGAGTGCAGCAATAGAAAAAGCAGCTATATTAACTGCTATATATGAAATTTTAAGCTCTAATGTAAGTGAAACTGCTAGTATGATAAAAATTATTATAAGTAGACCTAATTCTAATAAGAGTTTTGGTAAATTGCTTATAACTGCAAATTTTAACTTATTTGTGGCCCATGCTTTTTTTACATTAATAAATCTTTCGTAAAAAAAATTTTCTACTCCATATATTTTAATTTCTTTATATGAATTAAAAATATCTTTAATTTTGGACAAAATACTTTCTACTAGAATGAGTTTATGTTTACCAAAAGAAATAAATTTTTTTTTTGTTAAAAAGTAATATATCATAAATGAAATTAATGATAACAGAATTATTGAAACTGTAGTAATTGGATTAATTGCTAGTAAAAAAATAAAATAAAATAGCAGTGTCACAAAACTAATAATAATATTATAAGTTATCAAGAAATTATTTTGAACAAAATCCTCAATTATTGTTGTCATTAAATTTAAGAAATTTGAATAATTACTCTGTAAGTAATTTAGATAAGTATTATTAAGTTTTTTTTTTAATACTTTTCCTGATATGTTTACAGATAGATCTAAACCAAATTTAGTAAAGTAAATAAAATATGTTATTTTTAATGCAGTTTTGATAGTAAAAAAAATAAATATCAATAGCACTAATAAAAATGTTGATTTGGATTGAATAAAATCCACAACGTAATTAACAATATTATTTATAAAGTCCACTTCTACTTGAATATCATTTTTATTCAAAAAAAAGACTAGTAGCGCAGGTATAGACGCAACACTAACTATATCTAAAAAAATATTAATTATATGATTGATAAATAAAAAAATTATTCTTAATTTAAGATTCTTATTTAAAAAAAATTTGAAATTGAATATAAGATCTGACAGCATCGTATGATAAATTTTATAGATAGTATTAAATGTAAATTTGATACTAAACTAAGATTTAATTAATTTTGTTATTCGTGAATAAATCGTGGAACAACTTTGTCTTTTGCTATATCTAGTCCTCTTCCATAGTTTGCAGGATTTGGATTAGTTTTCCAATATTTAACTTGAATTTCATCAAACTTTCCTCTCCAATAATACAAATCTTCTATAGTCATATTGTGTGGTTTAATAATAAAATCACCTTGACCTTGGCTAACTGGCTTCTTCCACAACTCATCATAATTTGGTTCAATGATCCAGAGTTTTTCCTTTACAACTTGTTCATAAAGTTTTGTTTCAGGAAAAGGAACTAATGTACCTACGCCAACTTTATCAAGCTGGATTTCATTTATAAAATCATAACTATTCTGTAATGTTTCATTTGTATCTTCTGGAAATCCCATAATAAATTGTCCATGAGACATAATTTTATATTGTTTTAGCAAGTCTGCAACTTCAATACATTTATCTCTTTCCAAAAGTTTTCCTATAACCTTGTTTCTTATATAATCGTCTCCATGTTCAACAGCTAGACTGGCTCTAGCTAATCCTGCTTCTGCCATTTTTGCAATTACGTCTTCTCTCAAGGAGTTAATCCATAAACCATTAGGAGTATCCCATACAATTTTTAGTTTTCTTTTAATCATTTCATTGCACAGTTCGATTGTACTAGCTCTATTTAATGTCATTTGGTCATCCATAAATGAAAAGTAATTTACCCCATACTCTTTATGCAGTAGCTCTATCTCATCTATTATTGCTTTTATTGTTCTTTTTCTGTGTTTTTTTCCCATAACTAAAAACATGTCACAAAAATTACAAGCCAGTGGACATGCCCTTGATGAAAAAATAGCTGCTTTAAATTTACCAATTTTTGTTTCTGTTGGATTATAATAATGATCAAGATCCATTTTAAATTTATTCATATCAATTAAATCCCACGCTGGCATTGGAAGTGTTCCTAGATCATCAACATAATTTTTTAACCTATTAATATGAACAACTCCTTTATCATCCCTAAATGCAAAAGATTTTATTGATTTTAATAATTCTGGTTTATTTTGGTCAATTGAGGCACTTAATGCAACAATTGAGTTTTCTCCTTCACCAATAGCAACGTAATCTATCTCCATGCAGTTTTTTAATATCTCTTTAGGAAATGTTGTGGGATGTATTCCCCCAGTCGCAACTTTGAAATCTTTTGAATGGTTTTTAACTAATTTTGCAAACTCTAAAACATCAGGCCAGCTTCCTGAAAATAAACAATTCAGCCCAACCAGATCTGGTTTGAACTCATTTAAAGATTTAATTATTTCTTCTTTTGAATATTCTAAATATTTTTCTTCTTTAGAATGAACTTCAGAATTGTTAAAATCTAAAATACGGACTTCATAACTATTTGCTCTTAAAATAGCTGCCAAATGTATGAGGGCTGCTGATGGATAAAAATCTTCCCTGTTAACATGACTTACAGATCTATCATAATTAAGATTTATATACGGTGCTATTAAAAGTACTTTCATCAAAGTGGAATATAGACCTTACTCTTAGTTTGTCAATTACAAGCTAAACAAAAACAACATGTAAGATTTTCCTATAAAATACTCAATTTCTTAATAACTATTAAATGTGAAAACTTTCAAGGTATGTCATCAGATTTTTACCTGCTTTAAAAGAAAGCTCTGATTCAAACTGATAATTTCAGAAATAGGAATACCAGATAAAACTTGAAATTTGGCTAAAGCTTTTATTTTATATGCTAAATTTACAGAAAATGAATGGCCAAAAATTAAAATTACTGAAAAAAAATGACCCAGAAGAAATTAGCATGATGACAAAACTTAGAAAAGAATTTGATAGTATTTATAGGCAATTTGCTGCTAGCGCGTTTGACCTGCACGACCTAAATTTTTTTTAAAAAATATTTTTCTTTCAAGTACAATTTCAATAATGGCTGAAAATATAATTGTTGATACTAATGTATTACCAAAAAATGGAAGAGCAAGCGTGTAACATATTAATAAACCTTCAGCTGTGTAGCCATAAGACCCTAGAGACCATACACCAAAGTTTGTGATTGCAAAAAAAATGGTAGCACCTATTAAAGCTCCAATAATTCTACTTAGTTTACTTGTAAGAAAAAATTTTGCAGATAATCCTATAATAACTACACTTCCCCAAGTAAAAAGTGTAACACTATGAAATTCAATAAATAAATCAGTTATTAAGAAACTAAGTATTAATACCGGTAAGTATCTTACTCCTAACAGTGCTGGAATATAGAAACTCAATGCCATCAAACTAGTAAAGTTTGGTGGATGCGGTATAAATCTACTTGCAGCTAACGCAAAGAATATACCAACAGATATTTTTAAGTAGTTCATTAATAATATTTTATTCCATTAACTTGATAAAGCAACTATAATTACTTCTCTTAATGGTACGTTGTATGCAATTAAACTATTGATTTAATCTTTTAATGTTTGAGATCTATTTTTTAAGGAAAGTATTATTTCTTTTTTTTTTTCTTCTTTCAAAATAATCCAATTACTTATCTCTTTTTGTGTACGCAAACATCCATAACAAAGACCACTTTTTTTATCTATTTTACAAATATTTTTACAAGGTGAATTAACCATTGAGTTTTTAGATTTTTTATAAACTTTAATTTAGCGACTGGTTAATAAAAATTTTTAATTTTAGGATTAATTTATCTATATGGCTTAACATATTTAAAACTTTATAATTTACAGTTTTCTCTACAGATTTACCTATAATATTTCAATAAATAATAAAAATTAAAATTCCCTTCCAAATTTAAGATTTAAGTTCCTTCCTAGTGTGTTGTAGCCCCAAGCCTCACTATAACTTTCATCAAATAAATTTTTTACAGAAAAATTCATTTTGTAATCATTTAATTTGTAATCAGCAGATAAATTAATAAGTGTATACTCATCTAACATAACTGACTTGAAGCCATTATCGGAACCACCATAATCTCTTCTTTCCCCAACATATTTATATTGTGCACTTGCAGTAAAATTTTTATCAAATTTTTTAACAACAGATGAGCTAAATGAATGTACGGGTACCCTTACATTCATAGGTTCATTACAAGTAGTGGCGTTAGTATCACTACAAGTTGAGCCATCATAAGATTTTGTAAAAACATATCCAAGATTAACATCCAAGTCTTGTGCAGCTCTCCAGCTTGATAGTGCTTCAAGTCCATAACTAGTATTTCTTGCGGTACTATTCATTTGAGTGTACCCAGAGCCTTGATCGACATTTGTTTCCCATCCAGTTATTTGATTTTCGTAATCTATTTTGAAGACCGTTGTACTAAGGTCAAAATTTTCTGTTATTTTTTGATCTAATCCAAAATCAAAACTGGTACTTTCTTCTGGTACTAAGGTAGATCGGTCAGCAACTGTAGCTCCAAAATAGTATTCATTTAAACTAGGCATTCTTAAACCCGTTCCAAAACTTGATCTGATTGTAGTATTACTATTCGCCTTAATATTAACAGTTGCTCTTCCAGTATGGTATGCTCCTGCAATACTATGATGATCTCTTCTAAAACCAATTGTAGAATAAATTTTTTCTAAAGGTCTAAATTGCAAGTCTAAATATTGAGAATTTATCTCTTCGTCAGCAGCATAATATTTATCTGCATGGTATGATCTAGTATTTTTATAGTTAGATGGTATTTCGGCAGCATCTTTTTCACCCTCTAAACCATAAACAATTTTTGTATCTAAATTAAAATTATACTGACCCACTAAATTAATAGCATCTCTCTGCCCTTCATACATTTTTTTTGTTGGTGATGAACTTAAATAACCTGTTACAGTTTCTCTTAGAAAATAGGTTTTATTATATGATATTGTATTTTTTAAATTACCATTATCAATTATAAATCTTGAGTTAAATATTGTTTGCTGATCATCTGAGCTATTATCATCAGTAGCTGATAATGAAACTGCATCATATTCGAGAAAAGTATCAGCATAATTCATATAACTTTCAACTCTTAGAATATCATTAATTTGATAACCTAAATTTGCTTCAAAAATATCATTTCTATATCTATCTTCTTCATTATCATCAGATCTATGTGAAATTCCATCAGTTGAAAAATTTGTTGCTCCAAGAAAGTAATCAAATTTATTTGTTTTACCATCAGCAGAGAAATTAATATTTCGAGAACCAAATGAACCTTCTGTTATAGAAGCATCTTGATGATGTCCTTCTCTACCTTTTTTTGTAAATAAATTTACAGTTCCTGCGATTGCACCACTTCCATATAATGTAGATTGAGATCCTTTCAAAACCTCAATATTTTCAAGGGAACTATTCATTAAGTTTCCAAAATAATAATCATTTGACGGTGTTGATGGATCAGATAATTTTATTCCATTAACATAAACAGTACTATATCTTTTGGGCTGCCCTCTTAATTGAAGACCCGATACTGAACCATATCCACCAGATTGAAAATAATTCATACCCATTAAATTTTCACTTAATATATCACCAACAAAATATTCTGTAGAATTTGAAATTTGATTTTGGTTAATTACAGATACATCGCTACCAACAACACTTTTTGATTGTGGTGATTTACCCGCTGAAATAACGATTATAGGAATCTCATCAGCATATGTTTTTGAAATTTGTATAAATATAAATAATAATAGAAGTATTCTTAAGATCATGTGACACATCCTTAGTTTAAGTTCCAAAAAATAATGAAACTTTGTTAATTATATGCCGATGTTAATTTTAATTGCAGAACTAGACTTTCCCTGGCCTTTGTTCAACAGCGGGCTATATTGGGTGGCACTCCGACTTTACGGTTCCAGGAAGAGCCAGTGAATTTCACACTAATTCCCCACCATGATTCAATACAATTTTAGAGTAGTTTTTTTTTTAAATATGTCAATAGAATTTATTGTTAAGTGATAATTCATTTTCTTTTCAGTTGTTATTTTTTATCGGATATCCTTAAATTTTAGAAGTGGTGTATTTATAAAGAAATGTAGTATTACTTTTCTGACACACTAGTTCTTAATTATTATAAAATTTAGTTAAAAGTTTAATTAGACGATATGTGGAGAGTAGCGCGCTTAGCTAAATTTTGAATTTTTTACGAATAGACATGTGATTGAGTTGATTAACATAAAATAATCTTTAATCATCACTCTTTAAATATTTTCTAATTTGGTTAATGGACAAAAATTCATTATTATCACTACTGTAACTAAAATCTTTCTTGGTTTTTTTTCCAATAAATTTTTTTATGAAAGATGTATATTTTTTATCACTAAATATATTTGAGGGATAAATTATATAAAACTTATCAAATTCAATTGTATTTCTTGCATCATCTTTAGATATCATTTCTTCATGCAATTTTTCACCGTTTCTTATGCCTACAATTTTATATTTTGCATCAGGTCTGATTGATTCTAGTAAGTCTAATATTTTATAAGATTTAATTTTTGGAATAAAAATTTCACTTCCTAGCATTTTATCAAGGTTGCTAAGAACAAATTCTACCCCCTCTCTGATGGTCAAATTAAATCTAGTCATTCTTGTGTCTGTAATAGGGATATCTTTGGATTTATTATAATTTTTAAAAAAAGGTATAACAGATCCTCTACTTCCCATAACATTACCATATCTAACAATTGATATTTTAGTTTTTCTTTCCATGCCATAATAATTGTTTGATGATATAAAAAGTTTATCAGCACATAATTTTGTGGCACCATATAAATTTGCTGGGGAAACAGCTTTATCAGTGCTTAAGCCAATTAATTTTTCCACATTATTTTTAATTGCTGCCTTGATTACATTTGAGGATCCAAGAACATTGGTTTTTACAAATTCTAAAGGATTATACTCGGATGTATCAATTTGCTTCAAAGCCGCTGCATGAATTACATAATCAACTTTGAACATGGCATCATCTAATCTTTCATAATCTCTTATATCTCCAATAAAAAATCTTAACTTTTTAATATTTTTTTTGAAAACATCTTGAATTTTCATTTCATGTTGTTTTAGTTCGTCTCTACTAAAGATAATTATTTTTTTTGGATTATATTTTTCCAATAAAATTTGGACTAATTTTTTACCAAATGAACCCGTTCCACCTGTAACTAAAAACGTTTTATTTTTATATTTCATTTTATTGATTCTTTGTTTTATTGAACTTATATAAATATTCTGCAAATTTTAAATCTTCTAAATCATTAATATCAATTGCTCTGAATCTATCAATCCTATAATAAGAAGTTTTTTCTGGCATAACGTTTCTCAATTTCATAAGTTTTTTTGTGTTGTATAAATAAAATGTACCAGAATCATAGGTAAGTTTTTCTAAATCTTGTGTTCTTTTATTTGCAAATTTCTTCCACTTAAATTTTATTTTATCATTAAATGCTTTAAATGCCCTAAGAGGGTTAGATCCATACTCACCTGTGGCGATTATACAATCATAATTCTTATTTTTTATCTTTGCAAAAGCTTCTTTCAAGTCTCTTTCACTTATTAAGGGTGCAGTTGGATATATGCAAAAATGGTATTTAAAATTTTTTGTATTTGTTCTAGATATACAGTCTTTTAATACATCGGTTGTGCCAGTAAAATCATCTGAAAGTTTTTTTGATCTTTTAAATGGTACTTCCGCTCCACATTCTAAAGAAATTTTTGCAATAGCTTCACTGTCTGTTGAAACAATTATTCTCTCAAATAGTTTACTTTTTTTTGCAAGATTAATTGAGTAGGTAATTAATGGTTTTCCATTAAAATCAATTATATTTTTATTCTTTATTCTTTTACTGCCTCCTCGAGCAGGTATAATGCAGATAGCGTTTCTAATAGACATAATTTAGCATAAATTTTAAAACTGATTAAGTTTAAAAGTACTTTATTAATAACAGGATAACATTTATTTATTAAAAAATTTAAAAATTATTGAAATTATGTATTTAAGGTCTTTAATAGTTAATCCCACATAAATTGGAAGGCTAATTGCATTATTGTAAAAAAATACACTATTTTTAAAATCTGTTTTTTTAAACCCTATTTTTTCGTAATATGGATGAGTATGTATTGGAATGTAGTGAGTATTTAAAAATATATTATATTTTCTCAAATATTTCAAAAATTCATTTTTATTTTTCTTGGACTTTTTATTGTCAATTAATACTGGGTATAGATGCCAAGAAGATTTAGCATACTTATTTTCATAAGGTAAAATTAAGGGGTATAATTTAAGATATTTATCATAATATTTTTTAATTTTTCTTCTCTCTCTTAAAAATAAATTAATTTTTTTTAGCTGACTAATTCCTAATGATGCCTGAATATCACTAAGCCTATAATTAAAACCAAGCTCCTGTTGCTCATAATGTGTTATGTTGTTATTTTTATTTTTAAAAAATTTTTTTTCTGTTACAATTCCATGTGATCTGAAAATTTTCATTTTATCGAATAATTTTTTACTATTTGTGGTTGCTATTCCACCTTCACCTGTAGTTATCATCTTGACTGGATGGAAGCTGAAAACTGTAATATCAGAATATTGACATCCACCTATTTTTTTTCCTAAATATTCTGCTCCTAAAGAGTGAGATGCATCTTCCAAGATTTTAAATTTATATAAAGTACTTAATTCTTTTAATTTTTTCATATCAATTGAGTGACCAGAGTATGAAATTGGAATTATTATTTTTGGAAGTTTTCTTAATTTTTTTGCCTTGATTAAATTATTTTCAAGTTTGATTAAATCTATATTGTAATTTTTAAGTTCGATATCAACAAAATCTACTTTTGCCCCACAATACAAAGCACAATTTGATGAAGCAACAAAGCTATTAGGTGATGTCCATAAATAATCACCTTTTTTCAACTCCAGAGCTTTGCAAGCAATATGAAGTGCACTTGTTGCAGAATTAACAGCAATACTAAATTTTGAACCTACGTACTTATTAATTTTATTTTCAAAAATTTTAACTGTAGGTCCTGTTGTTAAAAATGAACTTTTTAAAGTTTTGACTACAGACTTTATATCATCATCAAATATTTTTTGTCTGCCATAAGGAATAATAATTTTTTTTTTTTTCATATGTTTTAAAAATTTTGATAAAATTTAATATAATTATTATTTGAATTATTTGTGGATGATTTATAATTTATAAATTTTTTTAGAAACAACTCTTTATTTTTTTTATCTCTATTTTTTTTATCTCTATTTTTTTTATCAGATTCTAATAAACTAATCTTTTTTATGATATTATTTTCATTATAAGATTTATTAATTATCTTAAAATTGTAAAAATTACATTTTTTGATTATTGAATTATTGTAATTTACCATATAAACATGCTTGTCTTTAATTACCGCTTCAACTAGTACGGATGAAGGTCTGGCAACAAGTACCACATCGCACCAATCAATTAACTCTGAGGAAGAAAATCCATCATTTAGATACTTGGTGCACTTATTGGGTAAAATATCACTTGGTTTATTTCTTACTTTTACATCTATATTTTTATCTTTTTTTAATCTTTTGATTAAATTTAAAAAATCATCATTCTCTCCAAAGTGAGACCCTGTCTTTATAAATGTAGCAACTTTTACTATATTTTTTTTAAATTTTTTTAGATTAGGATTTTTTTTATATATTTTTTTTAAATTTTTTAACCATTCTGAATGATATCTAGGAGAGCCCATAATTAGATTTTTACTAATATTTCTTTTACCTCTATAGCTTTTCAGTGCATTATTTGGATTAAGATAATGATCACAAATATTTATTCTTTTTGATGGTTGCGCAACTTCGTCTAATCGCAAGCCACTAGGAATTAAAATCATTGGAATACCTAAGGTTTTTGCAACTTCTTTAATTCTAACCGCATTATTATACTGAAAGTTTTCAGAAATAGTTATCGATTTAATATTGTTTTTAATTAAAAAGTTATAAAATTTTTTTTTTGAAAAAAAATTCAATTTTCTCGTGACAAAATACCATAATGGTATCATTTTCATCAGACAAAATCTTGGTAAAAATAATAATGACCTAATTAGATGATATCTTAATTTATTCAATATTGTAACAGGAAGAAAATCAAAGTAAGTAACTTTTTCTTTATTTATTAAATAATTTAAAATGCCTTCATTTTTAAAGTCTTGAATGATATTTTGATTTAATATTCCAACTTTTAATTTATTTTTTTTCAATAAACTAATTATTGGTGCAAGCATGTCCACACTAATAAAAAAATCTGTAATAAATAAATGCATAGAAAAATTTATTATTTTTTTATTTTTTTTCCTATAAATTGAGCAAACTCAAAATCGATCGGTCTGTCTATATTAATGGCTTCTATGTCATCAACTACTACTCCATATGGATTCTTTCCAAAACAAAAACTTTTCTTTTTATTGTTAAATGTTTGCAATAAATTATATGATCTTCCATATATTGCACCTGAAGTACAATAAAGTTCTGGCAAATCTTGTCTCGACATAAATTTTTCAACATTAACGTTTTTAATAAAGCTTTTAAATTTTTTAGATTTACTGTTTAATTTTTTTGCTCTGTAAGGATGTTCGTGCTCTATTCTTTTAAGGGTTACCGCGCAGTCTGATATTTTATTTTCTAAAACATTTATAATTTCTTCGACAGTTTCTTTTTTTACAAAAGGACAAGTTGGAGCAATTTGAAGTATAAAATCAGGGAAATAATCTTTTTTTTTTATAGATTTTGATACATGTTTAACAACTTCAGTCAATGTAGCACTATCAGAAGCAAGTTTTTTTGAGCGATTTATTATTTCAATATTTGGAAAAAAGCTTTTTACTATTTTTTTAATTTTATTGTCTTCTGTTGAGACTATTATTCTGTCAATTTTTTTAACTTTTTTTAAAGTATTAATTACATGATAGATTAAAGGTCTGCCATTTAAGTCTTTTATGTTTTTATACGGTATCCCTTTTGAGCCTCCTCTAGCTGGAACTATTGCAATTATATTTTTTTTTATCATAGTTTAAAACTTTAAATATATTATTTATGAGAATCTATTTTATATTCAATTGAATTTATTGGATCTTTAATTTCATATATTCCCAGATTTTCTGAAAATAAATCTTTATCTCTGATGTTTCTTGCATATGTTACTGAACAAAGACCAAACAAACTCATTATTAAATAGTTTTCTTTTAAATTGCTTGGAACAAATCCATTAAATAATAAATTCATTTTATTAGATTTTTCTTTCAACCATACAGTTCTTTTTTCTGGTTTGCCTGCAATTATTGTTTCAAAACCATTTTCAATCAAAGATTTGATCATTTTATCAATTAGTCCTTTTGGTCTAAAGGGATAGTTTTCAAGTAGACAAACAATGCAGTCAAAATATTTATCTTTTTTTTCTAAATAGTCTACACTGAATTTTAATACATCAATTACACTTATATATTCTTCGGATAAATCTTGAGGTCTGGGAATAATTGATATTTTTTTATCTTTCTTATACTTATCTTTAGTTTTTTTATTATCTGCTGCGACAAAAATTTCGGAAACAAATTTTGAGCCTTTCGCAGCATCAATTGTAAAATCTAATAAATTTTTATTTCTAAATTTTCTGAAACCGACCGATGGTATAATAGCGGCTATTTTCAATTTCTTGGTTGACAATAAAGAGTTCTTATTTTTTTTTCCAACACTAAACTCTTCTAGAATTTTAACTACATTTTTTGCCCTACCATGATCTAAATTGTGATGAATTCCATGATAATGGTAAACGCTTGCCTCAGGTTCATATATTATTTGTAATTTTTTTTTTATTACTTGATGACCCCAAACTCTATCTTCAATATTAGTAACTTTTTCATCAAATGGAAATTTAAGCCATGTCGATCTTAAAAATGCGCTATTAGCATTATGAAAAAATGGATCTTTAATTTGTACTTTTTTATCTAAGCCAAACACAGTTATCAAATCTCTTTTATCAAAATCTGAACTGTAAGATAGTGGCTCTTGTCTTCCATAAACTCCCGCTACTTTATTGTCAGATAAATGTTTAATTAAATTTTCTAGCCATAAGCTATTTACAGGAATACAATGTGCTGAAAGACATATAATTATTTTTCCTTTAGATTTTTTTATACCATAGTTGATTGCTTTCCCTGGCAAAAAATTCTTTATGGACACAATTTTAACTTTATATTTTTTGATTTTTTGAATTGTTTTATCTTCAGAATTATTATCAACAATTATTACTTCAAAATTTTTATATGTTTGCTTATTAAGGGCATCAAGACAAATTGAAATCCATTTTTCTTCATTTTTTGTTCGTATAATTATTGAAACGAGAGGTTTTTTTTTTGAAATATTTTTCACTTTTGGTTTTATATATATAATCTATTAAATTTGTATAAGGTATTTATTAATTATTTTTTCATTTAGATCAATTCCCAATCCATTCTTTGAACCATATTTAAATAACCCTTTGTTTATTTGCATTCTATTGTTCATTATAATTGTCGAAAAAGGATTATAAGTAATATTATACTCTATTAACTCGCCCCCCAATGCTTTGGATGTGTGGAAATTTGAAAGCATACTAATAGGATTCGCCCAATTATGAAAAATTGTTTTCTTACTATCAAATTTAAATTTTTTCTTTATTTCCATTAGCTCAGAAATAGAAATTAAATTTGTATCAGGTTGAATTATATTGCACGCTAATTTCCATTTATTAAATTGTTGTATAGATGAAATAGTTTCTCCAGTTGCAATATTAACTTTAGAGTTTTTTTTAATTTTTTTATATAATTCTAGTTCTCTTTTCATTGGCTCTTCTATAAAAAAAAAGTTTAACTCTGAAACACAATCTGAAATATAATTAAAATCTTTAAAACTTTTAATTCTACATCCAAAATCTACCATTAATTTAAATTCATCACCCAAAGATTTTCTTAAGTTTTTAAAAAAGATTAAAAATTTTTTAATATCAAAATTTGGAGGATTGTTATTTCTTTGGAAGTGTGATTGGTTTTTTTTTGATATAGATGGTCTAAATTTATAACCATAAAACCCAATATCTTTTTGTTTTAGGGCTTCATCAATTAGTATGTTGTAATCCTGATTATCAAAAATCATCCCTCCACTCGCATATAGCTTGATACTATTATTTTTATATACCTTGTTATTTAATAATCTATATAAAGGTTTTTTTTTAATTTTTGCTTTTATGTCCCAAAATGCTTGATCTATACCTGCAAAAATTGCTCTTAAAACAGGCTCATTTTTTTTAAAAAAAGAAAATTTACTCAAAAATTGAATATTGATTAAGTCTATCTCTTTGTTTTTTACTGTTGGTAGAAAATATTTTTTAAAGATCTTTATCATTACTTCTATGTTGCTACCATATGGACTTGGTTCACCAAAACCATAAACATCAAGATTTGTTTTTACCTTAAAAAAAATAAATCCTGTTGAAACATAATGGGCTAATGGGTATTTTAATTTTTTTTTTATTGGATATTTTATATAAAATATTTCAATATTTAATATTTTTATTTTCATTAAAAATTATTTTTTCTAATAAAGGAAAATTTTTTTTTATTGAATTTTTTATATGCCTTTAATAAGATTTTTTTTTGTGAAGTATTTAAATTGCAACCAGGCATTCTTACATATCCATCTAGATTTGTAAGCTTTGCTAATTTAATTAAATATTTGTATCCCGCATATCCTGTAAGGATAATTGCTTTTTTTATATCATTTTCTATAACAGTCATTTCTCTAGCTAAAGCATTTTTTTTTTCTTTTATAATTTTTATAAATAACTTATCCCAATCAGAATCAAACCATGAAAAATTACTGTGCCTACATTTTGCTCCATATTTTGAGCTTATTAGAAAGTCCTCTTTACTAAAGCCATCGTAACAAATCATCTTTTTATTTAAGCCATACCTTGTATAATGTTTGTTTCTAATTTTTATTGAATTATTATGTTCTTTTAGCCCTATTATTTTTTTAATATCAAAAATTTTATCAAGGGCACGTTCGCTCAATGTCTTCCCAATGCTAAATTCTTTTAAATGGAACAATATTGGAGTTTTGGTTTTTTGAGAAAAAACTCTCATATAATCTATATAATAATCATCGTGTCTAGAGGGTGAATATTCTGAATTTTTAAAAGGAGTGCTATAAAAATATTGTTTTCCCTTTATATGAACTGGTTCTACAACCATAAAATCACATCCTATTTTCTCTAGTCGATTTGCTTCTAATATTTGATCATCCATGCTAGTAAAACCTAATGGTTGAAGTATTAATTTTGCTTTAGGTCTTATTATTTTTGAAACATACTTGGCTAATTTAATTCTTTCAAATGAACTCATTCTTTCTAATTCACTAGCTGATTGACCCAAATAAAAAAGGGTAACTTTTTTTTTAATCAAGTGGTTAATATGACTTTTGATAGATTTAAAGTTTATAGTTAAATCTTTATTGAATTGAGTTGGTATTGGAACAATGGTGTTATGCTTAAATAAAGAGAGAAAATTTTTTTGCATTTTAATTATTTTGAATTTTAATTATTTTGAATTTTTTCACACATTTTATATATTTCAACTAAATCATCAATATTGGTCATGGATAAAGATTTTTTATTCCTTAAAATACATGAATTAACAAAATCAAAGTATTGGAGTTTAAAACCTGGTTTATATGTATTATCAACAAAAAAACTTTTTTTTTGTGGAACATACTTATTTTGTTTTTTCATATTTTTAACAATTTTTATTCCATTAAAAATTTCTAATTTTTCGATTGGAGATAATACACAGCTTACTTTTTCTGAAAAAAACGAAATATTAATATTCATCGGATTGTTGGGTAAAATATTTATAATCAGGGGGATTTTTTTATTACTTTTTTTAACATCAAAGATGATTGTATTGGATTTTAAAATATTTTTTTTATAATATTGATTTTTATTTTTTAAAATAATTTTTGCGTTAATATTTTTCAATATATTGTAAATTAATGCAATCCAGTGTGATGTAATATATTTTGTAAGATGACTTTTAATTCTTTTGCCCCTCCTTTGAATAATATTTTTATAATCTTCTGGTAAATTGGCAGAAATAACATTTAATCCCTCCTTTTTAATTTTCTTTATTAAATATGGTATAAAATCATAATAATTTCTATTGTAACCTATTGAAATTTTCCTTAATTGATTTTTTTTTAATTTTGACTTTATTTTTAATAAATCATTTGAAGAGATTATTATTGATTTTTCTATTAATATTGGAATATCATGTTTTATTGAAATTAATAAATTTTCTTTTAGAGAATCCCAAGAGGAACAAATTATCCATCCATCAACTTTTGGTCCAGATTTAATACTTTTATCAAAATCTAAATAATGATGTTTAATTTTATGTTTTTTACAAAATAAAATATTTTTCTTTGATTTTGTTTTGGTTACAATTTTTAAGACAGTATGTCCAAAAAAATTTATTATTTTAATATATTCCTCAGAAATATCTCCTGAACCTACAATTCCAATTTTTATTTTATTTTTTATTTTGTAAGATATAGTTTCCATTTATCAAATGCTTGTTTTCCATTTAATAAACCATCTACATCACATACGTTACATGGTTTATGATTACGATCAGATCTCATTAATCTTTTTCTTAAATCTATAAATTTTTCGTTGGACCATATTTTTAATAATGAGTCTTTAGAAAGATTTCCCATTGGTTTTTCTTTTTTCCAATCATTCGAGCACATCAAAACGTCTCCGTTATGATCAATTAAAACTTTATAAAATGGGTAATAGCATGGTTGTTTTAATGGTTCTTTTAAAGGTTTTAATTCAAATTTTTCATTCTTAATATTAACAGAACCTGCCCTATTGGAAATTGTGATACCATAACTTTCATCTGGACCTAAATATCTTTTTCTTACAATATATTGTTCATCAGATAATTTTAAATCTTTTTTTAAATCATTAAAAATTTTAATTTGATGTGGGCCATCATATAGACTTATCTTTATTGTATCTAGGCCAGACTCATATAGTTTTAATAATGTTGCTTTACCATTTTTTGCTAACAGTGGATCTCCATTGCTAACTATTTCGACTGTTGTCTTCTTTAATTTATTTTTTATTTTAAATATATATTCATCTAAATTTTTTGATAAAAGTGGTTCACAAAATCCTGAAAAAGCTATTCTTCCTTCGTAGTTAATTAAAGTTAAGTCTCGAATAAGTTTATCAAATAAACTAAAATCCAATGAGTCTAAAATATTTGGGTAATCTTCTTTAACAACTCTTGGACAAAAAATACATCTTCTATTACATGCTCCATTGATACTAATTTCTACAGACGAAAAAGGTGGTATACTTCCGGATAGATCTTCAGCATTTTTAAGATGCTTATCTAAAAAACTATCTATTCTACTTATGTTTAAATCTGTAAATAACTTTTTTATCATATAACAAGACTAATCTTCACGTCTTATAAATATATTTAAGACTTCTCTAACATTACCTCTTTTTGGATTAATGTCTTCAACAGAATGCCACGATCTATCACTTTTGATAAATCCTATCAATTTATTTTTAGTAAATGTCACTTTATGCCATACAAAATTATCTTTAGTAAAATCATTATAGTTATCATTTTGCACATGCAAATTTTTCCAATTTAACCATTTGGAAAAGTTTTTTTTGATATCCCAAAAAATAGTATTGCCTCCATCTTCTTCAGTCCAATTATCGTCAGCAAAATAATAAATTAATGAAAATAGTTTTGAGGGTGCGTCAGTATGTGGCATAATTTTTTTATTAGTATCTATTCTAGAAAAATTAAATGTAATATCTATTTTTCTGTAAATAAGTTTTTTTAATATAGAATTTTGTCTATTTAGTGTCCAAATTTTCAATGCCTTAAAACCACGAGATTTAAAACTCGATTTTAATGACAATAAATAAGCTGATTTAATAAATTCGTCACTTCTTATTGATTCATAAAATGATTTCCAATGTGAATTCTTTTCTAAAAATTGGGTAAATTTCAGATCTTTAGATGTAAATGTTTCTTTTGAAGTTGAGTCTTGATTATTAACAAAATAATTTTTATCAGGGAACGTATTTTTTAACTTTAAATAAAAATCCTCAGAAAGAAATTTGTTAACTTCAAAAACTGTAAAAGGATGAGTTTTATAAAAATCTAGTTTATCTAATCTTATATTCATTTTTTTCTTGAAAAAATATAATTTCTATTATCTCCAGTGGGTCCTTGGGTAAGAAAAAAATTATTATTTTCTAAATATTTTGTACAAGATTTATTTTGTTCCTCGTGCATAAATTCTATTAATATGGATCTCAAAACATTGCCTTTAATTAACTTATCTAAACCATTCATAATTTTTTCTTCAAGTCCGTCCACATCTATTTTTATATAGTTAGGTTCAGGTATTTTCTTATTTAATACTAAATTATCAATAGATTCTGAACAAATTCCATAATTTAATTTTCCTAATTGCTTATCTCCAAAAATGTGCCCAGATTTTCCAGCTTCAAATTTGGCTTTTAAATTAAAAAAATTACAGTTCGCTTTTTCTTCCAGTGGAATTATCATTGCAGTAACATCTACATTGTTTACCTGAATTGCATTAAATAGCTCAACAAACGAATTTGGTTCTGGCTCAAAAGCATAAACTTTTGCTTCTTTTTTTAGAGCAGCAAATATAGAAAATACACCTACATTGGCACCTATGTCAAAAAATACAGAATTTCTTTCAAATGTTTCTATCCACTCAATAGTATTTTTTTCTTTTCCTGTTCTTTCAAATTCTTTCCACCTTCGATAAGTAATATCATTCTTTGGGACAAAATAAATTTCTTCATTTTTGAACTTAATTTTATGTTTTTTGCTAATCTGATCAGGAAAAATTTTAATTTTTTTTATTATTAAATTTATTAGATAAATAATGATTATTTTTATTTTTCTTTTTATCATTATCTAGATAATAGACTTATTAAGTACTTTCTTTGCAAGAATATCCATTTTTTTTATTAAATTTTTAAAATCATTATAATTAATTGGCTGAAGCGGATCTACAGCTGAATTTTCTGGGTCCGGATGAACTTCTAGCATGACTCCATCAGCTCCTGCTGCTACACTTGCTAAAGCCATAGGTTCAACCCAGGGTCTCCAAAAAGTTGCATGTGATGGATCTACAATAATTGGTAAATGAGTAACTTCTTGTGCGGCCGGCACAACTTGTAAATCGAGTAAAAATCTTGAGGTTGATCTGTGGGTATGTGGAGCACTAACACCTCTTTCGCAGAGTAAAACTTTTTTATTGCCTTCATACAAAATATATTCTGCGGCACCTAGCCAATCTCGAAGAGAGCAACCAAAGTGTCTTTTTAACATTATTGGTTTTTGAGTTTTTGCACATGCTGTTAGAAATGGAAAGTTTTGCATATTTCTAGATCCAATTTGAATAATATCAGCAACTTCAGCTACCAACGGCAGGTACTTTTCCTCCATTACCTCTGTTATTATTGGTATGCCATATTTTTTTTTGGCTCTACTTAACCATCTAATTCCATCTTCTCTTGTCTCAGTATATTTTTTACTTCTATAAGGAAAAGTTAAAGGCTTGAATGCACCACCTCTCAAAAAATGTGCACCAATTTTTTTTACATTTTTTGCTACGTCCATAATTAATTTTTCTGACTCAACCATGTTAGGTCCAGCAAAAATTGGAATGGTATTTCCCCCAAACTCTACACCTGCAACTTTGAATTTAGATCTATGATTTTTGTTTTTTTTTGCACATAATGGAAACTTGGTCTTTAAGTCTTCTATTGTTATGTCTTTACCTGGGAATTTATTTTCCATTTATTTCATTGCCTTTAAAATATATTTTTTTTCTTTAGTTTTAATTTTATTCACTAGCATAAAACTTTGAACAGCTTGTGATAAATTCATTAATAACCCATTAAATAGTTTTTTACTATTAAATTTGCTCAATCTTAAAAACTCTGTTTTTTTTGGATTGTAAATTATGTCAAGGAGTTGAGCTTTTTTGTTATTTAGATAAAATTCTCTACTTTTATTGATGTTAATTTGAATTATTTTTTTATTAGCTCTTTTAAATATTTGATTATTTTGTGTTGTGATTATTTTAAGTTTATTAAGATAGGTCAGTGGAGTAAAAAATTTTAGATTAATAAATCCTTTATTTTTTTTTATCCAAGAGTTGAAACCTACACTTGTAGTATTGATTATAAGATCAAGTTTCTTAACTTTTAATAAATCTTTATATGTTTTAATAATAATAAACTTATGCTTTTTAATCTTCAATTTTTTAACAAAGGTTATTAGTTTCTTTGAGTCTCTATTGTGAAAAAAAAAATTACAGTTCTTATAATTATTTAGTGCCGCAATGATACATGCCTTACCTGCACCACCACATCCAAGAATAAGTATATTATTTTTATTTTTTAGATGGATTTTTTTTAATGTTTCAAGAGCACCAAGGTAATCTGTATTAAAACCAAAAAGTTTATTTTTACTCTTAACTATAGTATTTATAGAGCCAATTTTTCTAGAATTTAAATCAACTTTATCTAAAAAATTTATAGCTTTTTCTTTAAATGGTGTTGTTACCGATCCTCCTATATAACCTTGATCTCTTTTTAAAAACTTTAAAACTTTTGATAAATTTTTTGGACTTATATCCGCAGGATACATCTTAATATTTTTATTAATTTTTTTGTAAGCTTTGTTCCACAATGTGGGAGATCTAGCACCTTTAGAGGGAGTTTCACCTAATATGAGAGCATATTTAGTTTCTTCAATTGTTAATTTATTATTTATAAGCTTCAACTTAAAAACCCAACTTTGATAAAACTTTTTTTTCTTTAAAATAAACCCATCTATTTTTTTCATAACTTCTATACATCATGTTAACTAATTTTAGAGTACTTAAACTTTCAATTGCTGTGGTGGGCAATTCTTTGTCTTTGAATAAAAAACTATCTATTAGTTTTTGAAATACTGCTTTGTGAGATAATCCATATCCATTTGGCACTTCTTCAGAATATTTTTTTTCTATTTTCTTGAAATTTTTATTTGATCCATTTTTAATAATTTCTATTTTATTGCAGCAAAGACCATGAAGTCTGAAAATTTCATTTTTTGTAAATATTTCAATGGTTGCTGAAACATCCTTGGGTCTCAGAGACGTTGTTAAACTTGCTAAGCAAGATAGGTTATTTTTATAAACAATCATTGAGTTGTGAGTGTCTTCTGCTTGTAATTTATTAGACTTATTTGAAATCACACTAATACACTTAACGGGATCACCTAATAGGTAGTTTAATAAATCCACATAATGAATACCTTGCTGAGCAAGTACTCCCCCGTCCATTTTCCAATTACCGTGCCAATCTGAATAATATTTTTGCGGTCTAGACCAAAGTAAATTTAAATTTACTAGAACAATATCGTTACGAATTTTTTTTATTTGTTTTTTTAGATATACGACCGAATCATTAAATCTATTCTGAAAAACCACATAAAACATCAATTTTTTCTTTTTAGCTATAGAATCTAATTTTTTTAATTCTGAAACTTTTAATACGGGTGGTTTTTCTACAAGTACATTTTTATTGTTAATAAAGGCTTTATATATGTGTTTATAGTGATTGCCTGATTCGGTAGCAATATAAACAAAATCAAAATCTTTTTTAAAAAATTGATCTATTGATAAGAAGCTTTCACAATTAAATTTTTTTTGAAATTTATTTAATTTTTTTTTGTTTTTGTCACAGATTGCTACGATTTTAGAATTTTTTAATTCATTTAAAAATACATCTGATACCCTTGTATCAAAGACTCTTCCTAAGCCAATTACTCCAAATTTAACATTTTTATTCATCTATAAACTCCAGCACAGTAACTAATTTATTTTTTTTTAGAATTTTGACTATATGATTGATCTTAGTGGAATCAATATTGCATTTATCCATAATATCTAAAAGTGAATGTCTACCATCTGCGTATGACAAAACATCCAAAATTGATCTACTAATTTTAATTTTATTATAAGATTTTTCTAATTTAGTTATTCCTCCAATTTTTGGATAAAGGCCTCTTTTTCCTAGGTTAGGTTCACACAGTATATTTGACTTTAAATAAATATTTTTTTCAAGTGTTTTAATAACGAGTTTTAATAAATCATAACTACCCTGCAATCCTTTGGGCTTAACAACTTTTGTTAAATTATCCATTGAAGTGTGATATTCTTTATATTCGCCATACTTGGTTCTCATTATGGTTGCTATTGGCAAATCTATTCCTGGAGAACAATATTGTCTTTCATCACTACCTCTGTCTATCCATTTATATTTTTTAAATTTAGGATATTTTAATCTTAGGGCATACTTTGCAACATTGTCACTTAAAGTTGATCCATTTTTTGATGGCAAATAAGAGTACGTTTTATCATCTCCTAAACAAGTTAAATTGAAGCCAGCAACAACATTTTTTTTTAATCTTTTCAAATTTTTTGAAATGTAAGCTATTGATCCAATTGTTTCTGGTAAAAAAACTATTCTATATGAATATTTTCTTTTTTTTAATTTTTGTATCCACCTGGCAAGATATACAGAAACACAAGGACCTGACAGCTCATTATTAGCCATAGAAGGGTGGCATATATAAGTAGATAGCAAAATTTCTTTTTTTGATTTTCCTTTAATTAGCATCTCACCATAAGACATACTTCCCTTGAAGTGTTGAGCATCAATATTAATTTTGTATATTCCATTTTTTAATTTATTTTTTTGATCATGTGAAATGCAAAAACCCCAGTCTTTATTGTAATAAGAGGTTTTATAAGGAATTGCTTTTGGTAAACTGGGTATAGAATAAAGTTTTTTATTTAACTGCTTTAAAGTAATTTTTTTTTTTATACCAATACTATAGTTTAATACATGAAGATTATTTTTTTTAAAATCACATATTTTTTTTCCAGTAGGAGTAATTATATATGCAGAATTTATTTTCCATTCATCTGGCACACTCCAATCAAAAACTTTTTCTCCAGAAGGAATTTCTTTAATTTTAATCTCGGGACAAATTGTTTTAAGTATTTTAAGCGATCTTCTTAGGCCATCACCTGAAATACTTCTGTTTAGAGGCCAAAGTTTTTTGGCCAAGTTAAAAATATCTAAACCTTTATTCATATATTTAATATTTTTATTACTTTTATTACTTTTGTTAAAAAATTATTTACACTAAACTTATACAAATATTTATAAAATTCTAATATATTAAGTATATTTCATTAAAAGATACTCAAATTTAAAATTATAAGTTAAAAGTCAATTAAAATTTTTATGAGTTTATCAAAAAAATATTGGCAAAAGAAAAGTGCAAAAAGTTTAAATGCTGCTCCAAATGTTTCTTTATTTAGATTATTAGGTGAATATGGATTTAATTTTAAAAATAAAAAAGTGTTAGAAGTTGGGTTTTTTCATGGAGCAGACTTAATGGAGTTTAACAAAAGAAAAAGTCTGGTATATGGTTTGGATATTAACAAAAATGCCGTTGATAATATTAAAAAAAAATTACCCATATCCCATATAAAAAAATCTGATTGTGGAAAAGAGAAAATACCATTTTTGACAAAATTTGATTTAATTTATAGCAGAGATTTTGTTTATTACTTGGATAAACCTGAAATGGTTTTTCATTTTAATAACGTTTACAAGTCACTAAAAAAAAAAGGTTTATTTTTATTTCAATTTCTAGAGAAAGATTTATTACTTAAAAATAATAGTCATAGAAAATATAATTTTGAAAAAAATTATACATTAAAAAAATTCTCTGAAAAAAATAACCCTGTAAAATTTTATGATACAAATTTTTTTGAAAAGATTATTAATGATTTAAAATTTAAAATAGTTGCAAAAAAATTTTTAATAGAAAGTTATGGAATTAAAGAAAAAAAAGTAAGAATAAATAAATACTTATTGTGTACAAAATGAAAGTAATAAATTATTCGAAATTAAACCCACCTCACAATATTGAAAAAATAAAGATTAAAGAAGTAAAAAAATTTGGAATAAAAATTACAAAAAATCTACATGAAAATTATACAAAAATTTCTGGTGACAGAAGTTTAATACATACAAATAAAAAATTTAGTATAAAAAATGGCTTTAAAGATAAAGTTGGATACGCATTTCTTTTAAGTAATATACTTTCAAAAATATATGGGGAATACTTTCCTGGTGGTACTGAATTATGTTTACAACATTCTGAAAAATTCATTAAGCCATATTATATAAATGATTTTTTAATTATAACAATTAAGGTAATCCAAAAAAATACTGCTGCAAAACTAATTACTCTTGAAATAAATATTAAGTCTAAAAATGATTTAATTTACTTTGCCGAAACAATTCTAAAGTTATCATTAAACAAATGATTCCACAAAAATACAATAATATTTTTTTTGATAAATTATCAAAATATCTTAAAAAAGGAGATGTTGTTTATCTAGAAAGCGATCTTACTGCTTTTAATAAAATTTTTACTAGTAGCAAATCTAAAAGTGATTTCTTAGAATTTTTTTTTATACTATTCAAAAAATTAATAGGTAGTTCAGGTAACTTAATTGTTCCAACATTTTCATATTCGTGGGGTGATAATAAAAAACAAAGAGTTTTTGATATTAAAAAAACTAACAGTAGTACAGGCATTTTTCCAGCTTATCTTTTAAATAAAAAAAATTCATCTAGAACAAAGGATCCAATGTTTTCATTTGCTATCTTTGGAAAAGATAAAATGTATTTTTCAAAAATTGGGAAAAATACATTTGGAAAAAAAAGTATTTATGAAAAATTATATAAAAAAAAGGCTAAGCTGGTCTCGTTTGGATTAAATAGATTTGACCCTACGTTTGTACATTATGTTGAGCAGTATTTTCATACCAATATAGGAGAAATAGATTACAGATATATAAAAAAAGTAACAGGAACGATCAATGATAAGGGTAAGAAGTACAAAGATACTTATTTCACTTTTCTAAGAAAAAAACATATAAAAAAAACTTATGAAGAAAAAAATATTAAAAAAATTTTATTAAAAAACAAAAAATTAAAATTCATTAAATTATTTGGTGCAGATATTTATATTGTTGATGCTATTGATTTTTTTGAATATGGGTTAGAAGGAATGAAAAAAAACCGAAATTTTTTTGTTAAATAAAATATGAAATTCAACAATCTAGGAACTAAATTTAAATATTTAGCAGAAAAATATCCTAACAATGTCTGTTTAGTTATTGATAATAAATCAATTACTTTTTTAAAAATGGAAAAATTATCTAATCAAATTGCAAATTATTTCCTAAAAAAAAAATTTAAACTTAATGAAAATATCTGTCTTCACCAACCAAAAAGTATATTGGCATACGCTACTATAATAGCCTGCTTGAAACTTGGTATCAGCTACACATTTCTTGATCGATTATCTCCCACTGATAGGATAAGTAAAATTTTAAAATCTTTAAAAACTAAAGTTGTAATTAGTGAAAAAAAATTAAAACTTAAATCAAGAATAATTTTAGTAAAAAATTTACTAAAATCTATAAACGAAGAAAGTGCAGAGTTCTCATTCGTTAAATTGAAAAAAATTCCTCTTTCAACTATTGCTTATGTTATGTATACATCTGGTTCAACGGGATTCCCTAAAGGTGTTGCTATTAGACACTCCAATGTTTTGAATTTCTCTGAATGGTGTAAATCTGAATATAGGATCAACCAAAATGACATTGTTACAAATTTAAATCCACTTTTTTTTGATAATTCAATTTTTGATATTTTTGGAGGACTGTTTAATGGTGCATGTTTGAGGCCATTTCACAGATTTGAATTATTAAATCCAAATGAACTAGTTAAACAAATTAATAAAACTAAAGTGACTATTTGGTTTTCTGTTCCGTCTCTTTTAATTTATTTATTAAATTTTAAATCGATTAATAAAAATAATTTTTCAAATTTAAGAAAAATTATTTTTGGTGGTGAGGGATTTCCAAAAAATAAACTTAAGGAATTGTTTGATCTAAAAAATCGGTCTTGTGATATGATTAATGTTTATGGCCCAACAGAAACTACATGCATATGCTCAAGTTATAAAATAACTAAATTTGACTTTACAAAAAATGAAATTTCTAAATATGCTCCCTTTGGTAAAAAATTAGCAAAAAATTTTTATATGCTAATTTTAAATGAAAAAAGAAAAAAAATTATAAGAAACCAAATTGGTGAACTTGCTATTGGTGGAAAAAATGTAGGTGCAGGTTATTATAATCTAAAGAATGAAACTAAACTTAAGTTTATCAAAAACCCTTTCAGTAAAAAAAAAGATGATATAATTTATCTTAGTGGAGACTTAGTTTACAGGGATAAAAAAGGGTATATTTATTTTTCCTCTAGAAAAGACAATCAGATTAAATACAATGGTTATAGAATTGAGTTAGAAGAAATAGAGCAAAGTATAGGTAAAATAAACAAAGTTGAAGAAAATGCTGTTTGTTTTGGTAAAAAAAATGGGCAGGATCAAATTATATGTTGGATATCACATAGTTCTAATATTAAAAAAATAATTAATGATTTAAGCAATTCAATACCTGCATATATGATGCCTAAAAAATTTATTGAGGAAATAAGATTGCCAAAAAATCAAAATGGTAAAATAGATAGAAAACTATTAAAGATTGGATATTTTGATGGAAAATAAGATTAAGGAAATAATTAAAAAAACTATATCTAGAAAAATAAATTTTAAAAAGGATATAGACCTAATTCAATCTGGATTTTTAGATTCTTTCAGTGTTCTTGTACTAATAGCTAATCTGGAAAAAGAATTTAAAATTAAAATATCACTTAAAAATTTTGATATTAAATCTATAAGTACGATCAAACAAATAGTAAAGTTAATTAAAAAAAATTAAGCTAATTTTATTTTTTTAAGAAAATATTTTTTCAAAGGGGTATTTTTAATTAATTTAATTGGTGACTTCTTCCCAATTAACTTATCATAATATATTGGACTTATACCTAGGCCAGGCCTTATTACTTTTATATTTTGATTGCTTAATAACTCCCCTTTGTGGATATCCTCTGTTACATATATTGACCTAGAATATTTTTTGTAAATCTTTTCTGCTTCATTTATATTTTTTTTTATTTTTCCTTGAGATAACCAAGCATTTTGAGTTTCTTGAACAAGTATTTTCATCATGTTTGGGTCAGCTGAAAAATCAGAGTCTAGACTCTTATTTTGACCCTTTAATTTGAAATGTTTTTCAATTATGCAAGCTCCAAAAGAAATAGATGCAATTGCAGCTCCTATACCTTTACTGTGATCTGAAAAACCAACTGGACAATTATATTTTTTTCTTAAGTAAGAAATTGTTTTAAGATTTAGGTTTTTATATTCAGCTGGATATTCTGTTACACAATGAAGTATTGCAAATTTAGATTTGGCATTTTTGTTTAAAAAAGAAACCAACATATCAATTTCTTTAATTGATAAAGTACCCGTAGAAACTATAAGTGGTTTATTTGTTTTACAAATCTTTTTTAAAAGTGAGAAATGCATACTTTCTAGAGATGCAACTTTATAAGCAACAATATCCATATCTTCTAAAAAATCTAAAGAATATTGATCAAAAACACTACTAAAACAGATAAGTTTTTTTTTTTTTGCATAATTAAAAATTTCTTTATGCCACTCAAAAGGAAATTGTGCCTCTTTATAAAGACTATAAAGATTTCTATTATTCCATTTTTTATTTTTAAATTTATTTTTTATTAAAAATTCATTTCTATTTGAATTAATTGTCATTTCATCTAATTTAAATGTTTGAAATTTGATTGCTTCAGCCCCTGCTTTTGAAGCTTCGTCTATCAATTTTATAATTTTTTTTTTAGACTTTTGGTGATTTGCTGAAATTTCAAATATGATTAGAGGTAAATGTTTGTTTGAAATTATTCTACTACCAATTTTAAAACTCATTAATTGCTATTTAATTTTTGTCTTTTTTAATTGTTTTGCCAATCTGACTAATGATTGATCTTTAGAAATTATTTTTGAAAGAATGTTTAGTGTTTTATTTGGGCTTGATTCGTAGGATAGTCTTAATAAATCCATCCAATTTTTATTATTTTTTGATCTTATGCTCTCAATTTTATCAAATATATTAATGTCTTTTTTTTTCATTTTTATGAATATATATAAATTAGTTAATTACTATATTGCTTATATAGTCAATCTGCTCCACCATCAATTTTAATAACAGATCCATTAATAAAATTTGTATTAATTAAAAATTTTATTGTGTTAGCTATATCTTTAATGGTTCCAAGTTTTTTATTAGGTAATTTATTTAATATTTTAATTTTTTCTTTTTTACTCAATTTTTTATACATTCCAGCCTCGAAAGCACCTAACTCGATAATATTAGAGGTGATGTTATATTGCGCATATTCCTTACTAATTACTTTTGACAAGCCTTGTAAACCAGTTTTTGATGCCGAGTAGGCTGAGGTGCCAACATCTCCTCTCCTTGCACCCGTTGAAGAAAAAAAAATTACCCTTCCCCATTGACAAAAAATCATTTTTTTTATTAGAAATTTACATAATAAGAAATTTGATCCAAGATTTACATCAATCATTTTTTTCCAGTCATTCATTGATTGGTTGATTAGTAAATTATCTAATTTTACCGCAGCTGCTGAAATCAGTATCAGCTTACTCTTATTTTTAATATATTTTTCTAGTTTTATTAATTGTTTTTCATCTGAGATATCACACTGAACAAATTTAACGTTTTTAATCTTAATTAATGGTTTGTTTTTTTTATATGTTCCAATTACACTATCAAACTTAGCCATATATTTTGCTAGTTGCAAACCTATTCCTCCCGATATTCCTGTTAAAACAATCATAATAAATTTATTTATTTATTTTTAAACTAAGTAGTAATTTTTTTTTATACTTATTCCAATCTTTTTTGAATAATGATGTCAAAACTAAGTCTAGATACTTGTTTTTTACTTTAATATGCTCTTTGTATGTTCCCTCAATTATAAAACCTAAAAATTTATGGATTTTCAATATTTTTTTATTTGTAGATATTGTTTCCCCCCAAATTTTTCTTATTTTAATTTTTTTGAACATCAAATTTATAAACTCATACTCCACTAGAAGTGCTAAATATCTATAGGAACTATCAGCGATATAATACCCCCAAGTACAAGTTTTGTTAATAGAATCTATTTTTTTTATAGATGCCACACCAATTTGATTCTTTTTGTAATAAATCACATAGCTTTTTCGAGTCTTATTTTTTTTTAAACCTTCATACCAAACTAGATGATTGTTATAAGAAATTTTATTTTGATTAAGCATTTTAGATCTAATAAAAGGGTCATTTCTCCAAATTAATAGTTTTTTTAAATCTCTTGTGAGTATTCTTTTAAATTTTATATTTTTTAATGAAAACAAAATTTATAAACCTACATATATTAATTTATTCATTTTAAATTATTCCATTTGATGACACATGAGCCCCAAGATAGGCCCACACCAAATCCTGATAGGACCAATAAATCATTATTTTTAATTTTATTTTCTTTACTAGCTTGCTTTAAGCTAAAAGGAATAGTCGACGAAACAGTATTTCCCAAAAATCTTAGATTACTATATGACTGATTATCTTTTAATTTTAATGAGTTTTTTAAACTATCTAAAATGACTTTACTTCCTTGATGGAAAAAAAATATTTTTATATCTTTTTTTTTTATTTTTGAAAGTTTTAAAAGTTTCTCAATATTTTTTGGAATATTTGCTATTGTAAACATAAATATTTTAGCACCATTCATAAATAATTTTATTTTTTTTTTATTTATAAAGCCAGATTTGGATGCTCCATTTTCTACTATTAAATCTTTGAATCCACTTCCATCTGTTCCCATCAAAAAATTTCCAAAACATTTTTTTTTAGATCTTGATACGAGTGATGCAGAGGCACCATCACTAAAAATTGTTTTGTTAGTTCTATCTGAATTTTCAATATACTTTGTATAAGTATCAGCACATACAATTAGAATATTTTTACTCATATTGTTTTGAACTAATGAACTTGCTACAAATAAAGCATAAACAAACCCTGAACATCCCAAATTTATATCGAATGCTTTTACACGGTTATCTAACCCTAGTTTGTGCTGCAATATGCAGGCTGTTGTTGGAAGAAAATATTCTGGTGATTGTGTCACATAAATCAATGTATCTATTGATTCTTTATTAATTTTTTTTAAAATCTTTTTTGATGCTTCAAAAGCTAGATCTAAAGCTGTTTGATTTTTTTTAGTGTACCAAATTTTCTCAATACCAGTTTTAGCTATTATTTTTTTAATATCCCAAGAGGGATTTTTTTTTTTCAAAGATGAGATTTTAAAACTGTTTTTTGGTAGTGCGGTCTCTATAGCTTTTATAGATAAATTATATATCAATTTATTTAAGTAGTTTTTTTTTATCCATAATTTGGATGATTTTTTTTACAGAATAAGCCTCTGATAATTCTTGAATTTTTTGAGCCTTACCCGATAATTTTTTATCAAGAGTTATCAAAATATTAAGATGGCTCATCGAGTCCCACTCTTCAAAGTTATTAGAGTCAGCTTTTTCATTAATCTTTTTTTCTGGAACGCTTAAAGATTTAGCAATAATTTTAAAAATTTCTTTTTTTGAAATAAATTTACTCATTTTTAATTATAAGCTATATAAACCTTAGTTGTCCATATAACTAAACCAAATTTTTTTCTAAAATTTATATAACCTTTTTTCTTAAGTCTTTCTAGTATTAAAACTTTTGATATCATTTCTTTAGGTAGCAACCACTCTTTATAGCCAATTTTTTTAACATATTTAAAATTTTTTTTTACATTTTCTAAAACTTTATTTTCATTAGCAAAAGATAAAATGGGGAAACAAATTACTCCTTTTTTGCTTAAAAAATTTTTTGACTCTTTTATTATCTGTATGGTAAGTTTTGTCCCATCTTTCCCAGATTTACAACTTACATCTTTAAACCATGGAGATATTTTAGCTACATCTTCTGAAATTCCAGAAACATCATTAAGAATAAAGTCAAATTTATAATTTTTCCACGGTTTAAATAAACTTCCAGTTCTTACAATGATATCTTTTTTATTAATTTTGGCATTTGATTTTATTATTTGTGTTGCAGTTCTACCAATGTCAGAAGCAAATAAATTAAACTTATCTTTAAATAAACTTAATAATTTTATTCCCACATATCCTGATCCTGCTCCTAAGTCTAATACATCACCTTTAATTTTTAACTTTTTTTTTATAGTTTCAACTAATAAGTCGCTAGTACCAGTTGGTACAAACGTATTTTTTTTATAATTAATAATAAGATTTTTGCTGGTTGCCATATTTATTAGTTATACACATGTTGTTCAATATATATGTTTAGCTCACTGCCGGGTATAATTTCAAGTTAATATTTATAGTCTAGTATTTTTATTTTTATCTAATTCTTTTTAATTATAATTTTGTTCTACCAAAATTTTTCTACATATTAATTTTGTTTTAATAAAATTAACAAAAAAAAACCCCAACAAAAATGGTTGGGGTTATAAAATAAAATATCATTATCTTAAAATTACTTTAAAATTTTTTTCAGTGCATAAATCAAGCCAATTGAGCTATTAGTACTGGTCAGCTACACGCATTACTGCGCTTCCACATCCAGCCTATCAACGTGGTGGTCTACCACGGCTCTATAGGAAGAAC
>Ga0233432_10000154_pt1 | contig 63518 bp, 57 predicted proteins | sample SI_122_August201_6_FD_179870 | JGI IMG/M metagenome (GOLD analysis project Ga0233432, IMG submission 179870) | Seawater microbial communities from Saanich Inlet, British Columbia, Canada - SI_122_August2016_10_MG | ecosystem: Environmental > Aquatic > Marine > Inlet | place: Canada: British... | reverse complement strand
CACGCATGATGATGCCATCGGTATCGTCCCCCGCTGTTTCCGGTGAAGGAACTGAACTGGGAGCCAATACCACCCTTTCATCCAGTGGTATTGCATTAGGCAACCGTGTTAAAATGCGTGGTTTTGTAGATTTCAGCTATGACTACACTAAATTTGAAGATCTTAGAATCGGTGATGATGATGACGCTCGCTTCCGTTCAACCACTGATATCGACTTCCTTTTCGATTTTTCCCCTGTAACTGGAGAAGTACATATTGATGCTTCAAAGGATAGCGTTGGACTCGAGCAAGCGTTCTTACGCTACAACTTTAACCAAGACTTTAGTTTGTCCGCCGGTCGCCAATTGACTGTTCTTGGTTTTGAAAAAGATGAGTCTCCCAACATGTATCAAACATCTTATGCATATCTGACTGATGTGAGTGCTAATGTAGAAGGTGGAACAGGAGCTCTCGAGAAATTTGTAGGGGTTGATAATTTGAGAGGAATTTCTAGTAGGTCTTCATTGATTAGTCTCCCAAGCACTATATCAGCGAATGCCGGAACCGATTACAATCATCTTAATGCATATGCTAACGGAGGTACAGTTGCAGGAATCAATTACGGTCTTACTGGTGTCGGAGCGCCCCCCGCAATAGGTGACTTTTCTCTACCAAATTTCCGAAGAAGTTATGTGGATGGAGTCCGTTTAAATTTTAATAACGGTCAGTTTGGTTTTATTGCAGGTCTTCATAACGGATACTTTACTTCAGACGATAATTTGAATGAAGGTAACATAGGACTAGACATTGCTGCATCCGTTATGATCATTCCTGGATTAGAAATCCGCCTTGGTTTTGGATATGAAAATAATGATGATTACAACAATGCTGTAAGTAGCTACAACACTTGGGCTAATGGCTTAAACCAAGCACTTTCTAAGGATGTTCTTGCAAATAGTGGTTTAGCTGCCTCAAGCCACGTCAGGTATGATCTTTACAACCAAGTTTCTCAAATCCTTCCTTTCCCTGAATCTGACGATATCAGCCAACTTAACTTTTTACTTTCGTATCAAACTGGTGGGCTAACTCTCGCGTTTGAGTGGGATCTTTGGAATGTGTATGTAATTGAAATGTGGAATATGATGCTTCTTGCGAATTATCAGTTTAATGATGTATTCGGGCTAACATTCCGTTATTCTCATGAGGACTTTGAAGCGGATGTACCTGGTGGAGGAGAGGGTAGCAGTAACCGTTTTACGATTGGTCCAATGTTTTCCATCACGAACAATTTAACTGTGGGTATCGAGTACAGTCATGCTGAACTTGAATCAACTAACATTGTTGGTGGAGACAGCAGCGTCGATGAGCTTTACGCTGAGACTATCTTTTCTTTCTAGTAAATTAGAAAATTCATGATTTTAAAAAAGCCCGCCGTTTGGCGGGTTTTTTTGTGCCTAGCTCTCTCTCTTTCAAAGATTGACGAATATCGATTTTTTCTATTTTGTAATTCATTTTGAAATACTCACCCTACTCATAAAAAAAATATGAAATACATGCTTTCATCCTTACTTGCCCTATCGATGGTTGTAACCTCTGCGGTTGCACAGATTCCGGGCATGATGTCCATGCCCTCCGCATCTTCCCCTGAAGGAACTTCGCTTGGAGCCAACGAAACGATCTCCTACAACGGAATCGCTCTCGGTAATCGCGTAAAACTCCGTGGGTTTGTAGATTTCCAATATAAATATCAAGACATGGGAGCAACGGACGATGCTAGGTTTACAACCGCAGGTGATGTTGACTTTCTTTTCGATTTCTCACCGGTAACAGGAGAGGTTCATTTAGCTTATTCGGATGGAGCATCCAAACCTGTCTCCCTTGAGCAAGTATTTGGTCGTTACAGTTTTAATCAGGATTTCAACCTTAGTTTTGGTCGTCAACTTACGAACTTGGGGTATGAAGCAGACGAAGCCCCCGGTTTGTATGCCGTGACCAGCGCATACAATGGTCTCCGAGTTGTTGATTCACGTAGAAATTATGTGGATGGCGTCCGTGCTAATTTTAACAATGGTCAGTTTGGATTGTCCTTGGGTTTGCATGATGATTATTTTGGTAGAAATCCTAGTCTAGACGATGCATTTAATAACAATATTGCCATCGATATCGCTGCATCTGTAATGATTGTCCCAGGTTTAGAGGCTCGTTTAGGTTTTGCTCACCAAGATCAAGAACATTCGAATGAAGATAATATCGATCAATTTAACGCCTGGCTTGCTTATAATCCTGGAGACTTAACCTTAGCTTTTGAATTTGATTACTTTGATGTTTTCGGTGACAGCCTTTGGGACATAATGTTCCTTGCTAACTACCAATTCGTTGATTGGTTCGGTGCTACTTTCCGTTACACTCACGAAGGCTTAGAGACATTTTCTGGTGCTGAATCAGACGCTGATCGCTTTACCTTGGCTCTTCTTTTTTCTCTTTCTCAGAACCTCTTCTTGAATGTGGAATTCAGTCATACTGAATTAGACTCAGATGATAAGGAAGAGTTTTATATTGAAGGTCTTTTTACTTTCTAAGTAGAGGAATAAACTTTAATTAATAAAACCCTGCTGTGAAAGATCAGCAGGGTTTTTTTTATGAATCTTTTTCTACACACTTGCCAATAATAAATATTTTGGACATGGATATGATCTTTATTTTAGATGATTACAGTTGAGGAAAAAGGGTCAGGTAAGTCCGATAAATCAATACGTAAAAAGATTGAGGATCGGGGAGAGGAGCTTGCTTATCTGCAAAGAAAATGCCGGGAGTTAGGTATCCCTGTCCTTATTATTGTTGAGGGTCTGAGTGCTGCGGGTAAGGGAACTCTGATCAATCGTGTTATCCAACCTCTGGATCCACGGGGATTTAAGGTCTCTTGTATTGCTTCCCCGAGCCGCGATGATCAGTTGCGTCCATTTCTTTGGCGCTTTTGGCGCCGAACCCCATCAGCGGATCGCATGGCCATTTTTGACCGTAGTTGGTACCGCAACCTCTTGGATGCTACAATCAATTCTTCTCTTAAGGATGAAGAGTTGCGTAGGGCCTATGCAGATGTGCGTGCTTTTGAACGACAACTCCGGGATGGAGGAACGGTTTTCTTTAAGATCTTTTTGGATATCAGTAAAAAAGAACAGGGTGCCCGTTTGGCTACAATGCAGGCAAATCCAGCTACCGCTTGGCGGGTGGATGATGCTGTGCTTGCACGCCATGCCCGGTATGCCGATTACAAGAAGGCGGTGGAGATCATGTTCGATGAGACTGACGAGCAGGAGGATTCCAAATGGATCAAAATAAATGCCAAGGATGGTCGAAAGGCGGCGGCTCAGGCTCTTGGAAGATTGGTCGATGCTCTGACAAAGAGGGTCAATCAGGAGAAGGCAAGATCTTCCCGGACTCTTCCAGTACATAGGCTGCCAAACTTTCGATCGGCACCTTCGCTTAAAAGTACGGATTTATCTCAGACTTTATCTAAGGATACTTATCGTGAGATGCTTGCGGTTCGTCAGGAACGGATCGAATATTTACATCATGAACTCTACCGACAACGTATTCCTATGGTGATTGTCTATGAGGGGTGGGATGCTTCCGGAAAAGGAGGTAATATCCGCAGACTTACCGAGGAAATGGACCCTCGTGGCTATGAGGTGATACCGACGGCGGCTCCCAATGATGTGGAAAAAGCCCATCATTATCTTTGGAGGTTCTGGACGGAGTTTCCCAAGGCAGGGCATGTTACGATCTTTGATCGTTCCTGGTATGGAAGAGTATTGGTGGAGCGGGTGGAAGGATTTTGTACAGAACAGGACTGGCAGCGAGCTTATCGTGAAATTAATGAAATGGAGGAAAATTTCCATCACTTTGGAACTGCAGTGGTAAAATTCTGGATTCATATTGATCAGGATGAACAATTGCGCCGATTTAAGGCACGCCAGGAAAATCCGAAAAAAAAGTGGAAATTACACGAGGAAGATTGGCGAAACCGGGAAAAATGGAAACCGTACGAAAACGCTGTGGAGGAAATGTTTTTACGTACTCATACCCGATACGCTCCCTGGACTGTGATCGAAGGAAACTGTAAACGTTTTGCCCGGATTAAGGCATTGGATGTAACGATCGCTGCCATCGAAAAAAAGATCGCTCAAAAAAAGAATTAATCTTTTTTTTCTTTTTACTCAAAATCAACCGGTAAGATTGGGAATATCCTCTTAGTTAGACATCTTAGTTTTTCGATAAATTTCCGAAAGTAATCCTATTGATTGTAAGCCAAATAGGTTGGAAGTCTTTACTTATCGGCCTCTAGCTCTTTAATATTCTCAATTCCTTTCAGGGCTATGATTCTATCGTTAACTTTCCTTGAGGAGTTATAAAAGATTTTCATCAAGGGTTTGGAAATGATCGTTGTAGACAGGCATTTCTGATGACAGAAAATGCAGGGTTTTAAGGTTTTCAATTCAGGATTAAACTAAAAGTCAAAGTTTGTTTTCCTTGCCATGCCAAGAAAAAAGCCCTTCTTAGAGTGGATATCCCTTTTTCCTGTAACCTCCTTTTTATAAGAAAAACTATGAGTCTAGATACCCAAAACCAAGACCGATCCGGAATGCTTGCCGGTGGCAATTGGATCATTGATCAAGTTAAGATCATTGATGTTTATCCAAAGCATGAGCAACTGGCTAATATTTCAGCGCAGTCACAAGGGACTGGCGGATCTCCTTATAATGTATTGCTCGATCTTGCCAAGATGGGAGCGAGTTTTCCATTAGAGGGCGCTGGTCTGGTTGGCCAGGATGCTCTCGGTGAATATATTCTGGAAGATTGCCGTAAGCATAATATCGATCCCCGTTTCATTTCGGTATCTCCGGGAACCAGTACTTCATACACCGATGTTATGACCGAAGTAGAAGGAGGTAGGCGTACCTTCTTTCACAATCGCGGAGCAAACGCCACATGGGATGGTTCGGAAATCGAGTTTTCTTCCAGTTCAGCTAGAATTTTTCATCTTGGATATCTTCTTCTATTGGATGCAATTGATCAGCCAGATGCAGAATATGGCACCGTGGGTGCCGCACTTCTGGCAAAGGCTCGAGCCTCAGGGATGAAGACAAGTATTGATGTGGTCAGTGAAGACAGCGATCGTTTCGGTAAAATTGTGGGTCCTGCCCTGAAACAGGTTGATTACTGCATTCTTAATGAAGTGGAAGGAAGTAAGGTAACTGGCATCCGAGTCAGGGAAGATGGGAAATTAATAAATGAAGCGATTGAACAGATTGCTTCTCACTTATTTGATCTCGGGGTTGGGGAATTGGTGGCCATTCATTTCCCTGAAGGTTCCTATGCACAATCTAAAGACGGTGAAAAAGTATGGCATGGTTCATTATCTTTACCCAAAGGATATATTAAAGGGGCAGCCGGTGCGGGAGATGCTTTTTGTGCGGGTGTGCTTTTTGGAGTGCATGAAGATTGGTCTTTAGAAAAGTCATTATTGGCTGGTACCTGTGCCGCGACTGCATGTATGTCCAATCCTACCTGCACGGACGGATTGCGCTCATTGGATGAGTGTTTAGCCTTGGCTGAAGAATTTGGAATCGGCGAAGACGAAGTTTAAAAATTTTTCGTCCTTGAGCTTCTGCTCATTTTCCGTGATCAAAGGTAGGATACTATGAATTCGGAAGATCCATGCAGTCACTTTGATTCAAACGTCCGGGCAGAAGCTCTTACCAAGGAGGCGGCGAATACCAGTTTTCCATCCCCTGGTACTTGGGTAAATGCGCATGCCCACACCTTTTATTCTTTTAATTATAAAGGATATTCACCCAGTCGGTTCGTACTGGAAGCCAAAAAAGCCGGATTGGAAATGGGTGGAATTGTTGATTTTGATGTACTCGATGGATTGCAAGAGTTTTGGCAAGCCAGTCGGCAACTTGACTTAAAGGGATGTGTGGGCATTGAATCCCGTGTGTTTGTGCCTGAGTTCTCTGATCGGGTGATTAATTCCCCGGGTGAACCAGGTATCAGTTATCACATGGGCACAGGTTTCACCAGTACCGAGATTCCTGCTGAGGCTCAAATTTTTCTTGATAGTATGCGAAAGACTTCGGAGGAAAGAAACCGAGCAATGGTTGATCGTGTAAATGGATTTCTTTCTCCTTTGGAATTGGATTATGAGAATGATGTTATCCCATTAGTTCCCAATCGAAATGCCACGGAACGTCATCTGTGTCTTGCATACGCCCGTAAAGCAGCGTCTCAATTTCCTGAAGAAAGTGCTCTGCTTAGTTTCTGGAGTGATAAACTGGGTACCCCGGCAAATGATTTGAAAGATTTGCCTGATGGTCGTGGTATGACAGATTTGATTCGCGCGAAAACCATGAAGCAGGGAGGGGCAGGTTATGTGAAGCCCGATTCCGGATCATTTCCAAATATGGCTGAGATGAATAAGTTTGTTTTACAATGTGGAGCTTTACCAACCATGGCTTGGTTGGACGGGTGTTCTGCAGGCGAAGAAGCTATTGAGGAATTGATTGAAGTGGGGCGTTCAACTGGAGTGGTGGTATTTAATATTATACCTGACCGTAATTTTACTCCCGGATCCAAAGATCAGAAATTAGCAAATCTTCAGAGAGTGATTGAAATAATCCAGGATTTAGGGATGCCTCTACTTGCAGGCACTGAGATGAATAGTCCCGGCCAGAAATTTGTGGACGACTTTGATTCTGATGAACTTAAACCTTTTCATGATCAGTTTTTAGCCGGATCCAGAATTCTTCATGCACATTCCACATTGCAAAGGTATGCTGGAATGGGATACCTCAGTGATTGGGCCAAGGATCAATTTTCTTCCCTCTCTGCAAAAAATGAATTTTATGCACGATTTGGAGAAACCTTTTCGCCCCGTGGAGATACAGCGTTGCAGGATGAATTGAAGCAAAGCCTGGGCAACCAGGAAGTCCTCGAACTGGCTGATCGCGTGATGGCTTCCTGACTCAGAACTGCGAAGGGTGTGAGTAAGACTTTCGTGGGCTTCGGATTTGGAGCCATTCAGGGAGGGTTGTTTTTACCGGAAGCCTATCGTTCAGGAAATTTTTCCCGTCTCGTTGTATCGGAAATTGATTCCCAAACAGTTGCCGATGTAAGAAAGGGAAAGGGAACTTATGCTTGTAATGTCGCGGAGAGTAATAGGTTGCGGGTGGAAAAAATCGAAGGCATTGAAATCCTCAATCCTCTGGTTTCCCGTGATCGAGAACGATTAGTCGAGGCGATTGCTTCCGCCAATGAATTATGTACCGCACTCCCCAGTTATACTCTGTATGATACCGGTGAGGCTTCCGTGGCATCCCTCCTCGCTGAAGGACTACGAAAGAAGGTTGATAATGAAGGTCTACCATCGGCGGTTGTGTATGCAGCAGAGAATGATGGCCGGGCAGCTGCCCGGTTGGAGCAGTCATGCCTGAAATATATTCCAACGGGATTTGCGGACCGGGTGGTTTTTTCGGAGACAGTGATTGCCAAAATGTGTTCCGTTGTACTCGACCAAGCTAGGATTGATGCCGAAAACCTACAGGAGGTAACTCAAGGTTCGCAGAAATCCTTTTTGGTGGAAGCGTTTGATGAAATTTTGATTGAAGCAAATGAACCCAATGGATTTGAAAGAGGGCTTACCCAATTTATTCCAAAGGTTAATTTGGATCCTTTTGCCCTGACTAAATTCCATGGGCATAATGCGGTGCACTACTGCCTTGGATTGGAAGCAAAAGGGATTGGCTTGGAATTTATGCATCAAGTTGGAGGATTTCCTGATCTAATAAAGTGGGCAAGGGAGGTGTTTGTGGAAGAAGCAGGACCTGGCTTAATTGCCAAATTTTCCGGTTTTGATGATAATTTGTTTACGGATGAAGGATTTAAGGCTTACGCAGAGGATGCCCTTCATCGTATGATTAATCCTTACTTACGTGACCCGATCGACCGTGTAACCCGGGACCCTAAGAGGAAACTTGGTTGGGATGATCGTTTAATCGGTTCTATTCGCTTTGTAATGGAGACAGGGATTAAACCGAACAGGATGATTTCAGTTTCTCAAAAAGGATTACTTGAGTTTATGAAAGATGAGGGAATGGATAACCCTAGTGATGCTTTGGATATGCTTTGGCCGGCTTCGGGTAGTGGTCAAAGCGAAAGGCTAAGGCATTTGATTCTTACTAGTTTTGGGTAAGTCTTAAAAGGGTTGGATTTCGGTCATTGGGGGTTGCATTTCATTCAAAAACGATCAAAATCAATCTAAATCGATCATAATGATTCAAGAAGCCCATCCAGCCCTTGCCCCTGAAAGAAGGGATCGTATACGCATTCTAGTGCGTGAGGATGGTGTGGTCAGGGTCGAGGACTTAAGAAAAAACCTTAATGTTTCTGTGGCGACAATTCGCCGGGACTTGGAGATTTTAGAAGAAGAGGGAAAAGTAAAACGGGTACATGGTGGTGCGGTATCGATGGAAAGCCGTTTGGAAGAATCGGTATTTGATGACAAAACGAGCCAGTCAAGTAGGCAAAAAAAAAGAATTGCTGATGAAGCTCTTAAATTAGTCGGGCATGAAGAGTCGGTCTTTTTGGATGGTGGCAGTACAACCCTTTTTATGGCCAGGCTGCTTAAGCAACGCACGGATATTACCGTGGTTACGAATTCCCTGCGGGCAGTGCAGGAGCTCTCTGATTCTGGACCAAGGGTTATTTTTACCGGCGGTGAACTGCGAAGGATTAGTCAAACTATGGTGGGCCCCTTAAGTTCAGCGGTGCTTGAGCAGATCAGAGTGGATAAAGCATTTATGGGGACCATGGGGTTTTGTTTAAAAAATGGGATTACCACGACGGATCCGAATGAGGCTTATGTTAAGAGACAAATAGCAGAGCATGCCAGTCAGGTCATTCTGTTGGCAGATTCGACTAAGGCTGAAAAGGTATCTTTTGCCCGGGTATCTGATTGGGACCAGGTTGATATCCTGATTTCAGATAATAACATCCCGAAAGACTTTGTTAAAACTTTACGCAAACGAGGAATTAAAGTTCGTTTGCCCTGAAATTAATAATTACGAAAATAGGAAAAAATACTCATGGCTGAACCCATTATTATGCCCCGCCAAGGACAATCGGTTGAAAGTTGTATTCTAACCGAATGGAAAGTAAATGTCGGTGATCAAGTCGCGGAGGGAGATATTCTTGCCGTAATTGAAACAGATAAAGCAAGTTTTGATTTGGAATCAACTACCTCGGGATCTGTACTCGCCCTGTTCTGGGAACCAGATGATGATGTGCCAGTACTTGCCAATGTAGCGGTTGTCGGAAATGAAGGAGATAATTTCGAGGAATTTCGTCCGGATAGTGATAGCTCAGCTTCGGAACCTACTCCAACTGCAGATGCCTCGAATACGGCACCTGTGCCGCAAACTGAGGCGCAACAGTCCACTCCTGTAGCTGCCTCTTCCGTCCCTGTATCTGTTTCATCAGGCGGGATCAGTGCGGGAGTCAGTCCACGAGCCCGTAAACTTGCTTTTCGACACGGAATTGATCCAGAAACGTTGGAAGGTAGTGGACCAAACGGTCGGGTTATAGAGAGAGATGTGGAAGCCGTAGCCTCTGGTCGTCCGAGATTATCTGCAAGTGCAGTTACCCAAGCCCGTAACGGCATGGAACCTCCCCTGCGTGGAAAAGGTCTGGCTGGAATGGCTCTCTCTTCAGATATGAAGGAACCGGGTGCGATTGAAGGTGCAAAGGTCGAGCCAGTAAAAGGAATTCGTAAGCTTGTAGCAGAGAGAATGATACAGTCACTGCAAACATCAGCCCAGTTAACTTTAAATGCACACTTTGAATTGACCGCCGTCCTTGCTTACCGAAAGGCTCGTGTCGAGGCAGGAAAGTCAAAGATTTCGATAAATGATTTGATTGCTTATGCTCAAATTCAGGCGCTTGGTGCTCATCCAGAAATGAATGCTCATTTTCTTGGTAACCGATTTGCGGTTTTTGAAAAAGTTCATCTTGGTATCGCGGTTGATTCTCCTCGTGGTCTAATGGTTCCGGTTGTTAAGGATGCATCTGATTTATCATTGGAAGCATTATCTGCTGAGATTAAAAAGTTGGCTATAGCCTGCCGTGATGGCACTATTCAACCCGATGATCTATCAGGAGGTTCCTGTACACTTACCAATTTGGGTATGCTTGGAGTTTCTACTTTCACTCCGGTTTTAAATATTCCTGAAGTTGCGATTCTTGGAGTAGGGGGAATCGAGTTGAAACCTAAACGTTTAGAGTCTGGTGAAATTGAATATGCAGATTTTCTTCCCCTCAGTTTAACCATAGATCACCAAGCTGTAGATGGAGCACCCGCCGCACTGTTTTTACAAACCTTGATTAGCCAGCTGGAAGAAAACCCTGGCCAGCCACTTACAACCTCCAACGAATAGATTGTTCCAATGAAATATGATTTTGCCGTAATCGGTGCAGGACCCGCAGGGTATATTGCCGCCAAAAAAGCCGCTTCTGCGGGTAAGAAGGTTTTACTTGTTGAAAAAAAGAAACTTGGAGGCGTTTGCTTGAATGAAGGATGTGTTCCTTCCAAGACTTTGCTACAAGCTGCTAAAACTTATCGTCACGCCAAGCATGGTTCTATTTTTGGAGTCGAAGTGGAGGGTGTAAGTTTTGATTTCCCCAAAGCTCATCAGCATAAGAATAATGTGATGAATAAAATGCGCGACGGGATCGCTGGCCTTATGAAGAAGTACAAGGTTGAGGTGGTGGAAGGCGAAGCCAAACTTTTACCTAATTCTCAAATTGAGATCGATGGGGAGATCCATGAGGCTACCGACATTTTACTTTGCACCGGTTCCTCGCCCGCTATTCCACCAATTCCAGGAGTGGATCTTGAGCATGTAGTGGATTCCACTGGTATTCTTAATCGGGAGTCTTTACCTGATCATTTAGTCGTGGTTGGTGGAGGTGTTATTGGGTGTGAGTTTGCATGCATGTATGCATCCGTTGGCGTCAAGGTGACAGTTCTTGAGGCTATGTCAGAAATTTGCCCGAACTTAGATCCTGAAGTTTCAGAAAGTTTACGCGAAGGTCTTACCAAAAAAGGAGTTACTTTTACTTTGGGTGCTAAAGTGGAATCTATCAGTCCTGATAAAGTTACTTACGCTGATGAATCCGGATCCAAGGAAATCGAATCCGATTTGGTTTTGGTCGCGACGGGTCGCAGACCAAATACCAACGATCTTGGTCTTGAGGAATTGGGACTTGATATCGAACCTCGAGGAGGGGTGCGGGTCGACACTCGTGGGGCAACTAATATTCCTGGTCTCTGGGCAGCAGGGGATGTTACTGGGCGCGCATGGTTAGCCCATGCTGCGAGTCGTATGGCAGAGGTAGTGGTCAATAATATCACCGGGCGAAAAGACCATATGCGTTACGACACGATGCCTGCGGTTGTCTATACCAGCCCAGAGGTTGCAGTCGTTGGTTTGACCAAGGAAGAAGCAGAAGAACGTGGAATTAAAGTTAAAGTCGGTCGTATCCCGATGGCAATTAATGCTCGTTATATTGCGGAAAATCCAGATGAAACCGGATTTTGTAAAGTCGTACTTGAAGCTGATTCCCGAAAATTACTTGGTGTTCATATGGTTGGTGGGGCTTGTTCTGAAATGATTTTCGGTGCAACTGCAATGTTAGAGACTGAACTGCGAGAAGAAGAGATTGAAGAAATTGTCTTCCCGCACCCTACAACTTCAGAAATCATCAAGGACGTCTTCATGGCCGTTCGCTAATTTATTTAATTTATAATCCCCTAATCCCTTTTCGCTATGCCGAAGTCACAAATTGTAGAGCCTACTAAAGAACGCCAAGCGGGAAGCATTCCCTTTGCGGAAGTTCCCCTTAATCAATACCAACAGGACCTTGCCAAGGAAAAAGAAACCTATGGCGATGAAGCCCTCATCGGAATCTACGAGGACATGCTCCTGATTCGTGAATTTGAGAGTATGCTTCAAACCATTAAAACGCAGGGTTCCTACGAAGGAATCGAATATGATCACAAGGGCCCAGCTCACCTGTCAATCGGACAGGAAGCTTCTGCTGTGGGTCAGGCATTTCTTCTTGATGTGGATGATCATATTTTAGGTTCTCACCGTTCTCACGGAGAAATCCTTGCAAAGGGAATGTCTGCCATTCGAAAATTGGATGATGACAGTCTCATGACGATCATGAAAGATTTTCTTGGTGGTGATTGTTTCCGCGTAGTCGAAAAAGATGGCGCATCAGATGTGAAGCAGCTTGCAAGAGATTTTCTTTTATACGGAGCACTGGCTGAAATCTTTGGACGTGAAAATGGATTTAATCGTGGTCTCGGTGGTTCTATGCACGCATTTTTCCCTCCTTTTGGAATTCTGCCAAACAATGCGATTGTAGGTGGTTCCGCAGATATTGCCACGGGGGCTGCACTTTTCAAAAAAGTGAATCGGAAGAACGGCTTGGTTATCTCAAATATTGGAGATGCATCGATGGGATGTGGTCCTACATGGGAAGCGATGAATTTTGCATCCATGAGGCAATTTCATGAACTTTGGGATGAATCAATGCGCGGAGGATTACCCATTATCTTTAACTTCATGAATAACTTCTATGGCATGGGCGGACAAACGGCTGGTGAGACCATGGCCTTTGATTACCTTGCTCGTGTGGGTGCCGGGGTTAACCCTCAGTCAATGCATGCGGAAAGAGTGGATGGATATAATCCACTTGCTGTTGCGGATGCAATTCGCAGAAAACGTGAACTCATCGAAAAAGGGGAGGGACCCATTTTGCTTGAGACTGTCACTTATCGTTATTCCGGACACTCACCTTCCGATGCTTCTTCCTATCGTATCAAAGAAGAGATTGAAGCATGGCAATCCTTTGATCCAATTAATTCATATGCAAAAGAATTAACCGAAGCAGGTCTTCTGAATGAGGATGGAATATCATCGAGAAAAAGAGATGTCGTGGCCGCTATGACTAAAGCTTTCGGTCTTGCTTCTGATCTTGAAGTTTCTCCTCGTTTACCATCGGAAAAAATTGCTGGATTGATGTTTTCCAGTCGTAAAAGAGAAAGCTACGATCCTGAGCGTAAACCAGAATTGCTTCTTTCTCATGATGAGAATCCAAGGGTGCAGGCTTTAGCTAAAAAGTCCCGAGCTGGTGTGATTGATGGAAAACCGGTTTCTAAAAATAAGGTCTTTCAGTATCGTGATGCTATATTTGAAGCCGCTTTACACAGGTTTGAAACAGATCCGACCATGGTTGCATACGGAGAAGAAAATCGTGACTGGGGTGGAGCTTTTGCCTGCTACCGGGGATTGACTGAATCACTTCCGTACCACCGCCTTTTTAATTCACCAATCTCAGAGGCTGCGATTGTCGGAACGGCAGTTGGGTACGCGCTGGAGGGAGGCCGTGCATTGGTCGAGCTTATGTACTGTGATTTCATGGGCCGTGCCGGGGATGAAATTTTTAATCAGCTAGCGAAGTGGCAAAGTATGTCTGCCTGTATTCTGGAAATGCCAGTAACTCTAAGAGTTTCGGTTGGTTCAAAGTATGGAGCCCAGCATTCTCAGGACTGGTGTGCACTAGTAAACCATATCCCTGGTTTGAAGGTTGTATTTCCATCCACACCTTACGATGCCAAGGGTATGCTAAATACTGCCCTTGCTGGAAGCGATCCAGTTATCTTCTTCGAAAGCCAAAGGCTTTACGATATTGGAGAACTTTTCGAAAAAGAAGTACCCGCTGAGTACTATGAGGTTCCCTTTGGTCCTCCTGCTCAGCGAAGAGTTGGAAAAGATATTACTTTAATTACAGTCGGAGCCACGATGTACCGAGCACTTGAAGCGGCTGATATTTTAGAACAAAAATATGGTGTAACTTGTGATGTGTTTGATTGCCGCTCAATCAGCCCTCTGGACTATGATCCACTGATTGCATCTGTGCAAAAAACCGGAAAGGTACTACTTTCTTCTGATGCTTGTGAGCGTGGATCCGTGCTTCATGATATTGGATCTAAAATTAGCCAACTTGCATTTGATGAATTGGATGCTCCTCCTGTTGTGGTAGGTTCACGTAATTGGATCACTCCGTGTGCTGAAGTTGAGAGCGATTACTTCCCTCAGCCAGAATGGATGATTGATGCAATTCACGAAAGAATCCTTCCTTTACCAGGGCACCAAATGACCACAAATCCGACAACAGGGGAACTTCTCAAGCGCCAACGCGAAGGAGTTTAATCCGCTTCGGTATCTACTTATCTTATAACCTTCTGTGCTATGAGCGAACCAAAGGCTCCATCTATTCTACAACGTTCTACTCAACTTCTTGAAGAGGCACGCAAGACACATCGTGGAGTTTTCCTGACTGGGCCAAACCAGATTGAACTTCTTAGTGATGAGTTACCTGCTGAGAGTTTTACGGGTGAGTATTTTATTTTGGCAAGTTTAGGTAATTGTCGATGTGCATCAGATGCCAAGGCTATTCGTCAATTTGATGCTCATGCTCGGGTTCCTTCAGGAACCGATCGGGTTGCTCTTGGTCATGAAACCTTGCAAGTTGTATTGCAAGCTCCGGAGGGTTCGACAGTAAAGGAAGGCGATTTGGTGGTAATTACACCAGGGCACGCGAGTGAACCGATCGATCCGTTGGAATTTAAACCGACTACAGATGGAGTGCTCGCCGCACTCGGGTATTCTTATCGTTTTTTGGGAGGACTTCGTCAGTTTAATCGTATTCCCGCTGCAGCTCCTGATTTTATAAGTTCTCAAGGTTTTGGAAATTTATTCAATCCAGTTTCTCCCAAAGAAAATACCAGTTTAATATCCCTTGCCCATGCTGAACCTTTTGCCTGCAATTACGGGACCAATAAACATATTTTTACTTTTGGTGAGGACGGAAACTTTATCTACGGAGTTCCTGTTCGATCGATTGTAACTTACTTGTCTGGTACTGCCCGTATGGCGATGATTAACTTAACGATTGTGGCAAGTGTTTGTGATGAGGATTTACCCACTGTTGTTTATGTAACTGGTTCGAAGTCGAAATTAGACGAAATGGAAAATTATGCTCTAATAAAGAACCTTCGGCAAAGAGGTACTCGAGTTGTATTAGTCGATCGTAGAGATCCGGATATCATTACTAAGTTAACCGAATTTGGGAAATCTGATGTGGTGTGGACAAACTACGCATCAAAAGAAACTTATCTGCAAGCAGTTGCTATCCTTGCTGATGGGGGGAATTTAAACAATTACGCAGGTGCAGTCGATCCTGACCTGTTGATAGAGATGCCGATTTCTCTGGCAAATCCTGTGAGCAGTTTGGAAGAGGAAGTTGAGCAGAATTTTCAGGAAATGCATCATAATGAGGGCCCGAATGATCCTCAACGATATCGTGGCCTTTCGAAAGATCCAAAAATTGGACTTATTGGATTTGAAGGAATGGAAGATCGACTGCGTGCATATCTTACGGGATTACCTCAAGGTGCTATTGTTCACCTAGGGAACGGAAGTTTGCCGGAAGGGTTTGAAAAAGCTGAAGATGAGGATTTGTTAACCGATGTTTTTATTGCAGGAAGTGGAGAGACCGCAGCGAATCATTATGCAGGAATTGAAGCAAGGCTAGCTCGTTCAGCTGCAGTTAATTTTATCGACGGTGATTTAATCGCCCCGATTCGTTCAAGACATTCGCATTATGTTTCCAGGCATCAGGTTTGTGGGAAAAATGTTCCTTGGCATATGACCAATACATCCGAACCACACTCAGATGATATGGTTGAACAAGCCGACAATCCGGTCAGTTTCGACTGGATGGTAAAAGGGGTATGTGGATTATCATCTGTCCCGGACATGATGGAAAAAGTCGAGACTGACCAACCTTTTGGTTCCTTTTATTCATTTACTGAACTTGAAGATTTACCTTATGTGGAACTTGACGCAGATCAGTTTCGAAAAGCAGCTAATGATCAACCGGATCATGTAAGCAAGGCTTTGCATCGAGCCGCAACCGAACTCGATTCAAATGGGGGTTGTTGGTCAAGGCTGGTTGAAGAGGCACTTTATGAAGGATATGGAATTACGCATCCTTTAAATTTAATATAAAATAAAACGGTTAGGAATTTTACTATGGAATGGACGGAATTAGAAAATAAAGTAGTTGTAATTACAGGTGGTGCTGCAGGTATAGGATTAGCAGTAGCTAAAGGCTTCGTTGAAGTTGGGGCCAAAGTAATGATAGCAGATTTTTCAGAAGAAGCAGGTCAGACTGCTGCTCAGGAAGCCTCCAATGGGGGACCAGGTGAAGCTCGTTTTTCACGATGTGATGTTACCAGTAAAGCTGATGTTGATCAAATGATCCAAGCGACCATTGATGCTTGGGGGTCGGTTGATGCATTAGTCAATAATGCCGGAATTAATGTTCCCCGGCTTTTGGTCGATCCGGAAGGAAAAGAAGAATTAACCGAGGACATTTGGGATAAAGTTTTTGCAGTCAATGTTAAGGGCCAGTTTCTCTGTGCCCAGGCTGCTGCACGAGTGATGTTGAAACAGGATAACGGTGGGGTTTTAATTAATATGTCATCTGAGTCCGGTTTGGAAGGAAGTGAAGGGCAAAGTGTTTATGCTGCAACCAAGGCTGCTAATCAAAATGTTACCCGTTCTTGGGCTAAGGAATTAGGTACCCAAGGAGTACGTGTAATTGGAGTCGCTCCAGGTATTATGGAAACAACCGGGATGAGAAGCGAAGCCTATGAACAGTCTTTGGCTTATACGCGTGGGATTTCTGTTGATGAGTTGCGATCCAAATACGGCAGCACTTCATCTATTCCACTTGGTAGGTCTGGCAAGCTTAGCGAAGTCGCGGACTTGGTGGTTTTTCTAGCTTCTAAACGTGCAAGCTATTTACACGGAACTACGGTTAACATTTCGGGAGGAAAGTCTCGCGGATAAGGGTTACTTTTTTTAAAAGATACATATTCTAATTTTGAATAATCTTAATCTTCTTTTGGAAAACTAGGATTAAGAGTCCTTCAGTAATCTTTTATTTTGATAAATTAATGGAGGGGAGCAAATCTCAGATTTATCTATTTGTGTCCTGTATGGATCCTCTCGTTTACTATCCTTTGTGTTGTGTCCTGAGAATTCGATGATTAAAGCATAAATACAGGAAGCTTTCACGAATATAGGAAAAGAGAAAAATACGCGTAAAATATCAGCGTACTTTTAAAATTTTTCACCAAGTTGTAACGCCTTTGGCAAGAATGAGGTTAGCGTAGATTCTTACATCTCCAGTCATGACTACGGCAAAGGCTTTACGGGTACGATCGTAGAAGTCGTACTTGTCAACCTGAGCAATGGGTGCCGTGTTGGGGTAATGCTTCTTAACTATTTCCGCATAGCCGTCATGAACATCCTGGTAATCAGCAGCAATTTTCGGATCTGCTTTATCTTCGGGAAGAGGACCCATCATCATGACCGGTTGTTCAATAACATGATCCAAGACGAAGAGAGGCAAGATAGCATCAAGAAGATCATCTATGCGTAGCCCATCGGCACGGATGATATTTTCGTTACAACTTTCTCCTGGAAAGTGAGCGTCCCCGAAGATAATTTCATCGTGGTGACCCATTCGGTAAAGGGTTTCCAAAAGTGTAGGGCTAAGTAGTGGTGATATTCCTCGTAACATGTCATTTTGAATTAATTACAGTGTGAAGAAACGTCAAGTGTTCGGTTATTTTTAAAGCAAATCAAAAAAAAGCACCGGAATGATTCCGGTGCTTAAAAGATTTTCTTGGATTAAGCTGCGATCCTTACCTTTATGGGTATTTAGAATTTTATGTGACAAAGGCGCAGGTCATAAACTGGAAATATCTTGGTAATTAATAAAGATAGTACGACTTCTTGGGGAATTCCAATTTTTTTTACTTTTTTTTTAAATCAATGAATTTCATGAAATCATCGCCCTTAGATGATGGGTGCATGCACTGGCTAGACCACTTAGGGTATATCCACCTTCGAGTACTGATAAAATCCGTCCATCACAATATTCATTTGATATATCAATGAGTAGTTTAGTGAGGTCGAAAAAGTCATGGTCGGATAAAGTAAATTGTCCCAAAGGGTCATCTATTCTCGAATCAAAACCGGCTGATATAAGCAGTAACTCGGGCTTGAAGGACCTTACCCTTTTGATTAGATCCTGTCCAAATGCTCCTTCAACTAAATCTTTTCTTCCACTACCAGCGGGAAGCGGGATATTAAGGTTACTTCCTAGACCTTTACCTGTCCCAGTTTCCTCGGTTGAACCTGTGCCTGGATACCAAGGGTATTGATGGGTACTAAAAAAGAAAACAGATTCATCATCGTAGAATGAATCCTGAGTTCCATTGCCATGATGAACATCCCAATCAACGATGAGTACCTTTTCCACATTATGTACCTTCTGGGCATAACGGGCGGCTATTGCTACATGATTAAACAGGCAGAAGCCCATTCCCCGTGATGGAGTTGCATGATGTCCGGGAGGGCGGGAAAGGCTGAATGCCCGTTTGAGCTCTCCTGAGAAAATACGATCTATTGCATGAAGTAGACCACCGGTTGCCCCTAATGCAACATTCCAGGAATCGAGACATACCTGGGTGTCACCAGTTGATAGGGTCTTATTCCCCTCGAGGATATTTTTTTTCGCAATAGCCAAATACTCAGGGAGATGGACCATGGATAGCATTTCCTCCTGACATTTAATTGCTGGAAGAAGCGTGCAATGTTCGATAAGACCATTTACTTGTAAACTCTCGTAAGTCAGAGTTGTTCTTTCGGGCTTCTCTGGGTGTCCTTTACCCGTTATGTGCTTAGCAAATAGTGGCTCGTAAATAAGGCCGCAAAACTTTTCAGCCATTTAAATTAAAACGGTTAGGAGACAGCCTGAGATTTTGATTTCGTTACAAGACGGTGGAATTCTTCAAAAAGATGTTGTGCATCGTTGGGACCGGGAGCAGCTTCTGGATGGTATTGTACTGAGAAAACAGGTTTATCTGCGAGTCTCATACCAGAAACGGTTTGGTCATTCAGGTTGTACTCGGTAACAATCGCACCACATGCTTCAAGAGTTTCTTTGTCAGCAGCAAATCCATGATTTTGCGAAGTTATCGAAACTTTCTTTGTCTCTTGATTGCGGACTGGTTGATTAGCACCTCGATGACCAAATTTTAGTTTGTAGGTAGAGGCTCCGATTGCATGAGTAAGAATTTGGTGACCTAAGCAAATGCCGAAGATTGGATATTCATCTAATAATTCACGGATTGTATCATGAGCGTAAGCCAATGCAGCCGGGTCACCAGGGCCATTTGATAAAAAAATTGCGTCTGGGTTGTGAGATTTAACATCTTCAACGGATGAGGCTGCAGGAAGTACGATTACTTCAAATCCATGACGGCGAAGGTTTTTAAAAATTGCTTTCTTGGCACCAAAATCAAATGCCACCAAGCGGTGTGTCAGATCAGGGATTTTGTTTTGTTCTAAATTGGTTCCTGTTACCGTGAAAGGAATGCTATCTTCACCACTTGAGTCAAAGGTGTATGATTCCTTGCAGGTGACTTCTTTAACATAGTCCTGACCTACGATACTTTCCCCTTTTTGGGCCATACTTACTGCTTCTTCATCTGAAATACCTTCAGTGCTTAAGCAGGCTTTAAGGGAACCGGCGGTACGTAATTTTTTGGTAATAGCCCTGGTATCGATTCCTTCAATGCCAGGAATTCCATTATTTTTAAGATACTCGTTCAGAGAGTGAGTTGATCTCCAGTTGCTAGTGATAGGGCTTAGTTCGCGTACCACAAACCCTGAGACTTTTGGCCCGTGTGATTCTTCATCGCATAGATTGGTTCCATAATTTCCAATTTGAGGACTCGTCATGGTTACTATCTGTCCAAAATAAGATGGGTCTGTAAGTGTTTCCTGATAGCCTGTCATTCCAGTGTTAAAAACACCTTCACCGACAACTGTAGTCTTGGCTCCGAATGCAAATCCGCGAAATACGCTTCCATCTTCTAGTGCAAGGATTGCAGTTCTGTCTTTTTTGAAAATACTCATCAAGTAAACGAGGTAAAAGGAACTTGGTTTTTTGGCAACTTAATTGGTTGTATTTTTACATTTCTTATATTGAGAATTCCTCAAGAGTTGACGTAAGCACGGTCTACCCCTAGCTACTCAATTTAAATGGATAAAAATAATTGTAAATTTGACCGATCCAAAACTCGGAATGTAGCTCTACTTAAATGGCTCGATAAAATGGTAAGCATGTGTGCACCAAATCGGGTTGAATGGTGCGACGGATCAGATGAAGAATGGGAAAGACTTTGCGGTCTCATGGTTGAGGGCGGATCGATGATCAAGCTAAACGAAGAAAAGAGGCCCAATAGTTACCTTGTGAGATCGGATCCCAGAGATGTAGCAAGAGTGGAGAGCAGAACTTTTATCTGTAGTTATGGCAAGGATGATGCAGGACCAACTAATAATTGGGAAGAACCTAGAAAGATGCGGGCCAAACTAAAAAGGCTTTTCAGAGGGTGTATGGAAGGCAGAACAATGTATATTGTACCTTTCTGCATGGGCCCATTGGGTTCTTCGATTTCGCAGTTTGGAATCCAGGTGACGGATTCTCCCTATGCGGTTCTCAATATGAGAATTATGACACGTATGGGACAGGAAGTTCTCGATCTGTTGGGAGAAAAAGATTTCTTTGTCCCCTGTCTGCATTCGGTTGGATATCCATTAACCGAGGGCGTAGAGGATGTGCCTTGGCCCTGCAATCCCGAGGATACTTATATTGTACATTTCCCTGAGCAAAGAACGATTGTATCTTATGGTAGTGGTTATGGAGGGAATGCTTTGCTTGGCAAAAAGTGCTTAGCCCTTCGGATTGCTTCCTGTATGGCTCGAGACAATGAATGGATGGCAGAACATATGCTTATCCTTGGAGTTGAAAGTCCAAAAGGTGAAAAAACATATGTAGCAGGTGCTTTCCCAAGCGCTTGTGGTAAGACAAATATGGCGATGTTAATACCACCCGAATCGATGAAGGGGTGGAAGGTTTCTACTGTTGGTGATGATATCGCATGGCTAAAGCCAGACGATAAGGGAGAGCTTCGTGCGATAAACCCGGAGGCAGGTTTTTTTGGGGTAGCACCAGGCACATCATGGGAAACAAATCCAAACGCGATGGATTCGATGAAAGCAAATACGTTATTTACAAATGTAGCACTTACTGAAGATGGAGATGTATGGTGGGAAGGTATGACCGAAAAGGCACCGTCAAAACTAACAGATTGGAAGGGCCAAGAGTGGACACCTGATTCACCGACGCCAGCTGCTCACCCAAATGCTAGATTTACTGCGCCTGCGTCCCAGTGTCCAACTATTGACCCAGAGTGGGAAAACCCAGAGGGGGTTCCTGTTGCAGCCTTTATTTTTGGAGGTCGGAGGATGTCGGATATTCCTTTGGTTTATCAGTCATTCAATTGGAATCATGGAGTTTATCTAGGTGCTACCTTATCTTCAGAGACAACAGCAGCTGCAGAGGGAGCACAAGGTAACCTTAGGCGAGATCCCATGGCAATGCTTCCATTTTGTGGTTATAACATGGGTAATTATTTTCGGCATTGGATAAAGATGGGGAAGTCTTTGAAAGAAAAGCCAAGAATTTTTCACGTAAATTGGTTTAGAAAAGACGAAAATGGTAAATTTATGTGGCCAGGTTTCAGAGATAATATGCGAGTCTTGAGGTGGATTGTTGAAAGGTCCACTGGCCGAGGTAAAGCGCATGAAGGTCCACTTGGGTGGATTCCAAATATGGCGGATCTCGACTGGTCAGGAATGGATTTTACCGAAGAGGATTGGAACAAGCTTATGAGTATCAATAAAGAAAACCTACGGATGCAAACTCTTCGCCATGAAGAATTATTTCTTCAACTTTCAGAATTTCTCCCCAAAGAAATGCTTTTCGAAAGAGAGTTATTGGTGTCTAGACTTTAAACTCTTTTGATGCTGATTGGGTGGACCATCGATAGAAGATCGATGATAGAACACCGACCGACACCGCCATATTAGCTAATTTCATTAAGACGCCACCAGTCTTTTGATCTTCCAAGGGACTTAGATCAATAATTCTTTCTGCGTAAAAATAGGTGTCATAAAGTACATCTTTGGAGAAAGTTAAAATAGCAAATATAGGAGTCTGTCCCAGCATGAGAGCTAGTATGTAAAGCATTTGCGGTCCATATCGTAAAGGGGGGACCCTTTTAGATGGACCACATACAGGCCACCACATAGCGATAGAACTGAAATACATGGTGAGATGTTCAGCCATATGGATCGTCTTGTCACGGATGGCTGCCTCATAAAATTGTCCGATGTGCCAAAAGGAGAAAATGAGGGTAAAGAGAAGCCCGGCGATAATCGGGTGAAATACAAATTTTGCGAAGACCTCGAGGGTGGGGTTTTTTTCAAAGATTTTATCAACCAGTTGCTCAGGTAATGAAAGTAAGAAAAACAGGGGGCAAATATACATAAGTATATTGTGTTGGATCATATGAGCAAAAAACAAAAAGTTTTCTCCCATCGCATCCAAAGGTGATCCGACTGCTAAGTAAAAAGTAATTACAGACAGTGCAAACCAGTAAGAGTGTTTCCTTGAGTAGGGCAGAGAAGGACAAATATTCGTACGATATGGACCGACCATAATGGCATAGCACCAAGAAACGAAAAGAATGCCACCTATTAAGGCGGGCTCAGTATGCCAATGACTAAAGTTTACAGGGGAGTTCACAACTACCTCATGGTAGACATCCCCAATTAAAGGGCAAAATTTCTAGTTATTTTCTACCCAAAAAGCTTCCGATCTAACCTTGATTCGGAAATCTTCGGTTGTACCAACCTCATCGAGTATCGCGATTCGACTATCTTCAATGTCATTTTCTTTAGCGGGAGAATATTGGTAATAAAAAGGATTTTCCGGCTTCTTCGAGTTTATTTCAATCAGATCCGCTGTGCTTATGCTCCATGTTATCTTGTGAGGAATACCTGAAACAGGATTCCATGAATCTTTCGACCAATTCTTGTCAGAAGTATGATCTTGGCTGGCAATGAAATACTTTTCGTTGAAAAGTATGTAATCACCGGATTTATAATCATTAGCAGGTTTCCAATCGTTTTTGATTTGAGTGACTTCAAATCCTGCTACCACAGGGTGTTCATCCTGCATGTATATGACCGCAAAAAATGTGCAAAGGGCAATAACAAGTCCCATTAAGAACAAAACGGTATTGAGAATTTTATCCCATCTGAGGTGCATGAACCAGGTGACTACACCTATAAACTTCACGACAGAAGTCGCAAATAAAACTCCTATTATTGTAGACCCCTCAAATGATTGCACATAGATGATTACGATCTCAAGTCCGGTAATTGCAACCAGGATCATGGAGAGATTAAAAAAGGTAAAGAAGCGTTTGCTTTCTTCTGTTACTGGATCTTTGGAATGTCCACTCATGTTATATGAATTTTAAAATTTGAGAATGTAAAATAGTTAAAACGCGTACTCCATCAAGTACACCACTGGGAAAATAATGATCCAAACAATGTCAACGAAGTGCCAGTAAAGACCACAACATTCAATATCCATTGCGTCCGCAGTACTCATTTTCCCAGTAAATGAATATACAAACCATCCGATGAGCCAAAATACACCAATTGCCACATGAGTTCCATGCGTTCCAGTGAGAACATAAAAGGTGGAGCCGAAAACATGTGGTTCCAATTCCGCATCTTTGCCTTTTTCCAGGGTTTTACCGGCATAACTTGAAAGAGTTAATTGATGCTCTAAATCTCCGTTAACATTTTCTTTTCCGTGGGCAAAATGTGTAAACTCATATACCTGGCAAGCAAGGAAGATGGAACCAAAAATGATAGTTCCGAATAGCATCCATCTCGTACTTTTCAAATTACCTTTATGTATTGCCGATACCGCAAGTGCCATGAAAAGAGAACTTGCAAGAAGTACGAAAGTACTAAAAGAAGTGAGTTCAATATCGAATATATCGCGAACATCCAAAGTGTTTCCACCAACTGTGGCTGAAATTTTACGGTAAATTAAATGAGTGGAAATCAGGGTGCCGAAAAACATACAGTCGGAACCTAGAAAAGCCCACATTAAGACTTTTTTGTTTGGGATGCCAGTGCTTGTAACTGGTTCGTGATGATCTAGGGCATGTGCAGATGCGTCGCTCATAATGAATTTAATATAGGAAGACTGATAAACTACTCTTCGTTTTCTTTAGGAAATAGATGATAACCTGCAGGACCTTCCAATGACCACATTATTATTCCAAAAATAGCGATCGTTCCACCACAAATTGCTACAGTGTAATCTCGGACAAGTTCACCGGCTGGACCGATAGAAGCATGGAATAACATACCTATTACCAAGACAAATAAACCAAATGCGGTAAGCAGTGGGTACCATGAACGATCTGGCATGTGGACACCATGATCATCAAGTGGTTCTTTTTCAGAGTGATTTTCTTTAGCTCCGTAATTATTTTCCCAAGCTTGATCGCGTGATTTTATGATGGGGTTTCTTGCAAAATTGTATTCACGAACTGGTGATGACAGAGTCCATTCCAGAGTTCTAGCGTCCCAAGGATTTTTGCCCGCAGGTTTAAGTTTTTTGTTAAAGAAGGCATTAATGAACTGGAATATACCTATTGCAATCCCAACGCCCAATATAGCTGATCCGATTGTAGCAATTTGATTCCATGTTTCAAAGCCATGTCCTTCGTTATAACTATGTGTCCGGCGAGGTTGACCTATCATTCCTAAATAGTGCATCGGGAAGAAAGTTAAATTGAAGCCAATGAACATAAGTGTGAAAACGAATTTCCCAAGACTTTCGTTAAGCATACGACCTGACATTTTTGGAATCCAAAAGTAAAAGCCGCAGAATAATCCAAATAAAGCTCCACCAATCAGAACATAGTGAAAGTGGGCTACCACAAAATAGGAATCTTGGTGCTGAGCATCAATGGGCACGGAAGAGTGCATTATTCCGGTAAATCCACCAATCATAAACATGGTAATAAATCCGAGTGCGAACAACATTGGTGTGTCAAAACGAATTCGTCCCCCCCACATCGTTCCAATCCAGTTAAAAATCTTAATTCCAGTTGGAATTGCGATTAACATAGTGAGAATTGAGAATGCCGATGTAGCAACTACACCCATCCCTGTGGTAAACATATGATGACTCCATACTGCAAATCCCATAAATCCAATGATTGCTCCAGAGAAAATAATTAGTCCGTATCCGAATAGAGGTTTGCGTGAAAACACTGGAATAACTTCAGATACTATTCCCATTGCTGGGAGTATGAGAATGTAAACTTCTGGATGTCCAAATATCCAAAACAAATGCTGCCAAAGGTGAGGTTTTCCACCCTCGAGGAAATCATAGAAATTAGTATCGTATGTACGATCGAACATTAATTCTACCAATGCAATTGTGATCGCGGGAAATGCGAGAATGATGAGAAAACTTACAATTAATGTCATCCAAGTAAACACCGGCATTCTCATCATCGTCATCCCGGGTGCACGCATATTGATTATAGTTGTGATAAAGTTAAATGAAGCAAGAAGACTGGCGAGTCCAAGCATCTGAAGAGCAAAAATCCAAAAATCAGGTCCCATGTCGCCGATCACTTCGGCAAAACGGGTATCAGTAAGGGGAGCATATCCAAACCAACCAATAGCAGGAGAACCACCGGTGAAAAACCAACTTAGATTTAAGATAAGTCCTCCGGAGACAAAGCACCAAAGTGATAATGCATTCATTCTAGGAAAAGCCACATCTCTTGCACCAATCTGGAGGGGCATGAGATAATTGAAAAATGCCGCACTTAGAGGCATGATGACCAAGAATACCATCGTCGTTCCATGCATGGTAAACATTTGGTTGTACTGACGGTTTGTAAGTACATCCATATTGTGACTCCACAATTGTGAGCGGATGAGCAAAGCCTCTATTCCGCCAATCAAAAGAAAGAAAAGTGCGGTTAGACCGTACATCATTCCGATTTTCTTGTGATCGATTGTGGTAAGCCAATCAATAAATCCTGATGTGTGCTGACCAGGTCTTGGGAAAACCTTAGTTTCAAGCTTAGTTTCCGTTTCAGGTGCTGCGTATTTAATGGATTCAGTTGCCATGATTAATTACATTTTTGGGATTAAATTTGGAATTACTTTAGACCGAGCAGGTAAGTCACAAGTTGAGAAACTTTCTCATCATCATCTGCAAGCTGCCGTAGGGGGTGACGGTCGTCTACACCTTCACCGTTCCACATGAGATTTCCAAATTTTACCTCATTGGAGTTACGAAGCCATTTGTCGAGACTTTCTTCATCATTTCTCATCCATCCTGCTGCGAGAGAAGTACGAAGACCGAACAGAGTTAAGTTTGGACCTTTCGCACCAAGTCCTGTTTTGTTAATTGCGTGACACTGAGCGCAACCTTGCGTGCCAAAAAGAATTTTTCCTTTTTCATAATCATCGGAGTGTACTTTTTCCCATGATTTAGGTTGGGTGGATGGTGTTTGTCCTTCGTTTGCAACTTTAACAGCACGATACTCTCTGTTAACACTTTCTCCGATGGTAGAGTCAGAAAATGTAACGATGTCACCTTTGCTGTATGTCCTTTCGGACGTATACACAGATGGTTGTAAATTTGGATTTTGTGCATTCCTAAATTTTAAAACCCATTTGTCAAAATCTTCGTCTGTTTGGGCAAGTGCACGGAATGACATGTATGCATGCGAGTTCCCGCAATATTCAGCACACTGGCCATAAAACAACCCGCCAACTGCTTCAAATTCGTCAGTAAAGGCCTGTTTTGTGAAAATTGTCTCCCTCATCTCGCCGTTAAAAACTGAAGGCATAGCCACTTTAGCATCTACAATGTAGGGATTTCCGTCTGGATCGATTCCTGAACGTATTTTGTCTTCGTTAGCAATAAACCAAAGAAAATTTTCCTGTCCGGGCATCAAATCCATTTTGCCTGCCAACTTGGGTAACCAAAATGAATGAATAACATCCTCTGTTCTGAGGTTTACTCTTACAGCTTTGCTTGCAGGGAAGACTAGTTCGTTCGCAGTAACAATTCCGTATTGAGGGTATTCGAAGACCCAGAAAAATCTTTTGCCTGTGACATTCACGGTGATGGCATCCTCGATTTGACTCTTATCTAGTTTAAGTTTTTCGAGAGTTGCTGTATCATTTGGATCTGGTACTCGATTCATAAGAACCACTCCTTGAAGGGTGGGGACAGCTAAAATGACAAGAATAACTGCGGAAACTAATATTAGAGTCGTTTCAACTTTAGAATTGCCGTGCATTTGTTCAGGCACCTCCATCGCTTCTTCCTTTGACTTGGCTCTGTATTTCCAGAGAACATACAGGAGGCATCCGCCAACAGCGCAGAAAAGGAAGATGGTGATCCATACGGATAGCATGAAAATATCGTATTGGTTTTGGGAAACCAAGCCTTTGGGATCAAGTGCGGATTGTTTGTGGTCGACACGCGAGCATGATGATAAAAGAGCCAAGAAAATTGTATTAACAATGAGAACTAACTTGGGTGAAATTTTGCTAATATGATGAGTAATGGTCATGACAGATTATAAGTAGCGGTCGATTACGAGTGATGCTAAAAGTAGAGGTAAATAGATAATGGTTACAAAAAAAAGTTTTTTTGCGAATTTATCTCGGTCAGGGCTGGTGAGAAACTTGTATGCTGGGATGAGTAAATACAACGAGAGAAGAACCGAGCTTATGAAATAAAAGTAGCCAGGTTTTGATTGATTTATATTCAAAAAGTAAGGAGAGAAAACGAGGGTGGTCAGTATGATGGAATAGGCAAAACTTTTAACACCAACCCTTTTTCCTGTGGGATCATTAAATTGATGAAATTTAAATCCACCTTTGGAGTAGTCTTGGCGGTGGTTCCAAGCTATTGCCATAAAGTGCGGTAATTGCCAAGCAAAGAGAATTCCAAAAAGAATAAGGCCATAAGTCGTGGGTTGACCGGCTGCAACTACCCAGCCGATTAAGGGAGGAAGGGCACCAGCAATGGCTCCAATTTCAATAGCGATAGGAGACTTTTTCTTCAAGGGTGTGTAGATAGCTAAATAAATAAAGAGAGTCGAAAAAGTTAAGAGAGTTGCCCACGGATTAGTCCATTTCCAGAGAATGAGTAGTCCTGCCGCACTGAGAGATATCCCAAAGGAAACGGCAATTTCCGGAGAAATGATCTTGGCGGGTATAGGTCTCGATGCGGTTCTTGCCATAAGGGCATCCTCTTTTCTTTCCATCCACTGGTTAAGAGCGGCAGCTCCTCCAGCTGCAAAGGCAGTGCCAATGGTAAGGGCCAGGAACAATGTTATATCTAAACGAAGTGGGTCGTGAACAAGAAAACCTAATGAAGCTGTGAAAACAGAAAGAAGACTTAACCTAGGCTTCGTGAGTTCATAGAGACCGTTTATGCTAAATGTTTTCTCTTCATCAAAAGCGGATGAAGTTGAACTTGAACTTATTTCTTTGGTGAGGTTCACGAGGGTAAATTTAATAATGTAGCTACTTTTACTTCAAGCAAGGTGAATGACAACTTATAGCACATTGAAAGAAAAACTAATAACTGGGCGTAGAGATATTAACTTGTATATAGTTAAAATGTTAGATGATGACAATTATGAATTTTAAACAGTGAATCGAATTGCGAGGCATGGAACTATCGTTATGAAGAGAATGTGAAACTTTCCAAATTTACTGTTTTTCCCTACATCCTTTTGGGCATCTTTATCAGCTGTGCTGATAGTGATATGAAAAGAGCCTCTGGGGGGCTTGATGAAAACGAAATCAGGGGAGAGGTCATCTCTATTGATCGTAATTCGAGTACCGTGACCTTTACGGCGACTTCTGTAGGTTTATCTTTTGATCATATTCTAAGTTCTGACCCTAACATTCCTATAAAAGCTGAAGTTCAGCCCGGAGATTTAAACCTCTTACAAAAAAATAAAGTTTTCAAAGGTAATTTACAATCTGCTTTTAGTCCGCAAAACGGAGAAATCTATCTACTTCACAATGTTTGGCCTGATGAATTCCGCGAAAGAATCCGTTTTAATAATGTCAACCGATTATTAAGAAGAGATACCTTGTCGATGGGGGAGGACTCTATCAAAAGTATTGGTGATCAGGTTCCTCCGTTTGCACTATATGATCAGAATGGAAAAATTATTACTACAGATTATTTTGACGGTTCTGTTACTATTTTAAATTTTATTTTCACCCGGTGCTCGGAACCAGAGATGTGTCCTGCAGCAACAATGAAAATGAAAAGATTGCAGGAACTCGTTACAAACACAAAAATCCCCTATGTGAAATTCCTCTCCATAACTTTAGATCCTATGTTTGATAGTCCTGGTGTTCTCAAGTCTTACGCAAGAGGTTACAATTTAGACGAAAACAATTTTCGTCTCGGAACCGCAGGAAAAAAGGTAATTGATGATTTAACTCGGCAATTTGGGCTTCTTCGAAAGAAAGAGGAGGGAGCCCCGCTAGATCATACAATGCGAACTTTAGTTATAAATTCACGTCGTCAAATTGTTTACCAAGTTCCCGGGAAAGGTTGGTCAGTCGAAGATTTTCTGAGCCGATTGCAGGGTCAGCAATCAATTTGATGATTAACTTGTATGATTAATGAAAAGATCGGTAAAATCTGTACTTCTAATTATTCCATTTGCTTTAGCTTATTTTGTGGCGAGATCTTTGCCTGTCGAGCCATGCGATTTCCTGCACGAGGAAACCTACAACGATCAAGGTGAACTCGATTATTGTGGTCCTGGAGATATCGGTTTTGTTGATCTAACCATAAGGAAATGGCCATTAACCATGAGTTTACGACCTCTCGGTGATGTCATTTTAAATGAGCCATGCGATTTTGAAATAAATCTTAAAGAGTTTGATGGTTCCCCTTTATCAGCGAACGAGGTTGCCCTAAGTCATACAGAAAAAATTCATCTTATGGCTGTGGATCCAAGTTTGGAGGATTATCAGCACCTTCATCCAATCCCTGATTCGTTGTTCGACGGGATATGGAGATTTACCTTCACCCCGAAGCGAACTGGAGAATATAAAATTTTTCTTGATTTGATCCCCATCCGTAGCCCTCGGAGAGTTCTCCTATCAGGCTCGTTTATCGTTAAAGGTGAGGATAAGAATGAAACTAAGATCGGAAAAGGACATGTTACCCATGCTTCTTTAGGAGATCGTAATTTCACTCTGGAAATTAATCAGGATGACTCTTCAAGTGATGAACTTATCCTTACCCTAAAAGCCCGTGATTCAGACGGAAATCCGTTGAAGCTTCGTCCTGTGATGGGGGCGCATGCCCATATGGTTGCTTTTGATTGGGATAGGAAAGGTTTTGCCCACCTACATCCATTGGAATTGGAGGGATTGTTTGGCCCGGTTACCGAACCTACAACCAATGATTTGCAGTTTTCTTTTACGAGTTCTCAAATTGATGAGTGTCGATTATGGGCTCAGGTTTTACTGGAAGACGACCAAAGTGAAACTTTTGTTCCCTTTAGTCTAAATTTAAGCGATCGTTTTTATGACTCAAATTGAAGTAATTAAGAATCGTCAACCAAATGTAGCCCTTTTAAGGCGCATGAAAATAGCAGTTTGGATCATATCGGTTGCTGTACTTGGGTTGGTAATGATGATGAGGCAGGTTAAAATTCCTCTGCCGGATAATTTTTCACTTGGCTTACTTCCCTCGTTTCATGCAATACTAAACACTCTTGCAGCTTTGTCTTTAATCATGGCATTAGTCGCGATAAAAAGAGGTAATGCCTTTGTGCATCAGCGCTGGATTTATTCTGCCATGGTTTGTTCCTTTGTTTTTTTACTCTCTTATGTGGCGTACCATTTTACCACCCCGGAGACAATTTTCGGAGATCTTGACAGCGATGGTATGTTGTCTGAGACCGAGTTAATTGAAGCCGGTTTTGCAAGGAAGATTTACTTATGTATTCTCCTCAGTCATATTGCCTTAGCGGCCTTAAGTCTTCCTTTTATATTGCTTACTTTTTGTTATGGATACACGCATCATTTTGAAAGGCACCGAAAACTTTCGAGGAGAATTTATCCTGTCTGGTTGTATGTTGCAATAACCGGTCCTGTTGTCTACATCCTGCTCAAACCATACTATTGATCAGTCATCTTAGGTGTTTTCTTGATCCACCTGTTAAGGGCGAATTCATCGTTCTCAAATAATTTCTCTTCAATTTCAAAATCGTCCTTGAATGAAGGAAAGAAAGTATCACCATTTTCAATTGTTCGGCTCACTTCGGATACAAATAATTCTTCACAAATAGGCAGTGCCTGTTTGTATATTTCTCCACCTCCAATGATAAATAAATTCCCTGTGATTGTGGCTGATAATGCGTTATCGAGGGTTTTGAAAACTTTTATTCCTGAATGAGATTGTAATTTTGAACTTAGCACCCAGTTCTCCCTACCCGGAAGGGCTCCGGGTAGAGATTCCCAAGTTTTTCTACCCATTAAAAGGGTGTGACCAAGGGTAATTTTTTTAAACCATCTTAAATCTTCTGAAATTCTCCATGGTAAGCCTCCTTCTTTCCCGATGACTGAATTTTCTGAAATTGCAACGATTGCTTTGATTTTAAAAGTCATACTCATATGGAAATAGGTGCTTTTATTGGAGGATGTGGATCGTAATCGAGAAGTTGAAAGTCATCATAAACAAAATCAGTGATCTTTTTTTGATTCCCATTAATTTTCATGGTCGGTTTATTTCTGGGTTCACGTGAAAGTTGTAACTCTGCTTGTTCGCGATGATTGGCATATAGGTGGAGGTCGCCAAATGTATGAACGAACTCAAAGGGTACTAGATTGCAGATTTTTGCCACCATCATGGTTAGCAGTGCATATGAAGCAATATTGAAGGGAACACCTAAAAAAAGATCAGCACTTCGCTGATATAATTGACAGCTCAATTTTCCGTCGGCGACATAGAACTGAAATAATGCATGACATGGAGGAAGGGCCATTTTATGAATTTCACCCGGATTCCATGCACAGACGAGGTGCCTGCGACTTGATGGGTTGTTTTGAATTGATTCAATTACCTCTTCAATTTGGTTTACACTACCTCCTTCGGGTTTTTTCCAGTCTGTCCATTGAGCACCATACACTCTTCCTAGGTTACCTTCGTCATCAGCCCATTCATCCCATATAGAAACCTTATTATCTTTAAGGTACTTGATGTTTGTATCTCCTTTTATGAACCAAAGGAGTTCATGGATAATGGAGCGCAAATGAAGTTTTTTGGTTGTGAGAAGGGGAAAACCATCATCCATTCTGAACCTTACCTGCTCCCCAAATATTGACCATGTACCGGTACCGGTTCTGTCGTCACGGTAGGTTCCATTTTCTAAAATTCTAGTAAGAAGGGAAAGGTATGATTTCATAGTAATGTGGATGAAATCCTTGCTATTAGCAAAGAAGCTTTGTTTACTTATTTTTTCCATTCTTTATAAAAATGTCGAGGATATCCCACCTGTTTCTCTTATTGTTCCTTGCACTTTCTGTGCTGGGCCAGCAAAAATCTAATGATTTTACTAAAAGACTTCGCATTTTTGATGGTAAACTTAACGCTTTTTCTGGGAAATCTTTCATGAATTCAAAACTGAATTCTAAAATTAATAATCGTATCAGGATTGAAGAGTGGCCTTCTAAGTATTCACCTTTTGGTGGGAAACGCTTTATAGCAAAAAATAATGACCGGCTCATCAGAAAGCGAATAGATGTTAAAACTTTACCGAGTAAATTTCCATTAGACGAAAGAAGGTCCGGCTTAGGTAAAGAGAGAATTATGGAGTCAGATTTGACCAACCATACCGCTGCTGCTTCATCCGTTGAGTTCCGTGATGCTGTATATGCTCAACTTGATAGGAGGGTGGATGATTGGATGAATAAAGTAAATAATGTGTCCTTGCAGGAGATCAACCGATACCAGTTTCGTAAAGGACGTCCGTCTGACCCCGGCTTTCCTGTTCAACAGGCAGGCTCTGAGGGTTCTCCGGAGTCACGAAACACCATTAATCCAACATTACCTGTAAAGGATTCACCCAGTTCACCTGTACCTGCAGGGTCTTCTTATTGGATGGGTCCGAGAAAGATATCTGTAAGTGGAGAAAGCAAATCAATTTCACGGCCTGTTCCCCAAGCAAGACCAAAGGGTGGATACCGGGTCGGCTCAAAACCAATACTTGGCCCGAAGAAAGTCCGGGTGCAGGTTGGGACTTCGAAGTGATTCACGCTTGCAAGAAATAAAGACTAGTCTATTGTAGTAAATTCACTTTTATTAAGGACGGCTAGCTCAGTTGGTTAGAGCAACTGGTTTACACCCAGTAGGTCACAGGTTCGAGTCCTGTGTCGTCCACCATTCCTTTTATTTCTATCCCATGCGTCATGTCATCTCCGTTCTCGTCGAAAATAAGTTCGGCGTTTTGGCTCGAATAGCCGGCCTCTTCAGTGGTCGAGGGTTCAATATAGATACACTTAATGTCGGCCCTACCCATGAGGATGGCAGGTCTAGAATAACAGTTACTCTAAATGGCGATGAGAAAGCCTTGGATCAGTGCATCAAGCAACTTGATAAACTGATTGATGTAATCAGAGTAGAAAACTTTGTTGGTGAAGAAGGTGTCGGTCGTGAACTTGTTCTAGTCAAAGTAAATGCCGATTCTCAAACCCGTGCTGAAATAACCCAAATATGCGATGTTTTTCGAGGAAAAATCATTGATGTTGCTTCTAACTCATTAATTATAGAAGCGACAGGCAATGAGAATAAAATAAAGGCCTTTTTAAATTTACTAGATTCTTTTGGTATCAGTGAACTTGCAAGAACAGGAACTGTTTCTCTCCGCCGCGGTTCTCAAAATATTTAATTTCAACTACAAAAATAAACAAAGACTCAACTCCAAAGGCTATGCCTGCAAAAGTATACACTCAGAAAGAGGCGAAAGTTACGCCCATTAAAAAGAAAACGCTCGCCGTTATTGGTTACGGTTCACAAGGACATGCTCATGCCTTGAATCTCAAAGAAAGTGGCTGTAAAGTAATTATTGGTCTTTACAAGGGAAGTAAGTCGATCCGTGTTGCAAAACGTCATGGATTTGAAGTTATGGAAGTTGCAGAAGCAGTTACCCAAGCTGAAATCATAATGATCGGTGTACCTGATATGAAACAGGCCGAGGTTTATGAGAATGAAATTAAACCCAATCTTTCCAAGGGAAAAACTCTTTTATTTACCCATGGTTTCGCTATTCACTTTGGTCTTATTAAAGCACCGCGTGGAGTAAGTGTTATTATGGTTGCACCTAAAGGACCCGGCCATGTGGTTCGCTCTCAATACAAAGAAGGAAAGGGAGTGCCTGCATTAGTGGCTGTAAATAAAGGATCAGCCAAAGATGCTAAAAAAATAGCTTTAGCATGGGCTGCCGGAATAGGAGCTGCCCGTTCAGGAATTTTAGAAACTTCATTTAAAGAAGAGACAGAAACAGATCTTTTTGGCGAACAAGCGGTTCTTTGCGGTGGTGCATCGGCCTTAGTTGAGGCTGGCTTTGAAACTTTAGTTGAAGCTGGATATGCCCCGGAAATGGCTTACTTCGAGTGTTTACATGAGTTGAAACTTATTGTTGATCTGATGATTGAGTCTGGAATCGCAGGTATGAGATTTTCGATATCTGAGACGGCTAAGTTTGGTGATGTGACCCGTGGGCCACGTGTAATCAACGGCAATGTCAAGAAATCCATGAAATCTATTCTTAAGGAAATTCAATCAGGAAAATTTGCCAAGGAATGGGTAAAAGAGTATCAAGCCGGACTTCCAAAATACAATAAGTTATTGGAGGATGGAGAAAAGCACCCAATTGAAGAAACTGGGAAGCGACTACGTTCCTTGATGCCTTGGATTCCAAAGAAAAACATCAAAGGAGCACAAGCTTCTTATTCCTAAGCTAGGAATTTCGATTTGTGGAAAACTTCCTGTGTAGTTTTAGAGCACAGTGAATTCTTCCCGAATATTTAGAATTGCCACCCGTAAAAGTCCGCTTGCCATTTGGCAGGCAGAAAGGGTTGCTTTCTTGATTCGTAAAAACTTAGGGTGTACAGCTGTGCTTGTTCCGATGAGTACGACGGGCGACCGTCAAACTCAATGGAGTCTTGCGGAGAAGGGAGGCAAGGGTCTTTTTACCAAAGAATTAGAAGAGTCCTTGCTTCAAGGGAATACAGATTTAGCAGTTCACAGTGCTAAAGATATGCCTACGGATTCACCAAAAGGTCTGACCTTATCCACTTTTTTGGAAAGGGAGGATCCGCGTGATGTTTTGGTCTTAAAGAAGGGAATCGATGTGCCCAAGGTTATGGCAACGGGTAGTCCTCGCCGGCAGGCACAACTGAAGAATCAATTTCCAGAATGTAAATGGATACAATTAAGAGGGAATGTTGAAACAAGGTTAAAAAAAATCGCTGAAAAAAATCAAGCCGAGGGAACAATACTTGCCGCTGCTGGTCTTAAACGATTAGGTCTAGATAGTTTTCCCGGATTAATTTTTACGCACTTGCCTGTACAGGAAATGGTTCCTGCACCCGGGCAGGGTGCTATAGCGATTCAATCGAGAATTGAAGACACTAATTCTTTTATAAAATTGGGGGACTCAAAAACTCAGAATGCGGTTCAGATAGAACGGGATGTTCTTGTCAGTAGAGGCGGGGGATGCCAGGTAGCACTGGGAGTTTGCCTTCAAGAAGATACCCTTTATTTTTTTGAAGATAAAGTGGGGAAACATTCTTTTTCGTGTAAGGATATGACATCGAAGGAAATTATGGAAACAGTAAGAAATATAATTGCTAAATGAGTGAGTCGGGAATGGTTTATTTGGTTGGTGCTGGTCCTGGTGAGCCTAAGCTATCAACATTAAGAGCAAAAGAGTTAATCGAGCATTGTGATGTCTTAGTTTATGATAATCTTGCTAATCCTGAACTGCGAAAATGGGCTTCTTCGAATTGTGTTCAAATAGATGTCGGTAAATCTCCTGGAAGACATACATTGGAACAAAGAGATATCGAGAAAACGCTTGTCGAGCATGCTGTAAAAGGAAAAGTAGTCGTGAGATTAAAGGGGGGAGATCCTTTTGTTTTTGGACGATGTGCAGAAGAAATGCTTGCTTTAGATGAAGCCGGAGTTCCTTACGAAGTAGTACCCGGGGTGACAGCTGCATTAGCTTGTGCTGGATACGCGGGATTACCTCTTTCTCACCGAGAGTGTGGGTCTACAATTTCGTTTCTTACCGGACATGAGGATTTAAGTAAGGATTCGCTGCGTGTTGATTTCAGCAAGTTTGCTAAAATTGGCGGTACCTTATGCATTTATATGGGGATGAGTAAGTTGGATGAAATTGTACAAAAGCTTCTAGAGGGAGGTATTTCTCCTGAAGTCCCAACTGCGATCGTTAGTAATGGAACGTTGCCCAGACAAAAAAAAGTAGTTACGACACTAAATAAAGTCGTGAAATCTGCTGGTGAGGCCAAATTACAAGCTCCTGCAATTGTTTTTGTGGGTAATGCAATAGGACGGACGGGGAAAAAGGGGAATTGGTTCGAGTCGCGACCTCTTTTTGGCAAAAGGTTTGCACTTACCCGACCGACAGCTCAAGTGAGTAAGCTAAAGAAAAAGCTGGAAGATCGTGGAGCGGAGGTACTAGAGCTACCCTTGATCAAAATTTTACCTTCCGAGGACAAAAAACTGATTGCCGAGATTTTTGCTGGAATCGCAACCTATGAATGGGCAGTTTTTACCAGTGCAAATGGTGCTCGAGAGTTTATGCGACTATTTTTTCTGGCTTTTGGTGATATAAGAAGCTTTGGCCCGATGAGAATTGCCTGTGTAGGGGATGGGACGGCTGAAGTTTTTCGTAATTACAGTCTTGAAGTTGAAATGATTCCTGCAATTTCAACAGCTGAAAATCTTGCTAAGGATTTAGTTGCAACAAATTCTCTTGATAGTGCCAATGTTTTGATAGTGACCGGAAATCGCAATCGCGAAATTCTTGTCCAAATGCTTGAGGATATTGGCCATGCGATCGTGGATACTCTCCCCATTTATGAAACTGACTTTACGGATATTAAGGATGCACCAGATTATAAAAAATTTTTAAAGTTTGGGGCGGATGGAATAATTTTCACAAGTTCTTCCACTGCTCTTTCTTATGTCGAGCAGGAAGAAGATTTGGTTTTTGAGGATGGGGCGATTAAGCCGATCCATTGCAGTTTCGGTCCTGAGACAAGTAAAACTTTACGGGAGAACGATCTAGAAGTAAAATTAGAATGTATCAATCCTAGTATAAAAGAAATGGTATCCAAAGTTGTTGCACAATTTGGAGGTTGATGGTGTAAGATGCTCCCGGAAGTAAAAATTTGCGGAATTACAAGCGAAGTAGATGCAAATATCGCCCTTTCCCACGGAGCTAATTATTTAGGCTTCATTCTTTATGAAAAGTCCCCAAGATTTGTAGATATAGAACAATCTGAAATCTTGATTAAAAAGTATAAAGATCTTACTTCTGAACTTGTTGCTGTAGATGTCTGTCCTGATTTCGATAAAATTATTTCGATGAAAAAAAGCGGGTTTCGATATTTTCAGTTTCATTTTCCGTTGGATATAGATCCCAATATTATTAAAGAGTGGAGTACAATTGTTGGTAGTTCGAATCTGTGGTTGGCTCCTAAGTTACCGCCTGATACTGAATTCCCTGAAACTCTGCTCAATTTTTCAGACACATTTTTATTAGATGCCTATTCGAAAACAAAATTTGGTGGTACAGGTCATTCTTCTGATTGGAAAACTTTTTCGAAATGCAAAGTAAGCTACCCTGAGAAGAAGTGGATTCTTGCTGGTGGTATCGGACCAAAAAATGTGGCCGAAGCTTTATTGCAAACTAAGGCAGACATAATTGATCTCAATAGCGGAGTTGAACAAGCCCCGGGACAGAAAGACCCCTTAAAAATTAAATCAGTTTTTTCAATCCTTTCTTTATAATAATTCAAATATTTAGTATTAAGATTTGAACAATTATCGATTCATATTAAAAGAGTAAGTATGACTTCAGTTGGAAAAAATTTCCCCGATCTTAATGTAAACGCTATGAATGAAATGGGTGATACCATCTCGATCAATATTTTCGAAAAAGCTAAATCAGAAAAGAAAAAGATTTTACTCTTTTGGTATCCTAAGGACTTTACTTTTGTCTGCCCTACAGAATTACACGCTTTTCAGGCTGCTTCTCAAGATTTTGAAAAAAGAAACACAATTGTTATTGGTGCATCTTGCGATACTGCGGAAGTTCATTTTGCCTGGTTAAATACTGCAAAAGATAATGGTGGAATTGAGGGAGTTACATACGACCTTCTCGCCGACAGCAATCGTAATCTTGCAAACACTTTAGGTATTCTTGACGAAACCAATGAGAGAGTTGATGAGGAAACAGGTGTTGTGCTCGTGGATGGTGATAGTGTTCCATATCGCGCAACCTACCTAATCGATGAAGATGGATTGGTATTCCATGAAGGAATTAACCACATGCCGATTGGTAGAAATGTTGCTGAGTATTTACGATTAATAGATGCCTATACCCATGTTCAAGAAAAGGGAGAAGTATGTCCAGCTAACTGGGAAGAAGGGAAGGATGCTATGAACGCTAACCGCGATGGAGTAGCAAGTTATTTAAGTTCCCACTAAGTTAATTACCATGCTACAGGAACTTTCTGAAGATAATTTGGGGGATCAAATTAAAGATTCTCCACTAGCATTTGTACAGTATTCGGCCGGTTGGTGCGGGAACTGCAGAATTATGAAACCAAAGTTCAAAAAGTTTTCCTCCGAAATGGATGAAGTACCTTTTTTTATAATAGATTCAGAAAAATTTCCTGATTCTCGCAAGTTGGCAAATGTGGATAATCTTCCCACATTTGCCAGCTTTAAAAATGGCGTTTGCTCAGGACAGATTCAAACCAACAAGGCAGATGTTTTAAAAGAATTTATTGATGAAGCTTCCGTTAATTAGGCATATTTCTAACTTTATCGAAAAAAACGATGAAGATTTTGTTGAAGAAGCTATTGAGGTTCTCGAACACCTTACTGAGTTCGATGGTTTGAGAGAAGAAGAAATTGATTCGCTTGGAGAAATGATTTCTAATTTATATGGTGCACTTGAAGTAGAAAAATCGGTACAGGACGGTGTGCCCAGAAAAGAAGCCCTTAATGCATTCATGAACAGAGTACAAAATTCGATAGATAAGTAACCTTAATTTTACTTGAATTGTTTGGCAAGTTTTGCCAATTCCTTCGGGTCCATATCTTCCATATTAGGCATGGCACCTCCGCCAAAGCCTTCCATCATGCGTTTCATTTTCCCGCCTTTCATCTTTTTCATCATCTTTTGCATTTGGGAAAATTGTTTAATTAATTGATTAACATCACGAATTTGTACTCCTGAACCAGTTGCGATCCTCTTACGGCGAGAGCCCCCAATGATTCTGGGAACCCGCCTTTCTTGTTTGGTCATTGATAAAATAATCGCTTCATGCTTGGCCAGTGCTTCTTCCTCTTTATCCCCAACTTGAACATTTCCCATTCCGGGTAGCATTTTGGCAATTGAGCCCATTGAACCCAACTTTTTCATCTGTCGCATTTGGGAAAGAAAGTCCTCAAAGTCAAATTCTGCCTTGAGCATTTTTTCAGCCATGCGGGCAGACTCTTCCTGATCGAGATTTTCTTGAGCTTTTTCTACAAGAGAAACAACATCACCCATTCCAAGAATCCTTGATGCTAATCTATCAGGATGAAATGCTTCAAAGTCATCAATCTTCTCACCAACACCCATGAATTTAATCGGAGCACCAGTTACTCTTTTCATCGAAAGAGCAGATCCACCCCTGGCATCACCATCAACCTTGGTTAGGATTATACCGGTAAGTCCAAGTCTCTCATGAAAAGTCTTAGCTACATTGACTGCTTCCTGACCAAGGGCCGCATCTGCAACTAGTAGAATTTCATGCGGATTAACTTCTTTATTAAGAATTTCTAGTTCTCCGACAAGTTCGTCGTCGATTTGAAGGCGTCCAGCTGTGTCAAAAATAATGACATCTGATCCTTTTCGTTTTGAATCTTCCCATCCATCACGGGCTATTTGAGGAACATCTTTAGAATTTCTGTCGCAATAAAATGAAAAGTTTTCTTGGTTTGCCAAGAATTCAAGCTGATCAATCGCAGCGGGACGGTAAACATCGCATGCTACGAGCATGGGTGATTTTCCATCTTTGGCTAATCGTTTTGCGAGTTTAGCGGAAGTCGTCGTTTTACCTGCACCGTGTAGACCCACCATTAGGATCCGCAAAGGTTTTTCTTCACGTAATTCAACATTTCCTTCTCCGAGAAGTTTAACAAGTTCATCGTTGATGATTTTAACAACTTGTTGTCCGGGGGATACCGATTTTAATATATCCTGCCCGAGGCAAGCATCTTTGACCTCGTCAATAAATTCTCGTACGACTCGAAAATGTACATCGGCTGAAAGTAATGCTTTACGAACCTCTCCAAGAGCTTCACTTACATTATCTTCCGTTATTTTCCCTACACCTCTTAGGTTGCGGAACGTTTTACTTAGTTTTTCTGTTAGGTTTTCAAACATGGTATACCCTCTATCATGCCAAGGTAAGGCGATGGGGGAAAGTCATTATTTCGAGAATTGCTTTCCTCATTGCCATTTTACCTTCTATGGGCAAGATATTTACGCTTTATCCCTTTCAAAATATGAAAATTTTCGTCGCTGATCGAATATCTCCACTCGGAGTAGATTATTTAAAGAAACAAGATGGCTTTGAGGTTGTAGAGGCATATGGCTCTTCACCTGAGCAAGTTGCTGAAATTGCAAAGGATGCTTCCGCTATTATTGTTCGTAGTGATACTCAAATTACTCCGGAAGTAATTGCAGGAAGTAGAAACCTGAAAGTTGTAGGCAGGGCAGGAGTTGGTGTAGACAATATTAACTTGGATGCGGCTACTGAAAAGGGGATCATTGTCATGAATACTCCTGGAGGTAATACAATAGCAACTGCCGAGCTTACATTCACCCATATGTTGTGCGGAACCCGGGCAATTGTGCGTGGAGCAACGGGCATGAGAGATGGAAAGTGGGAACGGAAACAATTGAAGGGGGCAGAATTACGCGGCAAAACCCTTGCAGTTCTTGGTTTAGGTAGAATTGGAGCTGAGGTTGCAAAACGTGCTCAGTCCTTCGAAATGCGAGTTGTCGCATATGATCCATACTTGACGGATGACCGAGCAAAAGAAATGGACCTGGAAAAGGTTGAGTTAGATGAAGCGTTTGTCGAAGCTGATTACCTGACTGTTCATATGCCTCTTACAGATCAAACTCGCGGTATGGTTGATGCAGATGCTTTTGCCAAAATGAAACAAGGTGTTCGAGTGTTTAATTGTGCTCGTGGTGGAATCATCGACGAAAATGCTCTGTTAGATGCCCTGCGTTCAGGGAAGGTCGGGGCAGCTGGCCTGGATGTTTATGAGCAAGAGCCTCTTCCTGAGGATCATCCTTTTCGGAAAGAAGAAAATTTGATTTTAACTCCACATCTGGGTGCATCTACAGCAGAAGCTCAGGAAAGTGTTGGAGTTGAAATTGCGGAAGCTGTTGCCGAAGTTCTTAATGGTGGCAGGATTCGTAATGCGATAAATATGCCATCTATCGATCCAAAAGATTTAGAGAGTCTGAGTCCATATCTAGATTTATGTCACCGCTTAGGTGCATTCGCTAGGCAGGCGGCAAGGGGATCGGTTGAATCGATAAGGATTACTTACTTTGGCGGGATAGTAGATGTTGACTGTGTACCCTTAACGCGAGCAGTTCAGAAGGGCTGGCTTTCTGGTCTGGTTGGAGATGAAGGAGTAAATGACGTCAATGCACCTTTTAAAATCAAAGATTTAGGAATAAAAGTTGAGACAGTGAAATCTGCAGAATCTGTTGATTATAACGAACTAATTGAAGTTTGCACCGTAACGGGTGATGGAGATCAGCGTTCTGTGCGAGGAAGTCTTTTAGGCAGAGGTAATGATCCACGAATAGTTGAGGTAGATGGACAAGCCATCGAAGTAAGACCTGTTGATACTTTATTGGTAGTTAGAAATGTAGATAAGCCTGGGATAGTTGGAAAACTTGGTACTATGCTTGGCGATTGTGCTGTTAATATTGCAAATATGTCTTTGAGCCGAGCTGACGAGGGAAAGTGGGCACTTACCATTTTCGAGCTAGATGAGGAACCGCCCGAAACTGCATTACTCGCAATAGAACAAGATCCTGATATTCAAGAAGCAAGGGTTTCGCGCCAAAGCTAAGCTTTTGAATAAAGTTTATCCCCATGTTTTCTCTTGAAACAGTATCGGTTGTAATTGTCGGTTATTTGTTGGGTTCGATACCTTTTGGTGTACTTGTGTCCAAAAGGATGGGGGTTGATATCTATAGCGTAGGAAGTGGGAACCCTGGGGCCACAAATGTGCTTCGCTCCATAGGGAAACCTGCAGGATATACAGTTTTTATTTTGGATTTTTTAAAAGGAATTTTGGCAACGACATGGTTTAAGGTTGGTATTGTCGCATTTTCTGGTGATCCAAATTTGGCTTTATGGGGATTACCAGCTGCGGTTCTAGGTCATACCTACCCTTTATTTTCAAATTTCAAAGGTGGCAAGGGAGTAGCGACAGCTATGGGTGGACTGCTAGGAGTAATGCCTGGATGTTTATTGATTGGCTTAGTAAGTTGGGGTGTAATTTTTATCACTACTCGTTATGTTGCAGTCGCATCAATCGGCTTTGGATTAAGTTTGCCCGTCTGTGCAATGGTGGCTTATTGGTCGTCAGAAACGAAAGATGGGCAATTGGCAAAAGTTATTTTGGCAATTCTAATTATGGTATGGATTGTCTGGCGTCACCGATCAAATCTCCAAAGATTAAGAGAAGGGACTGAAAACCGTTTCGAATGTAAACCCAAGGACTAATCCTAACCCTTCCAATATGAACGTAGAAAATAAACCTAAAATCGTAAATGTGGGGATACTTGGCTTTGGTACTGTGGGTCAAGGTACTTGGAAGCACTTAGAGGAAAATAGCCAATTTTGGGAGAAAATTTTGGGTGTACAGGTAAAACCTAAGAGAGCTTCCGTCCGTTCCATTCAAAAAGAAAGAAAAATTAAGATTGCCGAAAATGCCTTAACCACGGATTCAGAATCTATTGTCAATGATCCTGATATCGATTTAATTTGCGAATTAATCGGAGGCATTGAAGAAGCTAAAGAATTGACATTGCGTGCCTTTGTAAACGGAAAATCCGTGGTTACAGCAAATAAAGCACTGATTTGTGAACATGGCGAAGAATTGTTTGAAGCTGCTGAAAAAGCTGGAGTGCATTATGGGTTTGAAGCAAGTGTTGCTGGAGGAATTCCCATTATTAAAGTTCTTCGCGAAAGTATGGTGGCTAATGAATTTCCTCTGATCTACGGAATTTTAAATGGTACATCTAATTACATTCTTACCCGAATGGAAAGTGAAGGCGTATCTTTTGAAGATGTATTAACAGATGCCCGAGAGCTCGGTTATGTTGAAGCGGATGAAGCATTGGATTTGGATGGAGTTGATGCTGCTCACAAGGCTGTAATCTTAGCTTACCTAGCTCATGGAATATGGGTTAATCTAGATGATATTACAGTTGAGGGAATTCGAAGGATTTCGATTGAAGATTTGCAGGCAGCTAGAAAATTAGGGTGTAAAATTAAATTAATAGGTGTCATCCGAAGAAATTTTAAGAATGATCACATCTCTGTTGGAGTCTATCCTGCACTCGTACCAATGGCTGAAATTATCGCCAGAACCGACGGAGTTTATAATGGAATTAGTTTAACTGGATCAGTAGTCGGAACGGTTGTGCTTACGGGTAGAGGGGCTGGGCAAGATCCAACTGCTGGGTCAGTAATCAGTGATGTCGTTGATCTGGTGAAAGCCCAAAATGGGATTTCGGCTGGGATCAAGCTAAGACATGTATCTCCTGAAGAGTGTAAGCCTGCGAAACCCGTAGAAATAGGAGGTTCGTTTTACATTAGGCTGACTGTCGATGATAAACCAGGTCAACTTGCCAAAGTTGCAGATTGTCTGGCAGAGCACCAAGTTAGCTTGGCTACCGTGTCACAAAGCCCACAAAGTGGCTCTCCAACAGCTAGTATTATTTTAACTACGCACGAGACTAATGAGCATTCGATCAACTTGGCGATTCAATCTTTAGAGCAACTTCATGGGGTAAATGAAAAGCCTGTTCTGTTTCGCGTTTTTGATCCAAATTTAACTCCCAAAGAATGAGTATTATTGTTAAAAAATTTGGTGGCACTTCAGTCGGCGATGTCGACCGTATCAAACGGGTGGCCAGGCTAGTGAAGCAAACCTTTAATGAAGGAAATCAAGTCGTGGTGGTCGTATCCGCTAGATCTGGAGTTACGAATGAGTTGATTGAAAGAGCGAAAGCTATACAGAAAGCTCCTTCTGATCGTGAGATGGATGTTTTGATGACCTGTGGAGAACAGGAGACGATTGCTCTATTATGCATGGCTCTTGATTCACTGGGAGTTCCTTCTGTTTCAAGAACTGGCTGGCAGGCAGGTATTATTACTGAAGGACTTCATGGTAAAGCCAGAATCCGTGAGGTGGGCGGTGGAGATATTCGTAAGCAATTAAGATCTGGGAAAGTGGTCGTTCTTGCAGGTTTTCAAGGAGTCAATGATCAGGGTGATATGACCACATTTGGAAGGGGTGGTTCTGATCTAAGCGCGATTGCCATGGCAGGTGCCCTCCGGGCGAAAAACTGTCAGATTTTTACCGATGTTGAAGGTGTTTTTACTGCAGATCCAAGAATTGTACCCGGCGCCTGTAAAATTAATGCTATTAATTATGAAGAAATGCTTGAACTTGCTAGCAGTGGATCAAAAGTAATGCAGACACGGGCAGTTGAATTTGCTCAAAAACATAATATTCCATTTGAAGTACGCTCTACCTTTTCCAAAAAAACCGGAACAACAGTGAAGAAAAAAGTTAAATCTCTTGAGGACACGCTCGTTAGTGGTGTGGCCATAGACAAAAATCAAGTTCGTATTAGTATTACAGAGCTTCCCGATAGACCAGGTGCAGCCGCAGCCATATTTAAGGTAATGTCTGATGCAGGTGTCATTGTAGATATGATTGTTCAAAATGTGGCTCGCAAGGGGAAAGCAAATCTTACCTTTACGGTTCCATCTGAAGATGCTTTTCGTGCAGAAAAAGCATTGAAAGAACATTTTGCGGAGGGAGCAGGCGGTAAATTAGGACGAAGTACAAATATTGCCAAAGTATCGGTTGTCGGTGTAGGAATGAGATCCCACTCAGGGGTAGCTTCCACATTTTTTGATGCCCTGGCTAATGCGGGGATTAATATGCTAATGATTAGTACATCTGAAATTAAGATTTCTGTAGCTGTAAATCCTGATCAAGGTGATGATGCCACCCGTGTAGCTCATCAGGCATTTAATTTGGGTAAGTAATTTTTCCTAAATAGAAAAAATCTTAATGCAATTTTTAAGTACTCGTGGAGGATCTTCTGTCACTTTCACTAGTGCTGTAGCACAGGGATTAGCACCTGATGGTGGGCTTTACCTGCCCGAAGATTTTCCCGACCTCAGATCTAACTTAGATCAATGGAGCAGTTTAGATTATCCAACCCTTTGTCTAGAGTTCTTTCGTTATTTTGCTACTGATATATCTGAGCACGATCTCAAGGAATCTATTGATTCTGCTTACAGAAGTTTTTCACATAATGAAACAGCTCCTCTTATAGAATTAGGTATAAATTGTAAATGCCTCGAACTATTTCATGGACCAACTTTGGCCTTTAAAGATTTTGCACTGCAGTTACTCGGAAACTTTTATGAACTTCAAATAAAACGCGAACAAAAACCTTTGTGTATTCTTGGTGCCACATCAGGAGATACGGGTGCTGCTGCTATATCAGGATTACTAGGAAAAGATGGCGTTACCGTCTTCATCTTGTACCCCAAAGGTAAGGTATCTCCTTTGCAGGAGATGCAAATGACCTGTACGGATGCTGGGAATGTTTTTCCGATTGCGATTGATGGTACTTTTGATGATGCCCAACGAACTGTAAAAGAACTATTTGCTGATCTCGAATTCCGAGAGGATGTTCATTTATCTGCTGTTAACTCAATTAACTTGGCACGAATTTTAGCCCAGTCAGTTTATTATTTATATGCATGGCTAAAATTACCCCCTTGTGATCGTGATCAAACAAAGTTTGTTGTTCCAACTGGAAACTTTGGGAATGTATTTGCCGGATGGTTACTTACCAAAATGGGTATCGGCATTTCAGAATTTCGCGTCGCAACTAATCAAAATGATGTGTTGCATCGCCTTTTTTCTTCCGGAAAATATTCAATTGGAGAGGTTGAACCTAGCTTAGCTCCATCTATGGATATTCAAGTCGCTTCTAATTTTGAACGATTACTTTATTATGTATTGGACAAAGATTCTTCAAAAGTTGTCGAAGTTATGAAAAGTTTTCGTTCATCAGGAAAGTATTCATTTGAAAATTTTGATTTACCAGTTTTCTCAAGTGTAAGTACAACTGATGATGAGATCCCTCAATTGATAAAAAGCATCAAGGATGATTTTGGTTACTTAGTTGATCCACATACAGCTTGTGCGTTTAAGGATTTGGATCCTGATCGAAAAGCAGTTGTTCTTGCCACGGCTCATCCCGCTAAATTCCCTTCTGTTTATGAGCAATCAGGTATGGAGGTTCCTGTTTCCCCTGCTTTGGATAAATTAAAAAACCGAGACCCATTGTATTACGAGGTTTCAGTAGATACTGAATCCATTCGTGCGTTTATTTTGGAAAAGTTAAACAGAGTGTAGATTGTGGATCAACGGGATGTAACCCCGCTTCTTTCAAAGGTTATCCTTTTTCGCAGTGGTGGCTTTGGAGATATACTTCTTACTATTCCTGTCTTATCAATACTTGAAATAAAATTCAGGGAAGTCATGTTGTGCGTCCCAGGGAAATATCATTTCTTAATCAAAGAATTTTCATCAAGAATTCTGCTTTTTGATTTAGATGAGGGAGAAGATCAGATCATTAAGCATGCATCAGGGGCAACTCTACTATCTTTTTGGGATGATCCAGAATGGATCAAGAAATGGGAAGATGCGGGTGTTTCTCAAACTTACATTTTTAATCCTCGTCCCCAAAAAGGTGAGCATTTTACGAAATCTATAATTGACCGTTTAGGGGGATCCGTCAGCAGGTTTGATTTAGATAGAATATGGTTAATGCCGAAAAATAATATACCTTCTACGATTTCCGGGGATTTATGGATTCATCCTGGTAGCGGCAGTTCTGATAAAAACCTAGCCCTTTCAAGTTTTTTAAATTTCGCAGAACAATGGTTGGATAAGCAGGAGGAGAATCGTGTTTTCTTTAGTTTAGGTGAGGCTGATTCTTCGATCATGACGAAACTTAATAAAACCCATTATCTTAATAGCACTCGAATTGATTTTTGCATTTTTGAATCCCTCGAAAGCTTTTATTGCAAACTTGTTAAGCATACTGGTCCATTTATTAGTAATGATACTGGTCCTTCACATTTGGCAGCTATGCTAGGTCTTCAAACGCATACTTTTTTTAAAAGTACTAGGCCAGATATTTGGGCACCTCTCGGACCAAATGTGAAAATTTATTGTGCGGATTCTGTACCTAAGAGAATTTTGTAAGATACCGAGTCAATAAGGGCTTCCCAGCTTGCGGTAATCACATTGTCACTTACCCCGATTGTTCCCCATGTTTGTTCCCCATCAGTTGATTCTACATGGACACGGGTGATCGCATCTGTACCTAAGTTACTTTCTAATATCCTCACCTTAAAATCAACTAGCTTAACTTCCGCAATTGAAGGAAAATCCTGAACAAGTGCTTTTCTTAGAGCGTGGTCAAGGGCAGAAACAGGTCCATTTCCTTCGGCTACTGTGTGGCGGGTTTCTTGTCCAATCTTAAGTTTTACAGTTGCTTCTGAGGTTATATTTTCTTGTTCGCTATCATTTCCAACACCCACATGATAACGGATGACTTCAAAAGCAGAATCCTCACCTCGTAGAAAGCGTCTAAGTAAAAGGTCAAAAGATGCATCAGCGGATTCGTATTCATAACCTTTGAATTCAAGTTGTTTGAGTTCTTCAAGAAAAGATTTCATTTCTGGAGATCGACCGTCCACATCCACCCCCATCTCCTTGGCTTTCATCATGATACTACTTCTTCCTGACATATCAGAAACGAGTACCCTGGTACGATTCCCTACAAGGGCAGGATCAATATGTTCATAACTACGCGTGGATTTCGAGGCTGCGTCTGCATGAACCCCACCTTTGTGCGCAAAAGATGCAGCACCTACATAGGGAGAACGAATGTCAGGTCGTAAGTTGGTGGCATCGTCGATAAACAATGAAAGGTCCCGAAGTTTTGCAAGATGACCGGAACAGTTCGTGGAGTAATCCATTTTCAGTTCCAAGTTTGGAATGATCGTGGTCAGGTTTGCATTTCCGTTACGTTCACCATATCCGTTCATTGTGCCTTGAACCATAACTGCTCCGGCTTCAACTCCGGTTAAACTTACTGCAACTCCAACACCTGCATCGTTGTGACAGTGAACCCCAATTTTGGATTCTGGGAATGTTTGCACGACTTGGTTTGTGATGTCACGAAATGGAGTCACCAATTTGCCTCCATTTGTTTCGCAAAGAGTAAGGAAATCAGCACCTCCACAGTGTGCAGCCTCTAAGGTCGAAATTGCATAATCTGGGTTATCAGTGTAGCCGTCAAAAAAGTGTTCGGCATCGTAGACTACTTCTTTACCCTGTTCCTTAAGGTAGCGAACTGTATCTTCAATCATTGCTAGGTTTTCTTCAGGAGTTGTTCGTAATACATCCGTCACATGTAAAAGCCATGTTTTTCCAAAAATTGTGACAACCGGTGTATTTGCATCAAGAAGAAGTTTAACCTGGGCATCGTCTTCTACTGGAGTTTTGGCTCTTCTGGTGGAACCAAATGCAGCAACGCGTGCATGAGAGAGTCCAAGCTCACCTGCTTTCTCAAAAAAAGCCATATCTCTGGGGTTACTTCCTGGCCAACCGCCTTCGATGTAATCGACCCCAAATTGATCAAGCTTTTTGGCTACTCGCATTTTAGCTGCGACTGTGAATGAAACCCCTTCTGCTTGAGATCCGTCTCGTAAGGTGGTGTCGTAGACTAGAATATTTTGAGATGACATGTTAAATTGGGTGAATGAGGGAAAAAGATTATGTTTATTTTATTCGCCACACTCCTGGGCGAGGAAAGGGCTATCGAATGCTCATAATGGTAATGAAAGTAGTAATTAAAGATTATTTTTTCCTTTCAAGCTTGGCAATGGCAAATAGGTAAGCAATTTTTTGGTAACTAATTCCGATGAAAAAGCCTCTAAATTTACCAGTTGCCATTTTTTTTGCACTTCATCGAAGGTTATTTTCTGTGGTGGTAAATGACTTCAGTCAATCCATTCCCATACCTGCAAAAGGATATACTCTCTTGGTGTTAAGCCTTTTATTATCTCAGAAATTAAGATTTCATCCGCAAAGAAGAGTAGGGCTCGCATTACCTCCAGGTATTGCAGGCATTATCGGTAACATTGCCGTCCTGTTTGCCGGAAAAATTCCAGTAAATTTAAATCTTACGGTGGGTCGAGATTCGATAATAAATTCTATGAAGGAGGCAGAAATTAAACTGGTCATATCTGCGGATAAAGTCAGGAGTAAATTTCCTGACTTCCCATGGACAGATGAGTTTATTGATATTGGAGATTTCGTTAATGGTGAGAGAGCAAAGAAAATTAAATTGGCTTTTCTTGTGCTTCAAATTTTTCTTTTCCCACAAAAGATATTTAGAAAATTTAAACTGAATCAGATTTCAAATGATCGTAAGGAATCAGTCTTACTTTTTACTAGTGGAAGTTCGAATCAACCTAAGGGAGTCGTTTTAAGTGATCAAAATATCTTATCTAATTGTGATCAGATGAATTCTTTGGGTATATTTAAAAAAGGCATGCCTATTCTCGGGAATCTACCCTTGTTTCATAGCTTTGGCCTCACAGTAGGAACTTTCTTTCCTTTACTGTATGATCTACTGATTATTTCTTCACCTTCTCCACTTGATTATAAGTCCAGTTTACGAGCGATTCGCAAAGGGAAAGCAGAAGTCATATTAGGAACACCCACTTTCTTGAAAGGATATCTAAGGAAGGGAAAACATATTGATTTTAAAAGTGTCCGGTATGTCGTTGCAGGTGCCGAAAAAACTCCACTCGAATTAATGAAACATTTCGAGAGAGAGCATGGATGTGAATATTTGGAAGGTTACGGATTAACAGAGACATCTCCAGGGCTTTCTTTTAATCTACCTGATAAAGGTAGAAAAGAAGGATCTGTAGGTAAGTTGATGATCGGGATTGAAGGTAGAACGATTGATCCGAATTCTGGTGTCCCCTTGGAAGAAAATGATCCAGGTATCTTGTGTTTTCGGGGACCTAATATTTTTGCCCGCTATCTAAATAATGATAAAAAAACAAAGGAAGTTCTCTCCAGGGATGGATGGTTTATTACTGGTGATTTAGGAAGAATAGATAAAGATGGATTTTTATTTATTGAAGGCCGTTTATCGAGGTTCTCAAAAATAGGTGGTGAGATGGTATCGCATGAATCCGTAGAAGTACTAATTAATCAGGTACTTGGCGGAGAGGATAATGAGAAGCAGGTATGCGTAGTGACTGGCATGGCAGATAAAGTGAAGGGGGAATGTCTTATACTTTTAACTACAAAACAAGTTGATAAAAAAGTTTTAGCAGATGAGTTGCGTAATAGTGGATTGCCAAACCTTTGCATTCCTAAACATATTAAACTTATTGAGGAGGTTCCTGTTCTTGGCACTGGAAAACTGGATCTCCGGAAAATAAGAGATTTAGCGGAGTTGTAAGAGGAGGGTTTATTTTTGGCCTATGGTCACAGACCCAAGTAAGTCAGGGACCCCAATATTGAGTTTCTGAGCTTGTGCAAGTACTGCTGTGCTTGCTTGTGCTCGTACTTTATTAGCTGCAAAAAGAGTGGATTCTTCAGCGATATTCACATCAGCTATTCTACTCAGGGCAAAATCCTGAACACTAAACTTAGCTTCATTATTCTCCCTCTCTGCATGTAGCCTTTGCAAATTGGCTCCCAATTGTCCACGCTGTGAATTAATTGCATCCATCCATCCACTTAGCATTTCCAAAGTTAATTTTGAGGAATTAATTGATTTCAAATTATAACGATTACTATCATCGACAGTTACCGTATTAACGGCTTCGAAAGATAACACACTTCCATCAGAACTTGATGAGAATTGTGGTTCGCCTTCTTTTTCCCATTTTACCCCGAACTTAGATAGCGGCTCGGTAGAGGGAGAAGAAGCGGGATAATCTGGTACTGCATTTTGAGGGCTAATATTGCTTCCACCATCTGCATCAGCTCCTCCAATCGCACCGGTGTCAGAGTTAAAGAGGTTTATTTTCGATGTCAATACACCGAGTCCATTGTTTTTAAAATCAGAGATGAATTCATCATTAGCCGTGGAAGTATCTGAGTATTTGGATGGAATAAAATGTGTCAGTGCTGCCCCGAGACTACTTTCTTTGGCAGATTTCCCATTTTTAACTTGATTTGACATCCAACCAACTAGATCTTTTACACCATTTGTTGCCCCTGTGCCATTTGTTTTCAGTTCTTCGTGTAAGTACCGAACAGCAAGGTAAGAAGATTCTCTTGAAGGGGCTGTATCCCCATTACCAACTCCATCAATCTGTGATTGTGATAAACTGAACCCAAGAGTAAAATCAGCTCCGTGTACAAAGTCGGCCAGTCCAGACTTAAACCATTCTGCACCGCCAGAGTCTGAACCCCCTTTGTTTACCTCACCATTGGCCATAGCATTGAAATAAAAGTTATTAGCCATGACTGCATAGGTCATCATGATTGCGTTCATTCGATCGGACATATATCCGGGAGCATCATCTGGTGGGCCTTTCGGGTCCGTGCCGTAATTGTACATCTCATAATTCATCTGGGTGACATCGATCTGTTTGTCAGGAGAATCAGGGGATGTATAATTCCACATAATGGAAATGTTGTAGGCTGTATCGCCCTGCTCATTGACCACAATTTTGAAAGTATCAGTGCCATTGCCTTCAAGACCTAAGCGATCTTTGACTACTTGTTCGGCTGCACTCAACCATTGAGACTGAAGTACATTGATAAAAGTTTTCTTTTCCTCGGAAAAAGGACCATCGGAAAATAAGTCTAATCCATTAAACTGCATCCCTTGGATTTCATCTAAACTTTGAGCAAGTTCCTGAAACTCTTTGTTATAATCTTCTCTGTCTTGATCGTTTTTTACGACATCAAGCGATTGAGTTGCAAGTACTCCCATGCGGTCAAGAATATCACTAGCTTTATTAAGTGAACTTTCCTGTGCATGAGTGTATGAAATTAAACTCTGGAAATTTTGCAGAGTTTTAGTTTCACGCTTCTGTTGGCTCTCCATGCGTAGAGACTGTGCATACGCAGCTGAATCATCTCCAGACGCATGCAGTTTTTTTCCTGTAGTTAATTTTGAAAATGATTTTTGTACTTCACTTTGTGCAGTAGACCCCATGTACGCGTGAGATAAATCAATTTGTGCTAGATGCAAAGGCATGCTTTCAAGTGTTCTTAACCTAAATCACCAATCTTTAAAACTGAGCGATAAATTTTTGGAGATGTGATAAACATTAAGTAGAAATTAACCTCCGATATTTACTCCTCGTAATAAGTCAGGAATACCAACATTTAATTGCTGACCTTGTGCTAGAATCGCAATACTTGCCTGCATGCGAACTTGCGTAGAGGCAAATCGCGAACTTTCCTTTGCGATATCGGCATCTTCAATACGACTTAATGCCATTTCACCATTGGTTATTTTTCCCGTTAAGTTTTGTAATTCATTTTGTACGCGACTTACATTGGCACCGACTAAAGATCTTTGCTCGGCTAGTGCGGTAAGCTTGGTTGAAAGAAAGGTTAGAGTTTCCTTTGCTTTTTCAATTGATTCTAAATTGTATGATGATGTGTCGGATATGGTTATCGCTGTAATACCCTTTGATGTGTAAGTAGCTCCATCCCCATCAACGGCAACTTCCATGCCACTGGTTCCTTTAAAATAATCCAGGAACTCACTATTGTTAGAATAGCTTTTGTCGGAAAGAAAGGTAGAGATATAAGCATTTAAGCCAGAATTTGCAGCACTATTTCCATTATCATATTGATCTCGCATCCAAGCTGTTAAGTGTTTTACACCGTCTGTACTTGTAAATGTTCCACTATTGAAGTTATTCACCGTGTCGTTAAATCCGGCTTCTTTAATTTCTGAATCCAAGAATCTAACTGCTAAATATGCAGCAGCATATTGATCATCAGAGGACCAAGCTTCATTACCAGTTCCAATGGTATTTATCAGCTCCCGGACTTCGTCATCAGATGGAGTGTTGCCTAAAATGCCTAATACTCTCTCGTCTGCACCATGAATAAACTCCGCTAGTCCTTCTTTTAGCCAAGTTCCTCAGGAACCATTACCTATTGGGTCAGAGGCATGTGTATTTTGGTTTTGTAGTAGATGAACCATTTCGTGAGCAACAACCCTATCGAATGATATTCCTCCAACATTCCAATTATTTGGATCCGCATCGCTTGTATCGAGAGTAGATAAATCAATTTCAAATTTGATTACATTTCCTGTCCCTCCATAAATGAAAGCAACTGCACCGTCTCCAGAAGTATTTACTCTTAACTCCCAATCATCATCAAGTCGAGGTGCAGCTTGTCCTCCCGCAGGTATTGGCTCCCATCCAAGTTGGGCTTTTACCAAGTCTTCGGTGTCTTTTAACCACCCCCCTGATGTTCCATCAAGATAGTCGTATAATAAATCGCGTTTTGCATTGGCGGGAGTGGCACCATCATCAGGCGATGTAAAGTCACCAGTTGCTGTACCACCTAAATTTTGAATTACAGCTGCATCACCTAAAGCAGTACCACCATTGGCATCCTCACCTCTTATCGATCCGGTGTCTGTATCACTAATGTTTGCCGTATAATTGAAATCGTTAGCACCGGTTCCTTTGATATATTCTATACCTGCAGTTCCTCCACCAAACAAATTGACATCACCGAATTTTTCTTTGGCAAATTTACTTAATTGATCAGCAAGCTCGATAAATTCTTTGTTATAATTTTCACGGTCTCCATCCGTTGCCGTAATGTCTAAAGCGCGGGTTGCAAGTTCATCCATGCGGTGAATAATCTTACCAACTTGGTCAAGTACTCCATCCTGAGATTGAGATAATGATAAGAAATTTTGCAAATTTTGCACATTCGCAATGTCACGCCTGCTTTTCGAGCCTATTTTAGCACTCTGGCTATGTGCACCAGAATCCTCGCCAACCCGTAAGTTTTTCTTTCCTGAAGAAAGTTTGGCTACAATGTTTTCTAGATCGGACTTGTTGTTACTTGCTTCGAAAACAAGTCCTGTGAGGTTGTTGTTGATTGGGGAAACCATGATGCGTATATGTTCATGGAATATTATCGGAACAATTTTCTCGGACTTTAGGGTAAAAAGTAAAATAGTTTACTTTTTTAAAATTTACTTTGGTGGAAATGGTAGGCCGGCCGGGACTCGAACCCGGAACCAATGGCTTAAAAGGCCACTGCTCTACCGATTGAGCTACCGACCCGAGATTCATTATAAATATCTTGAAATAATCTTTTCGTCAACGATCAACCTTCGTTGTTTTGGATGAATCGATCTAAACTAAGCTCAAATTTTATTCTGTATCTTGATCTTTTGATTCAGGTACTAGCGGATATTCAATAGAAGTCCATGAATCAGTCCACCGATTATGCTCTTCGAAGTTTTGTATGGTAATTCGTGGAGAGAACCACTCCATAATCCTTCGAACTTTACCATGCAAATTTTCATATTCTTCTATCAATTGTTTATTTTTCAATTGAATCTCAGATATCTGGTTTAATCTTTCTTTCTGTTTGTTTTGATGTTCAATGGCTGGATCCGGTTTATGCTCTAAATCTGGCGGAGTGTTATTTTCATCGACCGAAACAGAAAAGTCATCTTCATTTTCCATACGATCACTTTCTTCCTGATCGCTTGTTTCTTTTGCGACTATTGGCTTTGGCTCTGGTTCTGGAAAATCAATATCCTCAATGGTATCGGGGACACTTAATAACTCTGGTTCCATCACGAATGGCGTACCTGGAGTCGAAAAAGATTTTGCAAACCCGTCCTGTTCTTGTTCGGATAAGTTATCGACTGGTATGTGCTTGATACAGGAGTAAGCAAGTTGTGATAATGCGTCGCGAGCACTTGTTGCCATAAAGAATCTCTCCGATGGCAAATCGTCGTTCATAAAGTATTCCAACTTGTATTGAATCAGGTCGGGTTCACGTTCTTTGGACTTTTTCATTGGGCAATTATGAAAAGTGAATATTAAGACAAAATACAATATTCACGGAAGGAGTCATGAATAGCAAACTAACAAGTATACTAATATCTTACATGTTTCTCTTTAATGGTAATAGAATAGGGAGCTTTTTTTCCTGCCTTTTTAAACCCGAGAGCTACGAAACGTTACAACCAATCTAGCTGTAAGGCTAAGTATCCGAAAACTAATGCGAGAACTCCAATTGTACCGAGAGTATATAATATAAGGAGTGGTTTAAGCATCGGCCACTTTTCCTGTTGATCTAAATTCCTAGGTTTTGATGGCTTACTTTCACTTAGTCTTTGATGAAGATAATACTGCTTGGCTCTCACTCTATTACCATCTGCTTGGTTTAGACATTTCTCAAACAGGTTTTTTTGAGAAGCGGATGGTTTAGTAAGTTCTTTTTTTATCTTATAAATAATTTCTTCTGACATAAAAATATAATACGAAAAACGATTGCTTTCATAGGGTTAAAAATGCGAAGTTGCACGGCTCAAATGAATCGTTCAGTTGAAATAATCGCTATTCTTCGGACAGGGATGGAAGAAATGCTTAGAAAAAGTAAATCCCTGCATGTCCACTATACTCGAATTTTTAATTTCCAAGAAAATAGGGTTTCTTTGAGGATGGAGGTCGCGGAAGGTGAATCACCCCTTTTGCCTATGGGGCGTATTGATGTTGTAGAACTTCCCACGAATAACGGTAGAATAACTTGTAATTGTACATTGACTCAATTGCAGAGCGGGCAAACTGAGAGAATAGTTTTGCGGTTAAAAGATTCTACGCAACGCAAGAGAGAATGTGAGCGGGTATTTAGTTTTTTTCGAAAAATTCTTTCCATCAAAGAAGAGGCAATGAATCAACCCGTAGAGAATAAGGCTGCTGATTTAAATCAACCATCTTCTACAGAACCTGGAAGTGGACCAGGTTTTCCTTTAGATTCTTCAAGAGGTGCACAATCAAAAGAAGAAAAACCTAACGATTAAACAGCTTTTCGGGTTGTATTTCTGTGACAGGTCCAATTTTCTTCAATTCTTCTAAATCAATTTTATTGGAGTCTCCAACGATTGAAAGTAAAATTGATTTGGGTTGTATTTCTTCTTCATAAAATTCACGCAGACTATTTATTTTAGCTGCTTGTAAAGATTCGTAACGCACAGAACGAGGGTCTTCAGCTAGACCTAGATTGTTAAAGTCGTAAACAAAACCTGGGATAGATCGACTTGAAATAGGATTCGTTCGGTATGAACTAAGGATTGCTGTGTGTGCAGAGTTCCATCTCGTTTCATTGATTGGCATATTATCCAATAGTTCGATGAATGCATTAACCGCTTCAAGGGTTTTATCTGCTTGGCAACCGATTGCGCCGACTAAAATATTTTCATCTTCTGGTCGGGATGGGGAGAAATAATGTGCCCATGCTGAGTAGGCGAGGGCTCGAGCTTCACGTAATTCTTGGAAGACCAAACCGGCCATTCCACCACCGAAATATTCATTGAATAATTGACCAATAGGCACGTTCTTCTCGTTGTAAGTCCCGGCCGAAAATTCTAAGCGTACTTGAGCCTGAGCCATTTCTTTTTGTAAGAAGAATACTTGGCTTGCATTAGGTGAAAGTGAGCGATTTGGTTTAATTGCAGGAGAATCATTTGACGGTTCAGATCCCAGGAATCCATTTTTTATCGAAGTGGTAACCTCTTCAACTGAGCGGGGACCATAATATAATACCGTGCGTTTAACATCGAATAAACTTGTTAAAAGTTGAGTAAGGGAATCAACAGAACTAGCATTTAGATCTGAGTCAGATGGTCGTTTTAGGTATCTTGATTCGATTCCGTATCGATGAAAATGAGCGAGAGCATTACTTAACGCCCGAGGGTCTTTTTGTTCATCATCCCTTTCTGAAAGAATAATACTTTTTGTTTCACTCCAGGTATTTTCATTGATGCTTGGTGATAAGAGATGTTTGCGGGCGAGTTCGAGAGATTCTTCGAGATTTTCATCGAGGCCATTGATTGAAAAAGTTGAAAAATGTTCTCCAACACCAAATCCAAATTCAGTAGCGAGCTTATACCATTCAATCTTTAATTGCTCAGAACTTAATTGTTCAGCGCCTGCACGATCAAGCATTCTTTTGGCTAGTGTAAGCATCGGTTGGTGGTCATTTCCAATCTCCATTCTGACTTCCATTGCAAACAGGTCATTTAATGGATTAGCCGCATGAACTAGTTTAATTCTTTCGCTGATTGAAATGACACGGTAATCATTTCCTTCCTGGATAAATTTGGGTGTAAAGGGTTGGTGGGGAATTTGGGTGACCGAACGCATAAAGTCCGATTCTTTATCCGGATTAATTTTTAACGGATCAATCGATGGTTTATCTATACTCGGAAGGTCGTGTTGGGCATCAATACGGAAGCCCACAATATAATCATTTCCGTAATATTTATTTGCTACTCGAATAATTTCTTCCTTAGTAACTTTTTCTAAATCTGCTATTTGACTATCCATCTTATTCCAATCAATAAAAGCAAGAAAGGCATCGCGCATGAGTTCGACCCGTTTTGAATTGCTCTCTAGATCTTCTTTATGTCGTTTTTTGAAATCATTAATAACCGCAGGAAGGATCCATTCATCAAATTTGCCTGCTTTTACCATTTCAACTTGCTCGAGCAAAAGTTTTTCAACTTCTTCCAAAGTCTGATCGTCTTTGGGAGAACCCATAAAATAATGTGCACCATAATCATTGTAGTTGATCGGGAAGCATCCAGCGGCACGAACTTTTTGTTGATTAACAAGATTAAGGTTAATCAGACCGGCTACTGAGTTATCCAAAATCATATCAATAAGTCTCAGGGCTGGATAATCTTCATGGAATCGAGGTGCGGTTCGGAAAGCTAGAAGAACTTGCTCTTCTCCAAGGTACTGAACTTGAACAAATTCTCTTCCCTTTAAAGGGTCCTCTTCCCATGATGGTTCTTTTCGCAGAGATTCTTGATTTTTCCAGGTTGAGAAATTTTCCTCAATAATTTTGATAGCCTGATCTGGGTCAATATCACCTGATATACAAATAGCCATGTTTTCAGGAACATAATGTTTGGCGAAAAAATCTTCAATTGCAGTGATCGAAGGATTTTTTAGGTGATCAACCGTGCCCAAAGTGGATTGTTGTCCGTATGGATGGGATTTAAACAGCAGATCATTTACAACTCGATGAAGTAGGCGATCTTTGTTGTCGATCGACCGATTTTTTTCTTCATATACAGTTTCTAATTCGGTGTGGAAAAGGCGGAAGACAGGTTCAATAAACCGATTGCTTTCAATTTTAGCCCAATGGGCCAGGCGATTGGATGGTAGGTCCACTTTGTAGACTGTTTCTTCATGCCAAGTATGGGCATTGATTCCCTTGGCCCCCATGTCGCTGTATACTCGATCCATTTCATTGGGAATCGCAATTTCTGCAGCTTTTGTAGAAATTTGATTAATTTTTTTATAAATCTTGGACCTTTTCGTTTCGTTAGACTCTTTTGATCTTTCTTCGTAGAGTTTAGTTATTTGATCGAGGTAAGGCTTTTCTTTTTCAAAATTTAAAGTTCCGAAAGATTGCGTTCCTTTGAAAAGTAAATGTTCCAAATAATGAGCCAATCCAGTGTTAGTGGCAGGATCATGCTTGCTCCCTGCACGAGTGATGATTTCAGCATAAAAGCGCGGTTCTTCAGTATTAGGGCTGATGTAGATTGACAGACCGTTAGAGAGGGTTTTTTGAATAACTTCCATATCTTTTGTTCCACTTTGTGTGACATCATTTGTGTCAGGAAGTGAGATTGAGCTAGAAGTTTCGGTAGAACATGAGTTCATAAGTGTAGTGAGGAGTATAATAGAACAGAAAGTATTGAGATGTGAAGACTGAGTCATGGTGCGAACAGGGTTGTCAATTGCCAAGAAAATTAGATATTTAGAAATCGATTCTATCGTCAATTATCGAAAATGAAACTTTATCTTTACGAAAAATGTGAAACTTGTCGCAAGGCGGCTCGCTGGTTGGATGAAAAAAAGTTTCCATATACATCTATTCCCATACGAGAGACCCCGCCAAATATAAAAGAATTATTTGCCATGCTCGCAAAACACGACGGAAATATGAAAAAGTTGTATAATACATCCGGTAAGGATTATCGTGATCCCGTTATCAAAGAAAAATTAGCTTCATTCTCCAACGATAAAATAATTGAATTGTTGAGCAAGCAGGGGAATTTAATCAAGCGCCCATTCCTTGTGGGTGATACTATTCTACTTCAAGGATTTAAGCCTGACCTTTGGGAATCTGCTTTCTCAAAATAATTTTCAATTTATGACGACACCTTTTTTACAACCGAACCTTTGGTCACAGGAACTCAATGCTGGTAATTTGGAAAAATTGTTAGAATGCTATGCAGAGGATGCCATTTTATTTGCGACCTTTCATGCCGAACCGATAACCATAGCTTCAGGAATAAGAGACTACTTTGTTGGCTTTTTAGCACGCGATGGTGCAGGAGTTAAGTTCAATGAATCCACAATAAAGCATCATTTTATTTCTGAAAATGCTTACCTTAGTACAGGTCTCTATGAATTTTTCTACCTAGAAAAAGGAGAGGTTATTCGACACCCTGCTCGCTTCAGTTATATAGTTGAAGTTGATATTATGCATAAAATTAAGCATCATCATTCATCTATATTACCATCCTGAAGAAATTCATCTCTCCATACCGCTTTAGTTTATTATGTTAAATTCCCAACAATCTCTAGACTCATACTACTTGGAAGCTCGTCGTGATTTATTAGAAGTCGCTGCCATGCTCGACCGTTATGATGAAGCAGTTAAAAGAACTGGAACTAAAGCCGGCGATGAATCAAAAAAAGAATCTTTGCTTCAAGCGATGAAGATACTTTCAAGTCCCGATCATCCAGATGCTAACAGGACAGAACAATTACTCGTTCATTTTGCTAAAGTAGCTTAAATTTTCCGATGCAAATTATACAACCACATTACCACGCAATTGCTAGAACTGCTCAGGATTATGAACGCATGGCCATGTCAGGTGTCGTCGCCGTATGTGAACCTGCCTTTTGGGCGGGGTTTGATCGAAGACATCCTGAAACTTTTATAGATTATTTTGCTCAAATTTCGGAGTTCGAACCGACTCGAGCAGCAGAATTTGGAATCCGTCATTATTGTTGGATGGCGGTTAATCCTAAAGAGGCTGAAAATCCTGAACTTACTCAGGAAGTACTTCGCCAAATGCCTGAGTTTTTGGAAAAGCCAACCTGTTTAGGGGTAGGAGAAACGGGTCTTCATAAATCAACCCAAAATGAAATTGATTCGTTGCAAGCCCATGTTGAGTTAGCAATGAAACATGATCAATTAGTTCTCATTCATACGCCTCATCTATCTGATAAAGCACATGGTACCAAGATGGTTTTAGAAGTTCTAGCCGAGATGAATGTTAATCCCGACAGGATTTGGATTGATCATGTTGAAGAACAGACGATTGAGCCAGTTTTGGACGCCGGTTACTGGGCGGGCATGACTCTTTATCCCATCACAAAGTGTAGCCCAAGAAGAGCGGTGGATATCTTGGAGAAATATCCAAGAGAGCGCTTACTTGTAAATTCATCTGCAGATTGGGGGCCAAGTGATCCATTTACCCTGCAGGAATCAATTGTGGAATTCCGTCGCAGGGGGCACAGCTTACAGGAAGCAGTGGAGATTTATCACAACAACCCATGCCGATTTCTGGGACAGAATCCCAAGTGGGATATAAAGCCAATTACAATTTCCGAAGAGTAGGCGAATGGTCCTAAACCTTTATGATACCATGACCAGGGAAGTCCGGGAGGTTTTTCCTATGGATGAAAATTCGGTTCGTTTTTACGCTTGTGGGCCTACCGTTTACGGGCCGGCACATATTGGGAACTTTAGAACTTTTGTGATGCAGGATGTTTTTCGAAGGGTGCTTGAAACTTCAGGTCAGAAAACTTTGCATGTTCGAAATCTTACTGATGTTGATGATAAGACAATTCGTCAATCACAGGGGCAAGGGGTGAAGCTTGAGGATTTTACAGACAAATGGACGGCCAGATTTCACAAGGATTGTGAATTTCTCAATTTACTTACTCCTCATGCTGAGCCCTCGGCAGTCGAACATATTCCCGAACAAATTTCCTTAATTGAAAGATTGATTGAAGGAGGGAACGCATACCGAGCAAACGATGGTTCAGTTTATTTCAAAGTGGATGCCTTTCCCGAATATGGACGTCTTTCTCGATTGGCCGACCGGGAAATTACCACATCGGCAACCGATCGTGAAACTTCAGATGAGTACGAACGCAATACAGCTGCAGATTTTGTGCTATGGAAAGTTCGCCGACCGGAGGACGGGGAAAATTTTTGGGAGTCTCCGTGGGGACAAGGCCGTCCAGGTTGGCATATCGAATGTAGTGCCATGAGCATGAAGGTTCTCGGAGATTCTTTCGACCTCCATTCTGGTGGCGTCGACTTGATTTTTCCTCACCACGAGAACGAGATAGCTCAAAGCGAATGTGCTACAGGTAAGACATTTGCCCGTCATTGGTTTCATATTGCTCACTTGATGGTTGAGGGAAAGAAAATGAGCAAATCTCTGGGGAATTTACATACTTTAGAAGATCTTTTCGAGCTGGGTTATTCCGCTCAGGAAGTAAGATATGTATTATTGTCTGGAAGTTATCGTCAGCCCCTCAACTTTACTTTTGATTCGATGAAAGCATCTCGAAAAGCGATGTCAAAATTGAGAGATTTCGCCACCAAATTTAATTTCATTCCAACATCTGGAAACAACTTGGAAACTGAATTTGGTCCTTTTCAACCTGTTCAAGAGGCCTTGTTGTCAGATTTAAGCACACCCGAAGCACTTGGCAGGTGTTTTAGTTTGGTCAGGGAATTAAGCGAAGCTTATGAGAGAGGTGAATATGAAGGTCGGCAAGATGCTGTTAGTGAAGTTTGTAAAGGGTTTCAGGCAACCTGTGACGCCTTCGGCCTTGTGGTTGAGCCTAAGAAGGAGGATTTAGTGGAAATTCCTGCTGATGTAGAAAATCTTGCTCAAAAGCGTTGGAATGCCAAACTTTCAAAAGATTGGGTCATGGCTGATCAATTGAGAAACGAACTTCTTGAACTCGGCTGGGTAGTAAAGGATGGAAAAGAAAAGTTCGAGCTCACTAGGTCAGCCGAATAAGTTTATTCTCGTCATTAAAAGCTGGCCAAGCCTGGATTTTTTCATTGCTTAGTTTGCGAATGATATAAGGCCTTTAATAAAGCTTTTACTCTTAATGCAGGTCCTGTCTTGCCAATCAAATAGAGTATTAAATAGTATAATTTTCCATGAAAAGAACCATATTTTTTTTGCTCAATAAAATTCTTCTATTCTTCTTAATCACAGTACCTAATTTTGTACTTTCGGGAACGGAAATTCCCCAATGGGTAGATTT
>Ga0233432_10000153_pt1 | contig 63578 bp, 68 predicted proteins | sample SI_122_August201_6_FD_179870 | JGI IMG/M metagenome (GOLD analysis project Ga0233432, IMG submission 179870) | Seawater microbial communities from Saanich Inlet, British Columbia, Canada - SI_122_August2016_10_MG | ecosystem: Environmental > Aquatic > Marine > Inlet | place: Canada: British... | reverse complement strand
GATTTGACATTATTTTCTTTTGGGTTGCCAGGATGATTATGATGGGCCTCAAATTTACTGGTTCCGTCCCATTTAAAGAAGTCTATATACATGGTCTTGTGCGCGACGCAAAAGGGCAAAAGATGTCTAAATCTAAAGGGAATATTTTAGACCCCTTAGACCTCATCGACGGAATCGACCTAAGTGATCTGGTGAACAAACGACGCTCGGGGGTTATGAAATCTGAGGATGCCGATAAGATAGAGCTGGAAACACGCAGTGAATTCCCAAAAGGTATTGAAAGCTTCGGGACGGACGCGCTCCGCTTCACCTTTGCGATTATGGCCACTCAAGGGCGTGATATAAGGTTCGAACTTACTCGAATCAACGGATATAAAAATTTTTGTAACAAGGTATGGAATGCAGCTCGATTTGTCTTATCAGTAGTTGAGCAACATAAAGGTCAGACAGCAGAGAAAGATTTGATAATCGGTGTTCCCGAGCTATGGATAAAGGAGCGTTTTAGAGCATCTATTGCTCAAGTCGTAAAAGGCTTTAATGAGTACCGGTTTGATCGATCAGCACAATCGCTTTATGAGTTTGTATGGGACGACTATTGTGACTGGTATATCGAGGTGTCAAAAGTTAGATTGTATCGAGAGGGAACATCTCAACAAGTCAAAGATGGCATCTGCTCTGTTCTCATAGAAATGCTAGAAGACTTATTAAAAGCGCTACATCCTATAATGCCTTTTATCACAGAAGAAATCTGGCTCAAGCTAAGACCGATACTCCCAGCAAGAGGGGAGTCTATAATGCTAGAGTCTTACCCAGCGCCGGAGAGACATAATGATGCGAAAGCCGTTGAAATTTTTGAATGGTTAAAAGAGTTTATCCTAGGCATAAGGCGCATAAGGGCAGATTATAACATCGAGCCTAAAAAAGTAATTTCCATATCTGTTTTCGGAAATAGCGAAGAACAACTAGACTGGCTCCAACAGAATGAAGATATCATCATGGCTGTGGGTCGTGTAGGGGATATAAGTCCGGCTAAAGAACCATTAACAGAAGCCGCCACTTCTCTTGTTGGAGAACTCACTCTTTACATCCCATTTGATGGGTTAATAGATAAAAACGCAGAAAGGACTCGATTACAGAAGGAGTTAGAGAAAGCTGAGAAAGTAGCACAACAGACTGAAAAAAAGCTTGAAAATCAGTTGTTTACAGAAAAAGCTCCAGAGAAAGTCGTGGAGGAGATGCGAATCAGGTTAGAGAATTCTGCTAGTGCAATTGTAAAACTACGGGCGCAGATTGTAAAATTATAGAAAAGACGCTAAATAGCAATTAAAATCTTCTATCGTGTCGCTAATTACCACATAACTCTGAGATGGATATCTATTTTCTCACACAAACCCCTTCAAGAATATAAGAACTCAGCTCGGAAAACTGGTCCAACGAGTATAGTATTGTGCACAATACTAGGACTAGCGCGTTACACTGTTAATCAAAATAAGTGAGCAACTCATAAAAATGACTTTCCTCAGACTCAGAGAAGATATCAAGTGCGTCTTCGAACGAGATCCAGCAGCGCGCCACACATTAGAAATAATTACCTGCTATCCAGGTGTCCATGCCCTCCTCCTTCATAGACTAAGTCATAGATTATGGAATCTAAGACTGAAATGGATAGCCAGATTATTGTCTAATCTAGGCCGCTTTCTAACCGGAATAGAAATACATCCGGGCGCTAAAATAGGACGTAGGTTTTTCATAGATCATGGCATGGGGGTGGTCATAGGAGAAACCTCTGAAATAGGCGATGACTGCACTCTCTACCATGGCGTCACTTTAGGAGGCACCAGCTGGAAAAAAGGAAAGCGGCATCCGACCTTAGGAAACAATATTATTATAGGGGCCGGGGCTAAAGTGCTTGGGCCAATTCATATTGATGAAAATGCCAGAATTGGGTCTAATGCAGTGGTCGTGAATAACGTGAGCTCTGGCGCAACTATTGTAGGAATCCCAGGCCGACCAATTGAGCAGAAAGAAGGCGATTTTGAACAAGAAAGTGTCCTTAACCCTAGCGGGGAGTTTCAGCCTTATGCGGAAGTTGCGAGCCTGGCAGGATCAAGAAACAACAACACTGAGAGCATTGACCAGTTAACCCAGGAAATAGCCGCTAAACTAGATTTTCTAAGGGAAAGAATCGAAATTATAGAAGCTAAGACAGATAAAAAGTAAGTGAACGAGGCACTTTATCTTGCTAATTGTTGACTAAATTACTGGGTTATAGGAAAATACTCCTTGTACACTAGCTAAACCTTGGAGTTATCGAACATGCGACTAACTACTCGTGGCAGATACGCGGTAACTGCGATGGTTGACCTTGCCTTACATGTCGAAGGGAAGCCGGTGTCGTTGGCCGCGATTGCCGAAAGACAAGGTCTGTCTCAATCATATTTGGAGCAACTTTTCTCAAAACTTCGCAAGGGAGGCCTAGTCGATGGGCGTCGCGGACCAGGAGGAGGCTACAGCTTTGGAAGGCCAATAAATGAGATATCGGTTGGTGATGTGATAGCAGCTGTTGACGAAACAGTCGATGCGACAATGTGTGGCGGACATGAGAATTGTCGGGGAGAAACGAGGTGCCTGACGCACAATCTCTGGCAAGAGCTCAGTTGTCAGATCCAAAGATTCCTTGGGGAAGTGAGCCTCGAGCAATTGGCGACTGATGCCAAAAGAAATGCAAGGCTTAAAAATTCGCCTGAGATGATAAGCGAACACAATATCAAACAAGTAACCTTTTTAGCGGAGTGCCTGTAATGGACATAAGTTTAACAAAACGTGCGGCGGATCATGTTAAAAACTTTATGGCTTCAGAAGACAAATCAATTGGGGTCCGAGTTGGAATAAAAACTACCGGATGCTCTGGGTTCATGTATGTAGTTGAGTTATCTGATAACTTTAATAGTCAAGACGAAGTTTTTGATTCATACGGAATCAAGATTGGTATCGACTCTGAAAGTCTAAAGTATCTCAAGGGTACCGAAATAGATTTTACAAAAGAAGGGTTGAATGAAGGGTTCAGATTCAACAATCCAAACGCAGCTGCAACCTGTGGGTGCGGTGAAAGCTTTAGTATTTAAGGTTCCATAAAAGAACCTAATTCAAGGATAAATAATGGCAAGCAACGCCGAAAATATAGAAAATCTAGTTGGCCAAAGTTACGAGGCTGGGTTTTATACAGACATTGAGCAGGAAATGTTACCGCCTGGATTAAATGAAGCCACCATAAGGTTCATATCAGCTAAAAAAAATGAACCGGAATGGCTGTTAGAGTGGCGCCTTAAATGCTACCAACAATTTCTTTCTCTGACAGAACCCGTCTGGGCGAATGTCACTTATCCTAGTATTGACTTACAAGCCATAAGTTATTATGCGGCGCCTAAAAGAGATGAAGACCGCCCAAAAAGCTTAGATGAAATAGATCCGAAAATTTTAGAAACATATGAAAAACTAGGAATCCCCCTGCAGGAGCAAAAGGTATTAGCTGGGATAGCGGTGGATATCGTTTTCGATAGCGTATCCGTGCATACGACATTCCGAGAAAAACTAGCAGAAGTAGGCGTAATTTTCTGTTCGTTCTCAGATGCCGTCAGGGAATATCCAGACTTAGTTCGTAAATACTTAGGTACTGTTGTCCCCGCAAGAGACAACTACTTCTCCGCGCTCAACTCCGCCGTTTTCTCTGACGGTTCATTTGTCTATATACCGAAAAATACTAGATGCCCCATGGAGCTATCAACATACTTCAGGATGAATGCAGAAAATAGTGGCCAATTTGAGAGAACACTTATTATCGCAGATGAAGGAAGCTATGTTAGCTACCTGGAAGGCTGCACTGCTCCAATGCGCGATGAAAATCAACTCCATGCAGCGGTTGTAGAATTAGTGACTATGGATGATGCTGAAATCAAATATTCCACAGTTCAAAACTGGTACCCTGGCGACGAAGACGGCAAAGGGGGAATATATAATTTTGTAACTAAAAGAGCAGACTGTCGAGGAAAAAGATCGAAAGTATCCTGGACCCAGGTAGAGACCGGCTCTGCAATAACATGGAAATATCCCAGCTGCATACTTCGGGGGGACTACTCAGTAGGCGAGTTCTATTCTGTCGCACTGACAAACAATCTGCAGCAAGCGGATACTGGTACAAAGATGGTGCACTTAGGGAAAGAGACTAAGTCCACTATTATCTCAAAAGGAATATCGGCCGGGAAAAGCGAGAATGCATACCGAGGTCTAGTTCGTGTGGGAGGGAGCGCAGAAAATGCCCGCAACTACACTCAGTGTGATTCTTTGCTATTAGGTGACCGGTCCGCGGCACACACGTTCCCTTACATTGAATGTAAAAACCCTACAGCTCAAATAGAGCATGAAGCATCAACGTCAAAAATAAGTGAAGATCAGTTGTTCTATCTGAGAAGTAGAGGGATAAAACAAGAGGATGCCATCAACATGATTGTTAATGGGTTCTGCAAAGAAGTCCTCAAGGAGCTTCCTATGGAGTTTGCCGTAGAAGCTCAAAAGCTTTTAGGTATAAGCCTAGAAGGTTCAGTCGGTTAAAGTTCTAAAGATAACGAGAAAAGAATAATGCTTGAAATAAAAAACCTACACGTTGCAGTAGAAGGAAAAGAGATCCTGTCTGGAATAAATCTAACTGTTAACGCAGGGGAAGTACATGCAGTTATGGGGCCGAACGGTTCGGGGAAAAGTACCTTGTCTCATGTCCTTGCTGGAAAGGAAGGCTACGAAGTTACAAAAGGTTCAATACTTTTCAAAGAGAAATCACTCTTAGATCTGGAGCCCGAAGAAAGGGCAGGAGAAGGCGTGTTTCTTGCTTTTCAATATCCAATCGAAATAGCGGGCGTCAATAATGTTTATATGCTTAAAGCAGCACTTAATGGAATTAGAGCTTACAGAGGCGAGCCAGAACTCTCATCTGTACAATTCTTAAAAATGGTAAAAGATAAAGTAAAAGCTGTTGGTCTAGATGAGGGGTTACTCAATAGACAGGTCAATTCAGGCTTTTCTGGTGGCGAAAAAAAGAAAAATGAAATCTTTCAACTAAGTGTCTTGGAACCAACTCTAGCAGTGCTAGACGAGACCGATTCCGGACTAGATATAGATGCATTAAAAGCTGTTGCCGATGGGGTAAATAAACTGAGGATTGCCACTCGAGCGTTCATTGTAGTAACTCATTATCAGCGCTTGCTAGACCATATAGTACCTGACTTTGTACATGTGCTATCTCAAGGGAAAATAGTAAGAACCGGAGACAAAGAACTCGCTCTGACTTTAGAAGAAAGGGGATATGATTGGCTAGCCGAGGAGAATCTAGTTTGACCGATGTCCTCTCAGAGCTCTTACCTCCCTCCGAAAGTCGACACTCTCTTTCTGAGCCTGATTGGCTGCATGAGAAGAGGCAAGAAGCAGGACAGGCTGTTAAAGAGCTTGGATTTCCTAACTCAGGAATCGAAACATGGAAATATACCAGCCTACACCGTTTGAAGAAGGTTGACTTCAGACCCGCTGAAATCGCCGATTCGACGGCCGATACTACAGTAATGCCTAAGCTCGAAATCGACAACTCAAAAGAGAAAACTGTAATCTTCATCAACGGCTTTTTCAGGGAAGACTTAGGCACTTATAAAAATACTGTCGCTGGCATAAAAATCGAGCCGCTCTACAACAACAGTAATATGCTAGAAAAGAATCAAGAATTCATTTCAAGCTATAGTAATGATGCTTTTGCTGCCCTCAACCTAGCTGGCTTTTCCGATGGTATATCTATCGAAGTAGATGACAATGCACTTATTTCAGAAACTATTCGGTTGGTATTCATAGGTGAGCATAGAGACCCTCTTTTACGAAATATTAAAAATATCATCCAATTAGGTCAAAATGCGCAACTACGATTGATTGAGGAATACAGAAGTGGCGTTAGTGATTTCGGGCTAACTAACGTGAGCACGAACATAGTGCTTCAAGAAGGTGCCAGGCTAAATCACCATAGATTACAAAACGAGGCCATATCTAGCAGTCAAATTGCAAAAATAGTAGCCTCAGTCGAAGCGAATGCTAGCTACAATTCCGATTCGATAGTTCTTGGTGGGCAACTTACGCGACTAGAGATAGATGTAGCTCTTACAGGGGAGAGGGCTACATGTAGATTAAATGGACTATTCTCGGGCTCAGGAGAGCAGCATATCGATCACCATACCACCGTGAGACATCAAGTAGGTGATACACACAGTGAAGAGCTCTATCGAGGTATCTTAGATGATAAAAGCCGAGGAGTTTTTAACGGGAAAGTCGTAGTTGAAAAAGACGCTCAGAAAATCACCGCTAAGCAAGCAAGTAATAATTTACTTCTTTCTAGAACGGCTGAAATTGATACTAAACCTGAACTACAGATCTACGCGGACGATGTGAAGTGTGCTCACGGTGCAACCATAGGACAGCTGGACTCAGCCGCACTGTTTTACTTACGCTCGAGAGGAATAAGTGAACAAAAAGCTCGAGCCCTACTAATCTTTGCCTTTGCTGAAGAAATCATAAACACAATTCCGGTAGACAATCTCCGAAGTAATCTAGAGCGCAGATTTATCGGGCACAACCAAATGAGCGAATTAAAAAGTGAGGCATGTTAGCCATGAGTATGGCGGGTAACCGAAATAAAGAAATAGGTAATAATTTTGACGTAAAAGCGATACGGGACGACTTCCCAATCCTTTCAAGGAGAATTAATGGGAAAAAGTTAATTTATGCTGATAATGCTGCAACAACACAAAAACCTACCTCTGTTATAAGGCGGGTTTCAGATTACTACGAACAAGAAAATGCAAATATACATCGCGGTGTTCATTCTCTTAGCGAAGAAGCAACTGAAGCTTTTGAGGCAGCTAGAGAAGGAGTGAGAAAATTTCTAAACGCGGATTCTGTTCAAGAGATTATTTTCACGAGCGGAACAACTGAAGCGATCAACTTGGTGGCCCAAAGCTATGCACGAACCAAGTTGAAGGCAGGTGATGAAATCCTAATCAGCGCGCTCGAACATCATTCTAACATTGTGCCTTGGCAAATGGTTTGCGAACAAACTGGTGCACAGTTAAAAGTCGGACCTATCAACGATGACGGCGAAATACTGATGGAGCAATTTGCTTCGCTCATCACGTCGAACACAAAAATAATTGCTATCGGTCATGTATCGAATGCTCTTGGGACTATTAACGATATTAAACATATTGTCAGTTTAGGACATGCGGTAAATGCTGTGGTTCTGGTTGATGGAGCTCAAGCGAGTATTCATGAATATATAGATGTAACTCAAATCGACTGCGATTTTTATGCTTTCTCTGGCCATAAAGCACTTGGTCCCACTGGGATCGGTGTCCTTTATGGTAAAGCCGAGCTACTCGACGAAATGCCACCATGGCAGGGCGGCGGAGATATGATAAAAACGGTGAGCTTTGAAAAAACTGAATATAACGTCCTCCCGTACAAATTCGAAGCCGGCACCCCGAATATTGCTGGGGGTATAGGCCTAGGGGCAGCCTTATCTTACTTTTCAAACCTAAATTTACAAGCAGTCATGTCTCATGAGAAAGCGTTGCTCAACCTTGCCACTGAAAGAGCACTAGCAATACCTGGCCTTTCTATCGTTGGGAACGCGAGCAATAAAGCATCCGTAATTTCCTTTAATATCGAGGGGGTACATCCCCAGGATCTAGGAACTTTGTTAGATCACCAGGGTGTTGCCATAAGAACAGGTCACCATTGTGCGATGCCTGTAATGCGCAGACTAGGGGTCTCTGGGACAGCTAGAGTATCCTTTGCTTTCTACAATACTTTAGATGAGATCAAAAGTATCTTTGATGCAATAGAAAAAATAATACCGATGCTTAGAGGTTAGTAATAATGGATGATATACAGGTGCCGGACTATCGAAATCCTATCGAACTATTGCATGACTGCGAGGCGATATTGATTCCAGAAGGGGCGAAAATTACACTTGAAAAAGGAATGGCAGTCTTTATAACTCAAGCTTTAGGTGGTTCTATTACAGTCAACGTAAACGGAAATCTTGCTAGAATTAGCGAGCAAAACACAACAGCACTTGGGATGAAGCCTCCGGAGCTCAAGCAATATACCTCAGACACGGGGAACTCTGGTTTGATTGACGATGAAATTATTTGGGAACAACTCAGCACATGTTACGATCCCGAAATCCCTATTAATATAGTCGAACTAGGTTTGGTTTATCGATGCGACGTGTTCTATGAAAAAACGGGAAATAGAGTAGAAATAGATCTAACGCTCACAGCTCCCGGGTGCGGTATGGGGCCGTTTTTAGTAGACGATATAGTGTCGAAGGTCCGACAAGTCCCAAATGTGTCATTGGTCGATGTGGACTTAGTATTTGACCCGCCATGGAGCCAAGAGATGATGTCGGAAGCGGCGCGATTGGAAACTGGGCTTTACTGAGACTTGTCATGGACTCTAGTTAGGCTTGATTTGCAAGCCAGTGGTAGCCATATAAGAGAACCTCGTTATAATGCTCCACCAAATTCAACACTCTACTAATGCTTGCGGAGAATAAAGAGCTATGTCGATAGAAAGAACTTTATCATTAATTAAGCCTAGTGCTGTCGCAGATAATCATATCGGCGCAATAATCTCAAAATTTGAAAAAGGTGGACTGAAAGTAGTAGCTGCCAAAATGTTACTTTTAACACGAGAAAAAGCAGAATTGTTTTATGCCGTCCATAAGGAAAAACCTTTTTTTGACGAACTGGTCTCTTCTATGGTTTCTGGCCCAATTGTGGCCCAAGTACTTCAGGGGGACAACGCGATACAAAAAAATCGCGATATCATGGGAGCGACAAACCCTGCAGATGCGGAACCTGGAACGATTAGGGCTGAGTTTGCTACAAGCATGACTGCAAATGCTGTTCACGGATCGGATGCTCCAGACACCGCAGAGGAAGAAATCAAAATTTTCTTCTCGGCGAGTGAAATCAACGCAGGCTGATACTGACAAGATGGGAGAAACGCCCCAAATTAATCTCATGAACTTGGGATCCCCCGCTCTCACGGATTATTTTGATGGAATAGGCGAGAATGGATTTAGATCGACTCAAATCATCAAATGGGTACACCAACATGGGGTGATAGATTATAGCTCCATGACAAACCTAAGTAAGACTCTTCGAGAAAAACTAAAGAACAACACTGAATTACGGCCCCCAACAATAGATGATGAACAAATATCTGAAGACGGGACACGTAAATGGCTAGTGCGGACGGACCCCTTCAATTGCGTTGAAACAGTATTCATCCCGGAGGGAGACCGAGGCACTTTGTGTGTGTCCTCTCAGGTTGGTTGTCCTTTGAATTGTCAATTTTGCGCCACAGCTACTCAAGGATTTAGTCGTAATTTATCTGTCGGAGAAATAATCGGTCAAGTTTGGTTGGCCGCGAGAAAGCTTGGACAGAGTTCAGCCTCGACTAGAAAAATCACAAATGTTGTAATGATGGGGATGGGAGAGCCCCTGCTTAACTTCGACAACGCTGTGGCCTCAATGCGGCTAATGATGGACGATAATGCCTATGGACTTAGTAAGCGTCGCGTCACTTTGAGCACTGCAGGCGTAATTCCGGGAATAAAACGACTTGCAAATGAGTGCCCTGTCAGTTTAGCAATCTCCCTACACGCTACTAACGATGAGCTTAGAAACAAGCTGGTGCCGATCAACCGAAAATATCCCATCGCAGAGCTTATCCAAACTTGTAAAGAATATAGTAGAGCGACTAACGATGGCACAATAACTTTCGAGTATGTTATGTTAAAAGATGTCAATGATAGCGTTCCGGAAGCGCGTCGTCTTGCACAGTTACTCGGCGAGATTCCGGCAAAAGTCAACTTAATTCCTTTCAACACATTTAAGGGCAATCATTTCGTCAGATCTTCTGAAAGCCACATAGATGCTTTCCGAGAGCGGTTATCCGCATCAGGGATTATTACTATTACACGCAAAACCAGAGGTAGTGATATTGATGCCGCTTGCGGTCAATTAGTGGGAGACGTCACCTCTAAAAAGCGCAGTCTAGCCTCTAGCAAACGGGGAGAATGAGCTCTTAATTTTAGCCGCCGCTTAAGGAGCTTAACTATATAACCTTATGCTAGTCTATAGAAAAGTAATGCCGGCCGAGCATTGCATTTTTCACATGAAGAAGGAACGCCGTTGAAAAAAACACTGAAAGCGATAAGAGGAATGAGTGATATACTGCCGCAACAGTCCTCTAGCTGGACGAAACTCGAACACAGTATTGCTTCTGTTTTAAACCTTTATGCCTACCGAGAAATCAGACTCCCCATAGTTGAAAAAGCAGATGTGTTCCAAAGATCTATCGGAGATCAAACTGATATAGTCCAAAAAGAGATGTATTCTTTTGCGGACAAAAATGGAGATTTTATTACTCTCCGCCCCGAAGGCACAGCCGGATGTGTGAGGGCGGCCTTGGAAAATAGCTTGCTTCAGCAGATCCCTCAAAGGCTATGGTATATGGGCCCAATGTTCCGTCATGAACGACCACAAAGAGGAAGACAAAGACAATTCCATCAAGCAGGTGTGGAGTTTTTTGGTTCTGGAGCACCGGAGGCTGACGCTGAGTTGATTTTGCTGACGAGAAGACTTTGGAGCGAGTTAGGCCTTCGAGGCTTGCGTCTAGAGATCAATTCATTAGGTGATGCCGATAGCCGAAAGCAGTATAAAGAAAAATTAGTTAGTTACTTTAGTAGGCATTTGGACAAACTTGATGAAGAGAGTGTTTTACGTCTGCAAAAGAATCCTCTTAGAATACTTGATAGTAAAAACCCCTCCCTCAAAAACATTATCAGTAGCGCACCTTCCTTACTTGATTCTCTTGACGAACAATCTCAATTGCACTTTGAAAAATTTCAGAATATCTTAGAAAAATATGGAATTAATGCTGTAGTAAATCCTCGGCTAGTACGAGGGCTAGACTACTATAATGGGACCGTCTTTGAATGGATTACCGAGGAATTGGGAGCTCAAGGCACAGTCTGTGCAGGCGGGCGTTACGACAACTTAGTAGAACTCATGGGTGGATCGGCTGTCCCTGCTATTGGACTTGCTATGGGTTTAGAGCGGCTTCTTGAACTTCAAAGGCTTCAAAATCCACTTGATGCTCCATTAGCACCAGATCTTTATATTTGCGCTACTGAAAATGACTTGGACGATGAAGCACTAAAGTTTGCTGAATTATTGAGAGATTCTTATCCGCACCTATCCATCCAGCTACATACCTCTGCAGGGAAACTGAAAGCGCGCCTAAAAAAAGCTGACCGCAGTGGTGCTAAGGTCGCAATCTTAATAGGTGAGGACGAAATTAAAGAAAATCAAGTGACCGTAAAACCCTTACGCACACGGGCTGAACAAACTACTTGCAGCATCAGTGAACTCGAAGAGGTATTAGGGCGGTTCCTGCAAGACTAAACACCTTAAAAGGGATTCCCACACGAGTGTTGAATAACGCTATAATTCCACCCCAACAATCAGTTTCTAGACCATAAAATATGGGAATTAAAAAGTGAACGATTACACCACTGAAGATGAAGCGCTAGATCGCATCCGCCAACTATGGGGGCAATATGGCAAGGCTATAGTCATCCTTTCCATACTAGTCGCAGGCTCATTCGGAGGACGAAACCTGTGGGTATCTTATAAAAGCGACTCTGCCGAAAACTCTTCTCTTAACTATTCTCAACTACTGCTCGCAGTCGACCAAAAGAGGTTCGAAGATGCCTATGAAATAGGGTCGGAAATTATAAAAACGGATGCCCAATCTAGCTATGCAGAACTCTCAAGCTTGTTCTTGGCAAAAATTTCTTTTGAAAAGGGAGATTATGATGTTGCTAAAAACACATTAACAGCTCTCATTAAGTCAAGCTCCGACTTAAACACAGGTAATATTGCCCGGGAAAGACTGGCAAGAATTCTGTTAAGTGAAGGTAAAACTGATGACTCTCAAAAGGTTCTTGAGAACTCTAAGTCAATGGATCTGACAAACCATTTGTTAGAGCTTCAGGGTGACATAATGAAAACTAGAGGGGATCTGGAAAGTGCACTCTCTTTGTACCAAAAAGCACTTGCTAAGAATGTCATTAATGGACAAGACTCGAGCAACCTCAGCCTGAAGCTAAACGATATTAAAAATAATTTAGCGGGGACTAAGTAGTGATATCAAATTTAGCAAGGTGTTGTGCCGTCTTCTTGGTGTCCCTATCACTCATTTCTTGTGGAACTGTTACCAAATTCAAAGAAAGCGCCTCATTAAAAGCCTTTATTTCCAAAAAAACTCCAGAGGATACTGGGATATTAAGTACTTCATATAATTCGAAGACTACAATCGAAACTATCTGGTCAAAAAAAATCGGTAAAGGAGCTGACAATCTTTACTTAAATCTTAAACCGACAATTATAGGAGCCTACCTATACGTTGCATCAAAAGATGGCCGACTTGCGGCTATAGATACATCCAACGGCTCAATCATCTGGGAAATACACGATAAAAACATCATTTATACAAGCGCCCCTGGTAGCGGAGATGGAATGGTTCTAATAGGAACTGGCGATGGGCGCGTAATTGCCAGAAATGCAAAGACGGGGAAGCTAAGATGGGTTGCACGTGTATCAAGTGAAGTCCTTGCAGCGCCACAAGCATTTAACAATGTAACCGTTACGCGAACCGGGGATGGAAAATTATATGGGCTACGCTCTGAGACAGGAGAAGAACTCTGGAATTACGACCGGACAGTTCCTTCCCTGACTTTACGAGGAAATGCAGCGCCTGTTATCAGCGGGGATCACGTTTATGCCGGCTTTGATAGTGGTCGATTTGTGGCGTTGAACCTAAAAACTGGGCAAGCCAAATGGGATAGTCCACTAGCAATTGCCAGTGGCCGTTCTGATCTAGAGCGGATGGTGGACGTAGACTCAGAACCAACAGTCCTAAGAGATACTGTTTTCGCCTCAAGCTTTAACGGTGGCGTGTCTGCAATATCTACACTTGATGGCACTATAAAATGGACGAGAGAGATATCATCTTTCGCAGGGATCTCAGTCGGTGGAAATTTAGTATTCGTAACTGATGCTGACGGTGCTATTTGGGCTCTAAACACAGCGACCGGGGCTTCAGTTTGGAAAAGAGAAACCTTAAAAGAGAGGTTCCCAACTGGGCCTACTTACTATAATGGCAAAGTTATAATATCGGATTATGAAGGCTATACCTATTGGATGGATGCGAAAAACGGGGATTTCATTAGCAAACAACGCTTTGATAAAAGTAAAGTTTTGAGCAAGGCTCTTAATGCCTCAGACATGGCTATTATTTTTTCATCACAAGGCCGGGTAACTGCAACCCGTGCACCATAGAACTAGTCTACTAGAGCTCCTATGTTACCCCCTAAGGATGAAAGCGTTGAACTCAAACCGACTATTGCGATAATCGGTAGACCCAACGTTGGAAAATCTACACTATTCAACCGGGTAACGCGCACTAGGAGCGCGCTAGTCGCAAATATTTCAGGACTGACGCGAGATCCAAAAGTCGGAATCGGTAAAATTGGTAATGCTGGCTACATAGTCGTAGATACTGGCGGAATTGACAGCGTCGATGAAGATGAGCTCAGTGCTGCGGCAGCATCTAAAGCACTTCAAGTGGGTAAAGAATGTGCCGCAATAATCCTTGTCGTAGATGGTAGAGCTGGTTCAAACGCCTCCGACATTATGCTTGCTGATGAGCTCAGAAAGTTCAATATTCCCGTTACAGTGGCTGTGAACAAGACCGAAGGTCTGGATTTCGATCTAGTTCTTTCTGAGTTTAGCCACCTCCAGATTGGACCTATTATCCCAATATCTGCGGCACATGGAGAAGGTCTAATCTCCCTAATCGAACTGGCAACAAGCCAATGGGAAACAGCTTCCTACTATGAAACTGAAGCTGACGACTTAGACCGGATTAGGATAGCTGTGCTTGGAAGACCCAACGTGGGCAAGTCAACACTCGTTAATCGTATTCTGGGTGATGAAAAAATGATCACTAGCGATATCCCTGGCACCACACGAGATAGCGTTGAGTTTGACTTTACTAGAGATGATCAATCCTATGTAGTTGTTGATACCGCTGGCGTGAGAAGAAAAGGGAAAACTGACGGTATTGCAGAAAAATTCAGTGTCATGCAAACGTTACAAGCTTTAGATCGCGCCAATATTGCTCTCTTAGTTATTGACGCATGTGAGCCTATAACAGACCAAGACCTAAATCTTTTAGGCCTAGCTATAGATAGCGGGCGATCAATTGTAATCGCAGTGAATAAGTGGGATAACCTCTCCGAAGAGGTTCGTGATGACTGCCGCACCGCTCTGGACAGGAGACTACGGTTTGCTCGCTACGCTGAAATATGCTTTATCTCTGCCCTACGTGGCACTGGTCTCAAGGCGATGTTTGACTCAATAAACAGAGCAGCTGCTGCATCGATTCAAAAACATAAGACAAACGATCTAACAAAGCTTTTAATTAAAGCGCTCGATACACACCAACCTCCAATGATCCGAGGCAGAAGAATAAAACTAAGGTTTGCACATATGGGGGGGAGCAACCCACCCAAAATAATTATACATGGGAACCAAGGAGACAAACTGCCAGAGAGTTATAAGAAATTCCTAGAAAATTTTTTTAGACAGGAGCTAAATCTGGTCGGCACCCCTATAAAATTTTTCTTCCTCAAGGGCGAGAACCCATTTTCTGGACGAAAGAACCAGCTTACCAAACGCCAACTAGTGAAGAAAAAAAGGCTAATGCGATTTGTCAAAAAGCGTTAAATTAAGCGATTTCCCTAATGTGTAAATCGAACCATGGCGAGGCCTCCTCTTGACTAGCAATGTATCGAATCACTTCCGAAGATAAAACTCTATCTAGACACTGTCTGACATGTTCCTGTGAGTTATTCTGTTGACTTAAATGTGCCGCAACCAAAAATTGTAGCTGACTTAAATCCAATTTTTTGAGGAAGTTTTCGGACTGACTATTGCTAAGATGGCCATATGCACCCGCTATCCTCTCCTGAAGAGCAGGAGGATAAGCGCTTTTCTTTATTAAAGAAGTATCATGGTTGAATTCTAAAACAAATCCATCTAAATTCTTATACTGCTCTAAGACAAATGGAGTAATGTGACCAACGTCTGTGAGCATGCCGAGCCTCTGATTAGACCCGTTTATGATGTACTGACATGGCTGTCTGGCATCGTGAGGAACGGTTACCGGATCGATTTCCAGATCACCAATCAAAACAGAGTTTGATGAGGGAAGCTCTAAGACTTCTGTCAAACCTTGAAGAGCTTCCTTCGAGGCATGTATCGATCCGGATGTCCCATAAACAGGAATATTAAGGCCTTTGGCAACGCTTCTTACGCCTCCAACATGATCGTTATGCTCGTGAGTGATAAATATCGCATCAAGACCATCTAGATCAAAATCTCTAGGTTCTAAAAGCCGCACAAGCTTTTTTAAAGAAAATCCACAATCTATTAGTATAGAAGTATCAGATTCCTGTACAAGTAAACAGTTACCCTTGCTACCACTACCTACAACACAAAAACGCATCTGTAAAACTAGCGACGGCTCCTATTTACTGAGTCATGTAGCATTTGTAGCAAATTATCGGACTCCGATCCAGTCACCCATCTACCACTAGAATCAAGAACAACCACTTCAGTTTTATCAGTAACTCCAGTGAGACTTACTTGTAATTCTCTCTGTTTGTCTTTTTTCCAAAACTTCATTTTTCGCCATACCCCGGATTTTTTCTGGTCCGAGCCTATCCGATGGTTTCTAGATATGACGTAGATACCTCGGCTCTTATCTGCGCTTTTTACTTTAATCTCCCCATTTTCCAGGGCGACGCCTATCGTTTTCCAAGACGCATCATAGCTCTGGCTCAGTGCCAGATAAATTTTTCCCGCGCCCACATTAATCAGCTGGCTAACATCCGTTTCTCTAGGAGTGGGTGTCAAAACAGTATTAACTACACGTGGTGCAGCAGTCGAATCATTCGCTCCATTTTCTAGCAGCACAGATTCTTCAGAATCTAAATCTGACTCGGGTCGTATGTACGTAAACAGCTTATCTACGAATTCACGCTCACTTTGCACTTTTCTTGGTTGCCGTCGCCACTCGAGATCATCTCCTTGACTCTCAAGCTCTTCAGTCTCAAGTGCAATAAAAAGAGTTGCAGAATCTAGCCCATCTTCCCCAAATATTTTTATCTTTTCTCTTTTTATTTTCGAACCAAAATTCCATGCAGTTTCCATAATACCCAGTTCTACATCATCCAGCTCTAGAGTATAGCCCTCTCCCACCATAAAATTTTTCAACATTGGCCATCCCGAAATAAGACTTGATGACAGCGTCAATGAGTGCTCATTATCTAGGAGTTTAATAGCGCGATTTTCGTTCTGGCTTGCAGACTCGATGTCCGATGATAAGCTGTTCCTATCTTGATAGGTAGAATAACGTGCTACCTCACCTCCTTCAGGTACAACCATTCGGTCATTAATGGCTTCCGTACTTAAACCGGGAGGAATCTCAAGATCAGGCAGAGTTTTTGCCTTCTCGTAAGATTTTTTATTGTCTGTCCTCACTTGATCCAAACTTTGAACGACCTTACTGCAACCCACGGTTAGTAGTAATAGCGTAACCACTATTACCAGTAGAATTCTAGACATAAAATAATTTCCTTTGTGCTGGTAGCCTAAAAATAGCCACTCAAATTAAACTCTAACCCGATGTAAAAACTAAACTTCCGCTTGGCGTAATGCGTCCCGAACCTGCTCATGGTAGAGACTAGAAAGCCAAGTTAACGGCAGCCTGATACCTTGATCAACCAAACCCATTTCGGCTAAAGCCCATTTCACTGCAATGGGGTTAGCCTCTAAAAACAAATTTTTGTGCAAAGCACTTAATTGCCTGTCGATCTCCTTGGCAAGACCAATCTGACCAGATCTAGCAGCAATGCAAAGATCGCGCATCTTCTTAGGCGCCACATTGCTGGTAACAGATATCACTCCATCACCTCCTTCAAGCAAAAAATCACAGGCAGTCTCATCATCCCCGCTAAATAACAAAAAGCCTTTCCGACACTTTGACTTAATAGCAGCCACGCGTGACAAATCACCGGTAGCTTCCTTAACTCCGATAATATTAGCAATACCGGACAGGCGACCAACAGTGTCAGGTAGCATGTCACAGGCCGTTCTGCCTGGTACGTTGTATAAAATTTGAGGTGTAGCAACTGACTCAGCGATCATCTTGTGATGCAGATAGAGCCCTTCTTGCGTTGGTTTATTGTAGTAAGGAGTCACCAGCAAGCACGCATCCACACCCGCTTCTTTGGCAAAAGCAGTAAGCCGGATAGCTTCGTGAGTGGAATTTGCGCCCGTACCTGCAATCACCGGAATACGCCCCTTAGCAAGCTTAACTGCGCGCGCGATCAAATCACAATGCTCTTGATCAGTTAACGTAGCAGATTCCCCTGTAGTACCAGCGACAACTATGCCATCCGTCTGGTTCTCCACATGAAAATCAATTAACTCAGCAAGCCTAGAAAAGTCAATTTCTGTCTCGGGTCCACAACCTGACTTCATGGGAGTCACAATTGCAACGATACTGCCTTGAATAGAAATCATATAAAGAGCTAATCGAATAAAATAGTGATATTAACTTCTAGAGCATATTAGAACAAGGCTAGACCGCTAAGAAGGCGTTACATGATTGTAATAATAGACCTGTACCGCAAAATTAAGTTCTAGGCCAAGCATGTAGGAGGGAGTGCACCAACGTCGCCAAAGGAATAGCAAAAAAAACGCCCCAGAACCCCCAAAGTCCGCCAAAAACCAGAATGGATATTATTATTGCTATAGGATGAAGATTAACAACATCTGAAAAGAGTAAGGGCACTAACAAGTTCCCATCTAAAGCTTGGATAATGCCATAAACGATCATCGTCCAGAAAAACTGATCGCCTACTAAACCAAATTGACTATAGGCCGCGACCGCAATCGGCACGGTTACCACAACTGCTCCAATGTACGGGACGATCACGGATACTCCAGTCAAAACTGCAAGAAGCGGTGCATATGAAAGACCTAAAGACGCAAAGCAAACATAAGAAACTAGTCCTACTATTAAAATCTCGTAAAACTTTCCACGGACATAGTTACCTATCTGCCGATCAACGTCTCTCCAAACAGAAGATAGCACCATTCGGTCTTGCGGAAGATAACTCAACAACCAAGCTAAGATTTGTGTTTTATCTTTTAAGAGAAAAAAGACCAAGACCGGCCCTAGCACTAAGTAAACCAGCAAAGTCACCATTGCGGGGATAGATGCAATAGAGAAAGTAAGCGCATTCTGCCCCAAACTGCTAATTTTTGTCCGGACGCTGCCTGTTAAAGCATCTATCTGCTCAGCAGACAAAAAATTTGGATATGTTTCTGGCAGTTGCAATAAAGCCTCTCGCCAAACGTTAATGGTCCCAGGCAAATCACGCACAAAACTAGTTAACTGCGAAGATAAAAGTGGAACCAAACCACCAACAAGAAGAATCAAAGCTAAGATAAATACTGTAAATATAACTCCTGCAGCTAGATTCCTTCCAAAACCGAGTCTCTGAAGGGAACAAACAGAAGTTTCGAGCAGATAAGCTATCACCACAGAGGCAAGACAAGGCGCCAGCATCTCACCAAAAAATGCCAAGCATCCAAATGACAATAACAGTACAGTGACTAATAATGCCGCTTGAGGGTCTGAGAAATAACGGTCATACCAGGTTCTGAATAGCTCAATCATATTTTCACCCACTTATTAGCCACAGCGTATTATAAAAACTTAGACAATATCGAGTAGGATATATTAATAACTATGTGTTGGGCACATAAAAAATAAATTCTAGCTCCCAAGAGAAAGTAGAAATACTTATTTTAATGCATGAAACCTATAGTATTACCAGTAAAATTTTCCCAAAAAGACATAGTTTCGAAGCTCGAAATTTGGGCGTCTGAACTGGGCTTTCAGGATGTTGGAATCGCAAGCCTCGAGTTGGATTCGGACATTAGTTACCTCGAATCTTGGTTAGATAAGGGATACCACGGCTCAATGGCATACTTGGAACAGAATGCTCTAAAAAGATATGATCCTCAAAAACTAATACCTGGGACATTGTCTGTCATATCCGTTCGGTGCGACTATCTCAGTGTGGACCTTGACGATTCAATTAAGGCTCTCGAAAAAGCTGATATCGCTTATATCTCGCGTTATGCATTGGGCCGCGACTATCACAAAGTTTTAAGATCCAAATTGAAGAAACTTGCAAATAGTCTCCAAGCTCACGTCGGTTCTCTTGGTTATCGCGTATTTACTGATAGTGCGCCCGTATTAGAACGAGCGCTAGCCCGAAATAGCGGCCTAGGCTGGATCGGGAAAAATACTAATCTGATAAGTAAAAAAGATGGTTCCATGTTTTTTCTAGGAGAAATTTTCACTGACATCCCGTTAGAACCTTCAAAAGTCGCGCCTAAAAACCATTGTGGAACCTGTAAGGAGTGTATTGATGTTTGTCCAACAAAAGCAATCATCGCCCCTTACCAGCTTGATGCTAACCGTTGCATTTCCTACTTAACGATAGAATCAAAAAAATCGATCCCCATTGAGTTTAGAAAATCTATTGGGAATCGAATATTCGGTTGCGACGACTGTCAATTGTTTTGTCCCTGGAACAAGTATGCGAAATTAACTGCTGTGACGGATTTTGCACCCCGGCACGGTCTCGAAAAGACCAAACTCACAGATCTGTTTCTTCTAGACGAAGACGAGTTTGAAAAGTTCACAATAGGATCTGCCATAAGAAGAGTAAGTTATCCTCAATGGATACGTAATGTTGCAATAGCCTTAGGAAATGCCCCGACATCACCAGAAGTACTACAAGCGCTCGAGAAAAGACTAACTTTCCCAGACGAAATGGTTCTTGAACACGTAAATTGGGCCATACTGGAGCATAAAAAGAACTAAGCCGCCTTCATAGGCCAATCATCGCACTCTTCTTGAAGAGAATTAGTGATTAATTTTGTCAATTCAGTAGAGTATCATTACTAATGCGATAGCTTTCACAAAAAATTAAAACTTGGGTACTGATAAAATCAAAAATATCGTAGCCGGAACTAGGGTTAAAAATGAAGTTTTCTCCAACCATAGCACCATCCATCCTGTCCGCTGACTTCGCCAGACTGGGCGAGGAAGTGGAAGCGGTCGTAAACGCGGGAGCCGACTGGATCCACTTTGATGTAATGGATAACCATTACGTGCCAAATTTAACAATCGGACCAATGGTTTGCAAAGCATTACGAGCGCATGGTATTTCGACGCCCATCGATGTCCATCTCATGGTGAAGCCAGTAGATAGGCTGATAGACGATTTCATCGAAAGCGGAGCTAGCAGTATTACGTTTCATCCGGAGGCGAGCGAGCATGTGGACAGAAATCTTCAGCAAATCAGAGACGGTGGTTGTAAAGCCGGCCTAGTACTAAACCCTGCCACATCTCTAAGCTACCTTGAACATGTTATGGATAAGCTGGATATTATACTCTTAATGTCGGTAAACCCTGGGTTTGGCGGCCAGTCCTTCATTAAAAGTACCTTGACTAAAATAAGTGCTGTGCGAAAGCTAATCGACGATTCACGCTGTCCCATACGACTTGAAGTTGACGGTGGAATTAACGCAGATAATATTGGAGATATCGGTTTAGCTGGAGCAGATACTTTTGTTGCTGGGTCAGCCATCTTCAATCAATCTAACTACAAGAAAGCCATCGCTGAGCTCAGAAAAAAACTAGACACTGATTCCTAAAATGTCTGAGAAATTAGCCCTATTTGATCTCGATGGCACCTTAATCGATACCGCCCCTGACATCTGCTCTGCAGTTAATAGCGGTCTAAAGGCTGCCAGCATCGCACCGATATCAGAGCTCACTGCGCGCGCCTATATTGGTGAAGGTTCAACTAAATTGATGCATAGAGCGATTACAAAAGAAATAGATGGCCTAGCACCAGAAAATCATTTCTCACAGGTCTACAGCGGCTTCTGCAGCCACTATAGCAAAAATTTATTCGTCGATTCTGTAATATATTCAGGAGCTCTAGAGTCTCTAGATGAGTTAAAGTCTGCAGGCTTTAAACTAGGGTGTATCACTAACAAACCTTATGAGTATGCATTGCCGTTACTAGAAAAAGCGGAGTTAGCCCACCTGTTTGACATCATTCTCGGAGGAAATAGTCTCAAAGAAAAAAAACCAGATCCTCTACCAATTATCCATGCAATAGAGCAGACAAAAAGCGATCGCAACAAGACCGTGATGGTCGGAGACTCGATTACAGACCTGCGAGCTGCAAAAAATGCTGATGTCTATTCAATCTGCGTCAGTTATGGATACCACGGCGGCATTGATCTAAAAACGCATGACCCCAGCATTATGATCGACAGTCTAGATTTTCTCCCTTCATTAATAAAAAAACTCTGTGGCGATCTAGATGAAATAGAAAAAAAGTTGATAAATTAAAATGATCTTAATGATAGATAACTATGACTCTTTTACTTATAACTTGGTTCAATATTTGGGGGAATTAGGAGAAGACGTTAAAGTTGTAAGGAACGATGAAATAAAAACTTCGGACATTAGCAAAATTGCACCTACCCACATTGTGATATCACCAGGCCCTTGCTCCCCAAATGAAGCAGGAATATCGATTGATACGATAATAAAGTTCAGTAAAATCATGCCTATACTTGGAGTGTGTCTTGGCCACCAAAGTTTAGGGCAAGCCTTTGGCGGAAAAATTACGCATGCACGTCAAGTTATGCATGGGAAGACTTCATTAATCCACCATAATAAAGAAGACCTTTTTGAGAACCTTCCAAGCCCTTATACAGCGACGCGTTATCACTCATTGATCATAGACCAAAAATCACTGCCGGAGTGCTTCAAGATCACGGCATGGACAAATCATCCAAGTGGAGAAATAGACGAAATTATGGGTATTAGGCACCTCGACTTACCTTTGTTTGGTATACAATTTCACCCTGAATCAATCTTAACTGAGCACGGTCATCTGTTGCTCGAAAATTTTTTAAAATTATAAGGTAGGCTAAGTGGACATTAGCAGAAATATAAAGCAAGTAGCTGATGGCGATGATCTCTCCTACGATGAAATGACTACAATAATGACCGAGATGATGTCCGGTGCGATTTCCGACGTACAAATAGCCGCATTTTTAATCGCATTAAAAATGAAAGAAGAAACCACCGATGAGATCTCGGCAGCTGTCACGGTGATGCGTAAATTTGCTACGAAGGTGGATGTTGGCCTTGCACCTTTAATAGACACCTGTGGTACTGGCGGAGATGGCAGTAGTAGCTTCAATATATCTACCGCTGCAGCTTTCGTTACTGCAGCATGTGGCGGGCTCGTTGCAAAACATGGGAATAGAGCAGCTAGCAGCGCAAGTGGCAGTGCAGATGTGCTGGAGGCAGCGGGTGCGCTTATAGCATTATCCCCCGAACAAGTAGTTAAATGTATACATGCCAATGGAATCGGTTTTATGTTCGCGCCCGCCCATCATGGAGCTACAAGACATGCAGGGAAAGTAAGGAAACAAATTGGAGCCCGAACTTTATTTAATATCTTAGGTCCGATGACTAATCCCGCGAGTGCTGATCGGCAAGTGATAGGAGTCTTCTCACCGATGTGGGTCCCAAAAATCGCTGATGTATTAAAGACACTAGGGACGAAGCATGCACTTATAGTTTGCGCTGCCGATGGCATGGATGAGATAAGTATTTCAGCACCAACAACAGTAGCCGAAGTAAAAGACGGAGTTGTCAGGCATTTCCAAATAAAGCCTGATGACTTCAATATACGGCAAGAAGAGAATAACCAAGCCTTGTTAGCTATAAGCCCACGCGAAAGCTTATCCATAATCAACCAGATATTTCTGGGAGAGGTAGGTCCCGCCCACAATGTAGTCTCATTAAATGCTGGAGCGGCACTATATGTAGGCGGTCTTGTCTCGGATCTTGGCTCAGGCGTCCAAATGGCTTCAAATGCTCTCATTGATGGGAAAGCGGCTAAAAAGTTTTCGGAATTCATTGACTACACGAACACCTTTAAACAGTAAATATAAAAATATGAAAGATATACTTACTCAAATAATAGAGTCTAAAAGGCTTGAAGTACTAGAGCGGAAGCAGAAAAATTCACGCGTTGAGATTGATGCTAAAATTTCTGATATGGAAAGACCTCGTGGCTTTAAAACCAACCTGATTTCTACTATACAAAAGAAGCGGCCTGCAGTAATCGCCGAGTGTAAAAAAGCGTCGCCAAGCAAAGGGCTAATTTGTTCGAACTATAATCCTGCAGAGATCGCTAAATCCTATGAGGCTGCGGGAGCAAGCTGTCTCTCCGTTCTAACTGATGTACCTTTTTTTCAAGGCAGTGATGCTGATTTAATATCAGCGAAAAATTCTTGTAATCTCCCCATATTAAGAAAAGACTTCATGATAGACAGCTATCAGATATCTGAATCGCGCCTACTCGGTGCAGACTGCGTCTTACTAATAGTCGCATGCCTGTCAGATGAGGAGCTTAAAGAGCTCTCTGACGAGGCGATACAACTAGGCATGGATGTCCTCATTGAAGTGCATACAGCTGACGAACTGGCACGAGCACGACCCATTTCGGAGGCTATCATTGGAATAAACAATCGCAACCTAAAAACCTTTGAAACAGACCTTCGCACAAGTCTAACCTTATATAAGACCATAGGAAAAGAGCGGCTAGTGGTATCTGAATCCGGAATACACTCCCCTGAAAACGTGAGAATGCTACTAGATGCAGGAATTAGCTCCTTCCTAGTAGGGGAAGCATTTATGAAAGCGCCTAACCCAGGCAAACAACTCTCTCAAATCTTTAGCACCGAATCAACTGCAGATTAGATGTTTCTATACGCCCTGAATTCTAATATATTATCAGAGGGGTCGTAAAGACAAAAAATAGCACTTTCTTCCTGGGTGCCTTTGCTAGTTGTATAAGGGGCGACTTTAAAATCAACACCGATATAATTCATGTGATCAACCGCCCTGTGCCAATCCTTCCAACTCATCACCAATCCAAACACAGGAAAGGATTCTTCTCCCAGACCAATACGGCTCTCAGATTTTGAAAGTCTACTGCTTGCAAGTCTAGCAACTATACGATTTCCAAAGAAATCCATTTCTAAAAGAGTGTCCGTCTCTACGACAACACGGCACCCTAGAATCTCTGTATAAAATTCATGGGTCGCTTTTAGATCGAACACGAGGAAAGACGCCTTAAAATAAGGACGACTTGTAAATTCACTAAGCGGATCGTCTTGAATTTTCCAACCTCCTTATATAGCAACAGTGCTTATGAAGAGCATAGCTCAATAACATTGATAACAACAACTGAGTGTTTTAAATCAATTCAAAAACAAATGATAAGCCGGATTCATTGTTTCATTTTCGTAGGGGAATCCAAGACTAGAAAGCGTATTTTCAAAATCAGCAAAATCCGACTCAGGGACTTGGATCCCCATCAAAACTCGCCCATATGCTGCACCATGATTACGATAGTGAAATAAACTTATATTCCATTTATCACCTAAGTGTGAAAGGAAATGGAGCAAAGCCCCAGCTCTTTCAGGAAACTCGAACCTCAGTAGTCGCTCGTCGTCTATAGGAACGCTACTACGGCCGCCAACCATGAAACGAAGGTGGATTTTCGCAACTTCATCATCGGTCATGTCTATCGGTAGATAACCCTTATCAGTAAGATTATCCATTAGAATCTCACGCTCTTTATCTCTATTTTTAACCTTCACTCCAGCAAAAACAGCCGCTGTATTTTCGTTCGACATTCTATAATTAAACTCTGTAATAAGGCGCGGACCGAGAGCATGACAAAAATCTCTAAAGGTTCCAGCCACTTCAGGTAGAGTCGCGCCAATTAAGATCTCACGCTGTTCGCCAAGCTCAGCTAATTCCGCTATGTGCCTTAGCCTATCAAAATTGACGTTCGCCCCACTCAATATGGCAACAGAATTAGTTATGACATTAGGGTGTTTTATAATGTACTGTTTTGCGCCGGCCAGAGCCAAGGCTCCCGCCGGCTCTGCTATGGATCTCGTTTCTTCGAAAATATCCTTAACCGCAGCGCACATTTCATCTATAGAGACAGTCAGCATTTCATCGACATACTCTTTGGCTATGCGGAAATTCTCCTCTCCAACCTGCTTTACCGCGGCACCGTCCGCAAAGATTCCAATATGATCGAGAGTTGCTCTCTGCCCAGAGGATAAAGCAGCGGTCATACTAGCCGCTTCGGCAGGCTCGACCCCTATGATTTTAACAGTAGGCGCAACCGATTTTACATAAGCCGCAACTCCGCTAATTAAACCACCCCCACCCACTGGCACAAAAATAGCATCAGGTAAGGTTGTAAACTGTTCTAGTATTTCTAAACCAACCGTTCCTTGTCCAGCAATAACCAGTGGATGATCATACGGAGGGATGTAAGGCATGTTTTTTTCTAGCGCAAATTTCTGAGCATAATCACTAGCGTCATCGTAGCTATTCCCGTGCAAGATCACACGCCCATCTAAACGGACAACCGCTTCCACTTTAATCTCTGGAGTGGTTTTAGGCATCACAATAGTTGCCTTCACTCCAAGCTTTTTAGCTGATAAGGCAACACCTTGTGCATGATTTCCAGCTGAAGCCGCCACTACTCCCGAACGCATCACCTCATCCGAAAGCGATGACATTAAATTATAAGCGCCCCTGATTTTGTACGAGAAAACTGGCTGTAAATCCTCTCGCTTAAACCATATCTGAGAACTCATGCGCTTAGAAATCAAAGGAGCAAAGTCTAATGGGGTCTTTGTGGCAACATCGTACACTGGAGCTTTACGAATCAAGTCTGGATAGTTGTTTTTCATCGTAATAAGATAACATTTCCTTTGGTCAAATATTTTTTTATTATCAGGAACGGACATGACTACTCAAATTGAAAAGAAAGAAGCTGTTGCAAAAGCAGCCATCACATATATAGAAGATGATTTTTTTGTAGGTGTTGGAACGGGCAGTACTGCAGACTGTTTTATAGCAGAATTAGGTAAAATAAAATCAAGAATCCAAGGAGCCGTCGCTAGTTCTGATGCTACAGAAAAAAAATTACGAGAACTAGGTATCCCAATTATTCCTTTAGATTCTGTCACACAATTAGATGTCTATGTAGATGGCGCTGACGAAGCAACTAATCATAGGCATCTGATAAAGGGCGGAGGTGGAGCACTTACAAGAGAGAAAATTACGGCGGCGGCGAGCAAGCTCTTTGTCTGTATCGCTGACGACACGAAACTAGTTAGCCAACTGGGTAGTTTTCCTCTTCCTATTGAAGTTATCCCGATGGCCAGGAGTTATGTCGGGAGAGAAATCGCTAAACTAGGAGGAACCCCAAGATGGAGAGAAAAATTTCTAACGGACAACGGTAATTATATCTTGGACATACATAATATGAAAATAAGTGCACCTGTAGATTTAGAAACCCAACTTAACCAAATTACAGGAGTAGTGACGAATGGAATATTTGCTCAGAGGCCAGCGGACATTTTATTAATTGCAGACAATGGAAAAATAAATACTATAAAAAGATCAGCGTGAGCTTTTTATTGCTCATCGTCAGATCCTTCGACTGGAATAGTCCACTTACACATTAACAAACCGATTTCATAAAGAACCCAAATCGGTAGCGCTAACATTGTCTGAGATATCACATCCGGTGGAGTTAGAACCATACCTAAGACAAAAGAGCCTACTATGATGTATGGTCTTTTCTTTCCAAGCGACTCAACAGTTGATAGTCCGCTCCTAACAATTAAATAGGTGGCAACAGGTACCTCGAAAGCTGCACCGAATGCCAAAAATATCTTCAACACAAAGTCAAGATAATGCGAAATATCCGTCATAATAGTGACTCCCTCTGGAGCCACTGAAGTAAAGAAACCAAAGACTAAAGGAAAAACGGCGTAATAAGCAAACGCTATTCCAAGATAAAAAAGAATAGTACTTGAAACAATTAGGGGCAAAGCTAACCGGCGCTCCTTCATATATAGTCCCGGCGCAATGAAAGACCAAGCTTGAAAAAAAATATAGGGAACAGAAATCACTACTGCGACGAAAGCTGTTAGTTTAAAAGGAGCCAAGAATGGAGAGGCTACTTGGGTGGCTATCATTGTGCTCGACCCGCTTAAATGGACTAATAGCGGCTCGGCAATCAAACCATAAAGAAAATTAGAAAAAGGAAACAGGCACAGTAAAACCACGAAGACGCACGCAATTGCTTTTAGCAGCCTATCTCTCATCTCTACTAGGTGAGATACAAAAGTTTGCTCCTTAGTAGAAGATTGGCCATCACTTTCAGCTGACGCGGCATCTTGTTTATTTTTATTTTTGCTGAAAAACATGGGTAAAAGCCGATAACTTCTTTAAACGAGGAAGTGAAATTTATTTGTCGTTAGCTAGTTTTTCATCAGGAGGCTGTGGAGGCCGGTCCTGAGAAGAAATGCCATCATTGAAAGGTTCGCGAGCCAAGTCTTTAAGCTGCTTATCTTCTTCCAAAAATTCCTTATTAAGTTGTCTGTATTCGGCCGTTTGGGCTTCCTTTTCTATCTCATAACGCATGCTGCGCACTGTTCTTTGAATTTTACCGATCCATTGACCGGCACCCTTTATTAACCCAGGCATCTTTTCCGGCCCGACCACGATGAGAGCAATCACAAAAATAACGCCAAGTTCCCAAAAACCAATATCAAACATAGCGTCTAGGTATCAGACTCGTTCTTTTTCAACAACAGTCTCGCTATCTAAAACGGCCTCGCCATCTATAGTTCTTGCTTCACTGTGTGCTTCACTATGTTCTTCAAGTGGGCTAGTAGGCTCTTCTTTCATCGCTTTTTTAAAATCACGGATCCAGCCTCCCACGTCGCTACCTACACCTTTTATTTTCTTAGTACCGAACACTAAAGCAACGATCACCAAAACAACTACCAGCTCTTTTATTCCAAAACCCATCTCAATCTCCAATATATATAAGCTAATTAGTTCTCTATAACTACATATTAACTTTTTCTGCTCGCTTTTTCTTCTAGCCCCGAGCGTTCAAAACGTCTTTCCAGCTCCGACAGGACATCTGAAGGTTCAATACCTCTATATTTCAGAAGAACCATCGAATGAAACCACAAATCAGCAGTCTCGTATACTACTTGATAGTCGTCCTCATTTTTTCCAGCCAGCACAACTTCGACAGCCTCTTCACCAACCTTCTTTAAAATTTGATCCAAGCCGGCCTCAAATAGACTCGCCACATATGATTCTTTCGAGTCCAGCTGGGAGCGCTCTTCAATTACTTTGCTTAATTTTTTTAACACATCTGACATTAGGTTAATCCTTTACTCTGCTGCCGGAGGAGTAAATGACATCAGCATCTACCAAAACAGGTTCTGAATCTATCCATTGTTCGTCAAGGTAGCGTTTATAAAAACATACCTCTCTTCCGGTATGGCAGGCTACATTTCCTAATTGCTGCACTTTCAAAAGAACCGTGTCCTGATCACAATCCATTCTTATTTCTTTTATTTTTTGTACAAAGCCAGACTCTTCCCCTTTACGCCACAATTTTTTCCTTGACCTAGACCAGTAGACTACACGACCTTCTTTAATTGTAGCTGCGAGAGCCTCTTTATTCATCCAAGCTAAAGTAAGGACTTTCAATGACTCAAAGTCCTGAGCAATCGCAGGAATGAGACCATCGCCATTCCATTTCACTTCATCTAAAACTTTCACAAGCGTACCTCCAAACCAAACTCGCGCATCAATTCCTTAGCGTCAGACACAGTATACTCTCCAAAATGAAAAATACTTGCTGCTAGAACCGCGCTCGCCCGTCCTTCCGTAACACCTTCAACGAGATCGTTTAGACTACCCACACCACCAGAGGCTATAACTGGGATTTCGACTGCGTCTGCTATCACTCTCGTTAACTCAAGATCATAACCATCCCGCGTGCCATCTCGATCCATGCTCGTCAACAGTATTTCACCAGCACCCGCCGATGCCATTTGACAAGCCCAGTCGACAGCATTCAGGCCCGTCGGCTTCCTACCTCCATGTGTATAGATTTCCCAACAGTGAGGCTTACTTGTCGAGCGACGAGCATCGAGCGCCACTACAATACATTGAGAACCAAAATAATTAGCGGCAGCTTCAATTAACTTGGGATTTTCTATTGCGGCGGTATTTATAGAGACCTTATCAGCCCCAGCAATCAGCATCCGCCTGACATCATCAACTGTTCTTATACCACCTCCGACTGTCAAAGGTATAAATACTTCCGACGCCACGGCCTCTACAACCGGCACCATCGTATTGCGGTTGTCTTTACTAGCGGTAATATCCAGAAAAGTTATTTCGTCCGCACCTTGCGCATCATACCGTCGAGCTATTTCAACAGGGTCTCCTGCATCTCTGATATCAACAAACTTAACTCCTTTGACAACGCGCCCAGCATCAACGTCTAAGCAAGGAATAATGCGCGTTGAAACTGCCATTTCTCTACCCTGTAAGCTCGTCAGCCAGCTTTTGTGCTTCCGCGAAGTCCAAAGTCCCCTCATAAATTGCTTTCCCTGTGATCGCACCAGCAACTCCATCATCCTCAACTTCAGCCAGCCCCCGAATATCTTCGAGATTGGTAACGCCACCCGAGGCAATTACAGGTATTTTAAGTGCCCGGGCCAAAGCCGCAGTAGAGTCTATGTTTAGCCCCATCATCATCCCATCTCTACCAATGTCAGTATAAATAATTGCCTGAACACCATCATTTTCAAATTGTAAGGCAAGATCTAGGGCATTGTGCTTAGAAAGCTTCGACCAACCGTCAATTGCTACTTTCCCATCTCTCACATCTAAGCCAACAATAATATGATTTGGAAATTCTATACAGACATCAGAAACGAAATGGGGTGCTGTAACCGCTTTGGTTCCTATAATTACATAGCTAACGCCAGCATCAAGATACGACTGTATCGTGTCTTCATCACGGATACCTCCGCCCACTTGTATTGCCACCTCTGGGAACGCGCTCGCGATATCATGAATAACCTGTCGGTTGGCTGGTGCGCCACCAAATGCGCCATCCAAGTCAACGACATGCAGCCTTTTCGCACCTTCATCTACCCATCGGGCGGCCATCGCTAAAGGATCATCAGAATAAATCGTGTCCTGTTTCATGTCTCCCTGCACTAAGCGCACGCATTTTCCGCCCTTTAAATCGATAGCGGGGATTAAAATCATAAACTACCTCTCATCAATCTACTTTAAATTAAAATATTACAAAGTAGGGTTCCCCATACTTAGCTGCGATATCAACTCGAATAGTAACACGACGTTTTTCATGAAAGAATTACGTCTCTATCCTTCCTCAGTGTGCTTCTTCCCAATTTTCTCCGTGCCCTACATCTACCAAAAGCGGCACATCAAGGCTGGCCACGGATTCCATGATGTGTCGAACAGAGTCGATGATACTCTGCAAAGATGAAGTCTCCGCTTCGATCACTAATTCATCATGGACTTGCATTATAATCTTTGCAGGTACATCAGAGCTCTGCATCCAATCGGAGACTCTTATCATAGCTAACTTAATGATATCTGCAGCAGTCCCTTGCATTGGTGCATTGATTGCCGTGCGCTCCGCATATTGGCGGACCTGGGCTCGTCGAGCATTAATGTCTGGCAAATATAACCTGCGCCCGTATACAGTTTCTACAAATTCTTTTTCACGAGCAGAGGCTTTAGTCTCTTCCATAAACTGCAACACTTTTGGATACCTAGAGAAATAAGTCTCGATATACCTTTGAGCACTAGCCCGATCAATCCCCAATTGTTTCGCCAATCCGAAAGCTGACATTCCGTAAATCAAACCAAAATTGATAGCCTTAGCGGCTCTTCTCTGATCACTCGTAATCAATGCAACTTCCTCAGAAAAAACCTCTGAAGCAGTCGCACGATGAACATCTAACCCTTCGTTAAAAGCCGCACAAAGGCCCTCATCTGAGGAAAGGTGCGCCATTATTCTCAGCTCTATTTGAGAATAGTCCGCAGCAATAATAGTTGTCCCAGATGGGGCTCTAAAAGCTTTCCTAATCCGACGACCCTCTAGGGAACGTATTGGGATATTTTGCAAATTAGGATCTGATGAACTAAGACGGCCTGTAGCTGTGATGGCCTGATGATAACTAGTGTGCACTCTTTTGGTGGTTTGATTAATCTGCATTGGTAATTTATCGGTATACGTTGACTTTAGCTTACTCATCGAACGGTACTGCAAAATAACTCCAGGCAAAGGATAGTCATGGGAAAGCTCTTGGAGCACTGACTCCGCGGTTGAAGGCTGTCCTTTTGGAGTTTTCGATAGAACTGGAAGCTCCATCTTTTCAAAAAGAATGGCCTGTATCTGTTTGGGCGATCCCATGTTAAAGACTTCTCCAGCTAAATTATGTGCCTGGATCTCCAATTCATCTAAGGTATTTGAAAGCTTGGAACTTTGATCCGCTAACATCCCAGGATCAATATTAACTCCATCTCTTTCAATGTTGCCTAAGACACTCAACAACGGTAACTCTATGTCCTTATACACCTGCGACAACCTTGGTTGTTCGCTGAGCATTTGACTGAAAACCTTATGTAATCGCCAGCAAATATCTGCATCTTCTGCTGCATACGGAGTCGCCACCTCTATAGGCACTTGAGAAAAGTTAATTTGCTTAGCCCCTTTCCCAGCGACTTCTTCATAGTGAGTTGTTTTCACACCCAAGTATTGCAGAGCAAGTGCATCGAGATTGTGCCGTGTTGAGGTGCTATTGAGGACATAAGACTCCAGCATAGAATCGTCTAGCTTGCCTTTCAGAGAGATATCATAATTTAGCAAGATATGACGGTCATACTTAAGGTTATGCCCTAGTTTCCCAATTTTCTCATCTTCAAGTATGGTTTTTAATTTGCCCAGCGCGACCTCAATCGGTATCTGACTAGGGACGTCTGGATAGCTATGCATCAATGGTAAATATGCAGCATGCCCACTTTCAAAACAAAAAGACACCCCCACTAATTCAGCCTTCAGATAGTCCAGGCTGGTTGTCTCAGTATCGAACGAAAAGTATGCTTGGGAAGAGAGCTTGGCTATCCACTCTTCAAGGACTGGAAGTTCTAATATCGTCTCATAATTAACTGCATCCTCTTTCTCCTCGCTAGGCTTTGAGTGAGTCCTCTCCATATCTCCTGCTATAGTAAGCCCTGTACGCTCCTTTGATGTGACATCGTTTTCACGGTCTAATAAGGCTAAAGCCGACCTTAGCTCATACTTGGTATAAAGTTCGCGTAACAACGAATTATCAGAACCTGAAAGACAAATATCTTCAACTTGAATGCCGACATCAATATCTTTAAGAATAGTCACTAAACGGCGAGAAAGGGGTAATTTATCAATAGATTCTCTTAAGTTCTCTCCTACTTTTCCTGAGATTTCCGTAGCATTTGTAATAATATTCTCGAGGGAGCCATATTGCGTAAGCCATTTTACAGCTGTCTTCGGGCCAACTTTTGGCACTCCGGGTATATTGTCAGCGCTATCACCCATCAACGAAAGGTAGTCGATTATCTGATTAGGACGAACGCCAAATTTATTCATCACTCCTTCTTCATTAAGGGTGCTTTTATCCATTGTGTTGACGAGTGAAATTTTTTCATTGACGAGCTGTGCGAAATCTTTGTCGCCAGTTGAAATGACTACTCGCATTCCTTTGTTAGCTGCCTTATCAGCTAAGGTGCCAATCACATCATCTGCCTCTACCCCAGGGACTTGGACAAGAGGGTAGCCAAGAGCTCGGATTATATCGAATAGTGGTAAAATCTGCATTGAGAGCTCTTCCGGCATTCGAGGTCGCTGCGCTTTATAACTAGGAAAATATTCATCTCTAAGAGTTTTGCCTTTGGGATCAAACACGACGCCAAAAAATGCCGTAGGGTAGTCAGACTTCAATCGGCCAAGCATATTTAGTACACCGTGAATGGCACCAGTAGGGTGGCCTTGTGAATTAGCTAGTGCCGGAAGTCCGTGAAATGCTCGATAAAGATATGAAGAGCCATCAACAAGGATTAAAAGATTCTCATCCATTTTTTTGACCAAAAGTTCAGTTATGTTTTTTCAAAGGTTAATGTCTTATAAGTAGTTTCAGTGCTATTCTTCTATACAATAGTAACAGCTAAATCTACATAGAGAGAGAATGCTCGGATGAAAAAATTTACGGGAATAGTTTGGTCAGCGTGGATAATGGTGGCCGCCATTAGCTACGGGACATTGTTGGCCGCGGAAGAGTTTACGGACGCACCACCACCACCCATAGTTCTGGTGCCAGACGACGCGTATATAAATGAAGCGGTTGAGCCGGACATCACTATTGTCCAAAAAAAGGGTGCGACCCACCAGGAATACCGCATAAACGGCAGACTTTATATGGTTAAGATTACCCCTAGCGTCGGACCGTCTTATTACTTTCTTGACCATGATGGAGATGGGTTACTTGAGACCAAACTGGATGGCAAAGTTGAACCTATCGTCAACCAATGGCTTATATTCAGCTGGTAAATTAGTCTCTGATACCGCGGCCGCATCTAGAATAAGTTAAAGGACACACGGATTGCTCTGAGCTCCGAAAGCTTACGAAATCAGTGGTTCTTGGTAACTTAGACTTCAGAACAGAGCGGGCGTTCTCAGCCCACTCTAAACTTGAGTGATTTTACTCTTCGCCTGCATTGCAGATAAAATGGCCTAAACCAGCACCTACTGCCGCTCCAAGCATCATCGCACCCTTATCGTCCCCATCGAGGCCACCAGCGACTACACCAGCACCTAATGTCCCGCCAAGAAGCGGGCATAGAATATCAGTAGGCTTTAGGTCACTGTTAGCACAGCCCCCTAGGAGCAAACCGGCTATAAGAACTGCTGACAACTTTGAAATTTTGTACATTTTGTAGGTCTCCCACGAACTTTAAATTTTTGCCTTACATTTGGCTTCTATTCACATTATAGATTAACAACAACCCAGTCGTTGCAAAAGCTCCCTGCTTCTTTCCATAAATGAAACATTATTAACTTCAGCTGCCGCTGTTGTATCATTTTTACAACATAGCGTCTGCATCATGCATACTAACACATAAATACTATATTCCTAGTTTTATTCTCTCTACACCAGAAATTGCGACGCTAGTCCCAAGAAAGCCAAAAAGCCAACAATGTCTGTCACCGTCGTCAGAACTACTCCTCCTGCTAAAGCTGGATCTACATTTATTTTTTTAAGTAATACCGGTATAGATGCTCCAAAAAGCCCAGCAGTCAACAAGTTCAAAACCATGGCACATCCTATTACTGCCCCCAAGCCAAAGTTGTCAAACCATAGCGCTGCTACAACAGCGACAACAATCGCCCAAATAAAACCATTTAAAAGCCCTACTCCAACTTCATGCCAAATCACTGCTCGGGCATTAGTGTCTCCCACATGGCCCAAAACTAATCCTCTCAAGACAATGGTTAAGCTTTGATTTCCAGCAATTCCACCCATGCTTGCAACAATTGGCATTAGGACTGCTAGAGCCACTAACTCTTTAATCGTCGCCTCAAAGAGGCCTATTACCCAGGCAGCCGACAAGGCAGTACCGAGATTAACCGCTAACCAAAGAGATCGCTGTCGCGTCGTGGTCAGAATAGGAGCAAAAACATCAGACTCGTCATCTAAACCGGCAGCCAGCATCAGGGAGTGATCGCTTTGCTCTCTGATAACATCGACCACGTCATCAATAGTAATCCGACCTAATAATTTACCGCTTCTATCCGTCACAGGAGACGAAATCAGATCTCGCTGTTCAAAAATAGTCACGACTTCGCTTATATCACTATCAGCCCAAATAACCGGTTGATCTGTTGCCATGATGTCTTTTATTTTTGCGTGAGGTTGAGCTAGGACGAGAGTCGTCAATGGAAGGACGCCTAAAAACACATCTCCGCGATCCACCACAAAAAGCTGATCAAAATTATCAGGCATTTCTTTTAGCCTGCGCATATATCTCAAGACCACATCTGCATCAACGTCAGACCTAACAGTAACCGTGTCAATATTCATCAATCCGCCTGCCGTATCAGGGGGGAAGTTGAGCACGACGCTAACTCTCTGGCGATTCTGCTCATCCATAGACAACAAAATTTCATCTGCCATCTCTTCTGGGAGATCTTGCAGAATGTCCGCCATATCATCAGAGTCGAGGAAATTAGTCGCGCTAGCAACCTCAGCAGGTTCCATTTGCTGAACAAGGCTGTTCCTAACTGAGGTGTTAGCGTAAGAAAGTATCTCACCCTCAACATTTGGGTCAATACATACCCATATTCGATGACGATCGGCCTTTGCCGACGATTCAAGAACATCAGCTATTTCAGAGGGATGAATAGTGACCAACAGATCTCTTAATTCTTGAATCTCGTTCGATTCTAGCAATACTTGGATGTCTCTCAGCAGCTCTTGATTACGATTATTTTTAGACACGAAGATTATTACCTAAAATTGGGGCCATCTATAGCTTTAGCACGTGTGTATATTTATAACACTAAATGTAGCTATAAACTTTGACTATCTATCAGTAGAGCAACAACACTACTATGGCTATCAAAGGAATAACCACTCTTTAGAACTTGATTCCCTCTCCACCAACTGGTTTTATTATAATCGCGCCTTTTTCTCGGGTTTTCCAAACAATTTTGACTTCAAAAATAAATCTACCGATATATTGTCGGAAGTGTCAAAATTAGTCGGCTTATCTATTCGAATAAATTCTACGGAAAAAGAAAGACTTTCTATTAATTTTAGCAACAGAGGTTCCTGCACAAGGTCTAAGAGTCAAATTCTTAGTCTTCCCATAGTAGTAATCTCTACAAGTATAGCGGCTCGTCTATAAATTCATCAAAAAGGGGAGACATATGCAAACTCCCCGCAAGGTTTTCCTCCAGTGGCTTAATCGATGCAAAGACATTCTTCTCATTCATTAAACTTTCGTCTCTCCGACGAAGCAGGTATGGACAGAAGCTCTCTATACTTAGCTACGGTTCGCCGAGCAACTTGTATTCCATGGGAAGACAAAGCTTGGGATAGTTTGTTGTCACTTAAAGGCTTTAATTTGTTTTCAGCAGCTACTAATTTTTTAATTACTGCACGAATCGCCACGGAGGATACTGTCCCTAGATCACTATTCAATTGGCTTGAAAAGAAATACTTCAATTCAAAGACTCCTCGAGGAGTATGCATATATTTATTTGCGGTGACTCGGGATACTGTCGACTCATGCATACTAATCGCCTCAGCAATTTCATGCATTACAAGAGGCTTCATTGCTTGATCTCCAAAAGCCAAAAACCCTTTCTGTCGCTCAACTATTGCTGATGCCGCGGCTAGTAGCGTGTCATTTCTACTTGCTAAACTTTTTATTAGAAAACGGGCTTCTTGCAAATGCCTCCTCAAGGTTGTCCCCACAGCACTACCTCTTTCTCCTTGCAACATATTAGAATAAGATTTATTAACTCTGAGCTTAGGTACAACTTGCTCATTAAGCTCGACAATCCACAGGCCTTTCTCACAGAACACAAAAACATCAGGGATCACGTAATCAACCTTGTCTATCCCATAATCATTACCCGGCATGGGATTTAATGACCTAATTAACTCTAGAACTTTCTGAAAATCGTCAGGCGAGACTCCTAAGCTTTTATATACTTTCTGGTACTCTCGTCTTCCGATCATCTCTAAAAAATCTTTGACACATGCTTTTGTAGCTTCCAGAAAAGGAACTTCCGAAGAAAGTTCGCGAAGCTGAATCAATAGGCATTCAGAAAGTGTTCTAGCAGCTACACCTGTTGGTTCGAATGTCTGCACGATTTTCAGAACTGAAGAGATTTCATCATCCTGTGGCGCCTCTTGCCCGGGTCTTTTTAAGGAAACCCTGATCTCTTCAGTACTCACACCTAATCTGCCATTTAGATCTATTGCGTCTATGATAGCAACACCAATAACGACGTCAGATTCACTAAGGGGAAGTAAATTTAATTGCCACAACAAATGTCCTCGTAAAGAGAGCGTCTCCGTTTCAGTGATCTGCTCTAGGTCCATTGAGTGGCCTTCATAAGCAGACTCTTGCCAGTCTGCATTCTGGGTGCGCGTTTCGGAGATTGCTTGCTGTTTGAACTGACTTTCATCATGCATAACGTTACTGGAGATATAATTAGGAAACTCATCTTCGACAAGCTCGAGCATCAGGTTCTTCTCTATACAGTCTTGTATTTCTTGGTGTAACTCACTAGCAGAAAGCTGGAGCAGCCTTATCGCCTGCTGCAACTGCGGTGTCATAGTCAGACTTTGGCCAATTTTTAATTGCAGTGATGATTTCATAGTAAAATTAATATTTTTAGCAGGTAAGTGAAACTTCCTGTAGAAAGTCAACAAACAATAAAAGCTAATTAGCTCATTAAGTAATCGAGAAATTGTCCCCCAAGTATACTTGGCGAACTACTTCATTTTCTAAAATCTTCTCAGGTTTTCCTTCGGCTATTATCGTTCCTTCATTTACAATATATGCACGATCGCAAATTTTTAGCGTCTCTTGAACATTGTGGTCAGTAATCAACACTCCTATCCCCAAGTTCTTTAAGTGCGACACTATCTGCTGTATATCTCCAACAGAAATCGGATCAACTCCCGCAAAGGGCTCGTCGAGTAAAATAAAACGCGGCTCACTTGCTAACGCTCTCGCGATTTCTACCCGCCTGCGCTCCCCTCCGGAAAGGGAAATTCCAACACTATTACGAATGTGATCAATATGGAACTCTTTTAGCAAGGACTCGAGCTTCTTTCTTCTCTGCTCTAAAGACAGATTTTTTCTAATCTCTAAAACTCCCATTATATTATCTTCGACCGTCAATTTTCTGAACACAGATGCTTCTTGCGGAAGGTATCCAATACCTTTCCGAGCACGAGCATCCATAGATAAGAAGCTTATCTCTTCTTGGTCAAGCATGATTGACCCACGATCGCTTTTTATTAATCCAACTATCATATAGAAACTGGTTGTTTTTCCAGCACCATTGGGGCCCAACAGTCCAACGACTTCACCGCTTTCTAAATCTAAGGTTACATCTTTCACAACCATTCTGGATTTAAATGTCTTGGACAAATTTTTAACTGTGAGCACACTCATCTATTACTTACTCCGGTGACAATGACTAACGCAATAAACGTGAGACTGAAAAGAATATATCCAACACATCTTTTTATTTAGTCCTTTTCTAACAAGGAAGGCTTGACGCTCTCTTTAGGAGGAATAATTATTCTCACTCGCCCACCCTCTCCAGGATCCAACTTTCCTCCACGACCGTTACCCTTTGAAGCTCTTACCGTGGCAAGGCTTCTCTCAGTATCATAACTAATGCGATGACCCTGCGTTAACCTTTTCCCTTGTGTAACCTTGGCTTTTCCCGTTAAATAAAATATATTTTCAAATGCATGCATTTCTACTATCTCAGCCTCCCCTTCTATATCCAGCCCTCCCAAGTCGGGAGTCTGTTTGAACGTTGCTAGCCGTCCTTCCAATACCGCATCTTCTAGCTCTCGTTCTGATGTGAAACGCGCAGTCAAACGGTCACCTGTCATTACTATAGACCCCTGCACAACAATCACCTTACCAATGTATACAGTCACTCCTTTCTCGTCATCGAGTTCTGCAAAATCTGCCTCTATCTCAATCGGTTGCTCAAAGTCACTTGATAACCCGTAAACGTGACTGAATAGAGTGAGACAAAATAAGCTTGCCAAAGCGGGATACTTAACTCTAAAAAACCATGTAATTATCACAATCCAACCCTCGAACTTTTTTTGCTATGTTTGGTCCTTACGCGCTCAATCAGCTCCAGATGGTTGAGAGAAAAATTAGCCCTGAAGCCTAAAGCATGAGTTACGGAGGACGGACCGATGATTATCGCTGTATTATCAGTTTGAGCGTACTCTTGGTTGGGTAAAATACGAAGCTCAGTAGTAAGTGCCTGTAAGATGCGCTTCCTATTCTTCCCATTTTTCCATATTTCTACCTCACCGTGCAGAAGAATTACCTCATTCCCTGAGCTCACCCAGCCTGTTTCAGACTTAATATGCCATGGCTCATCAGAATCATTATAAATTTTCAAATAAGGCCGAACCAGCTCCATAGAGTCGTCTTTAGGAAAGTGTTCCACCAAATCGGCATCGAGTACGTTTTTTAATCCCCCAAGCTCGCTTCCGGTCCTACGATTCATTTCTTCGAAAGAATAGTCCGGAGCTCTAAAGTCTTCTTTCGTCTCATAATAAGCATCGTTATCGGAATCCAACAGTAACCAGAAACTGGCGATGGCAGTAAAACTGGCAAAAAGAGAGAATCCCCAAGCTTTTACAATGTCAGACATTTCAGAATACTTTTGCTAATAATAAATCGTGCATATTCAAGATGCCGGCTAGCGCCCCTTGAGAATCAGTTACTAAAAGAGCATTGATTTTTTTATCCTGCATTATATTAAGGGCCTCTGCAGCCAGAATGTCCGCGGTAACCATTTCACAATCCTTTGTCATGAAGTCTTCAACGGGTGCAATCCGTAAATCATGTCCTGCATCTAACATGCGCCTCAAATCCCCGTCTGTAAAAACTCCAACAACATCCCCCAGTGCCGATAAAACGGCGGCCACTCCCAATCCTGCTCTACTGATTTCTCTAAGTGCTTCGCTAACGGAGACTCCGCTGAGAACCACCGGCATTTGGGCGCCCGAATGCATAATATCCTCTACCTTTACCAGGAGTCGTCGTCCTAAAGCACCTCCAGGGTGCGCTTTAGCAAAATCAGATTCAGTGAAACCGCGAGCTTGTAAAAGCGCTACAGCAAGCGCGTCTCCAATTGCTAAGGCTGCTGTGGTACTCGACGTTGGCGCGAGCCCAAGTGGACAGGCTTCCTCTAAAACTTTCACATGTAAATGAACAGTCGACGCTTTCGCTAATGAAGATGATTCACTACCAGTCATACTGATAAGTTTCACGCCGAGTCGCTTAATCATTGGAAGTAAGACTGTCAGTTCGGAGGTTTCCCCAGAATTAGAAATTGCCACAACTAAATCGGCAGAAACGATCATACCCATATCACCATGACTGGCTTCGCCAGCATGTACAAAAAATGCCGGAGTCCCTGTACTAGCAAGCGTGGCCGCAATTTTACCACCTATGTGCCCTGATTTCCCTACGCCGAGAATAACTACACGGCCGCTACAGGCAAGCAAATACTCTATAGCAATAGCAAATGAATCGTCTACCCCTCTTGAGATAGAAGTCAATACACGAGCTTCTATCTCCAAAACTTTTGCACATATTTTCTTCAAGTCCGACCGATTAATTTTTTTTGTCTCGCTCATTTTTTTTCGATTCATTATCTATACCTTCGCGAAGATGCCGCAGTATCCCTTGGCATTAAATACTCAAATAAACTATAACCTGATACGAAATAAAACTGACCAACATAACTGCTCCAGACGTCCGAGAAAAATAACCTTTTTCTCTTTTCACTAAGACAACTAACAACAACATTAACCCTACACCAAGCATATAACAAACATCTCTGAAGAAAACTTCTTTGGAAATATCTGTAGGTGCGAGCAAAGCGGGCATCGCTAGAACAGCCAAGCTATTAAAAACATTAGAACCAATAATATTGCCTATCGCGATATCAGATTTTCTTTTAAAGACTCCAATCAACGAAGCGGCGAGTTCGGGAAGACTCGTTCCTACTGCAACTATAGTTAATCCAATTATTGTCTCGCTTACACCTAAAACTCTAGCTAAATCAACGGCTCCCCAAACGAGCATCTTCGCGCCAGCAAGTAACATTCCTAAACCAAGAAACAAAACGAAAATCGCTTTATATAAACTCACAGGACGGGAGTAATCAGGGAGTGAAGATCGGAGTTCGCCCATCTCGTCAGCTCGCGCAAAACGAACCGACAGCGCCAAACTTAGCGCCAAGACAGATAAAAGAAGGATCCCATCAATCACGGCTAGTCTGAGGTCGTAAAGTACAAAAAAAGCCACCACCATAGCAACAACCATTAAAGCTGTATTGCTCAATGTTTTAGGCACTTCTAAAAGCTTTGGACTAAGCATTATTGCGAGGCCTAGCACCAATCCAATATTCGCGATATTCGAACCCAAAGCATTTGCAATGCCCAGAAGTGGCTTGCTTTCCAGCGCAGATCCAGCAGACACAAATAACTCGGGGGCAGATGTCGCTAAACCTACAATCAGAATGCCACATAGTAGCTCTGAGATACCAAGACCCGCAGAAAGAGAAACCGCCCCATCTACAAACTTGTCAGCCCCCCAAACCAGTATGGCTAAACCAAAAAGAATAGAAAGGACAATAACTAACAAAACTGATCAAAACACATATTTATAATATTCATATAGCCGGTTTCGGCAAGAGGATTACATTGTAGAGGAACTTTGGGTACCCTTACAGTGCCTCTGGTGTTAACAAATTCTGGATGAACAACTTTGAAAGCAATGATATTAGCAGCGGGCCGTGGGGAAAGACTCATGCCCTTGACAGAGAAACTTCCCAAACCTTTAATAAAAATCAACGGTGAAAGCCTATTAGAGCGACACTTGAAGCGTCTAAAACTATCAGGTTTTTCCGAGGTGGTTATAAATACTTCTTATTTGGGCGGCATGATAGAAGAAATAATCGGTCAAGGAGAGCGGTATGGATTGACCATTACATATTCTAGAGAGCCGACTCCTCCACTTGAAACTGCCGGCGGTGTAGTTAAAGCCCTCCCTTTGCTAGGGCAAACGCCTTTTCTGCTGATAAACGCTGATGTTTGGACTGACATGAGCTTTAGCCAATTGAAAACAAGCACTAACTACCCTCATCTTATTTTGGTGCCGAACCCCGAATACAGCTCGGAGGGTGATTTCAGTATCGATGGATCGTGGGTCATGAAAGCCGATAAAAATCTTTACACCTATTCAGGGATTGGTATTTACCCACCATCATTTTTTTCTCACCCCACTAGCGAACACCAACCATTAGGACCGCTGCTTTTTACCGCAGCAAACAAGAAATTACTACAAGGTACGATTTATGATGGGCAGTGGTTTGATATAGGAACAAAGTCGAGGCTGGCAGATGCGCGCAAGAAAGTTAACATACTGAACGCCCTCTGATAGTACCTTCTCTCAACTTCTATGGAGATTCAAACATTAATCTCTTTAGCCGTCTCTCGGAAAGCTCAGCAACCTTGGACCCGGGGAAGAACAGCTTAATTCGCTCAAGGATGGCAAGCGACTCTTCTGGCTCTCCTATCTCATAGTAACAATAGGCTAGTTTAAGCATCGCATGCGGTTTAACAGCGTTTTCCGGGAAGACTTCGATCAAGCGTTCATACTGCAGTATCGCTTTTTTAAAGAACCGTAACTCATAGTAGGCTTCACCCAAGTGATAGGTCGCACCACCCACCCGCGTGTGTGCAGGATGATCTTTTATGAAGCTGCTATAAGCTTCAATTGCCTCTAGATAGAACCCTGTTTTGAAAAAATCGGCACCCTTCCGATAAAGAGTATCTGGATCTAAAGCCATCGGCTCTTGTTCCAAAAAAAAGGGCTTCTCCGAAAACTGCGAGGATACAAGCTTCTCCTTATCGAGAACTTGACGATCAGGCTCAATTCTCACGGGGAAACTCTCAGCACTAGGATCGTTTAAAACATTCGAGGGTGTAATTTTTTCAGTATCTTCCGTCACGTCAGAAAAATTGGCCACGTGCAGCTGAACCTCTCTCAGAGAACGGTCTAAGGAGAAAGTCTTGTCTTCAAGCTCGGCACGCAAGACCTTAATCTCATTTTCCAGATGTCCAACTCGCTGCAATAATGTAGAAATAATCTCGCCATCAACCTCATGACTACGCGACGGCAGCTCAATCTCCTCAGAACTTAAAATAGTAGCGTAAATGCCGCAGGCAAACAAAACACCAAAAATCATAAGCCTGCAAACACAGTTACACCCAAACAATTGCATTGTTTAGTACCTTAACTCTACCCTGCGATTTATCCCATATGCAGCATCATTATGGCCATCATCCGCCGGTCGCTCCTCGCCGTAGCTAACAACAGTTAATTGACCTGCGGATACGCCAAGTAGAACAAGCTGTTGACGGACCGACATTGCCCGCCGCTCACCCAGTGCTAAATTGTACTCTCGAGAGCCACGCTCATCGCTGTGTCCCTCCAAAGTAACCGATATACCAGGGTCACTGACTAGGTTAGATGCATGCAAACGGACCAAGTTAAGGAATTTTTCAGGAATCTTGGAGCTGTCATAATCAAAGTAAATAATCTTTTCCTCTAAACTAGAACCTACGTCGGACGCTCTGGCAGTGTCATTTATCGCTGTCGCCTGATAGTCCCTAGAGCCCATACCCTTAGTAGTCGCAACAGAGTCACCCACAACCACTGACGGAACTGTTGCTGCTTTGATCTGTTCATCCTTCTTCATAAAAGAAGTCCCACAAGAGCAAAGAGGTATTGATAACAAGATAACGGGCAATACTCTTAAAAATCTATATTTCATATGTTTCTCCATAATAAATAACACTTTAACAATCCCCTTAACGGACCAAAGGCCCCCAGACAGGCTCACGCACCTCTCCTACTTGCTGCTCTAATGTTTGTTGCATATAGCCGTCAACCGATGCGGCGGCTAGCTGACTACCTTTATCGGTCATAGTAGAATAGATAATCATACTTCCATTAGGAGCAAAACTGGGTGATTCATCAAGTATCCCTGTGGTGAGCATTTCATAAATATTACTTTTCAAATCAAGCACCCCAATCTGGTACCCATCTTCCCCCCCATGTACAACGGCAATTTTTCTACCATCTGGAGAATACCTTCCTCTTACATTATATGTCCCCATATTATAGGTAACTCTTTGCGGCGGCACCCCGTCAAACTTATAAGAATAAATCTGTGCTCCTGCACCCCGGTCAGACGTAAAAATTAATGTATCTCCATCCGGAGACCAGGATGGTTCTGTATCAATTGCTCCGTGCCGAGTTATTCTTTCTAACTGCCCTGTTGACAAATAATAAAGGTAAATCTCGGGGTTTCCATCCCTCGATAATGTCATCGCTACGCGAGTTCCATCAGGAGAAAATGAGGGTGCACTGTTTATACCCTTTCCGGAAACTAGTAGCTGTCTCTTTCCATCACTTAAATTTTGTAAATAGATTGCAGAATTTTTACTTTCAAAAGAAACGTATGCGAGCTGTTTTCCATTGTGGGACCATGCAGGAGACATAAGGGGTTCATATGATTTCACAATTGTTCTAGGACTATGGCCATCTGACTCAGCCACTACTAATCGGTATACCTTCCTTTTTTCAGAGTTTTTCACGACAGTTATATAGGCTAGCAAGCTTGTAAATGCGCCCTGCTTTCCCAGCAGCTTATTATAGATGAAATCAGTAGCTTTATGGGCCACAAACCGCGAATTACTAGGATCAAACGGGATCCGATATCCCAGCAATGTTGATTTTTTAAATGTATCAAGCAATCTAAACTCAAGCTCGTACTGCTCAACTCCCTTTCTTTTGACTTCTCCCGTGACCAGATTTTCGACACCCAATGCCGTCCAACTTTTGAAATTGACAGCACGAAATAGGGGCGTTTGCGGCATATCTTCCAATGGGATGGCAGAGAACAACCCCGTTCTTTCTAAATTACGACTAATTATTGTTGAAAATTGAAATGGTAACGCCACATCACCCGTCTTGAAAGGAATCACGCCAATGAGCAGAGGCTTGACTACTCCTTTTTCGATTTTTATAACAAGATTGCTAGCCGATGTTAATGCAGGACCTGCAGCCAAGCAGACAAGCAAAGCGGCTCTGTAAAATTGAGATTTGATTCTAGAACTTTGGATCAAAAACAAAAGATATTCTTCTCATTTTCTTGAAAATCTGTGGCTCATCAGGAACGGGCAATGGCGCAGATTTTCTCACAGCATTCTCAGCATGGCGATCAAATACTTCGTTGCCACTACTTTTCTGCACGGACACAGTGGCCACATTCCCGTCCGGTAACAACCGAATATCAAGGACACAAATCAGTCCCTCAAAGTTAGGTAGTATGTTGAAAAACCTCCTTACCCGTCCGTGAATAGCAGTCGTATACCGTGCAATCTCAGCCGATTCCGCCTCTTTTTCGGCAAAAGACGCAGCCTGTTTGCGCGCTAACTCAGTTTCCTTATATCGAGCCTGTGCTGCACGACGCATTTTTTCTGCTTCAACTAGTTTTAAATCAGCTTCTTTAGCTTTTATCTGTGCAACTTTAGCTTTTCTGTCTGCTAGTAATTTTTTTTGAGTCGCTTTTTTTTCTTCGTTTTTTAGTCGCTTATTTTCTGCTGCCAATTTAGCTAGTCGTTTTTGCGAGGAATCACGTTTTTTTAAAAGCGCTGCCGTCTCTCTTTCAAGCTCCCTTAGTCGTTGTTTTTTTTCTGCCTCTTGCCTGTTCTCAGCTTTTCTTATTTTCTTAATCTCTTGATCTAAAATTTCGGCATTGATAGCCACCGCACGGACGATTTTTTCAGGTGGACTACCAGTCATTTTTTCTTCTACATCAAAGCTAAAACCGGTTATCACGAGTAAAAACATTAATAGATGAACCCCAGTCGAATGCAATAGAGGAGACGTAATCACGTGTGTTTTTAACCAAGGGAACATTTTCAAGGCAATCCTACCTTGGTGACTGCGTAATGAGGCCAACACTCTCAACGCCAGCGCCCTGAATTAATGCCATCACGCGAACTACACGCCCATAATCTACAGCTTCATCACCCCTCAGTAAAAACTGTGAACCAGGACGGTACTTAATAATAGCTGCTACGCGAGTAATCAGCATTTCTTCTGTAATAGCCGTCTCAGTGCTTTCTCCTACATCAACATACAAGCTCCCTTGGGAGTCGACCGTAACAATTATCGGTTCGCTCTGCTCAGAAGGGATTATTTTCGAAGGCACCTGCGGAAGTGTGATTTTTACTCCTTGAGTTACCAATGGGGCCGTGACCATAAAGATGACTAACAAGACTAGCATTACATCTATATAAGGGACCACATTAATCTCAGACATTAGTTTCCGGCGACTCCGCTGTCTCGTGTTCAAAGCGCTTCCTTAATCTCTAGCCTGTCGCTGTAATATTGCCAAAAATTCCTCAATGAAAAGTTCTGATCTACCATAAATATGGTCAATTCTAGTGGAGAAACTATTGAACCCGATAACAGCCGGAATAGCAGCAAAAAGACCCATCGCTGTTGCGATAAGAGCCTCTGATATCCCTGGAGCCACCATCGCAAGAGTTGCTTGATTGACGTTACCTAGGGCTTGGAAAGAATTCATGATCCCCCAGACTGTGCCAAAAAGTCCTATATAAGGGCTTACTGATCCGATAGTGGCTAACTTTGGTAAGTCCGTCTCCAAGGCTTCAAGGCTTCGCCCTAACGCTACTTTCATAGCTCTCTCCGAACCACTAAGTATTTCGGACGGCAACAATCCTTGCTGTTCCCGAAGTCGCATAAACTCCCTAAAGCCGGCTTCGAAAACGGATTGCATCACATTGCCTTTGCCGGAGAAGTCCTGGGAAACAGTATTGTACAACTCCGTAAGATCATCGGTACCCCAAAACTCATCCTCGAAAATCAACATGTCGTCTCTAACCTGCAGAATCAAATGTCGTTTAGCAAAAATAATAGCCCATGAAACAAAAGAGGCTCCTAACAACAAAAGCATCACTACTTTTACTAATGAGCTAGCCCCCCAAATCAAACTGAGAATTGATAGATCAGTCTCCATTCGTAAAGATACCTAGTAACTGATCTGGAATTCGCTTCGGCACAAGACTCTTAGAATCGACACAAGCCACGACATTATTAGCCATGCATAGCTCAACTAGAGAATTCTCGATCCTCTGCGCAAAAATAACACTCGCTCTTTTCAACTGTTTTACCTCCGTAAAAACCTTTATCTGATCGTCAAGTCGGGCGGGGCTTTTGTAATATATCTCAGACTTCACGACAACAAATAAGATACTGTAATCTGTTTTTAATATGTTTTGATCAAGCCCCAAAGATCTAAGCCATTCTGCCCTTCCACGCTCCATAAATCGCAAATAATTAGCGTGATAAACAATACCTCCCGCATCAGTATCCTCATAATAAACCCTAAAAATAGATTCACCCTTCATTCTTACCACACATCTACGAAAGTTGTTCGTCTCTAAAAGTATTACTGTGCTGTGAGGGTGTTATTCCGAAGTGTTGCCACGTCTGAGACGTCACAACACGGCCACGAGGTGTGCGCATTAAGAACCCCTGTTGTATCAGGTAGGGCTCTATAACATCTTCTATAGTACCCTTCTCTTCACTTATTGCGGCAGCAAGGCTATCAATTCCAACTGGTCCCCCGTCAAACTTCTCCATGACTGCAAGTAACAGATTACGATCCATAGTATCCAAGCCATTAGCATCAACATTTAACATGTCCAACGCCTTACTAGCGACGTCGCCAGTTAACTTTCCATCTCCTTTCATCTCAGCAAAGTCTCTAGCCCTTCTAAGCAGCCGGTTAGCAATACGGGGCGTCCCTCGCGAACGTCTAGCCAGCTCCACTTTTGCTTCCGGATCTATGTTCACATTTAAAATCCCAGCCGATCTATGAATAATCAGGGCTAGATCCTGCGCCGAATAAAACTCCAATCGCTGTGAAATACCAAACCTATCTCTGAATGGAGACGTTAATAGTCCCGCTCTAGTAGTTGCACCAATCAGTGTGAATTTTGGCAAATCTAGCTTTATCGCCCTTGCGGAGGGACCTTCCCCAATCATGATATCTAGCTGGTAGTCTTCCATCGCGGGGTAGAGAACCTCTTCTACCAAAGGGTTGAGTCTATGAATCTCGTCAATAAACAAAACATCATGGGGTTCTAGGTTAGTCAATAGGGCGGCTAAGTCACCTGCCTTTTCCAATACTGGCCCCGATGTTTGACGCAGCTGAACGCCCATTTCATTAGCGATAATGTTCGCCAGAGTAGTCTTCCCCAAGCCAGGTGGCCCAGAAATCAAAACGTGATCTAACGCCTCATTTCGCTTCTTCGCAGCTCCAATAAAAACTTCCATTTGCTCGTGGACGCTAGTCTGGCCTATGTAGTCCACCAACAGTTGAGGACGAATAGATGGCTCCATCTCACGGTCGTCCCGCATAGGTGCTCCGGTAATCAAGCGCTCAGATTCAGACATCGTCGTTACCAAATATCATTTTTTTACCAGTTTTTTCAGCACTTCACGAATAATATTTTCGCTCGTCAAATCACCGGCATCAATTGCGTGAACATATTTACTGGCTTCTTGCGCTTTATAACCTAGCGCAACTAGCCCGCTAATCGCGTCAGCTGCACAATCTCTGGCGAGCTTAGAACCAGCTCCATCGGTTTCCTCTCCTACAAAGTCAGATACTCGGTCTCGCATTTCAACAATTAGTCTTTCTGAAGTTTTTTTCCCTAAACCAGGCAATAAACTCAAACGCGCCACATCTTCGTTATGCACACAATTCGCAAACGACAAAGCATCCATACCAGACAAAATCACCAAGGCAACTTTAGTCCCCACCCCATTTACTTTGAGCAAACTCCGAAACAATCCTCTCTCACTCTCACTGGAAAACCCATAAAGAAGGTGTGCATCATCTCTGATAGTGAGGTGCGTGTGCAATGAAACTTTCTGTCCCAGGTCAGGTAGCTTTAAAAAGGTGGTAAGAGAAGTCTCGAGTTCATAGCCTAACCCAAGACAATCGATGACAATTTTTTGTGCAGCTTTTTCAACTAAAACTCCTGAGATACGCCCTATCACTGCTCCGCTCCAAAATCAGATAATCGACCGGTGAATCTAGAAGTATGAGCGTGACAGATCGCTACTGCAAGTGCATCAGCAGCGTCCGGAGGTGGAATCGACTGCAAGCCTAAAAGTACTTTCATCATATGCTGTACCTGTGCCTTATCGGCATGTCCTCGGCCCACTGTAGCTTTTTTTATTTCAGTAGGAGAATATTCAAAAGTTGGAAGCCCTTCTCTGCCTGCAAACATTAGCGCGACTCCGCGAGCTTGACCAAGCTTCAGTGCAGAAGAGACACTTTTACCTACAAAAACTTTTTCTATGGCAACTTCAACGAGCTGGTACTTGGCGCCAAGATCTAATAACTCTTGAAAGAGTGTCGCCAAGCGAAGCTCCACTCTCCCCGTCCCGAGCTTAATGCAACCGTAGTCAACGCAACGAATCTTCCCACTAAGCGCTTCTACGAGGCCGTATCCCGTAATTTGCGAACCCGGGTCAATTCCAAGAATTAACGACACAAAAGGCCTAACACACTAAGAAGCCCCAAGAGCGTCTAAGACCTGATTTGATATCTCTGCATTAGAATAAACTTTTTGCACATCATCTAACTCCTCAAGCATGTCGATAAAATACATCATTTTTTCAGCTTGCTCTAACTCTAACTCAACAGTTGTGTCGGCTCTTAGAGTTACTTCTTGTGTCTCCGGAACGTATCCAGCAGCTAAAATATCGCTCGCAACAGCGTGAAAATCGTCAGGGTTGATCAAAATTTCCTGGCCTCCATCATCCCCAACCAATACATCATCGGCTCCAGCTTCTATCGCAGCGTCCATTAGAGCATCTTGATCTATCTCAGACCCAAATGAAAGATATCCAATTTTTTGAAACAAATACGAAACCGATCCGTCCGTACCTAGCTTTCCGCCACACTTCGAAAACGCATGCCTAATCTCGGCAACAGTCCTATTGCGATTATCAGTCATACAATCTACAACTACCGCGACACCATGAGGTCCATAGCCTTCATAACGGAGTTCTTCATAGCTATCGCTAGCAAGATCTCCGGCACCTCTAGCAGCAGCACGCTCTACAGTATCTTTCGCCATGTTCGCCGACAACGCTGTCTCAATAGCTGACCGCAATCTAGGGTTAGCCTTTACATCCGCTCCGCCTAGACGAGCGGCGACCGTAACTTCTCTGATAAGTCGAGTAAATAATTTCCCGCGCTTAGCATCGGTTTTACCTTTCTTATGCTGAATATTTGCCCACTTACTATGACCTGCCATGATTGCGTCGATCTCTCCTAGAAAACGTATGTAATAAAATAATTTGAAGGCAAAACTGATGGGATGGCTTCTTCACGCATCATTATTCCCAATAACAACTATCTTTCTCTTCTTAGAAAATTCTAACAAGCGCTCAATCGGGATACGAGCTTGCCGCGCTATATCAAAAGGAACAACGATTTCATTTGAGCCATCTCGTAAAACATCTCGGATTTTTACCAAACTGTTCATCGCCATCCAAGGACACTCAGCACAGCTACGACACGTCGCACCTTTTCCTGCCGTAGGGGCCTCCAAAAGTATCTTAGTAGGTGCGACCGCTCGCATTTTATGAAAAATGCCTTTATCGGTCGCGACAATAAAGGTTTCAGCGCTCGACTCTCGTACCTGACTTATCAAGCCTGAGGTAGATCCGACATAATCAGCTTGAGCAATTACGCTTGCAGGAGACTCAGGGTGCACGAGAACGCGCGCATCTGGATACTCAAGTCGCATGTTGGCAAGCCCCTCCCCTTTGAACTCATCATGCACAACACAAGAGGCATTCCAGAGAAGCATATCCGCTCCAGTCTGAGACTCGATATAATTACCTAAATGCTTATCTGGAGCCCATAAGATTTTCTCCCCTTTCTCGTGAAGAAAATTAACCACATCTAGAGCGCTACCAGAAGTTACCATCCAGTCTGACCGCGCCTTCACTCGAGCACTGGTATTTGCGTAGACCACCACAGTGCGATCAGGATGTTGATCGCAAAAAGCAGCAAATTCGCCCGGATCACAGCCTAAATCTAACGAGCAGTTCGCACTCAAATCAGGGGTAAGAATAGTTTTCTCCGGACTCAGAATTTTTGCGGTCTCTCCCATAAACCTCACTCCCGCGACTACTAACGTCTTCGCTTCATGCTCACGACCAAATCGCGCCATATCCAGTGAGTCAGAAACATAGCCGCCAGAGCTGTCTGCCAAAGACTGAATTGTGCCATCAGTGTAATAATGAGCTACCAAAACGGCGTCTCGCTCCAATAACAGATCTCCAATCTCGCCCGTTAGCTGTTCTTGTCGATCCTTGTTAAGAACCTCGTGATGAACAGGGGGCAAATCAGATAAGTAGTCGACGATATTAGTTTCATTAGTTCGCATTCGGTCTCTCATACCCGGCTATCTCAATCTCATCAGTCTACAACGTATAGCAGCATTGATGCCAAGCTTGTGAGGAAAAAACAGTCTATTAAAAAAACGTTAGTCTAGTTTAATAAGCTTTTTGACCTTGATAGAGAGCTCTTGAAGCTGCTTTATGCCGACTTCACTGGGGGCTGACGTGAGCAAACAACCAGCAGACTGCGTTTTAGGGAAGGCAATCATCTCTCTAATTGATTGTTCTCCGGCCATTAACATAGCCAATCGATCCAATCCAAAAGCAATTCCTCCATGTGGAGGGCACCCATATTGCAAGGCGTCGGTAAGAAATCCAAATTTTTCATCGGCCTCTTCTTCGCTCATGCCTACCAGGTCAAATACTTTACTCTGAACTTCAGATTGGTGGATTCTAATTGATCCTCCTCCAATTTCACATCCATTCAGTATCATATCGTAGGCGCGAGAAATTGCCTTGCTAGGTTCTCGAACTACTTCATCGATGTCATCCTTGGGAGCAGTAAAAGGATGATGAAGCGCGCTCCATCTCTTCGAAGCGGCATCCCATTCGAACATAGGAAAGTCCACAACCCACAGGAACCGCCAGTCGTCTTCTAACAAGGACATGTCACTGGCAACTTTATCTCTCAACGCACCTAGTGAAGCATTAACAATCGTCGCTTCATCTGCCCCAAAAAAAACCAGATCGCCACTAACGCAGCCTACTCTTTTCAGCAAATCACTTACAATTTTCGGATCCAAAAATTTTACGATGGGGGATTGTAGGCCCTCTGAACCAGAGTCGATATCATTCACTTTGATATACGCAAGACCTTTTGCTCCATAACGGGCAACAAAAGTAGCATATTCATCTAACTGCTTTCTGGAAAGCCCACAGCCATTAGGAATGCGCATTGCTGCCACGCGGCCACTTTCACTCTTTGCTGGGCCTGAGAACACTTTGAAATCAGTATCTAGCAAAAGATCTCCGACTTCAGTCAACCTCAAAGGGTTTCTGAGATCAGGTTTGTCAGAACCATAGTCACTCATCGCCTCAGCATAAGTCATACGCAAAAAAGGAGCTGGTATCTCAATATTCAAAATCGAGGTGAAGATTTTACAAACCATAGCCTCCATCATCTTCATAATAGAAAGCTCGTCGGTGAATGAGACCTCGATATCTACTTGTGTGAACTCCGGCTGCCTGTCAGCACGCAAGTCCTCATCCCTGAAACACCTTACAATTTGATAATATCTATCCAGTCCTGACATCATTAACAACTGCTTAAAGAGCTGCGGCGACTGCGGTAAAGCAAAAAATTGACCTGGATGTGTCCGACTTGGAACCAGATAATCACGCGCACCTTCCGGGGTCGCTTTTGTTAAAATAGGCGTCTCAACTTCCAGAAAACCCGTTTCGTCAAGATAACTCCGAAATACCCGACTCAACTTAGCCCGCAGCATCAGGTTTTTCTGCATCCGTTCAGTCCGCAGGTCTATATATCGATATTTTAACCTGACATCATCATGAACATTTTCATCATCAAGTTGGAAAGGAGGGGTTTTTGATTGGTTTAAAACAGTAAGGGTGGAAACTAAAACCTCCACCATTCCTGTTGGCATATCTTGGTTTGTGGTTCCCGACGGTCGGTTTCGAATTTTACCTGAGATAGACAAAACATATTCACCTCTCACCGATTCAGCCAATTTAAAACTATCAGGAGTATCAGGATCAATGACCACCTGTGCTATCCCTGTCCGATCTCTTAAATCTATAAAGATTACCCCACCGTGGTCGCGCCTGCGATGCACCCAGCCGCACAATACAACTTCTTCATCGATTAATTTTTCGTTTATAGTACCGCAGTAGTGAGTTCTCATGGGCTAAATAACACTAAAAATTTGAGGGCTTAAGGATCCGTGCATGATACGTACTCCTTGGGTCTGGTGCAATGAGACACCATAAATTCACGTCTTATTCGGACGACTTTGCGACACTACTGGATTTAACGCTCGCGGATTTACCTGTAGTCTCATTTTTTGTACCGCTAGATTTCTTATCTTCGGAAGAAGAACTTTCTTTTCCTGAGGTTTTACTCCCCTCGTCTTTGTTTTTATCGCTTCCGCTGTGTTTGAAGTCGGTCTCATACCATCCAGTCCCTTTCAATTTAAACCCTACGGCAGAGATCAATTTTTTCAAGTTAGCCGATCCGCACTCGCTACAATCTCTTGACGGCCCCTCACTCATACGGTGCATAATTTCGCACTTATTACCGCATACTTGGCATTGATATTCATAAATTGGCATTACTTATTCCTATGTGTTTGCAATATAAAGTACTGGAAGCCGTTCTAGAAAAACTTCTCTGAGAAATCCACTTGGCCTACTTCGATAAAATCCACTTGGCCTACTTGGGAAAGTGCAATAGAATGCGCACCAACGCGGATGTAAAATTACGTCTAATGAAGATAGCTATCGCAAGCTTAGGCTTCTTTCATAAGATGGAATACTATATCAAGTTGCTTTTATATGATCACTTTTAATTGAAGGGCCGTTAGCTCAGTTGGTAGAGCACCGGACTTTTAATCCGATGGTCGTAGGTTCAAATCCTACACGGCCCACCATTACTCTTCAATTAAATTCCTTAAGTTTCAAGCGCCTCGACGAGGCACCCTGATATAAAAGGGTTTTCTTCAGATCACTTAAATCATAGTATTTTCTGATTTGAGTTAAATTCTTGTCTACTTTTTGTCTACTTTTATTGCGTCTTCTATTTTTCTGTGCTCATACTAGCCAAATGAAGAGCAGTCTCGGCATACGCTCCACGCCCGAGCACACGAATAGCTAGCGCCAGCGCCAGCATGGTTTTGGCCTTTGACTCTGACTCAATGTCTTGTCGAATATCCCCGCGCGCCTGCCCAACTTCGATACTGCGCCGAAAGAACCCCTCTATTTCCCGCAGGCCGCTGGCAACAATTGCGTTGACCTCTGCATCGTTCAGCCTGGAAACTCGAGATAGACCTGAGAGCTTTCTCAGATAGCCCTTGGTGGAATTCTAAAACGATGCTGGACTGAATTCCCTCGAATCAGGATACAAGTTCCAAATGGGTTGTGTTATCAATAACCCCACGCTTAACAAAATGTGTGTCTATTTTTTGCGGATGAAAAGCAGCTTTTATAACAGGAATTGCATCATAAGGATTGCAGTCGCCACACATAAAAATATCAATCGCAGCATAACTGCGTTCAGGCCAAGTGTGAATGCTAATATGACTTTCAGAAAGAACCAAAACGCCACTCACACCCATGCCTTCACCAAAAGCATGAAAATAGGAATGTAAAATAGTTGCCCCAGCAGTTTCTGCGCCAAGACTCAATACCCTCTCAATATGAGACGCATCTACCAATTGATCAGCTCCCCAAAGCTCAATCAATAAATGATCACCAGCATATTGAACTCCCGTAGCATCAACCTTGAAGTGGTCTGGGGCAGCCTCCATATTCAGACCCCATCCAAAGCGGATTTAATCCAGGGTGGCATCACAAAACTGGCAACGTGGACTTTAGGCGAATAGTGTCTTGTGGTGCCTTCTAAACTTGTATGCCTCTTTTCTAAGACATCATGATTAGGGGCGAGAACACAGCTGTTATATCCAGAAATTCCAAAAGTCATAAGCCCCCCATAATAAGTTGGGACTGCTGCAGTGTAAGCTCCAGCAAACAACCCCAACTCCCGGAACTTGGATATCGTGCTAGCAGCCTCATCCCTTTGAAAAAAAACAACGCCATCTTGGGCGCTAATCACTCCACCAGAAGATAGTGAATCAAAGCACAGTTGATAGAACTTATTCGAATAGAGCGCCTCTGCCATACCAATAGGGTCAGTTGAATCAATTAAAATAGCATCGTATTCACCGCGATGATTTTTCATATATTCAAATGCATCTTGCACGACGACATTAACTCTTGGATCATCAAAAACTTTACCTGCATCATTCAAGGTAGGCATGAAGGTTCTACAGCTGTCTATTACTCCTTGGTCAATTTCGACCAAGTCAATCTGTTTAACCGGATGCTTCAAAGCCTCTCGCACAGTTCCACCATCGCCACCGCCAACAACTAAAATCCGCTCAGGTCCGTCAATAGAAAAGAGTGGGATATGAGTTAACATCTCATGATAAATAAACTCATCAGCTTCAGTCGTTTGAATGACACCATCAAGAACGAGTACTCGACCTAGCATATCGGTTTGATAAATAGATATAGCTTGATACGGCGTTTTAGCCTCAAAGAGTATTTCGTTAAACTCGAAACCCTGGAACACCTTACCCGAATAAAGTGTCTCTACAAATTGCCCGCCCACTTATCCAGCAGCCCTTGCAGGAAGGGATTCAAAAGCACCCCTGTCAATTAAATGTCTCTCGATAACTTGCGGCTCAAAGTATTTAGAACAAACAGACTCTGCAGTATCGTTATCGAATGACTTGCATGAAAAGATGTCTATGTAAACTTGGCCCAAGTTTTCAGCAAAGTGTGCACAAATATTAGAAGTCTCTATAAGCTGAAGCAATGTATAGCCAGCAGCCTCAAAAGAATGAGCTGCAAAGTGCTCTAGTTGGGGTTCGCCATAAGATACCATATCAATTGCAGCAACTAATTCCTTCACCCAGCAGCGAAGATGGTATTCATTGACGAGCAAGTTGCGCGGACACTTCGCAAGGTCGAGTATGAGGTGTTGCCCCCAGATAGGTCGAGTCACATTAATTACCCCCGCCGAGTAACGCCTAAAAATGTGGGTAAAATTAGCTGATACCCACTCCAAAAGCACTTAGATACGGTTGATTTATTTCCCCCTCACGATGGGGCGCAACCCTACAAGCGAGCGCTAATTTATTTTTGTTTCATAGAAAACGCAAGCACTTTTCATGTGTTCTTTAGAAAGGGTTATAAATCAAAGATTTAGAATGTTTTTTGCATTGTCGATCAAGGAGGTTATATAGCAAAGCAGGAGTAGAAAAATTAAAATTTATATCAGAGCCTATACAAATCACACTCATGACTACATCAACGGCTCCATTAAATTAGAAGCTCTGCGATAGGCTAGCACTAAACTGAGACTTTTCAGGTTTTAGTTTAAATAAGTTGTTGTAACCTTTTGCAAATAATTTTCGACTATACGGTTGTGCGCTAGTGATCCCTATTTATGTCTTCAGCGTACAGAATCTAGACAAAAAACTGCTAATTATAATTTGAGAATATTTTCATTCTCGTCGAAAAACTTCCTAATCAAAACGGAGCAAATAAAATTGTTTAAATTGAAAAATACCTATCTTCTGAATTTTCTTATGTTTGTATGTCTACTCCTCGGCTCAGCAAGCTTATTGGCGGGCGGACACGAAGGTGATTCCTCACATGAGCACAAGGCAAAATCGCCTCATACGTTAAGCGCTAGCGTGACACTCGCTACAGATTACTTATACCGTGGTGTGTCGCAAACAAATGGAGACCCAGCTATACAAGGGAGCTTCGACTACGCTCATTCCTCCGGATTCTACGCTGGCGTGTGGGCATCGAGTCTCGAATTTAATTCTAGCGCTACTAATGAAGCTTCCTTAGAACTTAATTATTATGCTGGCTACGCCTTCGATCTTTACGGATTATCCTACGACGTCGGATACTTGTATTACATGTATACAGGTCAAAACCTTGACGCCGGCAAAGCGGAGATGGATTTCTCAGAAATTTATGCATCCACCACAAAAACTTTTGACATGGACTACAGTCCAACAGCATCGCTAGGAGTAGCTTGGACCCCCGACTATAGCGGAGGTTTCGATGACGGAGTGTACGTCAATGGGTCGCTCTCAATTACCCTGCCGATGGGGATTTCTCCTTATTTCTCAGCTGGATGGCAAGACCTCGCAGCTGGTAAAGGGGATACTGGCGTCGACTATTTTCACTATGCTGTAGGTGCCAGCGTTGACATTAGGGCAATTACTTTAGACCTATCGTGGAATGATGCCGATAACGTATGTGATAAAGCAAGTAATTGTGATGGAGTCGTATTTTCAGTCTCTAGTACGTTCTAAGTCAGACACTCGAGATGGAGCCACTTCAGTGGCTCCTCTCAAGTATAAGAGTGGGGGATTATATATACCGTTATCCGATATAAGGCCCCCGCCCCCTTAGGTATTTAAGGGGGAGGGTTTCGGAGGAATTAGCCTATTTCGCTCAATCTTTAAATTGCCTACTTGCTAGCATCAGGCATGGCCGTTTCTCAAGAGGTTTCCTGGCGTTGCACCGGTGGCTTCTCCGTCGATGAAGGTTACCTGACCGTTCACTAAAGTATATCGATAACCAATCCCTGCAGTGATACGACGCCAGTCACTAGGGTGTCCAATCTGCTGCAGACAAACTTGTCTCTTACAAATTGTACTCCTTAAGTATAAGCGTCTTGTTTACATTGCTAGCCTAAGAACTCCAAGGGCGGAGATTTTCCCGTGCCTCTGAAGTTCTAATCATTTCCCTCCGTGCCCTCAAACAATCTCTGCTTAAATTCGTACGGTCTAATTCGACTCTTCTGGAAAAACTAGAGCTAGTAGTTACCCGCTCCATTTTAATTGGAGTTCGATCGCCGTGATCATCATTCTCGCAACATCTTTTTCGGTTGCGGTTTCGATCCCCTCTAAACCGGGCGAAGAGTTAACCTCCAACAGCAATGGTCCGGTTTTCGAACGAATAATGTCAACACCAGCCACTGCCAGCCCCATAGCTTTAGTGGCCTTTACCGCCAAACGACGCTCTTCTGTTGTGGGGCGCGCCACAGAAGCGGTACCGCCCTGGTGAAGATTGGCACGAAATTCACCAGGTGCCGCTTCACGCTGAATAGCCGCACTGACCTTGCCATTAATCACAAACAGGCGTAGATCTTTACCGTCTGCTTCTTTAATAAACTCTTGCACCAGCAGGTTCGCTTTCACCGCCTTGAAGGCATTGATTACGCTCTGTGCTGCTTTCTTAGTTTCTGCCAACACCACGCCACGGCCCTGAGTGCCTTCGAGTAATTTAACAATGAGCGGTGCGCCACCCACCATCTCAATAAGTTCATTGGTATCAATAGGAGAATTTGCAAAACCTGTTAGCGGAATATCCAGACCACTTTTAATGAGTAGCTGCAGAGAAAATAGCTTGTCACGAGACTGACTGATCGCCAGCGAGCTATTTTGTGCATACACACCCATGCTCTCAAACTGACGGGTGAGGGCACAGCCATAAAAAGTAGCGCTAGGACGAATACGTGGAATCACGGCGTCCAAGCCGGTAATAATATGTCCTCCACGATAATGAACTTCGGGGTTTTCATCATCGAGCTTCATATAGCAGTCTTTGATGCTCAAAAACACCATCTCATGGCCGCGCTCTTCACCAGCCTCCATCAGGCGCTGATTGCTATAAAGTTCTGGATTAGTTGCCAGTAGAGCAATCTTTAGTCCGCTCTTTTTGGTCGGAACAATGCCATACATCTCACTCAACTCAAAATCACTGATACGCCCGAGATTCATACTGGATGATGGGTCTACCAGAACGCGACCTGCCATTGCTTCACGCCCCAGCAACATGCGATATCCCATGCTGTCGCGATTAGTCAGGGTCAGCTCTATTTCCCAGAGCTGCCCACCAAGACGCATAGGTACCTTTATGACATAGCGTTTTTCACTGGCACCGCTGGTGTTTTTAATTATCCGCCGATCGAGTATTGGTGATTCACAGCGCAGAGCTACCCTGCGATTGTTCTGGAGTGGATGCACATCAAACGCAACCCAGGGAACATTACCGCGCTTAAACGTCTGAATATTAAAGGCATGCAGTGCCGATGTCTTGGCCCCAGAGTCGACGCGAACTTTTACAGCCGGTATACCTAGCTGCGAAAGCTGGCACCATTCTTCGCTACCAATAATAGGCTTTTCTGTTGACGGTGTGTGCATTAGTCGTTTCCTCGTTAGGGCCTATATAGGTGAGGAGGCGATTAGATTTCAAAACGACGCCCGAGTACAGAGAAATGTTAGTCCATTGAGGCAAAAAAAGGCCGGCAAGAGTGTGCCTTTGAATATAGCAAGAATTAATAACTCTTAATATCGCTCAATCTTCTGCAAGATCTTAACTGCTGGCAATAGACGGCAGAAGAAGAAATTCCTAGACGACAAGAGGTTATCTAGTGCTAAACTGCTTGTTGCAGGTACGACGTCATTGCAGAAGACCCTTCTTGGCTACAAGAGTTAAAATACGACTAGGTCCGCCTCTCAAGTATAAGAGTGGGTCATTATATATAGCGTTATCCGATATAAGGCCCCCGCCCCCTTCGGTAATTAAGTGGTCCGTATTACCTATCTTTCCTAGTAATTATGCGTGGCCGTTTCTCAGAAGACGACCCGGTGTCAGACCGGTGTTCTCGCCATCGATAAAAGTGACTTCACCGTTCACTAAAGTATATCGATAACCAATCCCTTTAGTGATACGACGCCAGTCTCCCGCCGGCAGATCGAAGACTTTTTCAGCCTCGGTCCACCCAAGCTGATCAAAATCATAAATGAGGATATCTGCCGGACTACCTACGCGAATGACACCACGATCGTGTAAGCCAGCATACTGCGCAGGAATAGCACTTAGATGCCAGTGAGCGTATTCTAAATCGACCATCTTCCCCTCACGCACATAGTTCACCAGATACTCCGTGCCATAGCGTCCGAAAGTGGAAAACTTCATATGTGCGCCGCCGTCAGAAATGCCGGGGATGGTGTAAGGCTTGTTTAGTAGTTTTTTGATGTCAGCCGGATTGTATTGATTAGGCGGCGTTGCGAATGTCGTCAGTAACTCGTCCGCAACCGCTATATCAAGGATAACGTCACAAATATGCTTATTTTCTTTTGCTGCAATCTGACGTATGGTCATCCCTTCGTATTTCACCAGTTCATCGTTATCCACCATGACTACCTGATTATCAGCAACAGTTCTGAATTGCACGAGAGCAGTAGCAGCAATGTCATTTTCAAGATCGGCGGTGAACTCCTCACGCGTAGCATTCGCAACTGAGTCATACTCCTCTCGGATAGCTTGCCGGCGGCTAGGATCACGCATCTTTTCCAGTTTCTCAGCCGTCGTACCCATACAAAGGTCACGCCAGTGAGGACTAAAGTCGTAAAGATTCCAGTCCTCAAAGGTAAAAGTAAAATCAATACCTGTCGTAACCATTTGAGCACTTACTTTGAGACCTCTTTGATTTGCGCTTTCCATCCAATCAGTGAATTCTTCCCATGATCCCTCCGTCTTCATCCCATGCTGGTCGCATTCGAGTGCGAGCACGTTGTAAATCACATTAGCTCCACTCGCCTCGCATACACGCTCAGTTTGCTCGGGAGTTAATCCCAAAACCTGAACCACACCACAACCTTTATCTTTCAAAACCGAAACCATCTCAAGAAAATCCTCGAAATGCATTATATCGGTGACATTCGGTGTACCATCGTAGTCGCGTTGAACAGAAGTTTCTCCTAAATTCTGAGATGAAATTCCACATGCTCCAGCGTCCATCGCCTTAGAAATCAAAGTTTTAATCTGTCCCATTTCATCTTTACTCGGGCGACGTGTTTTTGCTTTGTCTACACCACCCATCACATACGCAATCAGCGGAGACAATGGAATATAAGTCAATAAGTTAATGCCTTTAGGTGTCCGCTCTATTGCATCCATAAATTCAGGGAATGACTCCCAATCCCAAGGGAGGGCTGCGGACATCGCGTCGTAAGAAATCGCTTCGTTGCGAGTCAGTGATAGCATCGCTCGTTCACGCTCATTAGGCTTCACCGGCGCGATACCAAAACCACAGTTCCCTATCACCACCGAAGTCACACCGTGCCAGCCGCTCGTGGTGCAGTAAGGATCCCAAAAAATTTGGGCATCGTAATGTGTGTGGAGATCAACGAATCCAGGAGCGACGATTAGTCCTGCGGCATCAATTTCCTTCTCGGCTCTTTTCTTTGAGAGCCCCCCAACTCCAGTTATAGCTTCGACCCTACCATTTTTAATCCCAATATCTCCACAATAGCGCGGCGTGCGCTGGCCATCAATAATCATACCGCCTCGAATAATGATGTCTAATTCACTCATACTCGCTCCCTCAAATTTCATTCAGTCGTAATTTATAATTCAGTCGTTTCGACGCATAGATATCCGTCACTCTCAATTAAATCGTAGACTCTCAATGGACCCCAACCTTCTCGACGACCCAATGGACAACTGCCTGTTTCAAGGTTAAACAGATAGCTATGTGTGGGACATCGAATCCTGTTCCCAACAACACTCCCTTTGGAAAGATCACCGCCTGCATGTGGGCAAATACGGTCAACTAATGTTGGGCCGCTTTCTCCATTAACAAGAAGTAGAGACCGACCGTCTATATCTATTAGACGAATTTCACTTTTCGCTAACTCACCTGCCGGAATGAGGCGATGCTGTGACATTAAAAACCTCCGTTTCTAGACTTCATCGTATTCCCCAACTCCGCCACAAGTGAAACTGCCTTTATATAAGTAATACACAATGACAAAGACTGTGATTAACACTAGATTAGACAAGTCATCCTCATACCAACTATTTCAATCCAATGATGCTATCACCGAACTTTTGTTGAAACTGTCCTTTTCCCGCCATATAGTGTCCTTTATGCGCCTCCCCAATCCCCAGTCAGATACTATTGTTTTCAGTGCTTCTCTAATGGGCTCAAGGGGATTAATCGAAGAATTAGGCGGCGATCCAGACACCGTAGCTAAAGCGGCGCGCGTCCCGTCATCTGCATTTAACACAGCAGATATTTTCATCGACGCGGAACGTCTTGTTGACTACCTAGAGTTAGCAGCTGAACACTGTAACTGTCCTGAATTCGGATTAATTCACGGTAGTCGGCTACCAATGGGAATATTCGGGCACATATGGTTACTCATGCGTGACGCTAAAACAGTTCAAGCAGCACTACAATACTTCGTGAAATATTACGGGCTATTTACAGATATGGGGGCGTTTCGATTTGAAGCTGCTGACGGAGGTCAGTGGTTACATTATTCTCTCCATACGCGTGGCCGCTTTGGAAACAGACAGGTGATCAATGCCTCCCTTGCAGTCGTGTGCCTATTTATTAAAGGAAACATCCAAAGACATTGGCAACCGCCGCGCGTGAAGTTACGTCAAGACGGCAATAAAACCGATGCTGTTGCCCGATTTTTCGAGCACTGTCCAGATTTCAATAATAGTACCGACGCGTTATTCATCGACAATTCGGTTCTAAGAGCCGAGATAGGTAGTGGAGAACTTGGTCGTCTATCAAAAAAATCTGCTCTAATTAGCTCGAAAATGGATGGGTCTATCGTGCTGACGGAGGTGAAATCAATACTGCGTCTACTCCTACCCTACGAGGAATGTTCCATTGCTACAATTGCAGAAACGATGCGACTTTCAGAGCGAACCTTGCAGCGAAAACTGGAAAAGCTTGGAACCTGCTTTCGAGATGTCATCGATTCAGTACGAGCCGATCTCGCATGGCATCACATCACATACTCCCAACTACCTATTTCCCAAGTTGCAGACTTGCTAGGGTATAAAACTCAATCTGCCTTTGGTAGGGCATTTCGGCGATGGCATAATCAATCACCACGCGAGGCTCGGAGTACCTCTTAGATTAAGGACTCAAGTATAAGAGTGGGTCATTATATATAGCGTTATCGAATATAAGGCCCCCGCCCCCTTCGGTAATTTAGTGGTCG
>Ga0233432_10000152_pt1 | contig 63851 bp, 60 predicted proteins | sample SI_122_August201_6_FD_179870 | JGI IMG/M metagenome (GOLD analysis project Ga0233432, IMG submission 179870) | Seawater microbial communities from Saanich Inlet, British Columbia, Canada - SI_122_August2016_10_MG | ecosystem: Environmental > Aquatic > Marine > Inlet | place: Canada: British... | reverse complement strand
AAATACTGCTTTAATTCTACTCATTGCTGAAGTATCGGAAGTAGAAGCTATAACAACTGATTTCTTCAAACCATCAGGTCCAAGTGTATCGGATACAAATTCTTGGACTTCTCTTCCCCTTTCACCGATTAAACCAATTACATTTACATCTGCAGAAGAATTTTTTGCGATCATGCCCATTAAAACACTTTTACCAACACCAGATCCAGCAAATAGACCTAATCTTTGACCTATTCCTATTGTATTAAAAGCATCTATTGATCTTATTCCAGAATTAAAAACGTCTCGAATTGGTTCTCTCTCTAATGGAGTAGGTGCATTTTTATATAAATCTTCTTCATCCGATCTTGCAATTTTACCTTTACCATCCATGGGTTGTGCATTAGCATCTAATACTCTGCCCATTAACCCTTCACCAACCTTTATAGTTAAAGAGTTACCCAATGAGTATACAATACAACCTTCCTTTAAACCAACTATCTTATCAAATGGAAGAAGTAGTGCCTTACCATCTTTAATTCCAATAACCTCTGCTTTAATTACATTTCCATCAATATTTTCGATACCAAATAACTCACCAACTGTTGCATCGATACCTATACATTCTATAACTGTCCCAACAATTGATTGAAGTTTACCAACTTTATAAGGTTTTTTAAGAGTGGTTCCGAATTTTTCTTTCTTATTGATAATTAAATCAGAAAGTGTTTGCTCTAATTGATTCTTCATTTTAGTCTTTTCTACCAAATGCCTCTAAAAGTCCTTTTCTAGTATTAATCCATCTCTCTTTATTGGTATCAATCACAAATTCTCCAGGTAATAATTCTGAATTTGGTCTTAATGAAACCATATGTTCTAATCCTGAATTATTGATTAAACTTTTAACCGAATCTATATCATTACTAGATACTTCAATGTTAGGTTTTAGATTTTTTTCAACTTTACCAATAATTTCTATCAATTTATCATTTTGTTCATCGATGTATTCATTGGATACTTCAACTGTACCCACAATTTCTTGAGCCAAATTGACTGCTACTTCCATCAAAAATGATGTGAATTCTTCTTTATCTTTGTACCAATAATCATTCAACTCATTGTACATTTTGTTGAAGAGTATAGATTGTTTCTCTAGTTCTAATTTTCCTTCAAGAGAACTTTTTTTATACCCTTTATCAAAAGCTTCTTGAATTTTGGCTGATGTATCTTTTTCCCATTTAATTTTCTCTTCCGCTATAATCAATTTTACATTTTCGTTATTTCTTAAACGTTTTAATTCTGTTAATTGATTATCTTTGTCAAAAATTTTTTGATAGTTTAAAATCTCGTAGGAATCTTTTTTTTGTATCATATTTTTATCTGACTCTAAATTCATTAATCGATAAAATCTTCCTCATCCTTATTTAATACAATCTCACCTTTGGCTTCTAAGTCACGTATTTTCCGGATAATATTTTGCTGTGCCTCTTTAACATCAGTAGCCTTTAAAGGTCCTAAGTTCTCCATATCCTCCTTTATCATCTCAGCAGCTCGACCCGACATATTATTGAAAAATTTGTCTGCTAGTTCAATAGCTTGTCCTTTTAGAGCCTTAGCTAAATCAGCCTTATCTATTTCAAGATTTATCGCTTGCATTGCATCTTTGTCAATATTCAGAATATCAGTAAATAAGAACATTTGATCTCTAACTTGAGTAGAAAGATCTTCATCATATTTGGCTATAGAACCAAGAATATTTTCTTCTACATCTTGATCTGTATTATTTAATATTTGTGCAACCATTGAGGTGCCAGATAAGCTTTCTTCACCCTCAATATTCATAAATCCGAAATTTTCCTGAATTACCTCACTTATTTCTACTATAACATCTGGTGATATTTCATTCATTACAACCAGTCTATTCATTATATCAGCTTGTTTTTCTTTTTCAAAAGTTGATAATAATTGAGCAGCCTTATCAGACTTTAATTGTGAAAAAATTAGAGCAATTACCTGTGGATGTTCATTTTTTAAGAATTCCGAAATACTTGCTACTTTGGTCTGTTGGAATTCATCAAATATTGATAATGCTGTATCTTTTTTTATCAATGTATTAATTTGATCAGTGTTATGATCCTCTCCTAAAGAAGCTATCATTTTCTGAGCTTGCTCAGAACCTCCTTTAACAGTTTCATTTGATGTATTCATAAGTTTGTAATACTCATCTAAAACTTGGGCCACTATTTCTTTTGGAATCTTACCTAGCCTTGAGACATCGACGATGATTTTAGAAATTTCTTTTGGTTTTAACCCTTTAAGTGCCTCTTTTGCAGCATCAAGCCCAATGCTCATTACTAAAATCGCTAGTTTTTCAGAACCAGTTAGGGATTTAAAATTTTTCATGATTTTTTATTATCCATTTTCAAACATCATACGAGCTACTTCAGAAGCTTTTGATGGCTGACTAACAAAGAGTTTTTCTATTTCATCCTTGATTGCATCTGTATTTTGTTTAGAAGCTTGACTTTCACCTTCTAATGCTGCTGGTTGTTGCATTTGTTGAGGTTGATCTAGATTCTGTTCAGGCAATGATGCTACATCAGGAGCTCCTCCTATTTCATTATTAGCCATTTGAAAATCACTAGTGGTTTGCATGACCGATCCAGTAAAATTCTTTCTAACATTATTTGTTAAAAATGATACCAACAACATACTAACAGCAATTAATGACCACCTTATAATATCACTAAAATCACTAGGTTGATTGTTTTGATAATCAATATTTTCCCTATATGGACTATATTCAAATTCTATTTGTGTTATTGCAATCTTATCTACAAGTGTAGTGTTGTCATCAGCTTTTATACCCAAAGCCATTGCTACTAGTTTTCTAAATTCTTCTATTTCTTCAGGGGTATATTCTAATGGGACTGGAACAGTCTCACCATTATCGCCTACAGATTCTTGTAGTTTTTTATTAAGTAGTATTGAGGCTGATATGTCTGTAATTTCACCTTGAGTTTCTTCTATATACTGCTTTTCTCGACTCACTTCATAATTTCTAGATTGGGTTGATGACTCAATATTGTTTTGTCCAATAATCAAAGCCTCATCCATATATTCAACAGGTGTGTAATCAGTTGCATTGATTTGTTCTCTGTCAATATTTTCTGTTGTTTGATCGCTATTTGTTTCAGAAATAATTATTCTAGAATCTGGATCAAAACTATCTTTCTCTATCATTACCTTTTGAAAATCATGTTCAACTGAGACCCGTACAATACTATTACCAGCTCCTAACACTCTATCTAGCATTGATTGCCCTTTCTCTGTCAGATATGCTTCGGATTTTTGCTTAATTTGCATCTGAATATTACCCATATCCCCACCCGAGTCTCTATCAGAATCGTCACTCAACCGATTACCCAGTTGGTCTAAAATAACTACACTATTTGGTGACAATCCTTCAACACTACCAGAAATTAGTGAAGCTATACCTGCTGTTTGATCGTTAGATAGTCGATTTCCTGGTTCTAATGTTAATATAACTGAAGCAGAAGCTTCAACAGACGATTCTTCGAATGGCGATCTTGCCTGTAAAACTAAATGAATCCTTGAATTTTTAACTTGAGTTAAACTATTTATTGAACGTTGTAATTCTCCTTCTAAGGCTCTCTTTTGATTGACTTGTTGCATAAAGTCAGTCATACCAAGCGATTGTGAGTCAAATAATTCATATCCTTTGCTATCAGTATTTCCACCTCCATACGATGCTAATTCTAGTCTAAGTGCATGTACCTTATCACTTGGTACATATATCGCATTTCCACCATTACTAATTTTGTAGTCAATATTTTTTTCGTCTAGTTTTTGGACTATTGCATTGGCATTATCTGAATTTAAATTCCCAAATAATAGAACTTGCTCATCTTGTTGAGCCCAAAAGAAAATCGCTCCTGAAATAATTATAACTAAGCTTAGTAGTAAACCAAACATCACTTTTTGGGCACTATTCATTACCCCAAAAAATTCTTGAATCTGACTGTCCGAAGTTGCCATTAATATCCTCTAAATTAAATTAAATTTGCATGCGACTAATTTCTTGATAAACCTCTACCATTTTATTCCTTACTTCTGTAATAAGCTGGAATTGAATATGTGCATCTTGCATTTTCAGCATGACCTCATGTACATTTTCGGTTTCACCTGATAAAAATGATTCAGTGCCCTCATTTGCGGCATTTATGCTGTCATTCAATGTATCTAAAGTATTTGACAACATATCACCAAAGGCGTCTCCGTAAGTTGACTCTTGTTCATTTTTTACTTTTGAAACTTCGCCAATTAGGGAGGATTCAATTGTTGGTATATTATTTATTATCATCTAATTATTTATTTAAAATAAATTTAATAATTACCCTCTAATATCAAGTAAACTACCTGATTGGCTAGTATTAATACTTTTACTTCCAGAGTAATCATAACTTTGGTAAGCAAAATCATTTTTAAATGACTTTTCTATCGTTTCACTTTCATTTTTAGTTAGAGCCGGCAGATCTTTAGGTGGATTAATATTTCGTTGCTCTGAATTATCTTTTTTATTAAAACTACTGGGAATGTTAAAATTTATTTTCATTATATCTCCAATGATCTTTTCATAATTTGTTTAGCAGCTTCAATGACGCTTAAATTTGCCTCATACAATCTATTTGCGCTTACCATTGCTGCCATTTCACCAACCATATCTACATCAGGGTATTGTACCATACCATTTTCGTCTGCATCCGGGTGGTTTGGCTCGTATTCATATCTGTATTTTGCTGTTTCAACAATTTCAGAAGTTGGTCCTAAATTTGAAGAAGAATTTATTTCATTCTGCAGGTTTGATGCACCTTCTAGTTGACTTTCAAAAACATTTAAAAAATTTATATCGTCAGGCCCCTTACTAGAAACTGATTTAATTTGATATCCAATTGAGCCTGGCGCAGACGAGACTCTAGAATTTGCAATATTTTGTGCTGCAGCTTCTAATCGTTTTTTTTGGACTTCAAGTCCACTTGCTGCCGTTTGAAATAAACTATTTGAGGTTATCAATGACATAATTTTAATTCCGTTAAAGTCTAGAATTTGGATTACCAGTTATTCCCATTTTTGTCAATTCTAATTGGCTTCTAATCATTCTAGTAACAAATTGAACTTTCATCTGGGTTTCAGCCATTTCAATTAATTCAGTATCAAGGTCAACTTTTTGGTCGGTCACTTCAATTGATGGCTTAACATCTGCATCGTTACCATTTAATTTTGCCTCTTGTAGGTGCTTTTCAAATTCTACCTTTCTTTTGGTGTATCCTTCAGTATCTATATTTGCAATGTTTGAAGCAGTTATATTTTGCCTTAATACCAATGCACTTAATGCTGTTGAAAGTTTACTTAATCCTGTATCCATATCAATTCTTTTATTGTTTTCACATTTGTTAATGCAAACCCTATACCACCAATCATTTTGCTAACAGATTAAGTCAATAAGCCTAAAATTAGTATAACTTGCAGAAACTTGAACATTCAAAATTCATAGTTGTGAGGAAAATAGTGCCTCGAACAGGAAAAGATTGCAATTTGCTATTGTGTTTAAATATTTTGCTGATAAACGAAGTACACTGATAAATTCTTTGATCAAATGGCATTAAAACAAGTAGCATATAAATATTACACACCACCAGAGATGGAGGTGAATTTTTTAAATGACCATGTAAAGGGCTTTAATAAAATTAGACTAAACAATGTTTTTGATGTGATTTATCAAAAAAGTGATTATCCCAGTGTCATGATCGATAGTATAAGCGGTAAAATTGCCGATCATAATTTGCCTAATTTCAAAACTAAATTTAGTGAAAAACAATTTGAGGATTGCTTTTTTACTATTTCAAGTAAAAACTTGAGAGTAAAATTAGTTTTGATGGATAACTCATGGTATAGGTTAAAAGAAAATTATCTTGGATCTTTAAACCAAATCGAATTTATACCATATAAACCGCCATTCACTGATGAAATGATATCTAGTTGGAAGAGAATGGTATCAATGATATTACATAGACTCAGATCTCCCCTAACTGGAGTAAGCGGCTACTTAGAACTATTACCAACAAATATTGATGACGAAGCGGTATTAAATAAAATTGATGCTGTCGAACTGGGTATAAATAAAATTATTGATCTTTTGGAAGAAATTGAGGAGTTAGTAAAAATTGATATTAATATTAAGGTTAATAAGGAAGTTACTGACTTAGAAGCTGCAACTTATTCGATGTTGAGTAAATTCAAAGAATTCGAAAATTCAAATATTAGCCTGAATACAAGAAAAAATGATGACATAAGAACTTATCAGAAAAATGAGCTTAATCTAATTATTAAAATACTTCTCGAAAATTGTCTTATTCATGGTGATATTTCAAAAAATATTCATGTTGAAATACATAATAATTGGATACAAATAACAAATAAAATGGACAAAGATTTAGAAATAAAGGATAATCTATTTCAGCCATTTGTCAGCTCAAAAGCAGATAGAATGGGTTTAGGATTAACACTTGCAACTATACTATGTCAGAGCATCAATAGTATACTACTCTATAACGTTAATACTTTGAAGAATGAATTTAGCATTATGTTATGTTTGCCCTAACCTATTCAAAAGACTTAAATATTTTGTAAAAGTTCATTCAAACGATTAATTCTAGAATACAAACTCTCCAAACACTCTTGTGTCTTTAGATATTTCTCTTCAAAGTTTTTATCATCTTCATTACCAACACTTATACTATCAATATAATAGTCAAGTGCATTTAAGGGAGATATGAAATCATGCAACTCTCTTTTTGCAAGATCAATTATTTCGTTTATATCTTTCTGCTTATCGTTCAAACTATATAATTATTTTGGTGGTAAACAAGAATATATACATTTTAACTAAGTATCTATAGGATGTTGAATTCTTTAATAGACTAATTAAAAGCTGTTGTTAAATTTTGTTTTAATGTTTCTCCCTAGTACTTAGAAAAATTAAATAATGTTTATTATAGTACCCTATAAAATATTTGCAATTACTACTTGCCGCGTATGAATTCAAACAGCCAATTTATTTTGATATGTAATGATTATGGTAATAAATAAAGTTATAAGATGGGGTTTATTATCAGCAAGTTTAATAGCTATTCTAACTCTAACCGCCATGAATGTATATATGCTCTACGATGTGCGGGACACACTTATCCAAGGAGAGCAAAAAAAGCAAATCGCCCTTTTAGATGAAGTAGTACTCAATGTTCGTAGAACTATTTACCGACCTTATAGAGGATTTAACACTCTGGAATTAGAGCCCATAGAAGGAAGCATTGAAGAGCGAGGTCAATTTCCTGAACAAGTTCGAGAAAAAATAGTCCAAGTGGCTAAGAGTCCTGTCTTTAGTGGAGTTTATTATACACCAGCTAAAATAGATCCCTGCACAGAGGGTAGCCAAATTTATGTATTAGATCGCGAGACGTCACTATTAAATCTAACGAATCAGTATCCTAAGAATTTATGTGATGGTGTTGGTTTGGTACGAACTAAAGCAAGAATTGAGCTGAACAACTTCGATTATCGCTGGAATACCAATACCGAGTTTGATGCCCACCGGTCAATGAATATTGGGTTCATCAATTTACATGAAAACTCTGTGATTGGATACCTAACCGCAACCATAGATAGGGATTACCTCATAAATGAAGTTATTACACCTGAAATACAGCAGTATTTTGATTCTAGCAAAACCAAATCGGTAGTTTGGTTACATGATTGGGCAAATGACGTAGTATTAGCAACCAACAACAACCAGATACCCTTCCAAATAGAGGAGGTTCAGCAGCGTGTAGATTTCGGGCGAATGTTTGAAAACTGGAATCTGAAAATCGCCTTCTTGGATAACGCATCAGTCAGTCTTTATCACGCTACCTTTACTAAAAATATCATGGTTTTGGGTTTTTCGGTTGCTTCATTATTAGGTGCTTTGTTCTATATATTCTACACCGCTCAAAAAGAACGTAGTATACTCCAGCAACAAGCAGATTTCTTAGCCAATGTAACCCACGAACTGAAAACACCCTTGGCTGTCATGCAAGCTGCAGGAGAAAATATTGCTGATGGAAGGGTTACACAGCCCAACCGGTTAAAAGAATACGGTTCCCATATTTACCAAGAGTCTGTTCGTTTAAATAAAATGATTGAAATGCTCTTAGATGTTGCTCGTTCGGACTATGGAACAACTCTCATACATGCCAGCCCGCATAACCTACATTTGTTGGTTAAAAATATTATCCAACAGCAGCGTCCACTTGCAAAGAAAAAAGGGCATTCTATTGACTATTCCTATGATACAGATGAAGCTTTAGTCTTGGTTGACCCAGATCACATTAAAGTTATTCTTACCAATTTAATTGACAATGCGGTCAAATATTCCAAAGGTCCTTCTACTATAGATTTACAATTGTCCGCCACTACTGAAGGGTTTAATGTACACGTAAAGGATCAAGGTATTGGTATCCCGCGTTCTCATATCAAAAATATTTTCAAAAAATTCTACCGTGTCGAAGATTCGCTTTCAGCAAAAACAAAAGGTCACGGACTAGGACTTAGTATAGTACAAGGACTTATGGAGTTAAATAAAGGTAGCGTTACCGTAAAAAGTGAATGGCAAAAAGGCAGCACATTCACCTTATTTTTTCCAGAGTATCATGTGCATCCAACCGAGATAAACAATCCCACTCAAAAGGATGGAATGGCATTGACATCAACCAGAGAAACCAGTAGCATCGCATCGGAGACAATCGTTTAATTATGGCAAATAAAGAAATTCGAATATTACTTGTTGAAGATGAACCCAGTCTTATTTTTACCCTACGAGATACATTAGAGAGCGAAGGTTATGAGGTAATTGTAAGTGAAGATGGCGAACAAGCAGTAGGGTTGGCTCAGGAGCATAAGCCGGATATTATGATTTTAGATATAATGCTTCCCGGCAAAAATGGCTATGAAATTTGCCAAGAAATACGATCTCTAAAATTTACTTTTCCCATTATCATGCTTACTGCAAAAGATCAGGAATTGGATAAAGTGAAGGGCTTGGATATAGGCGCCGATGATTACATAACCAAGCCGTTTGGAGTTAAAGAGCTACTCGCTAGAATTCAGGCCCGCCTACGAAGAGCTGGAACCTATTCTTCTTCCAATAATATCGAAGTCTTGCAATTAGGAACTACCAAGATAGATTTGCTAGAATCGAAAGCAATTTTTTCCGATGGCAAAACCAATGAACTTACTGCTAGAGAAATAGAACTCATCCGCTACTTATTACAAGCCGGTGGTGAACCAGTATCACGGGATGAATTGTTAGAAAAAGTTTGGAGATATGAATACAGTACCAACACAAGAACCGTTGATGTTCATATATCAAAGCTTAGGGCAAAAATTGAAAGCCAACCAGATGAACCTCGTCATTTAATCACCTTACACGGTGTAGGGTATCTTCTGAAGACCTACTAATCCAGTCTAATCTAGGCTCTTTTTCATTGATACAATGAATACCAATGCGCAGGTAAATGTGCATCGAACTTTCTTTATTATGATGTCCCCATGCAGTGCTGGCGAGCTATTGCAAACGCTTTACAAAGTCTATGAATCCGTTGGTTTGGCTTATGAGTAGTTCTTGCTGTAGCGGCACAAGTAAACCCGTGTCCGGTGAAAAGTTTGAATTGAATCGACTCACAAACACACGCTCTGGATAACTGAGTGCATTGCGGTAGTTGGCTACCATTTGGAGTTGTTCAACCGCACGAAGTGAGCCAAAAGCCCCAGCTGAAATGCCAATATAAGCAATAGGCATTGCCCTAAATGCATCTGGAAAGGGTAAATAATCGATAAATACCTTTAACACTCCTGGAAAAGACCCATTATATTCCGGTATGACAAACAAGAGAGCGTCACAAGCTAGTATTGGTGCTAGGAACGCCTCAATTTCAGGAATTTCTTTACCATAAAGGCCACCAACCACGCTACCTAAAGGAAAGTCAGCCATCGAAAATATATGGCCATCTACTCCCCGTTCGTTGTATTGCACTTTTACATACTCAGCCATTTCCTGACTCTTTGAATTTGGACGATCGGTACCTACAATGATAGCTAGTTTGAACATATTCCTTATTTGCTGATCTATTTTAACCTTGACTATTAGTATTAGCGTTACTGTTACCCTTAATTTGTATCAAACGTTCCCAATATCGACTCTCTCGACCTTCCGTACCTGGATCATAGAATGCAATATTAGATACATTTTCGGGTAAGTATGTAGCATTTATCCAATGATTGGAGTAATCATGAGGATATAAGTAATCAGCTGATTCGTTGGCCGATTGCTCATACTTTGCCTTTAATTTACTTGCTGTTTTATCCTTCAAATGACCTGGTACTAGCCCCACTCCATGCTCTTGTATGTGCTTCAGAGCATTAAAGATAGCTTTGGTTGAGTTACTTTTAGGCGCTAAGCTACAATGTAAGCATGCTTGACTCAGAAAATAGAGCCCCTCTGGCATGCCGCACTGTTGAAATGCCTTCACACTTGACTGGACCACGGTGAGGGTTGTAGGATCCGCCATGCCGACATCTTCACTTGCAAATATTAACATACGCCTAAACAAAAACAATGGATCTTCACCACCTTCGAGCATAGCCGCTAGCCAATACAAGGCTGCATCTGGATCTGACCCTCTCATCGATTTAATAAAAGCGGATGCATAGTGATAATGCTCATCACCCGTTCCACTGTATCTTTTTTGCCGTTTTTGAATACTTTCTTCTGCAATCTCACGGTCGATATATACCTTTCCATTCGAAGATTTTGGTGTTGAAAGAACAGCCATTTCAACCGCATTTAATGCGTTTCGAATATCACCTGCTGCAAAAGAGGCCCAATGTTGAATAGCTTCTGGATGCACTTCAATGTCCCATTCACCAAACCCGTTTGACTTGTCCATTAATGCTGTTTCTATAGCCTTACCTACCTGTTCTTGGTCCAATGCAAATAACTCAAAAAGTTGGCATCTGGATAACAGGGGTGATACCAATGCGTAGTAAGGGTTCTCCGTCGTAGCCCCAATGAGTAATAGTAAGCCCGATTCAATATGCGGTAATAAGGCATCTTGCTGAGCTTTATTCCAACGATGTATTTCATCAACAAATAAAAGGGTTTGTTGTCCACTCAGAGTTCTCCTTTTTTCAGCTTTTTCGACTATTTCACGAAGTTGTTTTACCCCGTCTAAGACCGCATTGATCTGTTCAAACGGCACTCCCAACTCCTTTGCAATTACATGGGCTAAGGTAGTTTTACCAGAGGAGGCTGGACCATAAAAAATAAGCGAACTAAGTACCTTGGACTCTATAATCCTACGTATCATTTTACCCTCACCTACCAGATGCTCCTGCCCAATGAATTGAGATAGTTCTTTTGGGCGCATTCGAGTAGCTAGCGGCTGCTTAAGAGGTGGGACGAAAAGATCCATAGGTTTGCAGATACTGCTTTAGTTTGACTTTTTTACTGGTACTATCACTGGACATGTATCGAAGTTTACCAAAAATTGTCCGCTCTTGCCACGCCCGATCAAACCGACCCAAACACCAAAAAATACCTGAGTAACTGTTTGGATCTCTACCGTCAAGGGCATATCGATTATTTAACTCAATAAGAACATCCAAAGCTTGTTCATGTGAACCTGTCCATTCAATTATTTTTTTTCCCCACAACATTCGCAAATAATTATGCATAATTCCCTGGGTTCGAAGTTCTGTTTGCGCCGCATTCCAAATAGGATCATGTGTTTTGGATTGTGCTAATTCCTCTAAACTATAGACATGTTCTCTAGGATCTTGATCATGCTCACTCATTGTTTTTTTTGCCCAATCTGGTAGGCTATCGAAACGATCATAATCAGGGCGATGGTGAGCAAACTGAAACCCGACTTCCCTCCAAGTGATTAGTTCATCCAAAAAAGATTCCACGTAACTATGCCCTCGGAAAAAACCGCTATTTTTTCCTCCATTAGATTCCGAATCCTCCATTCTCCAATTGGCAGGTTGCTTAGTCAAGACCTTCTCTACCACTTCAAAGGAGCTAATTTTTCCAAAATGTAACCATGGGCTTAATCCGCTACCCCCCCGCAGGTCTGGGTGATTTCTATCTTCATCGTATCGGGCTAATTTGAACTCTACAAAATGGTTCATCCGTTCTAATGCTTCGGCACGAGTACCAACCCTGTTTACCTTAGCAATTTCATGATTTATTGGTAAACTCGAAATAAATTCATCCAACCGGTCAAGTTGCCGCTCATCAAACACATATCGATCGTTGAATCCTACTGGAAGGTTAAACTGGCCCCAATCTTTCAGGTCTAACAAAGGTTGTTTTACTGGAGGATACCTTAGCGCCTCCACAACATGTTTCTGCATTACCTTCCGAAACAAATAAGCTGAATAAGGATCTTTATCCGTTACACCGAGGGGAATAATTCCGTTAGAGTCTATAGTAATAAAAGGTATGGTTATTTTGTTCGCTACCCGTTCGTTATGCTCTCGAATAATGAATACAGGAAATTCATCACTGATTATTCCACACGCATTTTCAGCCAAGGCATAGATAAGACCTTTACCGTGACCCACTTCGGATTCCACAAATGGCACATACCTGACTCCTTTGATGTTTTCATGATTAAAATAATCGCGATGTTCTCGCATTCCCTCCAAAATAAAATGATGAAAGCGATCACAAGCCCAGGGATAATCTACGTTAAGTCCTTCATAAATGAGTAAGGGTTTTTGTAAGGTATTAGCTACTGCCACCGCATACTCTAATGCATAATTATATTCTAACCTTCTGTTAGCCTGCATCCAGTAGACTACATACTCCCCATCTCGGTTCCAATCGGCCTTATTGCGTACAAACTTACGATAACTGTTGATATTTTTAACCCCACTATACTTCATATGTTCTTTCATTTAGTTTCCATTAACAATTATTCGCCAAAAAAGCTACAAATCACGACTTGGAAAATTCTTTTTCTTGCCAATCCATTTTTGACAAACGGGGTAAATTGGCTAAAAACTTTTCTGAGGATTCCTTAATGGCATTTTTTTCTTCATTACTTTTTTTATCAAAGGTATTAACCATAAAATTTGCGCGTCCATTTTGACGAAAGGTATCCCGCTGTTCATCGATAAAATTCCAATAAAGGTAATTTAACGGACACGCATTGTCGCCCGTTTTTTCCTTTACATCATAAACGCAATTACCGCAATAATCACTCATTTTATTCACGTAATTTCCACCGGCAACATACGGCTTCGAGGCAAGAACACCTCCGTCAGCAAAAGTGCTCATACCTAAAACATTGGGTAACACCACCCATTCATAGGCATCTACAAAACCCAACCAAAACCATTCATTCAGTGCTCTTGGATCAGTGCCAGTGAGATTACTAAAATTACTCAAAATCATTAATCGAGGGATATGATGTACATACCCCTGTTCAATAACTGGACGGACACATTCACTCAAGCATTTCATTTTAGTCTTGGAGGTCCAATAAGCGGAGGGTAAATCCTTCTCAAAACCAAAGTAATTAGCCTCTCGGACATCGGGCATCATTGCCTCATAGTATATCCGAATAAATTCACGCCAACCTATGATCTGACGAATAAACCCTTCTAAAGAAGAAAGTGGTACCGATTTGGTATGTTCTGCATAGTCAATGGCTGCATCACACACTTCCTTAGGGCTTATAAGTCCTATATTCATATAAATTGACAACTGGCTATGGAATAAAACAGATCCACGAGTAGTCATTGCATCTTCATAAGGTCCAAAATTTTTTAAGCATTTTTCTAAAAATAAATTTAAAGCATTTAATCCATGACTACGTGATACCCCAAAATTAAAATTTGTAGATTTCCCAAAATTATTAGAAAATTGGCCCTCAACCATATCAATAACTTCTTGGGTAATTTCATCAGGTTCTACCTCAAAAACTCCTGGTAAAGTGATATGCTTTGGTAGTTTCTTTCTGTTTTCTTTATCATAATTCCATTGACCGCCTATGGGGGTATCGCCATCCATTAAGTATCCTGTCTGCTTTCTTATCTCACGATAAAAATATTCCATTCGCCATCCATTTAATATTCGTTCAGCATACTTCTCTACAGTTGATAAGAAAAAATTATTTGGATATTCAGTTGTGTTTTGGAATTGTGATTTAAACTTATTTAAAGCTTGTTTATAATCCCATTCATTTGGTGTCATGTAGTGTAATTTCCAATTTTTATTGGATTCGAATAAGGAAATTATACTAGTACTAAAATCATTAGCAGTACTATGATATGAAACTGGATATCCTAATTTACTACACTCTAAAGCAAAGTGACGCATCGCACTAAACTTAAAAATTAATTTCTTTTTATGGAAGGGCATTACTTTTTTAGCTTCCAATGATTCAATAAATAATAATAGTGGTTTTTTCTTCTTTACCCATGAAGGAAAGTTATTACTATTTAGTTGATCGTAAAAAACCAAATAAACGTCTGTGTGTGTGAGATGGTTAATTCCAGGTAATTCTGCCTCAAATTGTGAAGTATAGTTATTTTTCATTTAGATATAACTACACTGCATGGACAAATGTTCCTTCCCAAATATTAGATTTCAGTATTTATGTTCAATTTCTTATAGATAAATGTAGATGTAATAATACATACATATATCTATATATGTATACGAATGAACTATAATTAAACTCTATTCTATTCTATTTTTACTCAAAATAAAAGGTAATTGAACCCCATTGTCCATTTTGATTAGTTGTGTTGGGTAGCTTTTCAAACCTCCAACCCCTTAATGCTTTTAAGATTTCTTTTTCAAACATTGGCTCCATTTCATGTACTCTCTTGACTAATCCGATAGTACCATTAGGATTCACTTCAAAGCGTACAGTAATTGACCCTTCAAAATTTATAACATTTTTAGGCATTACTTGTTTTATTGGTGTTCTTGGTAATTTTGTTTCCCAGGCAATTATGTAGGAATTAGTCTCTTCTTTTTTTAATAAGTCTTGTTTAGGTTTAATTTCATCTAAAATTTTTAAAATGGTCCTGATTTGTTTTTTTACATTTTCTTCAATGATTATTACATAACCTTGAACTCTAAATCTGGCTATTTTAGATGTAGAAAGTATTTCCCAGAAATCTAAGTCTGAAGACTCTACATTTACAACAATATCTTTAGTTTCAAAACGACGTAAATTATATTTATAGTTAAATCTTTTATCGTCTATTAAAAAAACTGAGTTTCCTGAAGTTTGAAAAATTGTATCTAAGTTAGTTTTAAAAATAATACTAGTAATGCCATTATAAATATTCGAATCATATTTCCCACTCGTCATTACAAATTGGTAACCATATTGGTTAGAACTAACATTGGAGTCTAATAATACACTTGAGGGTAAAATGATGTGATATTCAGCAAATTCGTCAAATAAATACAACATATCATATATATTTGATTCAATTATGCCTTTATCTTGATAATCAAAGTTATAGATTTTTTTCACATCTTCAGTACCCAAAAAATCTACTATATTAAGATCAAACATACCATTGAAAAAATCGATGTGTATTCGATCATTATCTATTTGTGTATACGCACTAGTTGACAAACACAAAAATATGGTTACTACATTAAAAAATTTATTATAGAAGAATTGCATAAATAAAATTTTTTATTTCAATAATTGAATGGTCATAATACATCATCCATATTTACTTTAACATATTCATATTCTAGTATTCTTAAATACAAATTTTTAAAGTCAGTTTTAGACTTGATATCTAAGAGTTCATTGTTTGCTTTATTTACAATAGCTAAATTTGCTTCTAAAGTCTGTTTGATTATTATTTGTTCAGAATGGAATTGATTCGAATTTGCATTTATGTCGATGAATGTTTCATTTAATAATTCAATTGAATTTGATAAATTGGATAAGATATGGACATTATTACCTGAAGTAAATAAATCCATTTTAACAAAAATATTATAAATATTTTGATATAAATTAGATTTATTTTCGTTAATTGAAAGAATCAATAGAATACTATAAAAATATATTAACTGAAATATATGTATTCTATTTTTTAATATATGTAAATGTGTAATAAATACGGTCATATTTGAATGCTCTACTATTATATCAAATAGTATATTTAAAATTTTTTTTTCTGTATTTAAGTTAATTATCAATCTTTCAATATTTTGATAACCTTTTTTAAAGTTAGCTACTATATTTTCCTCATATTTATATAGTAATTTTTCAACATCTTCTGGTTTTTCTAATAAATCAAATATGTTTGTTGTTTCGTCTATAATTAAACTTGATGTGTTATCAGATCCATTATTTAAAACATAATTTGAAATAGCTTCATCAATAGCCTTCTTTTCCTGTTCTTCTTTATTGGCTAAGTCAGTTTCAATATTGTATAATTCATCCAAAATTGATTCAAACAATTCTTGTAATAAATTCAATTCTAATTGCGATAATTGAAATACCCATTTTTTTTCATCATTGATATCATAAAGAGTGATAAGATTGTCATTCCAATCAAACTCTATAAGTTTTTGACTGTATCTATTCAATAGTTCAATCATTCTAAATCTAATCCATTTATTTTCAGAGTCAGAATAAAAACTAATAACTTTGACTTGCCCGGTGGTACTTTTTGAGTATATCGCACAATAGCTTTTTAATATTATATTAGCTACTTGATCACCCCTAAGACTTTCAAATTTTTTCCAGGGTGATTTAGAAAAATAACCTCCTGATAAATTTTTTAAATCTTCTGGACTTACTATTATGGAAGAGTCCTTGAATCTACTGGAGATTGATTCAATAATAGAAAGCCAGGTGATCTGTTGATACAAATCATTCTCTAATGAAAGTTTATTTTCTTTATAATCAGGTTGATCCATGGTATTATTAGGCTAATAAGGGATTATTTTATCATATTTTTGTTTATTAGGAACTAAACATCACATTTAACAAATTCTATGGTTAAATTACAATACTTTTGAATATCCAATGTTAATATAAAAATTTTGTTTCTTTTTAGAGTGTTTAAATTAAAACGTCATTGTTTATTACTTTGTTTTCTGGCTTTAGTTTTATTGTATTGCTCAACTTATGAAGCAGCACGAGATAATATTTTAGTGAATGAACTTGAAGAAAATGGAGATTTATCAATAATTGGTATTGAGAGGTATGAAAATGACTTTAACTTTGGCTCAATCAAATATTATTTATTAACAGAGTTAAATGGCAAATTGAGAAACATAAAATATACCAGAATTGCTTCATACAACACAACAATAGACTCCTCTTTAGTAAAACATTCACTTATTGTTGAAATGCAATATAGAGATAATGATGTTCGTAGATATACTAAAGCTACAATAGGCAACTATTCAACCAATCAACTTAAATTAAGTCAACCTAAAATATCAGATTGTAGCTATTTCTCTAACACATGTAAATACGTAGCTCAACTTAAGATTGATATGCCTTCTTTAGTTCTAGATAAACAACATGTAAACGGCTTATATGTTAATGTGACAGATGATTCTATAACAACGAATATTAGCAATATAAATTTATTTATTGATAAAGATTTAATTAATAAACAAATTGAATTTTATCGACTATATGAATATACAATGATTTGGTCTGATATTTGATTAATTTTTTATTCTATTTCTATGAAAAAATACCTTGAATACTTTTTAGTTTTTGCTATTATTTCTTTAACCATTTATTATTGTTAATTATATTTTAATTTATAATTTTATTTTATTACTAAATTATATTACAAAATATTATCTAATAATACACATAAGGCTATGATAATTGGAATTGTTGGAGACGCTGAACGAGCGGTAGCCTGGGAACGTCATATACGGCCACATAACATTGTGCGACAAGTCGTCCTAGCTCCTCACGTACACGATTTAGACCGGGTAGATGCATGTTTTGTTGTGGACACTACATTCAAACGAACCGAACATTTAATTGACGCCTTAAAAGAAGGTATTCCCTGCTTTTTTATAAGCGATTTTATTATTCCCTCAAAAGAACTTGAGCGCATATATCGAACCAGCAAAGAAGCAGGTGTAGAGGTTCAACTTGCTCATTGGCCCACCTTATCGCCTTCGACGCAATGGATGAAAGACAAGATTTCTAAACCCCAATTCATACAGATTCAAAGAAATATAAATCGGTCCAAAATAGCTCATTCCAAACATGCGTTTATGAATGCTTGGACCGATGAACTAGCACTATGTTTAAAGTGGATAGATAGTGGAATACATCTTATTGAGGTAAAACAGAGTCATTTAAAGGTTGATCAACCACAAGCTATTCACCTGCTAATACGATTCGACAGTGGCGCATCCGCATCCATACAAATACAGGTAAGTTCAACCATTGAGCAACATAATAGATACATAGCTGCAAACCAATCGTTCATAGAATGTTCGGTATCTGAACAAGAGCTCAAATATGGTTTTCTAGATGGCCAAGGGCTTCTTTTATTTGAAACTAAAAAATTTGATTCTACCAAAGCAGCAGAAAAATCGGCCCTTCATTTTTTGAAAAACGTTCAATTGAAAAAAGAGGTGGTGTACTCTGCCTATGATGCGATCCGCTTTGCCAGTAATTTGGAAAAAATACAATCCAAGCTCTAATAGCTTAGTCTGAGTAGATTTTTTCAATTAATTCTGAATACCTATTAGAGATAGTTTGGCGTTTTACACTCATTTTAGGGGTCAGTTCGCCCCGCTCGATGGATAATGGTTGAGGCAGGAATTCATATTTTTTGATTTGCTCCCAAGGTGGTAGGTTCTCGTTGACCTTATCCACTTCCTGCTGAATTAAGGTTAATACGAGTGGCTCTAAAAGAAGATGATTTGGGTCTACCTGTAGTTTCTTCTGATGTAAATGCTCTTGAATTCTTGCAAGATCCGGATACAACAACGCACTGCAAAACTTACGTTCAATCCCAACTACTATTGCTTGGTCAATGTATGGGCTTTTTGTAAGACCATTTTCTATGGGTTGTGGCGCTACATATTTCCCAGTAGAAAGCTTGAATAAATCCTTTTTTCTATCGGTTATAAAGAGCCAACCATCGGTGTCTACATAACCAATATCACCGGTACAAAACCATCCGTCGTCGGTCATAACTTCTTGAGTCCACTCTGGTTTACCAAAATAACCCTGCATAATGTTGGGACCTTTTGCTTGTACTTCACCATCTTCAGCAATACGGATAGACACACCTGTTATGGGCAAACCTGCTGAACCAATACGGATTTTGTCTGGCAAACTTGCTGTGAGAATGGGTGAGGTTTCCGTGAGACCGTATCCAACGGCACATTTAATCCCTATCCCATTAAAAAATCTCATGATAGTAGGGTGAAGAGCTGCACCTGCAGAGATGGTTCCTTCAATCTTTCCCCCTAGGCCTTCTCTGATTTTTTTATAGACTAGGGTATCTGCGATACTCCATTTAATTTTTGCTAGCCCCTTCAACGGTGTTTCAGGGTCAAAATGTTCAGCCATCTTCAACGCCCAATAATACAAATGTTTCTTTGCCCCTGACAATTCTTGTCCTTTAGATTTTAATCCTGTGTGGATTTTTTCCAATAATCGAGGTACTGTTGCAAAAAAGATGGGCTGTATTTGCTGCATGTCCTCTTTTATTTCAGTCAGATCATCTACATAGTAAATAGTAGCTCCAGCTCCTGTATATAAATAGGCTCCGATGCGTTCGATCATGTGGGCTAAGGGCAGATAAGACAACACGGCGGACGAGTCACTTGTGGTAGTAAATGGCAAGCGTTCCAATGATGAAAGAGTGTTAGAAACGAGATTATGATGGCTCAACATCACCCCTTTTGGAACGCCTGTTGTTCCAGAGGTATAATTTATGTTCGCTAAGTCTATAGCACTCACACTCGAACGTAAGGATTCAAACAGTTCAGGCTGTTCTTGGTGTACTTTCTTGCCTAGTTCTAAGAGTGAATCAAAACTCATGAATTTCTCTGAATTATCTGGACTAGGCACCTCTTCCATAAAAACTATTTTTTGCAGAGTAGACACTTCCGTTAGAAGCTCTGAGAGCCCCTTGAACATTTCATTGGTTGAAACAAAATGCACGACTGTTTTAGAATCGTTTAAAATATAGACGATCTGATCGGTAGGTTGGGTAGTATAAATGGCTACATTAACAGCCCCAATGGATAGTATAGCTTGATCACTCAATACCCATTGTGAACTATTTGGTGAATGAATAGATACTGCATCACCTTTCTTTACCCCTAGGGAGTGCAAACCAAGAGATAGGTATCGAACCTGTTCTTTAAACTCCTCAACACCTAATGTGGTCCAACTACCTTTTCTTTTGGTAGCACATGCTATTCCTGTTATATTTTTTTCAAGATTTTGCTCAAAAAGTACCGGTACGGTTGTTGCTGACTCATTCATATCGCTGACGTTTAGTGCAATTATTAAAACATCCTCGTGGTGCTTTATTATGTGCTGAAACCATATCCTACGACTTCAAATATTGACTTCGTTTACACCAAAAGGGTCATTGTTCATTTCTAAGGCAAAAATATACAATAAATAATGCTTATCCCTATATTTCAACTCAATCCTTATGACCAACCGTCGACTCAATCCATAATCCAATGTATATAGAACCTGGCTTAGAAGAACTTGTGCAAAATTTACTGGGTTCACTACAACCCAATATGGCAACGATGATGGGCATAGAATTTTCAAAACTTACAAGGGATGAGTGCGTAGCCACCATGCCTGTGAATGAGGCTACGGTACAACCCTTTCGAATGCTTCATGGTGGTGCATCGGTTGCTTTAGCTGAAACGCTTGCCTCAGTAGGTGCTTGGTTACATTTACCTGATCATAAAACAGCGGTTGGGGTCGAAATCAACGCCAATCATCATCGCCCTGTTATGGAAGGTGGAAAGGTATCGGCTGTCGCTACTCCCCTTCAGGTTGGGCGAAATATTCAGGTTTGGGAAATCAAGATAACCGATCATAAGGAGCGATTGGTCTGCACATCCCGTTGCACTATTGCCGTAATTGATCGGCCCAAGAAAGATACTTAGGAAACACACCTAAGCCAGATTGTTCACTTAAATGAACTACACCATCTTCAAAACCCAAGCCTTCAAAGGGATCCTCTGCTAATAAGAAATGGCCATCCAGATCTACCCAGTCGGCTAAAGGAGCTAAATGGGCAGCGGCTGCAATACCACAAGAGCTTTCCGTCATACAACCAATCATCACTTTCAATCCAAGTGATTTAGCTACCTTGGCCATAAGGTATCCCTCTCGAATACCTGTACACTTCATGAGTTTAATATTAACTCCATGAAAACGGTTTTTAAGTTCAAATAAGTCTGAAAGGCGCTGCACAGCTTCATCAGCAATAGTGGGCAGTGGCGAATGTTGGCTAAGCCATTCCATCTCCCTGGTGGTTTCCTTTGGCATTGGTTGCTCTACATACACAATTCCACGTTCTTTTAGCCAGTATATCTCATCAAGTGCTTCCTCCTTTTGCGTCCACCCTTGATTAACATCAACACTCATGGGCTTATCGGTATAGTTTCGAATTAAATCAATCGTATCCCGATCATGGTCTCCCCCTAGTTTTACCTTGATCAATCCAAATGGGTCGGTGTTTGGGAGTAAACTTTGTACCACTTCCAAAGGATGTATACCAATGGTGTATGAACTCTGTGGTGCATCCATTGGGTTTAGCCCGAAAAGTTGATATACTGGCACGCCCAAACGCTTAGCATGAAGATCATGCAGGGCTATATCAATGGCAGCTTTTGCGGCAGGATTACCTGGACTGTGTAATTGAACATAACTCAGGACCTTTTCTAAATCAGATGGATCAGATACCCAGGAAAAATCTAGACTAGAGAAAAATGACTCAGCTGTTTGAGCGGATTCACCAAGATAGGGTGGCATAGCCGCTTCACCGTAGCCAACATAGTCTCCCCATTGTAGTTGAACAAAACTAATAGGAGTATGGGTGCGTGAGCTGTGCGCTAAGGTAAAAGTATGCGCAAGAGGCAGGTGATGCGATTGAAAGCGTAGCCTAAGTTCTGCCATAATTCAACTAATTTTAATGCGGAGAGGGAGGGATTCGAACCCTCGTTACGTGTTTCCACATAAACTCCCTTAGCAGGGGAGCGCTTTCAGCCACTCAGCCACCTCTCCAATTAAACGTTATTCTACAGGTGAATAACAGTTTAAGGACTGCAAATATACGGCCCTTAACTGCAGTACGCAATGTGTGATTGGCTTATTTTTTATTTTCTACTATATAAATTTGCCCCAAATTTCTTCCATGTTGTGCATAATCCAATCCATAACCTAACACGAAAGCATTTGGAATTTCAAAACCAACATATGCTAAATCCACCGGGTGAACGGTAGCCTCCTTTTTGTGCAGTAGTGTAACCACAGATAATGAGGCTGGATTGTGGGTTCGCATTTCGTCAAGCATATAGTTCATAGAAAGACCGGTATCGACAATATCTTCCACTAATATGATATGACGTCCCTCTAAACGTGCGTCGACTTTTTTAAGAGTGGTTACATTTCCTGAGGATACTTTTTTGTCCCCATAGCTACTTAGTTTCACGAAATCTACTTCACAAGGTATTTCCACATGCCGCATAAGATCTGCTAAAAAAATAAATGACCCATTCAATACACCAATAAAGATTGGATTCAGATTTGCAAAATCCTTATCAAGTTGTTTACCCATAAATGAAATTCGGGTGCTAATTTGTTCTTGTGTTATAAAAGGAGTGAAACGTTCTCCTTGCACTTCTATACTGTCAGGGGTAAACATAATTCTATATTTTCAATTAGTAGAGGATTTCAATCCAATTTGCAAGACTAAGGTAGTCGCTTGGGTACACTTTTGCTGATCGGATGGAATACCGTAATGGGATACATCCTTAGATTTATTTGAGGGGAATAGTACAGCAATTATTGAATTATTGCCATCTTCGAGAATTTTGTAATCTGGTTTTTCTGTAAAAGGGACCTTATTATTGATCAAGTAATCTGACATTTTTGTCGTTCCTTTCATACCGAGTGGGGTAAATCGATCTCCTTCTTTCCAATCTCTAATTCGTAACGGCCAAGATATAGTGTGTGCATCCAAATACAACTCTGGCCCGTTTTTGGCTAATTCAAGGGGGTTCATATCCTTTAGTATTTGAAAAGTATAGGGTTCCTTTTGCAATAATTCATTACTCCCAGGTTGCTCAATTAGCTCAGTAGCATGAGAGGAAGTCTGGTCTGGCATGGCTAGTAAGCATGTACGCTGCCTATATACCCTCAAATGTTCATTAACGGACACTTTCTTTCCTGGCTCTGCCTTAATTAGCCCTCGCAAGTGATTCAGTTGACCACGACTAAGACGTTCTTCCTTTCGAAATAATGGATGCTTTTCCACGAATACCTTTAACCGGTCTAGCTGCACACTTTCTGAAAAAGGCTCCAATTCAGTGAGTTCAACTTTATGCTGGTTAGAATCTAGATGAACTCGAATAGATCTATCTGCCCATTGATCCTGATAACTCCTTAACAAGCGTCCATATTTACCCAAATCTAATAGGTGTTGATCCCAACCTGGAAATCGTTGATTTAGCATAGGCACCCATTCGTTGCGTAGCCAGTTACGATTGTATGTCGACTTGGCATTCGTGGAATCCTCGCGATAAGGTACCGATCGGGTTTCTACGTAATCAATTAACTCGGTTTTAGAATGCTTTAGCCAAGGTCGAAAAAGTGCTTGTTCCTCTTCCCACACCTTCATTCCATCCCAATAGGCAGGCGAGGAACCACGAAATAATTTCTGAAAAACTGTTTCTAAAACATCTTCACGATGATGAGCTAAAACAATGGCTTCGGCGGCCTCTTCTCTTCGTAATTCACTAAAAATTTGATATCGTGTTTCTCTTGCCCAAGCCTGGAGGTTACCAAATGAAGAATCATACTTTAGCTTAAATGAAGCCACTTCAAAGGCATAAAATTGAGCTAGATGCTCCACTAATTCCTGATCTTGATCACTATCAACCCCTCTTAACCCGTAATTAATGTGGATTACAAAAAGTTGTTGCTTTAGTTCATGCAATGCGGTTAAAAGGGCCATTGAATCCACCCCACCACTCACACCTATGATCAGCTTTTTACCCCATAATTCATGACTCCTCAAAGATTCTTCCAGTGTTTCAAGCAATGTAGAATTTCCTAAGCTAGACGGGGTGTATTCGGATTTGTTCATATGTAAAAGTATCGACTTCCTTCTCCTTATTCAATACACGCAAATGTCCCTGGATATCTACCCCAAGACAAGTAAATATTCCTGGTACTCGAGAACCATCCACAACAACACGTACTGAAGTATTATATCCTAGTAAATGAGTATTCAAAGCCTGTACTAATTCCAAAGGCTGGGTTTCCCACAAAGAATAGTAGTGCTCAAAAAAATTCAAATAACGGGCCAGTAACTCTTCGCGTATCCACGTCTCAGGAAATAATAATCGTAGTGAACTAGCTTTGTACTTTAGATTAGGAGGGAAATGGTCTTGATTAATATTCCATCCAGTTCCGATCACACTACCTTTGAGAAATCCGCCATGATAAATATTTTCGGTTAAAATTCCTGCAATTTTATGTTCACCGATATATACATCGTTCGGCCACTTAATCTTCAACTGGTTCATTAACGGATGAGCCAAGTGATAAGACCGAATGCTCTCAATAATAGAATAGGCTGAAATTAGCGATAATAAAAAAAGCCCCTCCGTTCTAAGGGGCTTAGTAAAGATGGAGAAATAAAGGTTCTTGTGAGCATCTCCAAACCAACTTTTACCTGACTGTCCACGTCCTTTCAATTGGTAATTCGCAAGTATTAAACTTCCCTTCACTAAATCACGTGGGGGGTTTTTGGCATAGTTATTTGTAGAATCAGTCTGCTCTAAGAGTAGCCGATCTCTGCCCACCCATTTAGTCGTTAGGTGCCGCTCAAATACCTCTATATCTATCACTCAATATTAATTACCTATGATTACAACAGAATCCTCTGTCCCAAATTCATTCGGAATATACTCATCTGCTGCATAATCATTTTCCCATAGCTCATTATCAATTAAATATTTGAATCTGTAGCTTTGTTCAGGCTTTAATCGAAGCTCGATTTGATACGTATCCTTCTTTTTTTCAAGTAAGTGGTCAGTTGGATTCCAATCGTTGAAATCACCAGCAATGGCTACTTGTTCTTTTGCAACATTAGCTGGCATGGTAAAAGTGACCTTACATACTGTTCGCTTTGGTGTAAATTTTTTTGATAGCATAATAGTTTAAATGTTGTTGAATAGTTTGTCGCTTGATAAATCTACATAACAAAAGATAAACATATTATTTAAGTGAATAAAGAAATGTTTATTAATTAATAATTACTAATATATTATTTAGTTAATTTATTAATAATAAATTGATACAAAGGCTAAACTATTTTCTTTTGGAACCGATTTCAACTTTAAGAAATGGTGAATTCAAGCTAAAACACATAATAAAATACCGTTTAGCTACGATGGAAAATCGTTGAAAATAGCTGATGTACCTGTTCACGGTCTTGAACCTTAACTATCTTTGAAGCAAACAATTCGAATTCTGATAGCGTATAGGTATGTATCCATTTTTTGACCGATAAAATAGCCGAGGGCTTCATACTCAAGTTGCGGATACCCAGACCAATTAGCCCACTCGCACCTAGAAGAGTACTAGCCAATTCGCCGCAAACACTCACTTCAATATCCTCATTTTGGGCAGCTAACTGAATTTGTTGAACCAATTTCCAAATGGCTGGGTGATCATGCTCAAAAAGCCGACCAACCTGATCATTTGTTCGATCCACCGCCAAGGTATACTGAGTAAGATCGTTAGTTCCAATACTAAAAAAATCCACCTCCTTGGCAAATTTATCAGCTATTACAGCTACGGCAGGTACCTCAACCATAATCCCAAGGGGGACATCCTGCACTTGAGTAAATCCTTCTTTTATCAATTCACTTTTAACTATACTAAGCTCTTCCTTCAACAGATGTATCTCTTTAATGTTAGTCACCATAGGGACTAGAATACGTATTCGATCTGGGTAATCTTGAGTGCACTTTAGAACAGAGCGCAACTGTGAATGCAACATCTCTTTTTCGTCGAGTAGCATTCGAATACCACGCCATCCTAAAAATGGATTTGATTCTTCGGTGGTGAAGCCGTGTAACTTATCGCCACCAACATCGAACAGACGTATAACAACCGGCCCTGTACTATCATCTAGTAAACGTCTGTAGTACACATCCTGCTCTTTTTCACTTTTATGGGTTAGCCCGCCATATAACAATCCCTCGGTTCGAACCAAACCTATTCCCTCGGCCCGGTAACTAGAGGCCATGGGTAACTCTTGTATAAATTCTATGTTAGCGTGAATCTGCACTCGCTCACCATCTTTAGTAACGGCAGGTAGACGACTTGGCTTAATTTTTTTCTTAGCCACCTGGGCATCAGAAATTTTAGTTTTATACTCCCGGATGGTTTCAGGGCTTGGATCGACTATTAGTACCCCTTCTTCTCCGTCAATGATCCCTATACTTCCAGAAGATATATCTTGAATTTGGGTTCCAATCTGGACCAAGCAAGGGATATTCAAAGACTGCGCAACAATAGCAGCATGCGCGGTCAATCCGCCTTTTTCCAACACTATTCCCATCACTTTAGACTCTGAGAGTTGTACCACCTCGGTGGGGGACAAATCTCGTGCAACCACAATGCATCCTCTAATCTGAGGTGTGGATTCAATTAATACCGGTATTTCTAGCTTAGTATCCGCTTGTTCATCTGACTTGGAATGCTCCGAATAGGCAGCGGCTAACTTAACCAGACGATCTTTTATGGTAATTAAATCAATAATGCGCTGACGAAATAAATTAGAGGCGCTATCACGAAGTCGACCGATATAAAGCTCGTAAACTTGATCAATCGCATAGGATGCTGAAACTACGTTTGTCCGTATAGAATTAATTATTTCACCCTTTATCTGCTCATCTTGTAAAATTAAGCTTTGTGATTTAATTATTTCGGAAGCTGTTCCTCTTAACTTGATGAGTAATTGCTCAAGCTCATGCTCATATGCCTCTAATGCACGCTGATAATGCCGTATCTCTTGTGGAACTTCGTCTAAAGATACCTGCTTAGACGAAGTCTCATAGCTAGATTGTTCTCGAATAAATAGGGGACCAACAGCCGAACCGTCCGAGGCTGTAAGACCTTCAAGTTTATTCATCCTTCATTCCAAATTTTTGATCAATTAATTCTTCCACCGCCTCCAAACAGGCTTGCTCATCGGGTCCATCTATCTCTAATTCCATTTCGGCGCCTTGCTCAGCAGCAAGTGTCATCACCCCTAAAATACTTTTACCATTTACCCTATAACCATACATATGTATAAAAAAGTCCGATTTAAATGAACTGCTTAGCTTAACCAGTGCAGCTGATGGGCGAGCATGTAGTCCAGATGAGTTTTTGATCGTTACTTTTTTTCTAATCATAGTAATTATTTAATGTTCTTATATCGGAATATAGCATTCTAGCGTAAATAAACTACTCGAAAGTATGGGGCTCAATAATTTAGCTCTAACATCCTTGACATGAATCAACCAAGGGTTAGTTTGGATTTCTCAGCAAATCACCGTTACCCTTTTGGCTATTCTTTTGTACCTTACTCCATTATTTGTATGCATTCTAACCCAAAAATAATGAGTGAGCATCATGTCTGTTAGTAAAGAAGAAGTGCAGTATGTCGCAGGCCTTGCCAAGTTACATTTAAGCGAGGACGAAATTAGTATTCTATCAAGAGATATGAATGCTATTCTAGGTTATATGGAACGCCTAAACAATCTTGACACCTCGGACGTAGAGCCATTAGAACACGTTATTGAATTGGGTAAAACATATCGTCCAGACCAAGCACATGAGCCCCTAGCTCATCAAAAAGCCTTAGAAAATGCTCCTGATGCTGATTCAGACTACTTTAGAGTACCAAAAGTCATAGAATAAGTTGCCATGCTAGATTCTCTTTCCTCCCGAACACAGCATTTGATTGCCCTAGGCCTATTGTTTTTTGTGCCTTTGATACTTTTTTTCCCTTCGACCATTGGGGGTAAAGAGATGCAACGCCACGATATTACTCAGTGGCGAGCTGGAGCAGAATCCATCATAGATTATCGAGAAGAATTTGGTGAAGAGCCTTTGTGGTCAAAAAACATGTTTGGCGGTATGCCTTCGTTTGTGATATCAACGGCTCGACAAGTTCCTCACTTTGATACAATCATAAAACCTTTTTTTAACAAGTGGTATCCCGCGTTCGAATATTGGGTTCTGCTAGCAGGCATGTATGTACTGCTCACCCTAATGGGATTCCGGCCTTGGATAGCCGTCACTGGCAGCATCATATACGGCTTAACAACCTATTTTCCTATTATCATCATGGCTGGTCATACCTCTAAGTTCTTTGCACTAGCCTTGGCTCCTTGGATGCTGGTGGGTTACTGGATCATAACCAGAAGTCCCCATATCCTCCGCGGTCTACTTGTCTTTTCTATTGCAGTAAGCCTCGAATTCAGAGCCGGACATCCACAAATCACCTATTACTTTTTATTTGTTCTTCTTTTTGTTTGGCTGTTTGATGTGTGGAATGGACTTAAAACTAAGGAGCAGCAAAAGTGGATTAAACTAACCCTAGTACTATTTTTGGGGGGACTTATTGGAGCCGCAGGGAATGCGGAAAAGTTACTACCCTTACAAGAATATGCTCAATATAGTATTCGTGGAGGGTCTGACATTTCCGAAACAACCGGATTAGATAAATCCTACGCTTTTGCGTGGTCACAAGGCATTAAAGAAAGTTTGACTCTCCTGCTTCCAAATGCTTTTGGTGGCGCCTCACCAAACTATTGGGGACCTAAAACGGTTACCAGTGGACCTCACTATCTCGGCTTTCTGGCAATTCCCTTTATTATCTTTGGCCTCATCAAACGCAGGGATTACACTCCCTTTGCTTTTCTCTCTATTGGCGTACTTGCACTATTTTTTTCTTGGGGGGAAAATTTCTCAACCCTCAATAACCTTGCTTTTAACACCATCCCATTTTTTGACAAATTTAGAGCGCCCGAGACCTGGCTAGTCATAAGCTCATTCAGTGCATCTATTTTAGTGGCCTATGGATTGGAAGCACTGCCTAAATTCAAACCAGATAAATTTAGCTTAACCAAAGTTCGGGTTCCTTTGATCGTGATTGCAGGAGTTTTTGGCTTTGCATTTTTAAGCTATAGCAGCTTAGACTATACGAATCCCCAAGAAGTTGACCGAATTGCCAATCAAATTGCTCAACAAAATCAAGTTAGCCCTTCCAATGCGCAAGTTAGAAGTCAAGCTGCCAATTTTGTTCAACAACGATTGGTACCTGAACGGGAAGACCTAGCAAGAGCTGATTTTATACGCTTTGGACTACTCAGTGTTGTGCTTTTAGGCCTACTCTATGCCTATTTTAGCGCTAAACTATCCTATACTGTGGTCTTACTACTTTTGTTCGGACTGCAAGGCTACGATTTGTTACAGGTTGGTATGCGATTTGTGCCAGAATCGGGCTTTACCCGCCAAAACCCCTACGATTCTGCATTTATGGAACGGCAAGCACGGCCACTTGATCGCTTTATCCAGGAAAATATTTATGATGAAAATGGAATATATGAACACCGTGTCTTACCTCTTCTAGACAACCCATTCAACAACGCAGTACCATCCTATTTTTACCCTACCATTGGAGGGTACAGTGGGGCAAAACTAAGTTTATTCCAAGATGTTTTTATGTCCAATAATGCCGCGCTATTCGATGGCCCTTTGGGAATCAACCTAGATTTACTTCGATTATTTGGCACCAAATACATAACCTATGGTGGTGGCTTAAATGTACCTGGCATAGTTCCTGTGTACTCTACTGAACAGGGGTCGGTCTATGAAGTACAAAACATACTACCAAAAGCATTTTTTGTGGATTCGGTCCGGCTTGTTAACAGTGGCCCAGAAGCATTTGACTACTTAAAAAATCCAGCTAGAATTGATTTTTCATCTACTGCTCTAGTAGAACAAGTAGACTTATGGCAAGACCAAGCCGCCGAAAAAATCAACGGATTTTCCAGCTCTTCACGGGTCGATTCGACCAGCCTCGCAACCGTTACTAGGTACACTGGCGCAGAGCTTGAAGTTAGTATACGGCGTTCATCACCAGGTTTTCTAGTCATTAATGAGATGTATTACCCAGCGGGATGGAAAGCCCTATTGAATGGCGAAGAAATTCAAATTTATAAAACAAACTACTTTTTACGGGGAATAATCATACCACCTGGAGAACACGAACTCACTCTCGATTTCAAACCCAGCTCATTTAGTCAGGGCATCCTTATTTCTTGGCTCTCGGTAGCCTTACAATTGCTGCTAGGACTTTGGGTGGGAATTATGTGGTACCGAAGTAAAGAATCCTAGATGGAAAAAAAGCCTAAGGTCTTAGTCATTAGCTATTACTGGTATCCATTTGCGGGTGTGGGTACCTACCGAGTTTCTAGATTTGTAAAATATCTTCAACGCCTTGGATGGGAAGTAGTAGTTTTAACTGCAAAAAAAGCCTCATCCGGTCACCGTGCAAATCCAGATGATCCATTACTTGCTCGCGTGAAGGTATATAGATCATCCATCATTGAACCGACTCAATTACTATCAAATAAGAATTCCGGCAAAACTAGTGTTACACACAACCCTTCTATATTTTACGTTAAAAATAAAGGATTACTTGCCAAAATAGCTGTTTGGATGCGGTTAAATATCCTCATCCCAGATGCCAAACTAACGTGGAAATGGTTCGCTGTCCCATTAGGAAAAAAGGTGATTAAGCGAGAAGCACCCGATATCATTTTTTCCACTTCACCACCTCCCACCACTCATCGAATAGCGCAACAACTAGCTTCCTGGAGTGCAATCCCTTGGTTAGCTGATTTCAGAGATCCATGGACCAATATATACTACTATGATGATAACCCACTGAGTCCATTAGCCCAGAAAAAAAATAAAGAGCTCGAAAATCAGGTACTCCATTCGGCTGATAGAATCACGGTAGTCAACCATGGTTTTTTTGACAAAATACCCGATTCCGTACAGACTAAAATCCATCGTATCACCAATGGTTTTGATCCTGATCACATCACTATCGAAGAACGTAAGCCGCAACGAAACGAACAATTCACAATTCGTTATTTTGGAAGTTTAAAAATAAATCAGCGCCCTACAGCTTTTTTAGAAGCTCTTAGCCAAATCGAAAATGAAACTCCTGAAATAGCCAAGCGAATGCGTTTCGAATTTTTTGGGAGTTTGGATCCCACCATAGGAAAAGACTTAGAGTCGATTTGTGATAATATCACCTTTAACAAGAATGCGTTCATTCAGCACTCAGACATGATGGCTTTACTGCCCAAGAGTGATCTTTTGCTATTATCCATTGGTAGCTCGAAAAATAGTAGCTATGCCTTATCGACCAAAGTCTTTGAATACATGATTTCTGGATCCAATGTTCTTGGTATCGGTCCTATTCAAGGCGCCGCAGCGGAAGTAGTAAGCAGTACAGGTATTGGACAGTTTTTTGACAGAACCGATGGGAGCGGAGTTTACTCGTATATAATGAGTTGTTTTGAGGCATTCGATCGGAATGAATACACTTTTAATGATAGAAACGAGTCAATGGAAAAATACAGCTTCAATAAACTCTCTCAGCAATTAGACTCGACTATGAAGGAGCTTATTCGTTAGTTTATGGCTTTTTGTGAGCCCTTTCGTTAATCAACGCTTCTCTTTTTTTCTTACCAGTATTGGTATACGGTATGCTATTAACATATTCGAACTGCGTTGGAATTTTATACGAGTCGAGCGACTCACGCAAAATATTAACCCACTCCTGCGTGTTGAGTTTTTTATCACTAGAAACAATAAATGCCTGTATTTGTTCACCCATTAGTTCATTGGCCACCGAGCAACAAGCACAATCTTGGACAGTTGGGTGGTTCATAAGATGTTGCTCAATCTCCTGAGGGAATACTTTTTTACCCCCAATATTGATAACATCATCGTTCCTACCTTTCATTTGAATGTGGCCACTAGGTGTTAGAATAGCAAGATCCCCCGTCCTAAACCATCCATTTACCAAAACCTGCTGACTTCGGTCCGGGTCATTCCAATATCCAGGGGTTTGTATGGATCCACGTACCGCTATTTCACCTAGCTCCCCGACGGATACAGGGCTCATCGATGCATCCATAATTGTAACATCTACATTGGGCGACGGCTTTCCCAAAGTATCCAAATGGGCTGCATCGTCATGAAACTCAGTAAAAATATTGGCCGCGACCTCCGTCAATCCATAATGCATACAAATCCGAGTGGATGGAAGCTGTTCCGCCAATTCTCTCTTCTGCTCATCTAGCATGGGCATGCTACCAAATTCAATATAATTTAATTTCTGAAAATAAGGTATGTAACGATTTTTCATCAACTTTTTCACCACTTGAAAACCGGTGGGCACCATACATAAGCCAGTAGCACCTTCTGAAATATGATCAAAAAACCGCTGGGGAAACATAAACCCTTCTTCTAAAATAGCTGTCGCACCCATCATTAAGTTTACCCGTAACCTTCGAAGTCCAAAGGCATGATGTAGCGGTAATGGGATTATTTCTTTATCGTGATGGCTATTCCCGATAAACTCGTTTGAGTTGGCAGCCCCGGCAAAGATATTTTCATGGGTAAGTTGTACCCCTTTTCGAGAACCAGTCGTACCTGTAGTAAATAATATATCTGCAATCTCATTGCCTTCAGGAAAAGGGTTTATTACTCCTGGTTGATGAGTATCGACATCCTGATCCAACTCTTCAAAGGCGAAACTAGTTTCTAGGGAGCCTGGAAATAATGCTATCGCTGGTTCAATTTGAATAAATAATTCATTTCGTTCTGCTGGAGCCATCCTCGCATCAACAGGTACAGCCACAGCCCCTATTCGATGGCAGGCTAAATAAATAGCTGGAAAGCGTAAGGATGTCTGCCCATGAAATAATATTCTATCCCCCCGTTTAAGCCCTTTAGCTGTAAAAAAGTACGCATATGCTTCCACCCATTGCGCAAGTTGGCTATAGCTTAGCGACTCATCCTTCCAAATAATGGCTATTTTATTCGGGTTTTCATCAACTACTTGAAAAAAAGACTGAATAATGGAATTGGGCGTTGACATTCCGCTTAGGATAATTCTTCGATTAGTTCTTTAAAATGAGCTACCGATTCAAGCTTAGCTATTTGTTCAGGGGTAATTTCAATATCGTATTCCTCTTCAATAGCGGTTATAATATTTATATGACCTAGAGAGTCCCATGCCGGTATGTCTTGAGGAGTAGTTTGGTCGTTAATTTGTGTATCTACTGACAACATGAGTGTTTGTCGAATCAGTTCTTCTATGTTGTTCATTACCGTTTTCAAGTTTTAGGAATAATTTTTCGCCCAATTGCTTGGTAGTGATCAGGAATAGATTGGGTTACTGTTGCACCAATTGCAACAAATGCATGATCCCCAATACTAAGTTTATTCAAAATAGTTACACCAGGACTAAGCCAAACGTGATCCCCAATCGTGGTAGAACCAGCGATAGAAACTGCCCCAGTAATTAGACAATGCTTCCCTATTTTTACATTATGTGAGATGTGCACCGCTTTCGATATCTTAGTTCCTTCGCCTATAAAGGTATCTTGAATCGCCCCTCTATCAATGGTACTGCCTGCCCCTACTTCGACCCGATTGGATAATCGCACCCCACCAAGATGAGGAAATCGCTCCCAAGCCCCCTCAGAAGTTTTTGCCAAGCCGAAGCCTTCAGCACCTAAAACTACACCTGCTTCAATGACTACCTCATCTCCAATTACCACCCCATCGTAGAGGAAACAATTACCATGAATACTGGTTCCAGCTCCAATTACGCACTTACCAATAGTGCAATTAGGTCCTATGCTAGCCGAGGGATCTATCTCTGCTTCCGGATGCACTACACAACTAGGATGTACTCCAGGCTCATTTTGGTCAACTGTGATTGATCGAATCATCCTAGTAAAGGCAAGTTTCGGATCCACTACCTTAATCAATGTTTTTGTGGATCGAACTTTCGAACTCAACACTACACTCTCATCACACACAATAACAGTTGCCTGAGTTTTCTCAATAATCTCTTGTTTGTTATCCGCACTTGAATGACACCATGTAATGGCTTTCCTGCTAGGATCATAGTTTTTATCGTCGATGGAAGCAACGGTATCTAACTCATGATTATCAGCCAAACCCTCTCGGCTGTAATCACCATGCAATACCGCTAATAGGTTATCAAGGATAAAAGGCTGATAATTGGCCATAAATTTAAAAGCTCAGGTTAGAATTGGAAGGAATTTAAAATTTAAGTCTTTTGACTTCAAAAGCCTCAGCAAAAGCCTCATTGACTTGTACCCCACGAACACGGGCTAAACCCTCTATAAATTCTTTGGTAAAATATGGACGTTGTTTCTCGAACTGAGAATCATAGGCTTGCATCATCTTCCACTTTAAATCCAAGTGTCGCTGCTCTAGAGGCACAAAAGCTTGAGTATCAAAACTGATATGATTCCATGGAAGTTCATATCCCCAGATACTAACCTGTTTAAACGCTCGCAACCCCTCGTTATGAACTACTTGATGATCTTGATGCAAATCACTACCAGAGGGAACTAATACTAAATCTGGTTGGATTTGCTGGCGTAACTTAACTAATTCTTCAAGAACTTCTTGTCGATGATAGGACAACATTCTAACCTGATAGTCATAGACAAATAACTGCTCTTTTGGGATACCTAGTATATCCATAGACGCATGGAATTCATCCCTTAGTTGATCTGGATTGGACCCTTCGGGTAAGGATGCTCTAGCAGTAGAAAAAGCGGCAACATAAATCTTCTTACCCTCCTCTAAAAAGCGGGCAATGGTTCCGCCACAACCCAACTCGGCATCGTCGGTATGTGGGGCTAGAATAAGGACTGTTTGAATGCTTTGCATAGAGTTAATTTAGGTTATTGTACTTTTTTATAAAATATATGTTCAATCTTAGAGAGACTCCGATTCGAACGAATGTGATTTTTTATTACCGCGAGATTTGATAACTGCGTTGTATTAATTAGAGTGAAGGGATGACCTATATGGTTTATGAGGAATTGCTGCATTTTGATGTGAAATTTCATTCCCCGAGCTTTAGGAATAACCCCTGTCATGAGTCCCTTATAAGTATGCTGATCAATCATTTTTAACATAAAAAATCCCACTACTTCGTTGCCGAATTCAATAACAGCGGTTAGAACATTTGGGTCATTTATATTATTTGTAATTGCTGCGCCATAATATTTCTTACAAGCACTCTCGTCAAAAAATATAGGGTTGTTAAAACGGGTTCTGTATCCCTCATTTTGACACATGGATTGTTCGTTCAATGCTGAAATAAATGAATAATCGGACTTATTCATTAAACGGATTCCTTCATACTCTTCTTGAGATGGTTCAACCTCAGTCGCAAATTCAATGAAAGACTCTACAAGTGAAAATCCATGCTTTTGAGCCTCCATTATTCCTGAAAAATCATCACTTGACAGCCTAAGTTCGTACAGCCCCTCTTCCTTACATAATTTAGGATTATCAGTGGAATCTAATCGATACCACGGAGTACCATAAAATTCAGTCATCCATGAATCTAGTTTCATACAATCACTTTTTCTTATAGGGTTTTGCAGGGATACCAATCCATGTTTCATTTTCAGGCACATCTTTTGAAACAAAAGCCATAGCTCCAATTGTAACTTTACTACCTATGGTAATGCCATGGTGTAATACCACATTAGTTCCTATGAAACATCCTTCACCAATGTGCGCACCACCGATCGAGTTTTTCCCTGAATCTAAATTGTTCGTCATGACTCTTGGTGATATGTAACAATTACTTCCAATTTTACAGCCTCTTGCAATTATTGTATCATATCTCAGAGTAACAGAATCACCAATTTCACATTCTCCAGAAGTGGAAACCCTTGAGTCTATGTAACAATTTTTTCCAATTATTGTATGTGATCGAATCTCAACATAATTCATTATGACAGAACCTGACCCTACCTCGACATTACTCTTAATGATACAAAATGCACCAATCGTCACATCATCACCAATTACAACATCAGCTTCAATTACTGTACTTGGATGTATCGTTACATTATTCCCGATTTTTGCGTTTTCTGAAATCATATTTAAGTTAATTACTAGTTAAAAAAAATTGTGTCGCTTCAATTACCCGTTGTTGCTCGCCTTCAGTTAAACTAAAAAAAATGGGTAAACGAACCAGCTTTTGTGCGTTTTCCACGGTTGTCGGTAAATGATACTTTTTCAAATGTTGATGGGCAAAATTACTACTATGCAATGGTACATAATGAAAGACAACAAGGATATTTTTACTTTTCATATAGCTTATAAAGCTATCTCTTTGTTCTAGACTATCTAGTAACAGATAGAACATATGGGCATTTGATACACTACTATTAGGTACAACCGGTAACCTCGTTTTATTCGCATCAAGCTTTGCAAATGCATACATGTATTGTTCGTATAGTTCATTCCTTTTGGTCTGAATCTCACCCAAATGCTCTAATTGAGCTTTTAAAACGGCTGCATTGATATCAGAAGGAAGAAAACTTGATCCAATGTCTACCCATGAATATTTATCTACCTCTCCCCTATAAAACTTACTCCTATTGGTTCCTTTTTCTCTAATAATCTCAGCTCTAGCTTTCAAAGCAGGATCATTAATGATTAGTGCCCCACCTTCACCCATCGAAATGTTCTTGGTTTCGTGGAAGGAATAGCAACCTAAATGACCAATACCCCCTAAATATTTACCTTTATATTCAGCATTGATACCCTGAGCTGCATCTTCTACAACCCAGAGATGATGTCTCTGCGCAATATCCATAATGGCATCCATCTCACAACTAACCCCCGCATAGTGTACGGGCATGATTGCCTTTGTACGTGTGGTGATGGCTTGTTCAATCAACGTCTCGTCTATATTTTGCGTATCTGGACGGATATCAACAAATATCGGTTTGGCTCCTCTTAAAACTACGGCATTTGCTGTTGAGACAAATGTATAGGAAGGCATAATCACTTCATCCCCCGGACCAATATCTATTAACAACATAGCCATTTCAATGGCATGTGTCCCACTAGTTGTCAAAAGTACTTTTTCAAAACCGAATTTTTCTTCCAAAAATGATTGACACCAGTGCGTATAAAATCCATCACCTGAAACCTTATTCCTAAGGTATGCATCTTCTATATACCTTAGTTCTGGCCCAAACAAATTTTGTCTGTTAAATGGTATTCGCTCTAACATTTGTTGTTAAAAAGATCTAATAACTGCTTTTTTAATGTTTCTTTTGAGAAAACTTCTGCCATTATACGACGGTTAGATATGGATTCAGCCGTTGAAATTGGCCGCAACACTATTTCTTCTGTTGAACCAATAATTATTCCTAATTTTTTAAAATATACGGAATGATTTGCCTCGGGATGCAAGTAAACAGTCGCTCCATTTGCTAATAAATAAGTGATATTACCCATACCTTGTTGCCTCTTTTGTGGAAAAATAGCCATATTAATTTCTGATAAATAACTACGATAGTCACTTAAGGACAGAAGTTTTAGAATAGGAACAAATCTCTCACTAAATAAATCACTACCCTTACTTTTAATTTCCTCTATGTTTTCATTAATACCATACGATAATGGCACATAAAGTGAATAGTCATCCTTTTTAGTTAAAAGCTGATTGAGTTTATTTAATAATTTCAAATGCTCATTTGATGGATCAGCCGAATGACCAATCATTATTTTCAAAGATGTTGTCTGAATAAAATCGAAGGGCTTTGCTTCATGTGTTTCTGTAAAATCAAGCACGTTACTTGGATATTTAAACGACCAAATAGGCGTAGGTTCTATATCAAAAAATGTACGGATATCATCATACTCCCCTGGTATTCCAACTGCTAAGTAACCAACATTCCGTACCGACTTCGTTTGAATATGAAGCAAGAGCCTAGTTTTTATATTAAGCACAGCACTTTTAAATTTATGCAATTCCGCACCCCAGTAAAACCAAACTCCTTTTTCCCGAAATAATGATGGTCTAAGGAGGATTAATAACATAGTAAATATCTCATTTAGGCCATGAAGAATTATTTTATCAGCCCGGCTTAGTTCCTGAAATAGCCGCCTTAACAAGACAGGCTTTATGAGCATGCTAAATAGAGAGTACCTTTGAAATATTATACCCTTATTCCTAGATATCAATTGCACATCTTTTTTTTTCCAAACAAAATAAAGATGCCTATTCTCCACATCTACTTCATTAACAAAATCAATGAAGTCCCTGATAAGTACACTTTCAGTACCAATATGTACAATGTGCTTTTTAGTCATTTGATTGTTTAAATACCTATTTCTAGCGAGCGCAAGGTAAAAAATAATTATGTGTATATTTCGCTCAACATAACTTAGACCTAGGCATATACTATTTGGGTATTATAATTAAACAGAGTATTCGGAATGCAACCTTGACTTACTTAGGTATAGGGCTAGGTCTATTGTCCACTATCTTTTTATTTCCTCATATTTTGGGAGCGGAAAAGTATGGACTAACCAGAAGCTTAATCGCTATTACAACCATTAGTAGCCAGATAATCACACTTGGCATCCCGAATACCATACTAAAATTTGTACCAACATTAGAAAAAGATCAGGGAGTTAGAAGTCAATTTTTTAGAAGAGTCATCAGCCCTTCCATTTTTATCCTGACCATTTATGTGACTTCTTTTTTCTTCTTTGAGTCTCACTGGTTAAATCTATACAACGACTCTCCCTTACTCGAAATATACTTATGGTTAGTTATACCTATGGTTTTCGCGAGCACAACTTTTTCACTTTTTTCCGCATTTATAAAAGCTTCACTAGATACTGTCTTTGCCACTTTTTTACAGGATGTGCTGTTAAGAATACTTGTTCTCATTTTTTTAGTTCTTTACTTCTTCGATGTACTCAGTTTTCCACATTTTATGTTAGGCTTTGTGGGTGCCTATCTAATAAATATGCTCATTTTATTGGCATATAGTTTAAGCCAAAATTATTATCTACCTTCAACAAGTAATACATATAGCCCTTTTGACTTAAAAGAAACATTTACTTACAGTTTCTTCGCTTTTTTTAGCGGCTTCACCATGATTTTAGTAAGTAACATTGATTTAATAATGGTTGATATGTTCGAAGGACTTGAAAACGCTGGTATTTATGCCTTAGCTATGTATATGGGTACTGTTATCACCGTTCCGAGAAAAAGTTTAGCTAAAATTATTCACCCAATTCTTACAAAATCATTTAATGAAAATAATCTTACTGAAATTAAACGGCTTTATACGCAGTCTTCCATCAATCAATTACTCTTCTCTTTTATTATTTACATAGGCATATTATCAAGCCTTGATGACTTATATCTTCTATTACCAAACGAATTTTCCGAAGGTAAGCCCATTATTGCCATACTAGGTCTTGCTTATCTTTTTGATTTAGCAACAGGCTCAAATGGACAAATTATCATTACCTCTAAATACTTTCGGTTTGATTTTATTTCCTCATTAATACTTATGATTGGAGCTGTACTGCTCAATTATTTTTTAATACCGAAGTATGGCTTAATGGGTGCTGCTATTGCCACTGCTACATCTGTTGGTCTATACAACCTCATCAAAACCATATTCGTCTGGTTCGTCCTTCGGATTCAACCATTTAAGTGGCACACCTTATCCATTATAGTGCTTGGCATTGCTTGTTTTTATTTAGGTGAATTTATACATATCGGCGGGCATCCCATCCTTTCAATCACCATCCGTTCTGCAATCATAGGAATTACTTACTTAGGAATCGCATATATGTTTCGTTTATCAGCTGAATTTAATTCAACCATAGAAGAGTTCATGACAAAATTAAAGGCGAAAAAATAAAGAACTGGTACAGCAGTTTTATGAAATACCTGCTATTTTCAGCGCATATATAAACATTCAGTATACATACAAACCCCCTGATCTATGGCTAAGCCTTCATTCAGCACCCCACTAGGTATGGTAGATATTCTACCAGAAGAAACCCCGATATGGCGGGCGCTTGAACAAATTATCCACGAAGAAGCAGCCAAATTTAATTTTCAGGAAATTCGGACGCCGATTTTGGAGCCTACCGAACTCATCAAGCGTGGAGTTGGGCAGCTTACCGATATTGTTACCAAAGAAATCTTTGCCTTTAAAAAAGGTGATACACACTACGTACTGCGACCCGAACTAACCGCACCCGTTGTGCGCTCCTTCGTACAACATCACTTAGACCAGCGAGGAGGTGTTCAAAAACTCTACTACATAGGACCAATGTTTCGCGCCGAACGCCCTCAAAAAGGAAGGCAGCGACAGTTCCATCAATTTGGTTTAGAGGTTATAGGAAGCGCCGACCCTATTGCAGACATAGAAACCATCGCTTTCATGATGCGGATTTACGAGCGAATCGGGATTAAGAATTTCACCCTCAAGCTCAATTCTGTTGGTGATCCTGAAAGCCGGGAACGTTATAAAAATGTACTTAAAGAATATTTGGAGCCACATAGAGCTCAACTAAGTGAACTCTCACAACAACGATTGGACAAGAATCCAATGCGTATTTTGGATTCAAAGGAGCCTGAAGACCAAGAGTTCATCGCTAATGCTCCTATTATTCAGGATTATCTAAATGAAGACTCCGCTCTTCATTTTGAACAAGTAAAAAATGGGTTAAATGTACTCGGAATTTCGTATATCCTTGATCCCTATTTAGTACGTGGCATGGACTATTATACTCGCACCGCATTTGAATTAAGCAGCCCCGATTTAGGCTCACAAGATGCTTTAGCTGGTGGTGGCCGATATGACTTACTTGTGGAAGAAATTGGAGGCAAGCCTACCCCTGCCGTTGGTTTTGCTGCTGGGATGGAGCGCTTACTCATCGCATGTGAAGAATTAAACATATTATTAACTGACCCAACTAAACTTGACGTGTATGTCGTGAGTCTAGGAAATGCCGCTAGGCAGTGGGCCTTGGGCTGCCTTCCTACATTACGTGCACATGGCTTATCTGCCAGTATGGATTATTCTGGACGCTCAATGAAGGCTCAAATGAAAGAAGCCAATCGCGAGCTTGCTAGGTTCACCTTAATTGCAGGTGAACAAGAACTTCAGGACGAACAATTTGTGTTAAGAGACATGGAGCAAAGTACCGAGACCAAAGGGAGTCTAGATACACTTGTTTCGCTACTTACCAAGCCACTGTCGTAAATCTTGGATATCTTTTGGATAGCCTAATATTGACAAAACATCACCAGAATGAAGTTTAGTTCGTCCCTTCGGTATAATTATTTCGTTGTTCCGTTCTATAATGGTGACCAAACATTCTCCAGGTAGCTCAATTTCCATAATTTCTTTATCTATCCACGCTTCAGATGGAGTATGCTGTTGAAGACGGACGTGAACGAGGCGTTCATCACTTAGCAATACTTCTTTAAGGGTACGTTCATCGGTAGCAGCTATCCATCTATCTAAAAACTCTTCGGCTTCTATCAGCTCTGCCATATGTCCAATGATCCGCATATGCAACAACGGCTGTTCTTCAGGGGTGACAAGAAATATGAGGGCGTGAATTTTTTCTTCGCCAAAGGCAGGCATGGTTAGTCCACCCTTACATTGTATTGCAACCATTTCAGGCATGCGAAGACCTTCTAGTTGAACATATTTAAAGTATACCCCCTGTTTTAATCGAGTAGCTTGAGTAGCCATATCAGTCAATGCCGTAGCCCAACCCGATTCCAAATTGGTTTCCTTTTGAAGACGCTGTTCCAGGCTCTTGACTGCTTTGTTAGAAAGTATATCTAAGTCTTTGTCAGCTGACTGTGCCCGTATTATTTCCGAGCGAGCAATTACCTCTTCATAGGTCATGGAAGAATCTAAATTCTTTTCATTAATAATAGTCATTAGCTCATGTTCAAGTGCTTCATAACGCATTTGCCCAAGCCTAGCATGTACATGATAAATGGCCCCCTGACGTTTAACCTTACCATGTGCATAATAGAAGTACCAAGCAATACACAGAATGATTAAAGTCCCGGTCAGTCCAACGGCCAATAAACCCATCTCCGCGACTAACCATAAAGAAATTATCATCCCTAGAATTTGAACCCAAGGGTAAAAAGGCGAATTAAAACCAGGCTTATACGCCTCTATTTTACTCTCACGCATCACAACAACCGCCAAATTCAACAAGAAAAATAAGAGTAGCTGGAATGCACTAGCCAATTTAGCAACCGCTTCAACATCAAACAGTAGTAAAACCAAAATCATCACAAACGTGGTACTTAAGACGGAAATATGGGGCGTTTTAAATCGTCCAATTTTCCCAAAAAATTGTGGCATTAACCCATCCCGACTCATCGCCAAAGGGTAGCGTGAGGCAGACATTATACCTGCATTTCCGGTTGATGCAAAAGCGGCGATGGCCGCGATAACAATTAGTAATATTCCAATTGACTCTGGAATCCAAGTAATCACCACATAACCAGCGTCTGTAACCGGTGTTAGACTAGAAAATAAGGTAGCGGCTGGAAGTACCTTAACCATAATAAAGACCCCTAACACATACACTATGCTAGCCGTTAATAACGACAGGGTCATGCCTAATGGAATGGCTTTGTCTGGATTTTGAACTTCCTCCGCTATACTTGCCACTTTGGTTAGGCCCGCATAGGATACAAATACTAAGCCAACTGTTGAGATAAATCCGTTCATGCCATTGGTCAGAAAATTACTTTCTTGCATTTCAGGGAGCACCGAATTACCAGTCAGATATTCCACCCCCTCAATCAAGAAATACCCCATTATCAACACTAAAGCCGATACCAATAAGCGTTGTAAGAAGGCAGTTTCCTTGGCACCAAATATATTTAACAGACCAAATATAACCGTTAAGACAAGGGCCAAGGGAAGCATGGGGAGGTCAATGTACAAACTCAAATAAGCACCCATCCCAATCAGAGCAAATGCACTTTTAAAAATTAGTGCAATCCATGAACCCAATCCTCCAATGGTACCAACCAAAGGCCCAAGACTACGGTCTAAAAAGTAATATGCTCCACCCGCTCTCGGCATTGCAGTCGCTAGTTCTGCAACAGTCAGCATAGAGGGTAGGATTAAAAAGCCAGCAACTAAGTAACTCAAATATACACTGTTACCTGTCTCCATTGCCGCAATACCTGGTAACAGAAAAAAACCTGAACTAAACATTGCGCCTGTACTTACCGCATATACATCAAATAGAGTCAATTTCTTTGATAAACGTTCTTTCTTGGCCATAATCTTTTGGTCTAGAAGTTATTCCTGCAATGACAATGCGCAGATAGTTTTGTATGTTGCGTTTATATAAGGAAAGTCAAATTCCATGAACTATGGACGAATATACACTTTTTTATTTATAGGGCTTTTAATATAAGAACATAATTTATGGATGAACACATTTTAGTGGGGTTAAGTGCAGTGGTTGCACTCGGGATTTCAGCACAATGGTTTGCATGGAGGACCAAATTACCCGCTATACTGGTCTTATTAATTTTCGGAATTGTAGCAGGCCCAGTAACCGGCTGGATTAATCCCGATGAATTGCTAGGTGATATTCTAAGTCCTTTTGTTTCCTTCTCGGTTGCCATCATTTTGTTCGAGGGAGGGCTCAGCTTACGAATGGCTGAGTTTCGCAAAATTGGTGGCGTAGTTATTAAGCTAATTACCGTTGGAATTGCTATAACTTGGTTTTTAGCTGCCTTGGCTGCGTATTATCTATTGGGACTAAGCATTGAAATTGCGGTACTCTTTGGCGCTATTTTGATTGTAACTGGTCCCACTGTAATCATTCCATTACTGCGTCAAGTGCGGCCCACTGAAACCGCTGGTTCGGTATTAAAGTGGGAAGGCATTGTAAATGACCCTATTGGAGCCATGATGGCCGTGTTGGTATTTGAAATAATCTTGGCTGGAGGTTTTACCAATATGGATGGTAGCTCTGCTCTTGTCATTGTAACTACGATTGTGGATGGTAGCTTTTTTGGAGCTTTGGGTGCTGGAATATTATACATCATGCTGAAAAAACATTGGATTCCAGATTTTTTGCAGAATCCTGTTACTTTAATGTTGGTCATCGCCGCCTTCACCGCTTCTAATTTACTCCAACATGAGTCAGGCTTATTAGCTGTGACGATTATGGGAATTTTACTTGCAAATCAAAAAAGTGTGCGAGTCAAACATATCATCGAGTTCAAAGAAAACCTGCAGGTTCTATTGATCTCAGCGTTATTTATTTTATTGGCTTCTAGATTACAGGTATCCGATTTGGCTTATTTTAATGTCCAAAGTGGACTTTTCATAGTAGCCTTAATGCTTGTAGTTCGTCCGGTATCTATTTATGTAGCAACCTGGGGGTCTAAATTGAGTCTTCAAGAAAAAACATTCCTTGCATGGATGGCACCTAGAGGAATTGTAGCGGCAGCTATATCGGCTATATTTGCTTTACGGCTAGAACAAGAAGGCTTTGCCGATGCCCAAAAATTAGTACCGTACACTTTTGTAGTTATCATTGCCACGGTTACCGTCTACGGACTATCTGCGAATCCTGTTGCGCGTTTATTGAAGGTAGCTAAACCCCAGCCAAAAGGGGTTTTATTCTTAGGTGCGCACAGTTGGAGTTTAGACTTGGCATGCCAATTACAAGAATTAGGATTAAAAGTAATGGTTGCGGATTCAAACTGGGAAAATATTTCTAAGGCAAGAAAACGAAACTTAGAAACCTATTATGGAAATATACTTTCAGAATTTGCTATGGATGAAATCAATTTTGATGGGATAGGTAAGCTTTTTGCTTTAACCCCAAATGATGAAGTAAATGCACTAGCATCCATACGATTTTCTGAAATTTTCGGCAGCTCAAATGTTTTTCAGTTACCCCAATCAGCTTTATCCATTCACAAAGAAAGTGAAACTACCGAAGCATTAGGCGGTCGAATTCTGTTTTCAAATGAATGGAATCATTCAGCCATTGAAGACCTCATGGCCAATCCCAATCAACTAGCTCTGTATCGAATTACCGATGGATTTAACCTAAAGACTTTCACTCAAAAATTAGGGAAAAATGGAATAATTGTTGCAGTTTTGAATGGGGATGACAATTTACTAGCTAATTCATTAGATAACCCTCCAACTACCCAATTGGGCGATTTAATTATTATCTTTCATCGTGTGGAAACAGATCCAAGTGATGATCTTGGATTAATACCTTATTCAATGCAGCTAGAACCCACCGTTTAATCTAGTTGGTTACCTACTGCACTGATTAACGCTCACTTACCATTTTTTTTGACAACCTATGAATTCTAACGACATAATTGCGGCCTTAGAGCATCGCTCTACTCCTTGCTATTATTACGATCTTAGCTTACTGGACAAGACACTTGAACTTGTTAATGAACATGGCACAAAAAAGGGCTACCACATTCATTTTGCGTTAAAGGCGAATCACGAACCCAAAATTTTACAACGCATACAAAAAGCAGGGCTCCGTGCCGATTGTGTGAGCGGTGGTGAAGTCAAGCAAGCTATCGATTGCCAATTCGCTCCGGAGCATATTGCATTCGCCGGAGTAGGAAAGTCAGACGCCGAGATTGAATTAGGGCTTGATGAGGGTATTTTTTGCTTTAATGTGGAATCGTTACAAGAGCTGACCGTAATTAACAAAATCGCTGAAAGAAAAAATACACAAGCTCCAATCGCTCTGCGACTCAATCCAAATGTGCAGGTCAATACTCACAAATATATCACAACGGGCTTACATGAAAATAAATTTGGCATTAGTGATGAGGAGCTACTCTTAGTGTTAGATGCACTACCCAGTCTCTCCCATATTCAATTTTTAGGTATTCATTTTCACATTGGCTCTCAAATCACAAGTCTGGAACCTTTTGTTGAGTTGTGCCATAAAGCCAACCGATACATTGAGCAAATAGAAGACCGTGGTTTTTCTATCAAAATCCTAAATATGGGCGGAGGCTATGGAGTCAACTATAGTGATCCAAACGCTGAACCGATTCCTGATTTAAAAGCTTTTTTTGAGGTATTTGACACCCATTTAAATCACCGAAAAGACCAAGAAGTACATTTTGAACTAGGCCGGGCAATCATTGCCCAAGCAGGTAGCCTACTCACCCGGGTTCTTTATATTAAAGAGCGTACAACTAAAAATTTTGCCGTAGTCGACGCTGGCATGACTGAACTTATCCGTCCAGCTCTTTATCAAGCCACCCACAAAATTGATGCCTTAAGTCTGAGCAACTCTAATGCACCTTTAGTTAATTATGACGTGGTGGGCCCAATTTGTGAGAGTTCTGACACCTTCATCCAAGATTATCCACTTAATAAACTCCAACGTGGTGATGTTTTAGCTATTCGTAGTGCCGGAGCATATGGCCAGGTTATGAAAAGCCGATACAATCTTAGACCCGATTTTCCTGTGCTCTATTCCGATGAACTTAGCCACCCACCAACAGATATAAGGTAGCTACTAAAATGAAGGATATTCACGTATTAAGTTTTGAAGGGCAAAGTATCACGGATGTTACCAATCTGGTTAATGCAGTTAACTACATAAAAGAATACGATCGAGCTATCATCGTCATTACCGCATTCCATCAAACTCGTAACAAGCTATTAGCTATTACTGACACTGCTGTTTCAGGCAATTTAGATGCGGCTCATGCCCTATGTGATGAAATATACGATTTGTATTATGATCTCATTCAACAAGCCCTAGAGAGCCATCCAAATCCAAAAAATACCCTCATACTAGAAACCACCGACAAAAAATTGGAAGAATACACCTTCCGGCTAAAAAAACTTCTTGGTTATGCCGATAAAATGCTAGCTCATCAAGACAGATGGGTGGATTCTATCCTTCCTATTGGTGATCAAATGGCCGCCTTTGTATTAAGCCAAACGGCTCTTTCATGGGGAATACTCACACAATATGTTGAAGCTACTAAGCTCATAAAAACCGATAATGAATATGGCCAAGCAAACCCCAATACGATAAGCGTTTATCAGCATTGTGGATCTCTTGAAACCCTCATAGAAAATGGCTTCACTCCAATTATGGGGGGTGGATACGGTATGAGTCAGGAAAAATCGATGTCCCAACTAGGCCCGGATGGCTTAGATATTACCGCTCGGCTGATAGCGGGTGCGCTTGAAGCAAAATCTATTGAATTTACGAACTAAAGATTATGCTACAATGTGCTAATATTAGCCTCTCATTAGGTGATCGGGCCTTGCTTGATGACATGTCAGTTATTATTAATCCAGGAGACCGTATTGGATTAGTGGGCCCTAATGGAGCCGGAAAATCTACCCTGCTCAAGGTAATAATGGGACTTCAAGAAGTTGATAAAGGGAAGGTGAGCATGGGTAAAACCGAAAGCTTAGGTTACTTGCCACAAGATGGGGTAGAACCTAATTTCTCCCTTAATGTGGTAGAAGAAGTAGAGAGTGTTTTTCAAGGCATATTTGATTTAGAGAAGGAAGTTCAAAAAATGCAAGTCACATTAGGAGAGCTGAACCCTAACTCCCCTTCCTACGAAAGTTATCTTGATCAACTTGGTTCTCTTCAAACCGAATTAGAACAATCTGGTATTTATAGCATCCGCTCAAAAGTGGAAAAGGTGCTAACGGGTCTTGGTTTTAGCTCGGAGGATTTTAGCCGAACCACGAGTGAATTCAGTGGTGGCTGGCTCATGCGAATGGCCCTTGCTAAGCTATTGTTGCAAGATCCAACCTACCTATTACTGGATGAACCTACCAATCACTTGGATATTGAGTCGCTACAATGGTTAGAGCAATTTTTGGTTCAATATAATGGAGCAGTTATTGTAGTTTCTCACGATCAATACTTCTTAGATAGTCTAACCAATCGAACACTTGCAATACGACAAGGAAAACTGCAGGATTATGCGGGTAACTACAGCTTTTATGAGCGTAAATGGGCCGAAGAGAGAGAATTACTCATAAATGCGCAGCGTAACCAAGAGAAACAAATCAAGGATACTCAAGAGTTCATAGACCGTTTTCGATATAAAGCTAGTAAAGCTCGACAAGTACAGAGCCGAGTAAAACAACTTGAAAAATTAGATCAAATAGAGGTGGAATCTGAACTCGATACGGTATCTTTCCGCTTTCCCACACCCGAGAGAACAGGACAAGTCGTCGTTCAATTAGACCAAGTTGTTAAACGATACGGAGAACATACCGTATTCGATGGCATAGATTTAGAAATAGAACGAGAAGATAAAATAGCCGTTGTAGGTCCTAATGGGGCGGGTAAATCCACTCTTATCCGGATTATGAGTGGACTAGAACCCATTCAAAAAGGAACCCAAAAGCTAGGCCATAAAGTACAACATGCGTATTTTGCGCAGCATCAAGCAGATGAACTCGATGATACTGAAGATCCTCTTGGTATTATGATGGGAGCCGGATCTGGTGAAAAAGAGAGCCATTTGCGATCTATACTAGGTAGTTTTCTATTTACTGGCGACGATGTCTTCAAAAAAGTTAAAGTACTCTCTGGTGGTGAAAAATCACGCCTTGCCTTAGCGAGAATGCTCTTATCACCTGCAAATTTTCTCATTTTTGACGAGCCTACGAATCACTTGGATATGAGTAGTAAAGCCGTTCTGCAACAAGCTCTTCAACAATATGAAGGAACCTGCATGATTGTTTCTCATGATAGAGCATTTCTAGACCCCATCGTAAACAAAGTTTTGGAGATTCAACCCGGTTCCGTTCGGCTATTCCTGGGAAATGTCAGCTACTATTTGGATAAAAAGAAAGAGGAAACCGAATTAGCACAATCGCCTCAAAAAAGTAAAAATACCTTCAAAAAAGTCGATGCCGAGGAGTCGGATGCTTTCTCAAAAAAAGAAAAAAAACGCCTAGAAGCAGAACGTCGAAATGCTCTTAGCAAGCGAATGGGACCTCTAAAGAAAAAGATTGCTCAAGTAGAGACCGCTATTGAGGGGTGCGAAACCAGATTACGTACTATTGAGGCTACAATGGCCGAAGTCGATTTTTATGAGGATCCGGTTCAGGTGAAAGAAACTAGCATAGAATACGAAAAGATTAAGCAAGAATTGACCGAGCTCATGTTTCAGTGGGAAGAATATCAACAACGTGTGGAACACATCGAAGCGGAGTTTGAGCAAGACGCTTAATTGAGAGACCTCATATAATTTCTATTAGATAAGAAGCTAACGTTTTAGGTAGCAAATATTTGGCTTTTATCGGCAAACGCCTTGAACTCCAATGCGTTTCCGCTAGGATCCAAAAAGAACATGGTCGCCTGCTCACCTGCCTCTCCTTTAAATCGGATATAAGGCTCAATAATAAAACTGATACCAGCGGTTTTCACACGTTCGGCCAAAGCTTCCCACTCTTCCATACTCAAAATTACTCCAAAGTGGCGAACGGGGACTCCATGTCCATCTACGGCATTTTTGGAAGCTTCTTTTGCCTCATCTGGACTTAAATGAGCTACCACCTGATGACCCCACATATTAAAATCAATCCAGTGATCAGAGCTTCTTCCTGTGCTACAACCCAATATTTGAGTATAAAATTGGTGCGTTTCTGTTAAGTCTTTCACTGGAAAAGCAAGGTGAAAAGGAGCGAAATCGTTGTTTTCTTCCATGGTGATTTAATTTAGAGATTCACTTTAAACTTCTTGTTTTGAAGCTACAAAAATATTCACATAAATTGTTTGGCCGCCTGCACCGCTAATTGATCCACTCGCTCATTTTCTGGAATACCCGAATGTCCCTTCACTTTGATCCACTCCACCTGATGAGCCCCAATCACCTCCAACAATTCCAACCACAAATCCTGATTTTCCACGGGCTTTTTATCTGCCTTCTTCCACCCTTTTGCCTGCCATGACTCTATCCAGCCCTTCGTCATCGCATTAATAATTAACGCACTATCGCTATGAATCTTAAGTAAACAGGGCTTTTTTATGGCTCTTATAGCTTCGATCACCGCCATCATTTCCATTCGATTATTAGTCGTGTGGGCTTCTCCACCTGAGAGTTCTTTTTCTTTCCCATTATGTCGTAACAATGCTCCCCAACCTCCTGGTCCTGGATTGCCACTACACGCACCGTCGGTATAAATAATAACCTCTGTAACACTCATAGTTTTTCTAATTCAGCTCCACTTGTTCAAAAATGGGAAGCAATCGTTGATTTGCAGTAAGAGTTCGGTCTAGTACTCGATCCTGCCAACTTCCATGGGTTGGATCGCTATCTGTGTGTTCGTTCACATCGAACAGTATTCCTCTGCTAGAATTGATTAGGGGTAGTCCAGGGTGGGTTGCTAATAATGTTGCCAATGCTTCAATATCCCCCCCTTGTGCACCAAACCCAGGAATTAATAAGGCTGCCTTTGGATGTAGGGCTAAGACCTGTTGCGCTACTTGGCTTTGAGTGGCACCGATGACCATGCCTAGATGAGTCTCGGAATACTTCTGGGTATTGGCTAGTTGATGGGCTATGTGAGCGGAAAGACTCTCAAAATTACCACTCCTCGCCAATAGAAAATCCTGTGCACCGGCATTGGACGTCAGTGCCAGTGCATAAACCGCTTTACTACTATCGCCATTGAAAGCCTCTAAGGTTTCCATACCCATTAATGGATTCAGAGTGATAGCATCCACCTTAAATTGATCAAAAAATGCTTGCTTATAGTGCTCTGCAGTGGTGCTTATATCCCCTCTTTTAGCATCGGCTATAATTATGTGACGATTGGGAATAGCAGAAACAACACGGTTAAATGCATCCAGACCATGAGGACCTAAAGCTTCAAAAAAGGCTAAATTAGGTTTAAAGGCTGCACAATGTTTCTCGGTAGCCCGAATGATTTGATGGCAAAAATAAACCACCTGTTCAACCGGATCTTCAGAAAAAGCACGAACTTGCTCAGGCAATCGAGCACTATTTGGATCAAGTCCTATACACAATACCGATGAGGATTCGCGTATTGAGTTAGCTAATTTGGTTAAAAAATTCATTTGCCAAATATCTCTTTTTACGGTATTAATTGCGAATCAAAAATAGCGTTTCAAGAAGGTGTACAACCTAGCCTAGTAAAAAAGTATTCGCCCATTCAAAGGTTAACCAAGCACTTAAATAGGCTAAAACAGTCATGTAACCAAACATAACCAGTGGCCATTTCCAACTATTCGTTTCTCGCTTTACGATGGCCAGAGTGCTCATACATTGCATGGCTATGGCAAAAAATATCATCAAGGAAAGAGCTGTTGCCAAAGTGTACTTAGGAAGCCCCGTTTCGGGATCTATTTCACTCCTTAGACGCTCTATCAATCCCAGCTGCTCTTCAGTTTCTTCTATGCTATAAATCGTGTTTAGCGTTCCTACCATCACTTCACGGGCGGCAAAAGAAGTCAACAAGCCAATACCAATTTTCCAATCAAACCCTAGCGGCTCAATTGCTGGTTCAATCCATTGCCCAAAGGTTCCTGCATAGCTTTGATTCAACTGTAAGGTCGATAGCATCTGTTCACTCATCTGCCCATTCGTGTCCATATCAGCTAAATCACTTGCGGTGGGTTCATAGGTTGGGAATGAAGCTAAAACCCATAAAATAATAGAAATAGCTACAATAATTTTCCCCGCCTCCGTAACAAAAATCTTACCACGTTCTAACGATTGGATTACGACCGAGCTAACATTCGGCCACTTATACGGCGGTAATTCCATTAAAAAAGGGGTGGGTTTCCCCGTTGGAAAAATACGCTTCATCACCGCTGCAGATCCAACTGCCATCACGATACCAAATAGATATAACCCAAAAAATACCAATCCTTGTAAAGTCAGAAAGCCAATGACCCGTTTGTCAGGGACAAAGGCAGCAATCATGACCGCATAGACCGGTAAACGAGCTGAACAGGCCATAAAAGGTAAAATCATAATCGTAATCAGCCGATCACGCCAGTTCTCTATGGTTCTTGTTGCCATTATTCCAGGAATAGCACAAGCAAAACCGGACATCAAAGGGACAACCGATCGACCATGTAAGCCGACCTTTGTCATAAAGCCATCCATCACAAACGCAGCCCTTGCCATGTATCCTGTACCTTCTAAGAAGTAGATGAACAAAAATAGAAAAATAATTTGCGGCAGAAATATAACCACTCCTCCCAAACCGGCAATAATACCATCGACCAATAGGCTGTTTAACAGTCCTGCGGGCAGTGAACTACCCACAAAGGCACCGAACTCAATAAATAGCATATCAATCATATCCATAAAGGGAGTGGCCCAGCTAAAGATAGACTGAAACATTACCAAAAGGACCAGTACAAAGATGACGGGTCCTGCTACTCTATGCGTGAGTACATTATCCAATCGATCAGTCCAAGTCTGCTCATTCCTCTGCTCCTTAGTTACACTTCCTTCTGAACTATCGCCAATAAAACGATAACGCTGCACTACCTCAGCAGCCGTTGGATTTTCACCCTGAGCTTCCAAAGTGTTTTGCAGTTCGTCGATTAATTTCTTGGCTTTTCCTTCCTCAGAATACGAATAAAAACTATCCTCAAGACTACCTTCTGCAAGAAGTCGTAAGGCTTCTATAGGGCGAGCGCGCTCTGGCAATTGAGTATACTTAGAGAGCCATTCCATATCCAATCGTTCAACGGCTTGTCTGAGTGGCTTTGAAGGATTCCATTGAAAAGGTTTAGGAGTAGCCACCCCCTGTTCTACAAGTGCTTGCTTAATTTGCACATCGCACTGTTTAGATCGGGCATTTATCGAAATCACTGGGACCCCCCATACAGCGGACAGCTGCTTAGACTGAATCCGAATACCTCTCTCATCAGCGATATCACTCATAGTCAAAACCATGAGCATAGGAATCTGTAAATCCATGACCTGTGAGGCCAAAAATAAATTACGCTCCAGGTTACTCGCATCCACCACCATCAATAGCAGGTCCGGTTTTTCTTCATGGTCATAGCTCCCTATCAGAGTTTCATAGGTGATTCGCTCATCCGCTTTCTTGTGATTTAGGCTATAAGCACCGGGTAGATCAATAATTTTATGTAAGACACCATTGATAATGGTGGTACCCATTTTGCGCTCTACGGTGATGCCTGGATAGTTTGCTATTTTCTGTCGTAATCCAGTAAGAGCATTAAAAATAGTCGACTTCCCTGTATTTGGATTCCCAACAAGAGCGATGGTACTAGGTTGACGCAATAATTCTTTTTGAACAGTAATGATCTGGTTACTCATATAGGACTCACCTCAACTGCGTCGGTTTCTTTTTTTCGTAAGCTTAGCAAATATCCGCGAATTTTTATCTCCATTGGATATCCCATAGGAGCCCTTCGTATGACTTCACAAATACTACCTGGAGTTAAACCCATCTCCATAATTCTGACAAGTTCATCCCCTTGTATCTGCTTAACTTCATATTTTTGCTGAACACGTGCATCAGAAAGCAACATAGACTGAGTCTCTATAGGTTAGACGATTATTTTTTTTTTGGAGACCGGTTCAACTAAAATATTCATTGCCAAAGGGTGCGTAATCGCTAGCCGGCATTCACCGACTTGCAGTATGATGTTTTTCTGATTAGAAACAACAGTTCCTGTTGCACCTTCTACACAACCAAGCTCTTGCAATCTGCATGTGTCTTCACTCGTGCAGTTTAGACAACTAACACGAACTTGTTCGCCTATTTTGGTTGTGGTAAGTGGTACGATCATCCTTATTTAAATATAGTCTAAATAAGATAAATATTTGTTGGCTTATATTGTACTGTAAAATTCTACTATTTAATAAGAATGCCGCTTGGTTTATGAGACCATCAAGACCAATGATTTAAAGCACGGATTCTGGATGAACTTCTTCAAAACCATGGGGTGGTTTATAGAGACGTGTTTGTTCAAAATACAAGGCTTCTTTGGAATGTACTCGCTTACCGTTTATGGAAAAAAATCTAAATGCCTCCGGCAATAAAGATTGTAGAGGATAGAAAAAATCGATATAGGGATTCCGTTTACTGAATAAATCTATATCGTAGCCATCTCTTGCTGCGCGTTTAACTAAAATAATCTCATCTTTCATTAGCAAACGATGAAGTACTGAAGCTTCTACTTCGTATCCCCAAGCTTGTTCTACATTCTTGGTACCCGTAACTGGGGTATCGTTTGTCAAAGAAGTATCCAAACCGTTTGTTGAGGTAGCAATGCTGTCTTTAGATTTCCGAACTAATCGAAGATATGCATCTATCGGAGCATCTTGCATCCAATCCCCTATTCCTTGCTTATCTGACCATTCTAAGGGTAAAGCTATGGTATAGAGTTTTTCAATAACGGTAATTATGGAAGGATAGGCATCTAGTAAATTGATTCCATAGCGATTGTTTGTAAGATCACTTCCCATAAAAAACAACCTTGAATAGGTCGGATCAGGTTTGGTAAATAACGAAAGTACATCGCTATCGACCTTAGAAGAGTCTGAACTTGAACTGGCAAGTTCTTCCATGCGCTGATCATGGAAGAACACCAGTTTAAGTAATTGATTTGAAGACATTATTTTCCTAACAAAATCGGTTGGAAAATAATCATTAAATCATCGTTGCTATAACCAATGCCACAACAGACATAAGTTTTAATAAGATATTAAGTGATGGCCCAGAAGTATCCTTGAATGGATCACCAACTGTATCACCTACTACTGCGGCTTTGTGTGGCTCACTACCTTTTTTGTATTCAACACCGTCAATAGTCACCCCTTCCTCAATCATTTTTTTGGCATTGTCCCAAGCTCCACCCGCATTAGATTGGAAAAGAGCCATTAGTACCCCAGCAGATGTAACACCAGCTAAGAGACCGCCCAACATTTTAGCACCTAAGGTTGGATCATCACTAATAAAACCAGGAACAAAACCAAATAAGACCGGTACGATTACCGCTAATAGACCAGGAAGTACCATTTCACGAATGGATGCCGCGGTAGATATCTCTACACACTTTTCATACTCAGCTTTACCATCTGCAGCTTCAAAAGTAGCTTGATCTTCTTTTGACCAGTCAGCAAACTCTTTTCCGTCATTACTGTTCATCACGTCAAGGGCTGCGCGCAACTCTGGAATGTCTTTAAACTGACGACGAACTTCTTCAATCATACTCATTGCAGCGCGTCCTACTGCGTTCATAGATAGAGCAGAGAATAAGAAGGGTAACATTGCTCCTACAAATAAAGCAGCCATCACATACGGATTAGTAACGTTGATGATTACTTCTAAGCCTGGGTTAACCGCTTCGTAAGCAGTAATAAATGCAGCGAATAAAGCCAAGGCTGTTAAGGCAGCAGAACCGATTGCAAAACCTTTACCAATAGCTGCTGTTGTGTTCCCTACCGCATCCAATTTATCGGTACGCTCTCTAACTTCTGGTTCTAGTTCCGCCATTTCAGCGATACCACCTGCATTATCTGAAATGGGGCCGTAGGCATCAACAGCCAATTGGATACCTGTATTTGCTAGCATACCAACTGCTGCAATGGCAATACCATACAATCCTGCAAAGCTAAAAGCACCAATAATGGCAACGGCTATAATCAAGATTGGAATAGCTGTAGATATCATTCCTACACCTAAACCAGCAATGATATTAGTTGCAGATCCAGTTATGGATTGCTTAACAATGGAAAGAACAGGTTTTGTTCCTGTACCCGTATAATGCTCAGTTACAAAACCAATAGCTAAGCCAGAAAGCAATCCAAAAATAGTCGCAATGAAAACACCTGTACTAGTGTATTCAATTCCAGTAAATGTCCAACTTTCTGGAAGCATCCAGGTAATAATAAAATACGACGCCACTAGCATAACCAGACCGGAGAATAACTCTCCAAGATTCAATGCTTTTTGTGGGTCTCCACCTTCCTTCACTCGAACCAAAAAAGTACCTGCAATGGAGGTAAAAATTCCGGTACCAGCTAATACTAAGGGAAGCAACACTGCCGAGAGCCCCTGAAAATTGTCCGACCACGTTGGAATTGTCATAAATGCCGCACCTAATACCATGGTACCAATGATGGAACCAACGTAAGACTCAAATAAATCGGCACCCATACCAGCAACATCACCCACGTTATCACCCACATTATCAGCAATGGTAGCTGGATTTAGGGGATGATCTTCTGGAATGCCAGCCTCTACTTTACCAACCAAATCAGCCCCAACGTCCGCTGCCTTAGTGTAAATTCCACCACCCACTCTTGCGAACAAAGCAATGGATGAGGCGCCGAATGAAAAGCCTGTTACAATAGCTAATACTTTATTAACTGCACTTGCGCCCTCAAGACCAAAAATACTTCCAAAAGTAATCAGCAAAAGACTTAAACCAAGTACACCTAAACCTACTACCCCGAGTCCCATAACGGAACCACCTGCAAAAGCAACTTCTAAACCTTTACCTAGACTTGTACGCGCTGCGTTTGTGGTTCTCACATTGGCTTTGGTGGCAACACGCATACCGATAAATCCTGCAAGACCTGAACAAACAGCACCTACCACAAAGGAAATGGCTACCATCCAACTGGATGTTTCGGGGTTAGCGCTGACTCCTAATAGGATAGCTACTGCAACAACGAAAATTGCTAGTACTCGGTATTCGGCTTTTAAGAATGCCATTGCACCTGCGGCGATGCTTTCGCTTATTCGTCCCATTCGTTCGGTTCCAACTTCTTGTTTGGAAACCCAAGATGACTTTATAAACGTGTAGAGCAGAGCTATAAGTCCTGCAATTGGTATTAAGTATAGTATGGTTTGCATAATTCTGCGTTCTATGTTTTTTATGGTAATTAACTAGGTGACTCTGCACCTGTAAAAAAAGAGGTATCTTAGTTATGTATATTCATTGCTCTACTTAGTCCTAACCCTACAAAATCTAAGCTTGTTTGAACAGCCTCGTCGATTATGTGGTTCACCGTTTCTAGCTCTTCGGTTCTAAATGGTGATAACACAAATTCAACTTGTCTGCCCCTAGGAAATTCATTCCCAATGCCTATTCGTAAGCGTGGTATGGTTTGAGAGCCAATTTTCTCATGAACATCAGCGATTCCATTGTGACCACCATCACTGCCCTTAGGTCTTAACTTTAAGTCTCCTAAAGCCAAATGTAAGTCATCATAGATAATTAAACTTTGATCTGGCTTTTGATTGAACTGTGCCATGGCTTTGGTTACGGAGGAGCCGCTGTTATTCATGTAATTGGTTGGTTTTATTAAAAACAAATTTTGGCCCTTATATCGTGCTTCTGCAACGACAAAGGAACCTTCACCTGCTTGGAAAGAGCTGCCCAATTTATGGGCCAGCCTATCCACGATATTAAAACCAATATTATGTCGAGTACCCTCATACTCAGCGCCCACATTTCCAAGTCCAACTAGTAGCGCCACGGGTACCCTTTTAACTTATTCTTCAGAAGTTTCTTCCGAGGAATCTACTGTTCCTTCAGCATCGTCACCATCCTCATCATCAATGACATCTTTCAATAGTTGTCCTTTTGGTGGTCGAATAGTGACAATTGTTCTGTTCAAAGAATCCAATGGAATAATACCATCTAACTCTAAATCAGATACATGAAACGATTGGCCAATTTTTAATGGAGTCACGTCCACTTCAAACTCAGCAACAATGTTCTCTGGTAACACACGTATACGAAGGAACTTCATAGGTTGAAACAGACGTCCACCCCCTTCAACAACCCCACGCGCGGTTCCTCTTATACCAATAGGTACTCGAAGTGTGACTTTATGCTTATCACTTAACACATAAAAATCGGCATGAATAGGACGATCCGTAACCGGGTCAAATTCTGTTCGTTTTAGTAGTGTTTTGTACACTTTCCCGTCGATTGTAAGCTCTTGCACCTTAGTTTGAGCACGACTCAAAATTTTCTCTAGTGCTAACTCGTCTATTGAGAAATGTGTGTTTTCCTGAACTTCAGGACCATATAATACGGCAGGTACACGTTTGGCTGCTCGCAGCTCACGGTTTGCTTTTTTACTGGTTTCTCGAGGTGTTCCCTCAAGTTTAACGTATTCTGGCTTTGCCATTTTTTTCCTATTCTACTTTTTAATTATCAAACAATGCACTGATGGTGTCATTGGTATGAATCCGTTCAATTGCTTCAGCAAAAATATTTGCTACGCTGAGCACCTTAATTTTTTCAGATGGCTGACGCAATGGAATGGTGTCGGTTACCAATAGTTCATCAATGGGTGAATCTTCAATTCTTTGAAATGCCGGTCCTGAGAGTATAGGGTGTGAACACATAGCTCGTATGTCTAGTGCCCCACGCTCCTTCATGGCAGTAGCCGCGTTGGTCAGGGTTCCTGCTGTATCAATTAAATCATCCACGATTAGTACATTTTTACCCTCTACTTCACCAATAATGTTCATTATTTCTGATTCATTTTGCTTTGGCCTGCGCTTATCAATGAAGGCCAAGGAAGCACCCAGCTTTTTGGAATAGGATCGTGCCGTTTTCAAACTACCAACATCAGGTGCAACAACCACTAAATTATCAATTGGATGCTTGGTCATATGATCAATAAATACTCGGGAAGCATAAAGGTGATCGAGAGGAATATCAAAAAATCCTTGAATTTGCGCTGCGTGAAGGTCCATCGTGAGTATGCGATCCGCACCCGCTTCGACCAGTAGATTAGCCATCAACTTTGACCCTATTGACACCCTAGGTTGGTCTTTTCGATCTTGACGTGCATACCCAAAATATGGGATAACGGCTGTCACTCGTTTAACCGAAGCACGCTTAGCTGCATCCAACATGAGTAGTAACTCAATAATGTTGTCGCCTGAAGGGGGAGTTGGTTGGACAATAAATATATCCTCACCACGTATACTCTGTTCGTACTTTACATAAATTTCACCATCAGAAAACTGTTTGATGGTAATTTTTCCAAGACTGGTTCCATACTCCTTTGCTATGGCGCGAGCCAAGGCTGGATTACTGGTACCAGAGAATATAGCGAGAGGACTGTCCAAGGTTATGTTATTTTGCTAGCACTGAAATGTTCAGGATTACATAAAACGATGGACTCTTAACCTTGACATCCATCGAGTGTTGTTGCCCGGGGAGGACTCGAACCCCCACATACTGGACCAAAACCAGGTGTCCTGCCATTAGACGACCGGGCATAAAAAGTCGTTAACAGACTTTAAAGATAGGGAGCTATGAATCCCTAATCAAGACTGAACCCATCTATTTTTTAACCTTGAGGAAATACGGAGAGCATACGTTCTAAAAAAACACTTATTAGTATGACTAAAATCGTATCTTTGCATAATTGTATGACATCCAAAAACAACGTTTAGAGCTCATGGGACACCAACTTACACTAATGGACCGAGCCCGAATTTCTCGATGTATTAAGAGAATGGCTATTCAGGTTTATGAACGCTTCCCAGCGAATCAACCACTCCACGTAATTGGATTGAACGAACGGGGGTTTGCCTTGGCCCAGGAACTAGCTTCCGAACTCAAGAAGCTTAGACCCGGGCAGGGTGATGTGCTGTATAACTTAGATGTATTCAGTAAAGGTAATCAAGCCATACCCGATCTTAATGATTTACACGTTCTTATTGTCGACGATGTTGTATTCTCGGGTCGAACCTTATTTCAGGCGCTTTCTGTATTGCTTCATTCACAAGAACCCGAGGCTATCGAAATTGTATCTTTAATTGATAGAGGACACAGGCGCTACCCAATATTGGCCAATATTGTTGGCGAACACATCCCAACCAAAGTTGGAGAGCATGTAGAGGTATTGTTGAACGCAAACCACTTAGAAGCTGTGGTATTATTTAAAAATTCATAAATCGTTTAAAATGAGGCTATCGTACTCACGCCTAAAGGCACTACTTTCCTTTACTATAATTCTATTATTTGGTGGACTCACCCTAGCTCAAACTATTGTAATACCGGACACATTAAAAGGTTGGGAAGATAATTGGGTTGTTAATCTGAATGGTGCTCAGGCAAGCTTTGAGAATTGGAGCGAAGGAGGGGTAAATACCATTAGTGGTACTTTTTCAACTAATTATTCCAAGATTTATAGAGGCGATTTAATTGCGTTTGGGATTCGCATTAATGGCAGGTATGGTCAAGCACGCTTGAATGGAGACACCCGTAAATCTGATGATTTATTGACCATCCGGACACGTAGCACCTTTGGATTTTCTGATCGTACACGACTTTCTGCCTATGGTACGGTTATGTTACGCACACAGTTTCGAGACGGTTTCGAGTACAATGCCAAAACTAACCCAGCAGGTGCTGACTCTTTGATTTCTGGCTTCTTTGCTCCAGCTTACCTAACCGAGGGGGTAGGGATAAGCTTTAATGTCGAAAAAAGTTTTCAAATGGAAGCAGGACTTGGTTTAAAACAAACCATTATTTTACGAGAGGATTTAGCCCCAAATTACGGTCTTAAGCAAGGGGATAATTATCGATTTGAGGGTGGCCTTACAACGGGGATTACCTTCCAAAAAGAAGTGCTCAAAAATGTTCAATACAATACAGATATAGAGACTTTTACCAATTTGTTGCACCCTATAAACGAAACCGATGTGTATTGGACTAACGAATTTATTGGTAAAATAAATTCAACTCTACGAACTTCATTGCAGTTTGAACTGCGCTATGACCATGATTTTTCAACGGATATTCAGCTTAAGCAAGTACTCAGCGCGGGTGTATCAATGGATTTATTTTAAATCACCTATTTGATAATGGAAAGCTCACTATTTCAGACCATTCAACCATCTCTACAGCAACTCCAAAAGTGGAAAAACTCCTTTGGTCCATTTACGACTCACCCTAGCTTAGTAGTCGAAGATTCAATCATTCAAGAAACTCTGCGTACCCTTAGTGAACGACTTACTGGGAATTATCCTTTTCATCATCCCAGTTATGCAGGTCAAATGCTCAAACCCCCCCATCCGGTTGCATCACTAGCATATTCGCTAACGATGGGGTTAAACCCTAATAATCACGCTTTAGACGGTGGACCACCTAGTTCTGAAATGGAAAAAGAGTGTATCCAGGCATTGGCAAGTATGTTCGGTTATCATCATCCTTATTTAGGGCACCTTAGTTCAAGTGGGACCATTGCCAATCTAGAAGCACTTTGGGTGGCTCGGAGTATACACCCGAATAAAGGGATCGCATATTCTAACGAAGCCCACTACACCCATGGTCGAATGGCTCAAGTCTTAGGCATGGAAGCTCACTCTTTTCAGCTAGGTACTGATCAGCTAGATTCTGAGCACTCCATTACTGAACATCTTGATGCACTCCCCTTCGATTCTATTGGTACGTTAATCGTCACGATGGGTACTACTGGCTTGGGGAAAGTCGAACCCCTTGCCCATATACTCGATTGGGCTCATTCCAGGGACATTCGGATTCATATCGATGCCGCTTATGGTGGTTTTTTCAAAACAATCTCGGACCTCCTCCCAGGTCCTGTCGCCCATTGGGACCGGATGCATGAGGCCGATAGTATTGTAATCGATCCACATAAGCATGGGCTACAACCCTATGGATGTGGGTGCGTACTTTTTAAAAACCCAGAAGTTGGCATATTCTACAAACATGATTCTCCCTACACGTACTTCAGTTCTGAGGAGTTACATCTAGGTGAAATTAGCTTAGAATGTTCTCGGGCAGGCGCCGCAGCAGCCGCTTTTTGGGCTACTTTACAATGTTTTCCATTACAGTCAAATCTTGGATTTGGGCCTATACTCACCGCTTGTCACCGTGCCGCTACCAAGGCATTTAATTACTTGAATAAATGCGAGGTACTGACGGCTTATATGGCACCTGAACTCGACATTATCACCTACTTTGCTGGGGGAAAAAGTTCGTTAAGGTCTACATCAACCATTAGTAATCTGTCCAAAGATATATTTAACCAAGGAATGGCCCACAAGGATCCTAGTCAGCAGTATTTTATTTCACTTTATACGGTAAGTTCGAAAGAATTTAGCCAAAGATTCCCTGAAATCCCGGTGGATAGCAGCAATGTAATTCTACTAAGAAGCGTGCTTATGCGGCCCGAACAAGAGTACACTGTTGAGGATTTACTTCGCCGGATAGAAACAGACGCTAAGAATCTTCTTTAGCCCATTCTTGTGGATCATGTAGAATCTCTGCAAATAGAATGGTATCCCCTTGTTCGGAAACCTGAGCTTCAAATTCTATGGCTCCATTGAGTTCCTTTTTCAATAATTCGGTGGCCATGTTATTAACCAAATGCTGTTGAATCATTCTCTTTAATGGTCGCGCACCGAATACAGGATCAAATCCTCGTTCAGCCAGCCAATTTTTAACTTCCTCTGATATCTGAAGTACAACCTGTTGTTTAGCCAACATATAATGTAATCTTTGGAGTTGAATATCAACAATAGAGCGAATATGACGGGCCTCTAACGGATGAAATACAATGATATCGTCCACTCTATTTAAAAACTCAGGACGAATACTCTTCTTCAACAAATCAATCAACTGCTCTTGCATTCTGATATACTGCGATTGATCCCATGGCCCTTTGTTTCGTTCCATTTCTTCCATAATTAGTGAGGAACCAAGATTAGAGGTCATAATGATGATGGTATTCGTAAAATCGACCGTTGTGCCTTTACTATCGGTTAATCGTCCCTCATCGAGAACTTGTAGCAAAATATTAAAGACATCAGGATGTGCCTTTTCCACCTCATCCAACAACAATACGGAATAGGGTCTCCGGCGAACCGCCTCGGTAAGCTGGCCGCCCTCATCATGACCAACATATCCCGGAGGAGCTCCAACCAGACGACTCACTGAGTGTTTTTCCATGTACTCACTCATATCTATACGAATCATGGCCTGAGTATCATTAAACAAAAACTCAGCTAAGGTGCGAGCCAATTCCGTTTTCCCAACCCCAGTAGAACCCAAAAAGAAAAATGAACCTATGGGACGATCTTCATCCTGTAAGCCTGCCCTAGATCGCCGAACGGCGTTAGCGACGGCTTCAATAGCATTGTCTTGCCCGATTACACGCTTATGCAACTCTTCTTCAAGCATCAACAGTTTTTCCCTGTCAGACTGCACCATTTTACTAACGGGTATGCCGGTCCAGCG